>Ga0209118_1000849_pt1 | contig 15296 bp, 8 predicted proteins | sample BlaSpr_A8_Ref_M1_FD_187988 | JGI IMG/M metagenome (GOLD analysis project Ga0209118, IMG submission 187988) | Forest soil microbial communities from Thunder Bay, Ontario, Canada - Black Spruce, Ontario site 2_A8_Ref_M1 (SPAdes) (version 2) | ecosystem: Environmental > Terrestrial > Soil > Boreal...
AAGGGCACCACCCGTAATACCCGGGATTTCCTGATTGTCGATAGTAGTCTGGCCATTTTGGACGACGGTGATCCAGCGCCCGACCAGCGTAATATCGAAGCTCTGCCATTCTCCGAGCCTGCGGGGCGGTTCCGGCGAAGGAGCCAGAAAACCATATACCCCGCCCATCCGGTGACTGGGCGGGTCTTTGATGGAGTCTGTTTCGACTTGGAGTTCGTATCGGCCGCGCAAATAGACGCCACTATTCGAATCAGCAGGGCAGTTGAATTCGACATGTAACTTGAAATCCTGGAATTTGGAATCATTGATCAGTTCAGGGCCATTCCCAGGGCTTACTAAGTTACCGTTTTCGACCTTCCATACAGCCCCACCTGGGTTTTCCATCTTCCACCCATCGAGATCCTTTCCGTTGAACAATTGGATGGACTTCCCCCACTCCGGGGCAGTGGCTCTCTTTAGAGCCGGCGCCCTCTGGCCGGTCCATTGCCATGTGGTTCCCTTTGGGCCAGACGTAGTTCCCGACAGAATGTTCCCAACGAGCGTTCCTTCGAAAACCATATCTTCGGGTCGATCTTCCTCCTCTTTGGGAGAAACGAAAGTGAGGCGGCCATTCGACAGCTCAACTTTGGGAAGTGGTCTTGCACTCCCCCAACGGCCCACCATCCGAGCCTTCAATTGCCCACCCTCCTGGCGAAGTTCCAGCCATGAGGGATATTCCCGATCGGGTGAGTTCAACGTCAAATCCCAGCGGCCCAGGAAAGCTTCAGCGGACTCGGCTAAGGGCGAGGAGGAATTTTTCTCAGATTTTTCACCCCGCGGATACGCTCTGGCGGACAAGAACAAGACGGCCGTCACAAGCACGAATACGATCCTCTGAGGCTTCATAGAACGATGGATCCCTTCTCTTTAGTAAGACTCATTGGCCATGTGACCGCCGAGCGCCACGTTGTGACCAGGAAAATATCCAGGTGTCCGTCGGTGTTGAACTCAAAGCGCACCGCTCCCGCACCCATGATTTCATGACAGATACATTTTAGACTTGATGCGGCGGACTTCATCAAAAAAGTTGTCCCTTTCCCCGAGCCCGATCAGTTTCTTAGACACATTGCCGAAGCGCGTGCCGAAGCGCGTTGTAATTTGTTTAGCGAAATGGCAATATCGCAGCCGCACAAATTGGGTTTTTGTACCGATTTGATTGGAACGGCCGGCAGATCAAGAAAAATAGTGGTTCTTCTTCATCGCGTCAGGTTCTGACATGTGGGTTTTGACAGGGTTGGGAGCCAAAGTGCTCGATCATGAGAGAAAAAATATGAAGCTCCGAAGGAAAATCGCTTGTACGATCTGGCTAGTCGTTTCCTTTGGGCTAGGGATAAGCGTTGCTGGCCAAACTAAACCTCAGTCTGAACTCAAGACACGCAATGTTGTTCTAATCGTAACTGACGGGTTGAGGTGCCAAGAGGTCTTCCAAGGGCCGGATCATTCGCTCATGAACCGTGAACATGGAGGCGTGGAGAATATCGACACCTTGCGCAGTGACTTCTCGAGGGCAACTTCGTCCCAGAGCCGAGAAACGGTGTTCCCCTTCCTATGGAAGACGTTCGCACATCAAGGGCAGATTTTTGGCAATCAGGAAAAAGAAAGTATCGCGAGGGTGGCTAACCAATATGCATTTTCCTACCCCGGCTACAACGAAATGATCGCGGGGTTTCCGGATCCGCATGTTGATAAGAACGATTTTGGTCCCAATCCGAACGTTACAGTGTTCGAATGGCTGAACCGCATACCTGAACTGCAGGGACGAGTTGCTGTTTTTGGCACTTGGGACGCCTTTAAGGACATCTTCAACCAGAAGCGCAGTGGCTTGTTCATTTCCGCCGGATGGGATCCAATCGCACGCGCGGAATCCCGCGCCAGGCAGGCATTGATCGAGGATTTTTACAGCACGACCACGCGACTCTGGGACGACAACGTTTACGATGCCTTTCTGCAGCCGGTTGTGCTCGATTATGTGCAGGCGCACCAGCCCAGAGTGCTTTTCGTAGGCTATGGTGAAACCGATGAATGGGCTCACTCGGGGCGTTACGATCTGCTGCTAAGGGCTGCACATCAGTTTGATAAATTTGTGGAGCAGCTCTGGAATACCATGCAGTCGATGCCGTCTTACCGCGATCAGACAACCTTTATCATCACGACCGACCACGGGCGCGGCAGCGGACTAACTGGGTGGAAGGACCATGGCACGGAGCAGAAGGGGTCCGAAAATATCTGGATTGGAGTATTTGGTCCGGACACGCAACCCCTGGGCGAGCGGGAACATGCGCCGGCAGTGACGCAGAGCCAGATTGCGGCAACTCTGGCCGCGCTGTTAGGAAAAGACTACCGAGCCTCTGTGCCACAAGCCGCTAAACCTCTGCCCGATGTCGTGGCCACTCGGACTTCGAGCACAGTCAAATAGCGAGTTCACCAAAATAGAAAAGACCGCAATACGACTGGTCTTTTTTTTTCGCGGCGAATCTGGTCAATAACAACGACTTAACAGTAGCGATCCAATCGACGGAAGGCCAATAAGTGCAGTTGCAGAATACCTGCACGGTCGGCGCAATTGCCATGCTTTGCTCCCGTGTTAGTCTGAGTGGCATGCAGGCCGCCAAGAGGCTGACAATTTTGTTGGTGATATGGGCCGCCAGTCTTTCCGCTCAGAGCGCTCGAAAACCAGCATCACAACCTGATGTTTTTCTGGTGACCATTGATACGCTGCGCGCCGACCACGTTCACTGCTATGGCTATGGGCCTATTCAAACCCCGGCGCTGGACACCCTCGCGAAAGATGGCGTCCGTTTCACTCAAGCGTTCACACCCAGCCCGATTACAAACACCTCGCACACTTCCATCCTCACTGGACTGTTGCCTAGCACGCATGGTGTCACTGACTTCGCTGTGCGTCTGGCAAACACTTACCCATCTTGGGCGGAATTGCTGAAGAAGCAGGGCTACCGCACCGGTGCATTCATTGGTTCTGTCGTTCTCGACAGTCAAAGCTTTGCGCCCGGGCTGGATCGCGGCTTTGATTTCTACGATAACTTTCCCAAAGTTACGCACAGCAAATCGCGATGGGGGCGCCTGGAGCGTCGTGGCAGAGACGTGGCGCAACATGCAGAGAATTGGTTGAGCACCCATCCCACGGGTCCACATTTCGTCTGGGTCCACTTTTACGATCCGCACGATCCCTACGACCCGCCTCCACCGTTTTCGCAAGTCTATAAGGACCGTCTATACGACGGTGAAATCGCTTATGCGGATTCGGCGCTGGCAGATTTTTTGGCGTATCTGAAGAAAAAGGGCTGGTATGAGAATTCAGTCGTGATTGTAGTGGGCGATCACGGCGAGGGACTGGGAGAGCATCATGAGGAAACGCACGGGATTTTTCTCTACGATTCCACCATGCACGTTCCGTTGATCATCAAGTTCCGGGATCAGAGAGAGGCCGGCAGAGTGGTGGAGGCGCAAGTACGTACTACGGACATATTGCCCACCGTGATCGATCTGCTGAAGATCCCTCTGCCGGAGCGGCTCGATGGGGAGTCATTGGTTTCATACCTTGCCCTCGTGGGTACACCCGAAACTACCGGTCGCGCCGCTTTCGGCGAGACCGATTACCCCATGCGTTTCGGCTGGGCCCCTATACGGTCGGTACGTGGCGAAGGATTCAAGTTTATCGAAGCTCCTCGACCGGAGTTCTACAATTTGCGCTCCGATCCGCGAGAACTAACAAATAATTACGTGCCATGGGACGCGATAGTACAGAAGTTTCGCGCGATGCTCTCGGACTTGAGGAGTAAAATGCCTCCTCGATCGCCCTCTGCCGGATCCGTGAGCCAAAGCACGATCGACGAGCTAAAAGCCCTGGGATACTTGGGCCGCGCGGACGCTGGCAGCTCAACCAACGTGCCCGAAGCCTCGCTGCTACCTGATCCCAAGGAAAAGATCGAGGAACAGAACCTGCTGCATAAGGCGATGATCGCGTCCGAGGACGGACGCTCTAGCGAGGCGCGCACTGCCTTGGAGAAAGTCCTGGAGCTTGATCCCAAAGCGCCAACAGCGCTGCGCCAAATTGGAGAGCTGGAGTTGCATGCGGGTGACTACGCAAAGGCCGCCGAGCATCTGAAACACGCACGTGAGATTCGTCCCGATGACGCGACGGCTGCGTTCTACGAAGGCCAGGCCCTGCAAGGAGAGGGTGATCTAGCCGGTGCCCGCGAGGCGCTGGAAGCCAGTTTGAAACTTACTCCCGCGCAGTTTCCGGCTCGTCTCCTGCTCGGTCAGGTTTACCTGGGTTTGAAAAATCTGAAGGCAGCCGAAGACCAGTTCGAAGCTGCACTTCTGATGCAACCGCAGAACTTGGAAGCGCAACTCTGGCTGGCGAGAGCGCAGATTGCGTCCGAGAATTTTGTCGAGGCGTTGCGACAGTTGAAACCGCTTTCCAAGTCACAACCGAACAATGCGGAGGTCTTTGAATTGCTGGCGCAAGGCTATTCCGGGTTGGGCAAGAGAGAGGAGGCGGAACGGGCGGAGAGCCGAGCCAGAAGACTGCGGAAAAACCAACAACCCTGAACAAGCAGTTCCTTTCTTGGTTATCATCCCGAAGAGTCTTGCCCCTCGCTCACGATCCAAAAGGCCGCCGTAACACAAACGCGCCTTACTTTTGCGCGACCTTGTTCCCAGGTGTCTCAAAGATCTCGTCCAGGACGTGCCCACGCATCTGCTTTGGCGGTTCGACAAGATAGATGTGCAGAATCGTGGGCGCAATGTCGTACACGGATGCTTCGAAACCCATCAGGCGCAGGCCGTGCTTGATTCCTGGTCCCATGGCAAAGAACGAACCGGGAACATCATCACCGTCGGCGAAGTCGTGCTTGGCAATCACCGGAGTCGTCTTCTCGTGATCCATGTGCGCATGCGGATCCATCTCCTCGAACTCACGCAGCGGTTTGATGCCGTGATCAGAAACGATGAAGACATAGGTGTTGTCGTCCACGTGTTTCAATATTGTGCCCAGCACCTTGTCGAAGGCGATGTACTGGTTCGGGAAGGAATCGGTGCGCAGACTGTTTAGCTTGGGGTTGTACCCCACATTGTAGGGCGCGATCGGATAGAGCCAGTGGCCAGTGCGGTCTTCGCAGGATTGCGCCAGCCAGGTGAAGTCCGCCGGATGATTGGCTAATAGATAGTCGAACAGTTGAGTCTGCTGATCGCGGATCAGTTGAACCTTTTTCAGCCAGGCGTCAATGACCTCGGTCTCGTGACCGTTCAACTGTTCGGCCGAGGGCATGCGCTCACAATCGATGTAAAAGTCGCCCACCTTCTTGAGCAGTTCCGCTTTCATGGCGGCGGGATAAACTGCGTCTCCGCCTTCCACTTCCGAAAGTTTTGGCGCGCAGAGAACACCGTCCTCGCAATTTTTCCCCCGGGTCAGCATGCCGCTGATCATGTATCCATTCACGGGCATTACGGGGAACGTTGCCGGAACGTTGGCCATGCCTACCGTGATTCCATTCTTCGAGAGAACGGACCAGATAGGTTCCTGCTTCAACATATTCGTGTTCGCGGTGATTCCGCCGACAAGAAAACCGGTGACGCCATGCTCCTCCGGCTGGGTGCTCGTGAACATCGTGGAGTAGACCCGGGGGCAATTGGGCGCATTCACCGTGCGCAACTTGCCGTGCGCACCATTCTTGATCACCTTGGCCAAGTTCGGCAGGTCCCCCTTCAGCAGCAGTGGACGAATCACATCCAATTCCATGCCGTTAACGCCGACCACGACCACGCGAGGCTGGGTCTTGCCGGTGGTTTGGGCTCGTCCCGACAAAGGCCATGCCAGCAGCGGAAGAAAAAAGAGGAATGCCACAAGCCGCCGCAACACCATGGGAAACCTCACTATTTGAGAGAGTACTACCTATCCAAAAGTCCCATGATCATACTACTCGCTTTGGCGAGACCAACCAACGTTTGCATTCACACACGCGCCGCCCAGCGCGGTCCGCTCTCGGTGCGCAACGAGCCAACCGCTTGCACGGTTCATGACTTTCGGGGAGAATCTGTGCGACCCATTCCTCATGATTGTTCGGTTCAGGGGTGACGAATGGCGGGACAGGACCTACAACGCCGGGAAATCTTGCGCATCATGGCGATGGCTTCAGTCGCATCACACTTTCCGGGATTCACGAAATGGGTGTTTGCCTGCGCCCACCCGGGGGCGGCGGGCACCCAGACAATCAAGCCAACGAAGTACACGCCACAGTTCTGCTCCGCGCAGGAGTACGCGCTGGTTGAACGATTAACGGAGCTGATCATTCCGAGTGATGAGACGCCGGGAGCACGCGATGCCGGCGCGGCCGAATTTGTGGATTTCATGGTGGCGCATGAGCGCGGAAAGCAATACAAGTTCCGTACCGGACTCACATGGCTAAATGCGCACTCGAAGCGGCTGCTGGGTCATGCGTTTGTGGAGCTTTCTGAGAAACAGCAAGTGTCGATTCTTGAGCCACTCGCGTACAAGGCAAAGTACCGGGAGGGGGAGGAAGATGGGCGCGAGTTTTTCAGCAGCATCAAGGACCTGACGGCGATGGGCTTCTATAGCAGCGAAATTGGGTACAAAGAACTGGACAATCCAGCGCTGAAGTTCTATCAGAAATCTCCGGCGTGCCCGCATACGGACGATCCGGAGCACAAACATCTTCCGCCTCCGAAATGGTAAAAAGCCATGCCCAGTCAAATCTATGACGTCATCGTGATTGGAACGGGAGCCGGCGGCGGCATGGCCATCAAGACGTTGTGCGAAGCGGGCTTGAAGGTATGCGCGCTGAATGCCGGGCGAAGGCTCAATCCGCAGAAGGACTTCCGCAATCATCGCATGCCCTGGGAGATGAAGTTCCGGGGATTCGGCGATCCCGCCAAACCAGCCGATGACAATCCCGGGTTCGTGGATACGGAGTGGGGGCCGAACATCTGGGAACGCGAAGTCACGTTCACGACGGCGCCCGGGAGCACGTGGATGTGGCCGCGGTGTTTCGCGGTCGGGGGGAAGACGAACTTCTGGGGAAGGTCGTCGGCACGATTCGGCGATATTGATTTCCGCGCGGCGTCGCTCGATGGCTACGATGTGGACTGGCCGCTGACCTACGAAGAGATTGCTCCTTATTACAGCCGCGCGGAGCGCATGATCGGCGTGTCCAGTTCGGTGCAGAACCGACCCAGCAACCCCGATGGGGAGTACCTGCCGCCCTTCAACTTTCGCTGCCTGGATCACATTCTTCAGAAGGGAGCGGAAAAAATTGGAGTGCCGTACCTGCACGACCGCATCGCGCAGCTTACGGAAAATCATGAGGGTTTCCCACAGTGCCATTTCTGCGGGGCGTGCACGTTTGGATGCGATACCGGCTCGTTCTTTTCCTCGTCGTGGCGCTTTGTGCCAAAGGCGGAGGCCACGAAGAATCTCGAGCTGCGCACGGAAGCGATGGCCAAAAACATCCTGGTGGACGAGAACGGAATGGCCAAGGGTGTGGCATACATCGACCGCAAGACGAAACAAGAGGTTAAGGTTTATGGCCGAGCCGTCGTGGTGGCGGCGTCCTGCGTGGAATCCACGCGCATTATGCTCAATTCGAAATCACGGCAGTGGCCGAACGGCATCGCTAACACAAGCGGGCAGCTGGGGAAAAACCTCTGCGACCACCTCTATGGAGAGTCAGCACACGGATACTTGCCGCAACTTCTGGGCCAGCCGAGTTTCCCGGACGGTGTGGGCGACAATACGATCGTGTGGATGCCGCGCTGGCAAAATCTCAAGAACCCGCGGGAAGAAAAGTTTATTCGCGGGTATTCCGTATATCCCGGAGGCGGCTGCTCGGAATATCCATGGTACGCGACTCAGGCGGAGGGATTCGGCTCAGAGTACAAGCGGGACGTCAAGCGGCGGTATCCCACTCCTGTGGGCTTCACGATTCAGGCACCTTCATTGCGAATGGACAGCAATTTCGTGGACATCGATCCGGAGGCAAAGGACAGCTACGGGATTCCCAAGGTACGCATCCATTTCCAGTGGGACGAAAACGTATTGAAGATGTGGGAGCACTCGAAGGAAGTGTGCGCGGAGATCATTCGGAAAGCCGGCGGAGTCTACGAGGGATCGGCAAACGAGCCGCTCATCCCCGGCTGGAGCTTGCACGAGACGGGAACATGCAGGATGGGCAATGATCCGAAACACGCGGTGACCAACGGGTTTGGACAGACGCACGACGTCCAGAACCTTTACGTGTGCGACGCAAGCGTGTTTCTAAGCTGCACGGACAAGACGACCACGATCAGCATCATGGCATTTACGTTGCGGACATGCGAACACATGATCGAAAATTTCCGCCGGGGAGACCACCAGCGCGCCTGAACCCTGATTTGGCGCTCTACTTGGGCTTGGAATCGCTGATACCTACCGATGCATAGACTACTCGCTGCAATCTTCGTATATGCCACGCTGGTTTGGCAGCCGCTGGTCGCTCAAACCGGCGGAGGCGGCTCCGCCTCTCCGTCAAGGATTCCGCTTCGCACTGGAATTTATGATCCCAGTCTCGACGCTAAGGTGGAGGTGTTTCTCCGCAAGATGACGCTCGGGGAAAAAGTGGGCCAGCTAGTCCAATATTCAGCCGGTCAGCCAACCGGCCCCAGCACCGGAAGAACGGACTACGAGGACATGATCGCCAAAGGGCAAATCGGAGCCCTGCTCAATATCGCTACGGCGAAAGAGACCAACGCGCTCCAGCGCATCGCCGTGGAGAAGTCGCGATTGCATATTCCTATCATTTTCGGGCTGGATGTCGTCAACGGCTTCCGGACCGAATTTCCGATTCCACTGGGCCTGGCTTCCACGTGGGATCCACTTCTGGTGGAACAAGTGGCCCGTGCTGCCGCTCGTGAGGCCTCGGCGAGTGGAATTCGCTGGACCTTTGCTCCCATGGTGGATATTGCGCGCGACGCCCGCTGGGGTCGCATAGCGGAAGGCGCGGGAGAGGACCCGTTCCTGGGGTCGGAAATGGCGGCAGCCTACGTGCGCGGCTATCAGGGCTCACGTCTTGATGCGCCCGACAGCATCGCGGCCTGCGCGAAACATTACGTCGGGTACGGAGCGGCTGAGGGCGGACGCGATTACAACACCACCGAGATCTCCGAGCATACGCTCCGTCAGTACTATCTCCCCCCGTTTCATGCTGCGGTGAACGCCGGCGCTGCGACCATCATGAGTGCATTCAACGCGATCAACGGAATGCCTGCCTCCGCAAATCCGTTTACCCTTCAGCAAGTTTTACGCAAGGAATGGGGATTCCGCGGTGTCGTTGACAGCGATTGGGAGGCAGTTGGGGAGCTCATTCCTCACGGCATCGCCAATGATAGACTGACGGCCGTGCGCAAAGGTTTTCTCGCCGGCGTTGACATGGACATGACCAGTAGCCTCTATCACGATCATCTTGCTCAATTGGTCCGCTTGGGGCAGATTCCACAGGTGCGTCTGGATGAGTCCGTGCGTCGCGTCTTGCGCCTCAAGTTCGCGTTGGGTCTGTTCGACCACCCATACACCGATGAAGTCCACGAAGCAGCGGCTATGCTGCGGCCCGAGGCCATCTCCCTGGCGCGAACCGCAGCCGAGCGGTCCTTTGTATTGCTGAAGAATTCTCCGGGTCCAAATAACACTCCGATTCTTCCAATCTCAAGCGACGTTCACGACATTGCCCTGATCGGACCACTGGCCGACGACCCGCCCAACATGGAATCGCTGGCTAAGCTGAACCGGAACGAGGATCTGATCTCTTTCCGCGCTGCACTCTCCAGACATGTCGGCGAACAGCATCTGTTTCGCGTTAGGGGCGCCGACATCACGGGTGGAACCGATGAAGACCAGGCTGCAGCTGTGGCCGCCGCTGGAAAGGCAGACGTCGTGGTGCTGGCGCTCGGCGAGGATACCGGGATGAGCGGCGAAGCCGCCTCGCGGTCAAAACTGGGATTACCCGGAGGCCAGCAGGAACTGCTCGAGAGAGTCGTGGCCACAGGCAAGCCGGTGGTTCTGATTTTGTTCAGTGGACGCCCACTCACGCTGCCTTGGGCGTTCGATCACGTTCCGGCAGTGTTGGCCGCTTGGTTCCCGGGCATCCAAGCGGGGCCGGCCCTGGTGCGAACGCTGTATGGTGAGTCCAATCCCAAGGGGAGACTGGTGGTGAGTTGGCCGCGCAGTGTTGGACAGGAGCCTCTCTACTACAATGCTTTGAGCACCGGCCGTCCCATCGACAATACCGACCCCACAAAGCCTCCGAGCGACGACAAATATCTATCGCGCTACATCGATGAGCAGAACAGTCCGCAGTTTCCGTTCGGCTACGGTCTTTCTTATACCAGCCTGCGCTACGGCGCGACCGAAGTCAGCAGGAACCAACTGAAAGCATCGAGTCTCAATGCCATACATGATGCAAGCGGCATGCACGAGCCTGCCTTGACGGCAAGCGCGGAGGTTACGAATACCGGTTCACGCGCCGCAGAAGAAGTGGTACAGCTCTATGTGCGGCTCCAAGGGACAAGCGTTGCCCAGCCGATGCGTGCCTTGAAGGGATTCCGGCGTGTTGCTCTGGCTCCAGGCGAGACCAAGAAGGTGACATTCGCCGTGGGGCCCGATGCTTTTGCGATTTGGAATGATCGAAATCAGTTTGCCGTCGAACCCGCAAAGGTAAGCATCTGGGTCAGCCCAGACTCGGCACACGGCACGGCGGGCGCAGTGGAAATCGTCCCGTAAAGGAACTCATGTTCCCCACCTGGCAAATCCCGCGGCGGAGGCTGTTGCACGTCCGGCTCTGGCTGCTATGCTGCATCGCTAGTTGTCTGTTTCCCGCTATTGCCCAAGGAAACTCCGATTACTATCGCCACAGTTATTTCGACAATAGCCTGAATTCCGATTTTTATTTTTACAGTTCAGGCCAGGCATCCTCGCCCAGTTCGCTTGAGCAGAAAAACTGGAAATTGCCGGTCGAGACTAGGATTTTCTTGACTCCCCCCAATGCGCTTCGCCTCGAGTGGCAATCGCAAGCCGGGGGAGGATGGGAGGCGGAAGTGCGAGTCGGCAACTTTCGCAATCGCTTCCCGGCATTCTCGGGAGAAAACCTTTACATCTGGTGCTTTGCGCCACAAGCGATTTCGGCCGCGGACCTCCCACTCATCGTTTTGTCCGACACCCGCGAGGGACTCCAAGTCGCCGAGTTGCCTGGAAGTTTTACTCAGCCACTCCCTTTTGGAAAATTCGCCGGCGATTTGCCCGCTGGACGTTGGGTTCAAGTCCGGATTCCGTTTGCCGAGTTCAGAACCGCATCCATTTACGCTTTTAAGCCGCAATATCTGCAAAACATCATTTTCCTTCAGAGCCGGGCAGACGGCGTGCGGCACACGCTCATCCTCGACGAAATTAGGGTCGACGACGGCGCGGCCCAAGACAAAGCGCCTTCGGACTCGCTTCCGACTCCCCAAAACGTGCAGGCAACCGGGTACGACCGGCACATTGAAGTTCGTTGGGACCCGCTGGACAGACCTGCGCTCGGCCGCTATGTGATCTACCGGTCGCTTGATGGCAAGAACTTCGAGCCGATCGGCATCCAGCTTCCAGATACGCATCGTTACTCAGATTTTCTGGGGAAGGCCGGCGTGACGGCACAATACAAGGTCGCTGCCTCGGACCGCCAGTATCGCCAGTCTCCACTGTCGAATGCCGCCAGCGGGTCCACGCGTGAATTCGCAGACGACGAACTCCTTACCATGCTGCAGGCAGCCTGCTTCCGCTACTACTGGGATGGCGCCGATCCCCACTCGGGCATGGCACGCGAGAGCATCCCCGGAGACGATCGAATGATTGCCACCGGGGCGAGTGGCTTTGGCATCGCTGCCCTGATTGTCGGAGTGGATCGTGGATTCATCACGCGCGAGCAAGGCGTGGAGCGCCTTACGAAGATCGCCGGTTTCCTCGAACACGCCGATCGCTACCACGGTGCCTGGTCGCACTACATGGACGGAAGCACCGGAAAAACCATGCCGGTATTTGGCATGTTCGATGACGGCGGCGACCTGGTGGAAACCTCATTCTTGGTGCAGGGACTCCTCGCCGCCCGCCAATACTTTCACGGTAGCAATGAAACGGAGCAGTCCCTGTACCGCCGGATCTCGAATCTATGGGAAACCGTCGAATGGGATTGGTACCGCCAGTCTCCGCAAAGTGCCTTCTTATATTGGCACTGGTCGCGGCAGTGGGCCTGGCAAATTCACCATCCGCTCATCGGATTCAACGAGGTGATGATCACGTACATGCTGGCCATGGCTTCGCCCACGCATGCCGTGCCCGCCGATCTCTATTACTCCGGATGGGCGGGACAATCGCAAAATGCGCTGGACTATCGCGCAGGCTGGTCGGGCTCGACCGACGGAGATCACTACGCAAATGGGCACACCTATTTCGGCACTAAACTTGACGTAGGAGTTGGTACGGGAGGACCGCTATTCTTTACTCACTACTCCTACATCGGCTTCGATCCGCACAGCTTGCACGACCGCTTTACATCCTCCTACTTCGACAACAACCGCAACATCGCGCTGATCAATCGCGCATACTCGATTGCCAATCCCAAACACTTCGAGGGTTATGGCCCGAACGCCTGGGGACTGACGGCCAGCGATGGTCCGTCGGGCTACGTTCCACATGCGCCCGACAATGCAAGCGATCAAGGCACACTTACTCCCACCGGCGCACTGGCTTCATTCCCTTACACACCGGAAGCCTCGATGGCAGCCTTCAAGCACTACTATCGGGACCTCGGTTTCCAGCTGTGGGACATTTACGGACCGCGCGATGCATACAATCCCGGCCAGAACTGGATTTCGCCGATTTATATGGGACTGAACCAGGCGCCTATAACGGTCATGATCGAAAACTACCGGACCGGTCTGGTCTGGAAGAACTTCATGTCTAATCCGGAGATGAGGCAGATGCTGCAGAGGCTTGACGAGGTTTCCAGAAGGCAACCGTAGTCCGGTCTGCTACGGCTATTCGCTCGATGAGGGCGATTCGTACAGGCCCTTGCCTGTGGCAAGCCTCTGCAAACCATCACCCAAGAAGAAAAAGACCATGGAGAAAAAGCCCAGCAGGAACTCGGTCTTCTCGCGCTCTGGACCAGAGTTGGCAAAACTGAACTGGGGTTAAAATTCAATCCTCAGTGCCAGCTGCCCGACACGGTTTCCGCCGGCGTCACCTTTGCGAGTGGCCTGAACCTGTCCGAATGTGCCGACTACCTGGCCGTTCGGAAGAGTCTCAGTTTCGGTCAGATTGTTGCGCGGATCATCGAAGTTTGGATGGTTCAGGACGTTGGTAAAGCTAGACTCGAACTTAAATGCGATCCGCTCTGTCACCCGGAATCTCTTGCTAAGGCCGAGATTCCAAGTAACGGTCCCAGGCCCAACGAGAGACCCTACACTGGCGTTGCCAAAGCGGCCAGCTCGCGCTAACGCGTTTCCGGCCGCGTCTTGGGTTGGGCAATTAAGGGCGTTATTTTGGAGGTCCTGTCCCGGAGTGCGACCGGGGCATGCGAATACGGCCGGATTCCACCATTGTGTGGCTGTTTGGGGCCCGTTGTTGGGATTGCCAGCAAGGTCAGGCCGGTTGAAGCCGCCCAACTGACCGTTGCCGGTGGAATCAAAAAATATGAAAGGAGTATCGAAGGGGCCAGTTTCCGCCAGGAAAATCGTGCTTAGCTGCCAGCCTCCCAAGATTCCGTCCACCACACCATTGGCGTTGCGGAGAAACCGGCGCCCCTTCCCGACAGGAAGCTCATCCACCAAAGTGGTGATCCACCGATGTTTGCGGGTGCCGCCGACATTGCCGTAGTCCCCCCGCAGGTTGAACCGATTCATCGTATCGCCCGTAGTTTCCCCGTCAAAGCCGGAACGGGGCCACGACTCCGTGTCCGACAGGTTGCGCGCCCAAGTCCACGTGGATTGTAACGTGAGCCCGTGGGAATACTTGTGGATGACTTCGGTCTGCATCGATTCGTAGGTGCTGATGGCGCCGGCTGCACGCATCCTGACATGGCTCCAAATTGGAAACGGAATTGGATTGGGGTTGCCCTGGTCATAAGGGGCCGTCGTTGGAAGCGGCTGATTGAGATTCGGGGCCCAACTCAGTTGATTCGCACGGCTCCCAATATACGACACCCGCAGGGAAGTATTGCCATGAATTACCCGTTCGACCGAAAGGTTCCACTCGACACTGTACGGGTCCTTCTTGTCCTTCTGATTCGCAGTGAAAAATGATTGTGTATGCAACAGGAGCCCGTTGGGGGCTTGGACATCGGGAAACCGGAAAAACCCCGTCTGGCCAAACCCAGCATTTGAATAATTAGCCTGGAAGCCGTCGTGGATACCTGCCACGGAGAAAAATATCGCCCCCAAGGTCGTAACGTCGTAAACACCAGCACCGCCGCGAATCACCGTCTTATTGTCAGAAAACGGCCGATACGCAAAACCGACGCGAGGCGTGAAGTTGGTGTAAACGTTGCGCAACGCTTTCGGCCAGCCCGCCTGTTGAGAGGTCAAGAAGGGAGTGCAGGGAGCCGGGCCGGGATTGGGATTGACATTGTTTGGTGAGTTGCAGACGTTGACGGCCTCTGCCCACAGAGGCTGCGTTGCCGCCAGGGACCTGGGGTCTGAGGAAAAGATCACGCGCCCCGTGCCCGGAACGCTGGGATCGAAGTTGGTCAGGTTAATAGGGTCGTAGAACGGCGGTATTCTCGAAATCCTCAGACCAACGGTCAACGTCAGTTTTTGCGTGGCTTTGAACGTGTCCGCCGCGTAACCGTAATAGTGAGTGGTGCTGCCATCGATGTTCCTCGGTGGAGTGTGGGTGACGTATGTATAGTAGGGAACTCCAAGCAGGAAGTCGGCGAAATTGTTCCCGGTGTACTGGCCATTAAAGAAGAAGTCTCCGTAGTCGTCCGCCTGCGAGGAACCGGAGTACCAGGCAGTGACCAGGTGAAGCTTGCGGAGATCGAAGCCAAACTTCATCGTGTGCTTCCCCTTGATCCAGGTCAGGTTCTCATTGATCTGGAAATTGTAGCCAAGCTCCGGATTAGGCCGGGTGTGAACAATATTGTCGATGCTACTCCTGGGTTCGAACACAAAGTCGGGGAAACCCCCTGCTGGAAAAGGTCCCAATTGCTGAGAATTCAGCC
>Ga0209118_1000850_pt1 | contig 15264 bp, 17 predicted proteins | sample BlaSpr_A8_Ref_M1_FD_187988 | JGI IMG/M metagenome (GOLD analysis project Ga0209118, IMG submission 187988) | Forest soil microbial communities from Thunder Bay, Ontario, Canada - Black Spruce, Ontario site 2_A8_Ref_M1 (SPAdes) (version 2) | ecosystem: Environmental > Terrestrial > Soil > Boreal...
GACCGCGGTACTTCTTGGTCAGTTTGCTGACTTCGAGCACGGCCAAGACGCTACCACCGCCCGCGGATGTGATATTCCCCGGGACTCGTAGCGCTCTTCTGAGTCGATAATGCCGGGCAGCCTTCGTTTACCTCCCGGTTCAAAGTGGCGCAGCGCTGACGTCATTACCGGCCGCAGCACCGGGAACCTGCTGAACGCCCCCGATCAGGTTTGAGTAGATCGATTCAACAGCGAGTTATAGAGCTCGACGGTCTGGGACGCGATCGCCGGCCAGCCAAAGTGGCGCAACACACGCTGGCGACCAGCCTTGCCCATCCGTGTGGCCAGGGCCGAGTCGCTCAGTACCTCCTCAAGTCGGGCTGCCAACGCGGTCGTGAAAGCCTCGTGGTCGTCGGGGTCGTAATCCACCAGGTAGCCGGTCTCGCCCTCCACGACGATTTCTGGGATTCCGCCAACTCTCGAGGCGACAACAGCCGTCTCGCAAGCCATCGCCTCGAGGTTCACGAGGCCGAACGGCTCATAAATCGATGGACACACGAACACGCTGGCCCCCGAGTGAAGGTGGATCAGATCTTCGTGTGAGATGAAGCGGCCGATCCAAATCAAGTTCCCTCGCTCAGAACGGACGCGCTCAGCCAAAGCCGCCACCTCAGCGCCAATCTCAGGCGTGTCCGGACTGCTGGCGACGATCACCAACTGGTGGCGCGGATCCATTTTGAGAGCCGCTGCCAGAAGCAGAGGGAGGCCCTTCTGCCGCGTGATCCGACCGTTGAAGAACGCATATGGCGTGCTGGGGTCGACGCCCAGGCGACTGAGGGCGTCCTCCGACCGTTGCGGCCTGTAGGTCTCTGGATCGATTCCGTGGTGAATCACGTGAACGCGTTCGGGGTTGACGTCGGGGTAGCACGTCAGCACGTCGTCTCGCATCCCATGTGAGACGGCTATCACGGCGTCCGCGGCTTCGACGGCGGTTCGCTCGCAGAACATCGATAGCGCATAGCCGCCGCCCAGCTGCTCCGATTTCCAGGGCCTAAGGGGCTCGAGGCTGTGAGTCGTGACCACATGGGGAATCGACCACATGAGTTTCGAGAGATGACCGCCAAAATTCGCATACCACGTATGGCTGTGCACCAGATCGGCGCCCTTGACGGCCGCGGCCATGGAGAGATCGATCGACATCGCTTGCAGGGCCGCTGCCTCCGGCTTCGGCTCCGACAATGCGGTCCAGGGCTCATGACTGGTCACGCCTGGCTCGTCTCGCGGCTGTCCCCAGCAGTGGACTGAGACCTCGGCCAGGCTGCGGAGTTCACGCGCGAGATATTCAACTGCCGTGCCTGCGCCCCCGTAGACGTCCGGTGGATATTCGCGAGTGAGCAGCGCAACCTTCAGCCTGTTCGTCACGCCGTCAGGTTACCTATCCCGTCACACAAAATGAGTTAGTCGATTCGTGCGTGACAGACTAGAGTGTTGATCGTGGCGGGGACAGCCTCCGGCAACCTGTTGGGTGCGATAGGCCCTCGTCGGTGGGATCGCGCGATCAACACGCTGGTGCCGACCGCATTGTTCGCGGCCATCTTTGCGCACGCCTTCCCGTTTATCGCTTCGGGCCAGGGCCAATATCCCGTCGATCTTGATAGCGGCTTGTCGGCTTTCTCTATTGGCTTTGTCGTGTTGACAACGGCGCCTTTGGATCCGTTCTTCGAGGCGTTCTCAGTGCCTTTGATTGCGGCGTTCGTTGGACTCTTGTATCAGCGGCGGCGGGGATGGATTGGCTCCTTGGCTCCGCTCGTATGCTCGGTTGTAGGGCTGACCTTGCTGGGATCGGCTTACTTCTGGGACAAACAGGAGCATTTGGCTTACGGCTACTTCGCGGCCGAGGCCAGCTTCCTGATCGCGGCCGTGGCATCCGCCGTTCGATTGATCCGCCTGCACCGCAACCGTGCGATGTGGGATGCGAAGGATGAGCCACGCTTCATGCCGGCGGCCTCCGCCTCACAGGAACTGCTTTCGCGATACCGCAATAACTGGTAACCCAAGCGGGACTCCATCCGAACAATCCGTACCATTTGGTCTAACGCCACAGCGCGTCGCTCGTCGCAATCGGACTCATCGTTGCAGCCACCGACAGCTCCCTTTCATCCCCACGCGATGCCCTCCGCGCCGTCGCCACGGCCGAGAGAGTCGTAGCGACTCCGAGCGGCACGAGTACGACTCCAATTACAAGAAGGTCTCCGGATCGCGGGAGGCTCTTGGGGCTGTCGGCCGTAACAGCGTCCCCGAGCCTGGTCACGTGACCGGTCCAGAATTCCACTGGTACCTGGTCGCCCGTCGACGAATCCGGCCGGATGAAGAGAGGTAGCCTTGCGGAGAATTGGCGATCGTTCAGATCCGGGAGGGCGAAGTAGATGTAAGCAGTGCCGCTCTCTTGTGACGTGTACAGGACTGTTGCAGTCCCGCTGTATCGGCACTCCTTGCCAGCAAGGGCGTCGGTCAACGTCGGGCAGACCGGCGCGGCGTTGTACGAGCTCAGCAATTGTGCGTCGTGGACGGAGAAGTAAAACGCCACAGTTGCGCCCGCCAGCAGCGCAAGACCGATGGCAAGCAAGATGACCGCCCGAGGCTTTGCGCTAAGCGCCATGGCTGACACGGCAGTAGTCGCATCCACCCTACCTGAGTCTATGCCAGGCACCAGGCGCCGCGGAACTTGGTAGCCCCGGCGGGGTTTGTGGCGACGCCCAATACAAGTGCCTCGGGTGACCCAGCACACGTCATAGGTTGGTGAGCTCCGGCAGGGTGGTAAGCCCCGCCGCCAGCAATGCACTCCCCGGGACCAACGGGGACGGCCGTGGACAAGTTCACCCGGGCGCATGAACCCCTACGTGGTAGCAAGGGGGGCCGGTGGGGCCGTTCGGGGCGCACACTTACGGCATGCGCAGCTGGCCGCCGGCGCTGGCAATCGCGCTGCTGGTCGTGGCGGCATGCAACTCGACGCGGGTAGTCTCGATCAGCCCGGTGTCGCTACAGCAGGTGTGGATGATCACAGCCACAGCCGGCTGGGCGACCGCCTACGACGCCACCTACGACTCGCAGCACACGCTGATCTTGCACACCGTCGACGGCGGCAGCCGCTGGCGCAACGTCAGCCCACCTGGAGGCTGGCGTAGCGCGGGCCTGCCCGACTACCTGGACGCCAACCACGCTTGGCTGTTGACGCTGACGGCGCCAGGCGAGATCTCTGTGCTGCGCACATCCGATAGCGGCTCTCACTGGCAGACCTTTACGGTCCGCGACTCGAATGTGAAAGAGATCGGCAGCGTCGGCCTCGGCAACACAAACTTCCTCGACCCCAACAACGGCTGGCTGTGGCTCTCATACGGCTTCGAGGGCGACGAGCAAGGATCGCTGTACCGCACCTCGGACGGCGGGGTGACCTGGACAATCCTGTCCACCACCGATCCAAACAAGGGCGTCGGCAACGCAGTTCCGTGGCACGGCGCGAAGACAGGCTTCACGTTCGTCGACCAGGCGAACGGGTGGCTCACCGCCACGACCTATCTGCCGTTGCCCCTTCTGTACCAGACGCACGACGGCGGCGCGACCTGGGCGCGGGCTACGTATCCACCACCGCCGGACCACGCGGCCCTACCAAACCAGGGCGTGACGCAGCCGCGTTTCTTTTCCATGACCGACGGAGAATTCGAGGTCGAGGCCGCTCCCTCTTACCTGTATCGCACACGGGACGCAGGCAGAACGTGGTCACTCGCGATCGCGCCGGGCTGCTGTGACGACTTCGTGCTCGACATGGAACACGCCTGGTCGTTGAGCTACGACACTCAGGACACGCAGGGCCTTTATCGGACAACCGATGGCGGGGCCCACTGGACGTACATCGCTTCCAATCTCAACGCGCAGTCCGCATACGAGGCTCAACAGCACTTCCACACGACAATCTCTGGCGTCGAATTCGTCACACCTCTCGTGGGTTACGCCATCCGCTCGTCAGGTCCCGTCGTTCCTCTCGTGGCCGGCTACGGCAGGCCTTCGCCGTCCATCCCTACCGGTACAACGGGCCTGTTGAAGACGGCCGATGGTGGAGCCACCTGGACGGAAGTGCGGTACGAGATCAAGCTCTAGGCCCGGCTAAGACCGGCTGTCAGCTAGCCTTCTTGCGGCGTTTCGCCGCGGGCGCCCACAGGCTCGAGGTCGTAGTAGCTCCGCTCCCCAGACAGGAAGACGTGCGCCAACCCGGAATCGGAAGAGAGCAGGATCCAGACGTCGTCGTCGTAACCGTCGACGCCCAGCGGCCACTCTGACCATGAGGTCGGCAACCACCCCCACTTGTCGACCTCCCCCGGCCGGACCTTTAGGCCCGCGATGACGCCCATCTAGACCATCACCGCAGTCGCCAGGGACTCGCCGCCTATCGTCTCGGGCGCGTAGACGCTCGACTCTCCGCGCACTATCCCGCCCCGTTTCCAAGTCAGGTGAAATCCGATCGCCCCGGCGGGATCCGCATCAGCCGGACACCTTCCTGGCCATCGATCCCACGCTAGCGCCGGCGCTAAGGCCTACCTCCGCGCCAACGAGTTCGAGCGGGCGATGTGGAACGAGGCCGTCTCGCCGGCTGGGTCGGGGACCGCGAGATCAAGCGGACCGAGTACCGCGACCTCTTAGCGTCCATTCTTTCGGACACCAGTTCGAATTGGGTGAGTTTGGTAGCCCCGGCGGGATTCGAACCCGCGGTCTCAGCCTTGAGAGGGCTGCGTCCTAGTCCACTAGACGACGGGGCCACGCACCTGGTGGGCGGCGTTGGGATTGAACCAACGACCTCTCGCGTGTGAGGCGAGCGCTCTCCCGCTGAGCTAGCCGCCCCATGGGAGTGATCATTCTACCCAAGGTGGCTACGATCTCCCTGTAGATGGCACAGGCCGATCAGACTCCCCTCGAGAGCCGCCATTGCGTCAAGTGCGAGCCCGGCACTCCCCCGCTCGACAGCTCCGAAATCGGGGCTCTGCTCGGGCAGCTCGACGGGTGGACCATCGACGAGACTGACGGCCACCTCCGGCTGGCCAAGCGCTACAAGTTCAAAGGCTTCATGCCGGCGGTCGAGTTCGTAAATCGGATCGCGCCGATCGCCGAGGCCGAAGGTCATCACCCCGACCTGCTGGTGAGCTACGGCTCTGTGACCGTCTACCTTTGGACCCATGCCGCGGGAGGTCTGACCGAAAACGACTTCATCCTCGCCGCCAAGATCGACCGCCAATTGACAAACTCTTAACAGTTTGTTTTTTGCTTTGTCGTCTGGCTCCGTGATAGGGTCGTCGGGCTCAATGGCCTATTTGGTCTGCTGGTTTCTTCATCGTCGCGATCGAGAGGTGTTGCTCCGGGGGGTCTTGCCCTGGGGTATCGATGCGGTGGTCTTCTGCTGGCGCTGTGACCGCATGCGCGGGCGGGCGGTCAGGGTCCTGCAGCTCGACGCTCGGCGAGCCTAGCTAGCTCTTTCACCCCTCGACGGCTCGGGCGCGGTGACAGGTTCAACCTCGGGAAGGACCTCTTCGCCTGTATATGCCGACGCCTGCATCCTGAACAGGCGCGCGTAGCGGCCGTCCAGCCGCATCAGGTCCTCATGCGTGCCGTCCTCTACAAGGCGGCCGTTCTCCAAGAAGATGATCCGGTCCGCTCGTCTCACGGTCGAGAAGCGGTGCGAGATGTAGACGGCGGTGCGACCCATCGTCAGCGAGCGAAGGCGCTCGAACAAGTCGTACTCGGCCTGCGCGTCGAGGGCCGATGTCGGCTCATCGAGCAGCAGGATCTTGGCGTCGCGCATGAAGGCCCTTGCCAGCGCGACCTTCTGCCACTCGCCACCCGACAGGTTCACGCCGGCGTCGAACCATTTACCCAGCGCGGTGTCATAGCCCTGAGGGAGACCTGCGATGAGCTCGTCCGCGCCCGCCTGCCGGCCCGCGCCGACTATCGACTCGCGGTCGGTGATGTCACCCACGTTGCCGAGCCCGATGTTTTCGGCTGCGGTCGCCTGATACGTGACGTAGTCCTGGAACATGGCCCCGATATGCGCGCGCAGCTGGGCGGGATCGAACTCGCGAATGTCGACGCCGTCGATCAGGATTCGCCCCTCGATCGGGTCGTACAGACGGCAGATCAGCTTGAACAGCGTCGTCTTGCCGGCGCCGTTCCGGCCGACGACAGCAAGCGTCTCGCCAGGTTTGATGGTGAAGCTGAGCTCGGTCAGGGCGTTCTTGTCCGCACCCGGGTAGGCGAACGTGACGTTGTCGAAACGGATCTCGCCGAGGAGCGGCGTTGGCACGGGCACCGGCGAGGCTGTCACCTTCATGACCGGCTTCGACTCCATCAGCTCGAACAGGTTGTTCAGGTAAAGGTTGTGCTCGTACATGCCCGAGAAGCCGCTGAGAATTCCCTGAATGGAGCCCTGCACCGACTGTGCGGCGGCCGTGTAGAGGGTCAGGTCTCCAAGCGTCAGCCTGCCGGCGATCGCCTGCAGAGCCACGTATAGATAGGTGAGCGAGGTGGCGATCGTGCTCAGGTTGCCCCACGCAAACCCCGTGAGGTAGCGGCGCACCACCTGCGAGCGCTGGCTGCCGTAGAACGCTTCGGCGATGAGCTTGTATCGCTTGATGAAGTAGCCGCCCAGGCCAAAGAGCTTGACCTCCTTGGCGTAGCTGTCCGTCGTGACAAGGCTGACGAGGTACTGCATCCGCCTCAGCAAGCGCGAGCCCCAACGCGCGATGTTGTAGCCGCGCCAGCCGTATCGAGTGTCGGCTATGAATGCGGGGATGGGCGACACCAGCGCGAGTAGCGCCAGCAGCGGGCTGACGCCGATCAGCAACGCCACCATCGTGATGAACGTCAACAGCGTCTGGACCAACCCGAAACCGGTCGAGATCATCATCACCGGCCGGTTGATCGAGTCCGTTTGCGCGCGCCTCAGCAGGTCGTATGACGCGGGATCTTCGTAGAACGGGAGGTCAAGCGAAGCGGCTTTCTCCATCACCATCAGTTGGATCCGCATCGACACTGCGTTCTGCAAGAGCTGTTGGGTGATGTTGCGAACCGTGCCCAGCAGCGCGGTGATCGCGAACAGCGCGAGCTGCAGGACCGCCATAACCACGATCCAGTTGACGGCCGTCAAACTCGGCGTCTGCCACGGGCCGATGGAGTGGACCGAGCACGCACAAATCTGCGGCAGAGTCACCCGGTCGGGTGCATGAGTGTTGTGGATGATGATGCCCTGCACCACGGAGTTGATCAGCAGCTTCGACGTGTAGGCTGCGGCCGCGGGGATGACACCGGCGATTGCAGTGGCCACGAACAGGCCCAGGGTCGTGGACGGGCTGGCGTCCCAAACAAGACTCAGGACGCGGGGCAGAGCAGCCGTGGTGCCAGTGACCGACTGCTTCAGGCTCTGCCAGCGGCCGCGTAGGTCCTTCGGTCCTTCCGGATCGGGCGGCCGTTCCAACCCGGGGTCGCCGGTCAGGCCGCTGTTGGCCGGTCCCGTGTCGCCCTTGCTGCGCCGGCCCATGAACCAGTGCATGGCGGGGGGGCCGGAGGTCGGCGGCATCATTCCCATCGTGTCTGCAGCTTACCGCTCGCTCGAAAAGTGCATTTTCAACTTGGCGCTTGACTCCTACGTGTTACTGAGTAATATTGTAATCATGGATGAGAAAGAGCTCGGTTCGATCAAGGGTTGGTTTGCCGGAAGACTCCCAGACGGCTGGTTCACGGGAGTGGAGGTCACGGTCGAGGACGACCAGATCGTGGTCTTGGGAACGCTGCCTGACGTTGGCCTCGCGTCCGGCTCGACGCCGGAGGAGAAGGATGGCGCCGCTGCCGGCCGCATCGCCCGTTTCCGTGAGGAGACTCGGGGAGACCGAATTGGGATCGCCCAGGAGGCTGAGGAGCGTTTCAAAAAGTACGTCACGTGGGGTGCTCGCCTGGGCGGTGTGACCAAGCGCTTCAATCCCGGCGGCGGTGGCCGCTCGGAGGGTAACCGGCGCGTGATGATCGGCCGCTGGTGGAAGGGCCGCGGACGTGGCCGCCACCACTCGGGCCAGCCTGCCGGCACCCAGACCTCCCAGGTCTTTTAAGCCCAAGAGCCCTCGGTGAATACCCTCCCCACGCGGGGAGGGTATTTTCATTAACGCATGACCGTTTCGCGCGTCGAGGCATTCAGCGATGGGGTGTTCGCCGTCGCCATCACCCTCCTAGTTCTGCAATTCGCGGACCCTGGCGCAAGTCAGGGAAACCTTCTGGCGGCGCTTCTCGGCCAGTGGCCGCTCCTCGTCACCTACGTCGCCAGCTTTCTAACGGTCGGCGTCATCTGGGTCAACCACCACACCATTTTCAGTGGCATCAAACAGGCGGACCGAACGCTCCAGTTCATCAACCTCGTCCTGCTCCTTTTCGTCGTTTTGGTTCCGTACCCCACGCAGCTGCTCGCTCATTACCTTCAGCAACCGGGTACGAACGGCTCTGTCGCGGCGGCCTTCTATGGAGTGGTGATGACCGGTATGGGCATCAGTTTTCAGACTCTCGTGGTATGGGCGCTCACGCATCCAAAGCTGCTGAACCCGAAGGTTGATGTAGCGCGCATTCGCTCTACGATCCCGCGCTACTCGATAGGCCTCCTGGTGTATGCCGCCTCAATCGGCCTGGCTTTCCTCAACCCCTGGCTGGTGGTTGCGCTCTACGCCTTTTCGGCCGTCTACTACGCGTTCAACCAGCTGCCCTGGACTCACGAGGAGGAGTAGCTGACCGCGGAGTACATGCTCCCGAGGAAGCGACTCGGGACCGAGTGGAGCATCCGCGTGTTCTCCAAACCTGCCTGCGCGGCCAGCTGTTCCCATCGTGGGTAGGAAATCGGATGTGGGACCCAGGGGTTGCCGCGGTCCGCGCCGTACTCGACCAGGATCAGGCTCCCGCCGGGCTTCAGCATCGATCGCACCCTAACCACGACCGGGAGCTTGTCGCGAACGAAGTGCAGCGAGTTGGCCATTACGACTCCATCGAGCTCGGAAAGCGGTAGCGGCTTCGTGAAGTCGGCCGTGACGACGTCGATGGTGGTCGCGGGAAACCTCCTCCCCACCTCGGACGCGAGCCCGCGTGTCGCGCTTCCGTTCCGGTCCACCGCCGCGATGTGAGCTCCGGGCCCGAGAAGGTCGGCAAGGGCCAGCGTGAAGGCACCTTCCCCGGTGCCCAGGTCCGCCCAGCTTCCTCCGCTGCCGGTTATGCCGCCCCGGAGCAGATCGACGAGGTCAGCGTGATTCACGCGCGGCGGCCACCAGCTCGCGGACCTTTGGAATCACCTCATCGGCGAAGCGGACCAGCTCACCCTCGCCCACAACCAGGGTGTCGAAGCCGTGCTCGACAACGAGACTGGCAAGGTCCTCCGGCGAATGGCCGTCCCCCACGTTGAGAACACGACGAATGGTTCCTGGCTCGCGTCCTGCCGCGAGCGCTGCGTCGTCGATGCGGGCATGCGCCTCGGCCAACTCCGCTGGCTTGAGATTGCCAAGGGATGGCACCCAGCCGTCAGCAAGCCGGCCGACCATCGCAAGCATTCGGGGTTTGTATGCTCCGAGCCAAATGCCGATGGGGTGCGCCGGCACCGGCCCGGCGTTCACGCCCGCCAGCTGGTAGAACTTGCCGTCGAACCGGGCGCCACGAGCGCCCGACCACATCAACCGCATGACCTGGATCGCCTCCTCCAGCGCGCTGACCGATTCGCCGGGGGTACGTGCAGGGCCGCCCATGGCTTTGATCGCGTCCCACGCGGCGCCGGCACCGAGGCCAAGCTCGACGCGGCCGCCGCTGATGAGATCAAGCGAGGCTGCGGCTTTGGCCAGCATGGCGGGCGGGCGCAGCGGCAGGTTGCTGACGTCAGGGAAAACTGCGATCTGCTTTGTCCGCACCGCGATCGCGCTGAGCAGGATCCAGGCGTCGTAGAAGCGTCGCTGGTATGGATGGTCCTGGACGCCGACGAGGTCGAAACCGAGCGAGTCGGCCAGGGACGCAAGCCCTAAGGCGCGCTGCGGCTGGGTGGCGTCGGGGATGATGAAGCAGCCGAACTTAACCGGCCTGCCGTAGTCCATTCCAGAAGGCTAGAAGGCAGACCGGCGGAAACCTATTCCTGAAATGCAAAGGCCCCGCGGGTAAGTGCGAGGCCTTGACGAACGGTCTCTAGGTGCGAACCTTGCCCCGACTGGTCACCGCTCGGAACACGAGCAAAAGGATGACCGCGCCCACGAAGGCGATCACGATTTCCACCAAAATGTTGCCGGCCGATATGCCGACAAGGCCCGCAAGGAAGCCACCTACAAAAGCCCCCAGGATGCCGACGACAATGTCCCACAGGATCCCCATGCCCTTGCCGGTAAGCACTTTGCTGGCGAGGTACCCGGCGATCGCGCCGACGATCAACCAAACGATCAATCCACCAATCGACATTGACTAACCTCCAAGACCACAACGCGGTGGTGACTTCAAATACGCGATTGCTCCGCAGCGTACCGATTGAGGCATAACAAAAGCAGCAACCGGCCCGAGCTAGCGCGTTGGGAGCGCCTTGATCATCTCGTTGACAGTCCGGATTTCCTCGGCGTTGACCGTGTGGGCCATGCCGGGATAGAGGCGAACAGTGACCATCGCGCCCATGCGCTCGAACACCTCGCCGGACGCGAGCACGCGCTCCTTGGGGATGTGCGGATCGACGTCGCTGCAGCCAAGGAAAGCGGGAGTTCCCGCGAAATCGCCTGGGTAATCGCGCGGGGTCCCATCAGGGCCGATCAATCCTCCGCTCAGCCCGACCATTCCCCCATATCGGCGGGCGTGGCGAGCCGCGAACTCCAGGGTGAGGCAGGCGCCCTGTGAGAACCCGAGCAGCACCACGCGCTCGGCCGGGATCGTCTCTTCGACCGATGTCAGCACCGTGGCGAGGACTTCTAGAGCTGAGCTCAAGTACGGCTCGTTGCTGTCCATCGGCGCTGTGAACGGGTACGGGTACCACGTGTTGCCCGCGGCTTGCGGCGCCAGGTATGCGACACCAGGCTGCGTGAGCTCAGCGCCAAGGGTCATGATGTCGGCCGCGCTCGCACCGCGACCATGGACCAGGATCATCGCAGCGCGTGCTTTGCCCAGCCGCTCACCAGCCTCGAGCACCGGCTGTCCCTGGTGTGGCCCACCCATTCCGCGAAGAGTTTGGGGCATCATGGCTGCGCCGTGAGTGGGGTCTTCAGCTACTCCAACCCAAGCGTCATCCATTGGGGATCAGGCTCGGTAGCTCAGCTTGGGCCGGAACTCACCAGGTTCGGCGTCGGTCGCGTAGCGCTCGTGACCACTCGCTCTCTGCTGGCTGAAGACCACCTCCTCGGCGAGGTCCGCAAAGCGCTCGGCGACGTTGACGCGCCTGTGACAGCGGTGATCAGCCAGCACTCGCCGGTGGTGCAGATCGAGGAGCTGGTCGAGCGCGCGGCGGAGGCGGAGGTCGACGGCATGGTCAGCTTCGGAGGCGGCAGCGCGATTGACGCGGCCAAGATCGTCTCGGTGATGCTTGCCGACCGCCGAGGCTTGCTGGATCGCGCATTGATGCATGTCGCCATTCCGACCACGCTGTCGGTCGCCGAGCTCGGCCTCGGCGCCGGGTACACCGACGAAAACGGCGACAAGGCCGGAGCCCGCGATCCGCGGCTTCAAGCCGACTGCGTGATCTATGACTCACACCTCACCCTCGCGACCCCCTTGGCTCTGTGGCTGACAACGGGGATCCGGGCCGTCGACCATGCAGTGGAGGGATACATGGCTACGGGCCTCCACCCGTTCTCAGACGTAATGGCCACCGAAGCGCTCCGCCGCCTCTTCGCCTCGCTGCCCAAAGCGAAGGCGTCTCCCGCCAACCTGGACGTGAGGACCGAGAACCAGCTCGCCTCGTGGTTCGCATACACGCTGCCGGCACAGTCGGCTTCCGGGCTCAGTCACCTGATGGGCAAGCAGATCGGAGCCCGTCACGGTATCCCCCACGGCGTCACATCGTGCCTGCTCCTCCCCCACGTCATGCGTTACATGGCGCGAAAGACGCCTCAGCGCATGCAGACGTTATGCGCGTCGATGGACTGGGGGGCAAACCCACTCAGCGCAGCCGACCGGGTGCAAGGCCTGATCGCTTCTCTGAGCTTGCCCCAGCACATCGCCGAGTACAAGGTGGGCGAACCGGAGGTGCGGCGTGCCGCCGACGAGCTGGCCGGCCGCTATCCAGCTGCAGATCTGCTGGCGATCTACCTCGCGGCTATGTAGCTGATCGACCGATCAGTGCCGTCTGGTCTCTGCCGTGCTCAGGTAGAAACCAGAGCCGAACGGGACCCCACGACTGCCGATAACGTTCGAGCCGGCGGCGGAGAGCAACGGATCAACCTTGTAAGAGGGCAGGACTCGCAGCCAACGCAATCCCACCATGGACGTGACGTCAAATCGCAGCACCGGGACGAATCCGGCCTTGGGAAAGGCGCTCTCGGCAGGGTCCGAAAGGCTTCCGATCCAGACCCTGCCCAGTCCATCCCCCTTGAGCTGGGCCTTGATGGCTCGCAGCACGGCGCCGAAGACACCCTTTCGCCGGTGCGCGGGGAGAGTGACGCAATTCCAGATGTAGGCCTCGCCGCGCGCCGGGCTGATCTCCAGGTGCAGCTCACCGACCCATTCCGCCGCGGTCGACACCCAGCCAAAACCGACCAGCTCGGTGCCGATCCAGGCGCCAAAGCAGCGGCATCCGCGCTGCATTCGCGAGGCCACTCGATCGCCCTCCACACCCATCGCCCGTTCGACAGGGGCGGCCGATTCGCGCGTGACCTCCGTCACTCGCGCCGGGTGATATGCGAACGGCGGACTTGCTCCGCGCAGGTCCGCCGCCCAGAGTGTGCTTCGAATCAGAAGGAGAAAAAGAGGTGGCGAACTTTCTCGATCACCGCCGGGTCCCCGGACGCCGAACCACCCGGGAAGCGGCCGAAAAAGGTCAGCACCGCGTCTTGCACGGTGAAGCTGAACAGCGCATCGCAGCCCTCGAAGTTCCCCAGCTCGGGCGCGGATGACCACTGGCCGTCCTTTACTGTCGCGCGCCATTTGCCGCCCCACGGACCTGAAACCTGTATCCCGTATGTCGCTTCAAAGCCCGCCGCCACCTTCTGGTCCACGGTGTACTGCCAGAAGATGAAGGCGAACGGCAGGATTATCCCGGCGGTTGCATCGTCTATGGTCGCGAGCTTGTTCCCGAGGCCCCATTCGATGTCGTAGGGGTGCACGCCGTAGTCCATGATCTGGAACGATCCGTAGAATCCGGCCGGCACCGGACCCGAGAACGGATGCGAGACGAGCAACCCGCCGGCCCACTGCTCGGGGGTCAGCGCCTCGAGGAGGCCGTCGAGCTTTTGGGCGTCCTTCTTGAAGCGGTCGAGCGCTGCCTCGCGTGACAATTTGCGGAAGTCGAGCGCGTGGTCGTTGAGCGTCTCGCCCATGGCGGGCATGCCCAGCGGCGTGGTCGGCTGGCCGCCTTTTGTCGCCGCGTCCCAGTTAGTGAAGTAACCCTCCATGACGTCGATCATGTGACCGACCAGGTCGCGCACCTCCCACCCGGTGCAGCGCGTCATGACGTTCCAGTTCTTCGGATCTTCGACAAGGCGCGTGAAATTGGCGCGGTCTCGGCGCATCACTTCCATGACCACGCCCTTGCCTTCGGCCGCCATCGGGTTTACCGGAGCGATCATTGTTGCCATCAGCTAATTCCCTCCTGGAAGGTCAATTTTGCAACCACCCGAGCTCTGTCAATGGGTTGCGCCCCTCGCCGCGGTGGTCGGTACGACGATGGGCGTCAGGTTGTGATCCAGCTTGTCACGACTTACCTGGAACCACGGCGGCAGGCTCAATCCCGAACCGAGCTTTTCCGGCGCTTCGTCCACGGTGAATCCGGGCTGGTCCGTCGCGATCTCGAACAGAACGCCGCCGGGTTCGCGGTAGTAGATCGATTTGAAGTAGTAGCGGTCGATGACCGGCGTGACGTTTCGCCCTGCCTTCACGAGGACCTCCCGCCAGGCAAGCTGGCCGGCATCGTCGGGGGCCCTCCACGCGACGTGATGCACGGTGCCCGCAGCCTCCTCGCCGACTGGCGCCTCCGGCGCCTCGAGCAGGTCGACCGCTGCGCCCGGGCCGCCGGCCCCGGTCTCGAAGCGGGTCGTCTTGCCCTCCTGGCTGACACGGCGGAAGCCCATCACGCCCGTCAGGAGACCGACGGTCGCCTCCGCCTCGGCCACGCACATCGTCACCGAGTGGAAGCCGCGAATCTGATGCTCGACGTCGACCTGGCTGTCCGGCCACGGCGCCCAACGATCGTCGGACGCCTTCCCGACCAGCTCGACCTCGATGCCGTCAAAGTCTTTGACCCGGATCGAGTCGGCGTCGAAACGGCTTGTTCGGGTCGCCTCGATGTGCAGCTCCTTGAAGCGCCGGCTCCAGTAATCGAGCGAGCCTTCGGGAACCGCGAACGAAACCGTAGTCACCTGCCCGCTGCCCGGAGGTCGCCAGGGCAGGTGGGGCCAGCCGAAGAAGGTCATGGCAGTGCCCGGCGTGCCGAGGTAGTCGGCAAAATAAAGGTGGTACGTGTCGGGCACGTCCTGGTTGATGCTCTTCTTGACGAAGCGCAGCCCAAGCACGCCAACGTAGAAATCGACGTTCGTCTGAACGTCACCGGTGATGCACGTCACGTGGTGGATGCCGGGGACGTTGGCGGGCACGGACCACTCCTTTCAGCCGGGCGAAAAGCGAGCCAATCTATGTTAGTCCGTACACGGACCCTCCCCACTTGTGGGGAGGTCTTGCCAGGGTCGCGCAGCGGCCCTCGCAAGGGAGGGGCCGCCGCGTCAGGAACGGTTGTGCTCGGAGGACTCCTCTTCGACCATGCTCCAGATGTCCGCCGCAAGCGGCTCTTGGAACTCCTCCTGGAGGTGGCCAACGAGCCCGATCGCCCGGGCCATCACAGCCAACCCTCGGCTGACCTGCCAGGGGATCTCGAGCTCGCTTGCGATGGCCCCGATGGCGCCGGTGGCATTGACCGGCAGCGCCCGCCCATACGCGCGCTCGGCCTCTTCGGAGATGAGCTCCATCAGCTTGACGAAGCGGCCCGAAAAGCCGTTCGCGGATGCGATCTCAAACAGCCTCGGGGTACGCGGGTCGATCGGCTTGTGGATCGGG
>Ga0209118_1000851_pt1 | contig 15235 bp, 16 predicted proteins | sample BlaSpr_A8_Ref_M1_FD_187988 | JGI IMG/M metagenome (GOLD analysis project Ga0209118, IMG submission 187988) | Forest soil microbial communities from Thunder Bay, Ontario, Canada - Black Spruce, Ontario site 2_A8_Ref_M1 (SPAdes) (version 2) | ecosystem: Environmental > Terrestrial > Soil > Boreal...
CCTTGAGAGCCACGAAGAAGCGGGCGGAAACATCGCGCAAGCGCGCATCGAGCATCGGATCGGCAATTGGAAAACCCGACATCTTCCTGTAGTCCACCCACTTCAAGTGCGAGTGCTTGAAGGTCTCGCCTTCGGGAAAGCTGTATTGAATCGGCGTGTAGGTCTTGGGCCGCCCCGGATCGTCCGGATTCTCCGCCACGAGGACCGTACACTCCGTCCCCTCGATGAACTCCTCGATCAGCGCCTCGCCGTGACGGCGCATGATCTTGTCTGCTTGCTGGCGTAGTCCCGCTGGCGAACAGACGCGGGAGCGCCGGGAAAGATCGACGCTGCAATAACTGCTGTAGTGCTTCACGAAGAGCGGAAAGCGCAGCCCAGAGGCGGCTCGTTCGACATCTGCCTCGCAGCGTGCCAAGACGTAATCGGGAGTGGCGATGCCCTCGGCCCGGCAAGCCCGTTTCATCGCCTCACGCGACGGCTCATAGAATTCCGAGGTGGCGCCGGTAAACGCGACACCATGTTCTTCCAGCGTCTTCACGACCTCGATGCCCGGGATGCTCTGGTCCGCGGCGCCATCGCAGAGATTGAAGAAGAGATCGAAGCCCTGCTGGATACGTCGAGTGACCTGCTCGACCGCTGTCGACTTCTTGAGGTACTCCACCTGCCAGTGCGCGTCGGGGAAAAAGGGCCGTGGATCGCACGGCCAATCATCGGCGGCAAAGGGGTCGGCGAGAAGGTCCTGGTTGGTCAGGAGGCAGATGCGCATCGATAGTCCTTCGTTCAATTATGCGCACTTACCGCTCGCTGAGGAAGAAGCCGAGCTGCGCACGCACGCTGGTGACGCCAAGGGCAAGGATCGAGCACTGCTGACGACACGCACGACTTGACATCACATAGGTTCTTGTTAAGCTAGCTGCTGGTTAACCAATTCCTGCGGTGCTGTGGCCAAGTCGCCTCCCATCATTGCCCAGCTGAGTCCTATTCAGCTTCAGAAGCCGGCGGACCTGATCATGCGGCAAATCAGGAACCTGCTCTCGAGCGGCGCGCTGAAGGCTGGCGACCGCCTTCCACCCGAGCGCGAGCTCGCCTCGCAATTCGGCGTCGGGCGGGGGCACGTGCGCGAGGCCTTGCGCAAGCTCGAGTTCTACGGCGTCCTGCAGACGTTCCCGCAAAACGGCACGATTGTGGCGAGCCTCGGCGCCGGCGCGCTGGAGAGGCTGATTTCCAATCTACTCGATCTCGATCGCGACGACATCAAGGCGCTCACAGAAACACGGGGCATCCTCGAGATGCATTCGGCACAGCTTGCCGCGCAAAGGGCGTCGAAGGACGCCATCGCCGACATCAAGGACGCGCTCGAGTCCTTCCGCGCCGAAGTTGAGGCAGGACGCCCCGCCGTTGAGGAAGACCTCCTGTTTCACCTGGCGATCGCCAAGTCGGCACAGAACCCGGTCATGACATCGCTGATCGGCCTGATGACGCCAGACATCATTCGGCTGCACAAGGTTTCGCGTGTCTGCGAGGCTGGACGCGCGCAACTCGCACTTCAGGAGCACATCAAGATTTTTCGGGCGATCGCCGCGCACGATGCAAAAGCGGCGACTCGGGCAATGTCAGAGCACGTGCGCTTGATCAAACAGCAGTTCGACGTAGCTTCTTTGCAAATAATTGCGTCGCAGAGAAGCCACGCACAACCGCAATTTGTACCAGCACGCAAGAGCGCACGCTCATAAACCAGGGTTCACAAATCGAGGCTGCAGGGAGGAGAAATGAGCAAATACTTGAAGCATCTTGGAATGGCACTGATGGCCGTTGTTTCGGTAGCGCTTATGGCGCACGAGGCCAGTGCGGAGAGCACGCTGGAAAAGATCCTGAACGCGAAAAAAATCCGCGTCGCCATCGATGTGGCCAATCCTCCTTTTGGGATACTCGACAAGAGCGGTCAGCCTGATGGATCAGACGTTGCGGTCGCCCGCCAGATCGCCAAGGACCTTGGCGCCGAAGTCGAGTTCGTGCAAGTGCCCTCGACCGGCCGTATTCCGGCGCTGCTGGCAGGCCGCGCGGACGTCACGATTGCATCCATTTCGGTTACCACCGATCGCGCCAAGGCGGTGATGTATTGCAATCCGAACGGGGCGCTCTCGATCACAATCTTTGCGCCGCAGAGTGTCAAGATCAAGACGCCAGCCGACCTTGTCGGAAAGCGCGTTGGCATTACGCGCGCCACGCTCGAGGAGGCGACTGTTCCAAAGATGGCACCGGAAGGAACTAAAATCGTGTGGTACGACGATTTGGCGTCGACCGTCCAGGCGCTGCTCTCGGGCCAAGTGGACGCGGCCGCGATGACTGCATTCGCCGAGAAGACGGTGTCCGACGCGAACCCGGCCAAGCAACTCGAAAATAAGTTGCTGGTAACTACCGCGTTCTATGGGCCCATCGTGCGGCCGGGCGACTTCGAACTCCGGCAGTGGATCAACACCTGGATATTCATCAACTCCCGTAACGGCACGCTCGCCACGATTTACAAGAAATACACCGGCGTCGATCTACCCCCGCTGCCGACGATCTAGGTCAAACGTCCCAAAGTTGTGCCTGTTTGCAGGCCGTAGAGGCGCCGGCAATCCCCTGCCAACGGGCTGCAACAAGAATATGGGGGCGGCGTGCATTACGCTTTTCACTTCAACGTAGTGGGGGACCACTGGCGCGACCTCGCTGAAGGCGCCTGGCTAACCATTCAGCTTTCGGCGCTCGCGATGACGATCGGTCTCGCCGTGGCGACCGTCTGCGCCTATGCCAAAACAGCCGGGCCGCCCCTGCTCCGGCGGGTCGTCACCGCCTATATAGAGTTGATCAGGAACACTCCCTTCCTGGTACAGATTTTTATCATCTACTTTTCCTTGCCGGCACTTGGCATTTCAGTGGGTGCCAATGAAGCTGCGGTTGCCGCCATGGTCGTCAATTTCGGCGCCTATGGAACAGAAATCCTGCGCGCTGGAATCGAATCCATAACTCACGGTCAGATTGACGCGGCGAAGGCCCTCGGCCTTTCGCGGCTGCAGACATTTCGTCATGTCGTGCTGTTCCCGGCGCTGAAAACGGTATTTCCGGCGTTGGCGAGCCAATTCATCCTTCTCATGCTCGCTTCGAGCGTTGTCTCGGCAATCTCGGCCGTTGAACTCACTGCCGCTACCAACTCGCTTGTGTCGACGACCTTCCGCCCATTTGAGTTCTATTTCGTGGCCACCGGCCTCTATCTCGTCATGGCGCTGGGCTTTCGGGCTCTCCTGGGTGGTGTCTACTGGGTCGTGTTCATGCGCCGCCAACGGATCTGAGGGCGGCGCGCGTGAACCGAACCTTCGGGCTCTCGGAGTTCCTCTTCATTGTTGCGGCGGTGCGGTGGACGTTGCTTCTGTCGCTCGTCGCATTTGTTGGCGGCGGCGTGCTTGGCCTTCTCATCGCAATCCTGCGGACCATGTCCTCACGTTTCGTGCGCTTGCTCACCAGCGGCTACATTCAGCTTTTCCAGGGTACGCCGGTCCTCATGCAGCTCTTTCTCTTTTACTACGGGCTCTCGGTGCTCTTTGACATGCAGGTCGATGCGTGGCCAGCGGTAGCCCTGGCGTTTACGCTTTACTCGGGGGCTTTCCTGGGCGAGATTTGGCGTGGATCGATCCAGGCGATCCCGCGGACACAGTGGGAAGCATCAGCCTGCCTTTCTCTCGGCTACTTCCAACAGCTCCGTTTTGTAATCCTGCCGCAGGCGATGCGGATTTCCATCCCCCCGACCGTCGGCTTTCTGGTGCAGCTGATCAAGGGAACCTCGATTGCCGCCATTATCGGCTTTGTCGAATTGACTCGCGCCGGACAGCTCATGGTGAACGTGACGTTCAAGCCGATGATCATCTATCCCATCGTTGCGGCGCTCTACTTCTTAGTGTGCTGGCCGCTTTCACTTCTGGCCCGAAATCTTGAAAGGCGCATCGATGCCGATCTTGGCATTAAACGGCATCTGTAAGCGCTTCCGCGCGCACGTCGCGCTCGATGACGTCTCATTGGCAATCGAGCCCGGCGAAGTCGTGGCCATCATCGGGCGCAGCGGCTCAGGCAAGACCACGCTGCTTCGCTGCATCAACGGCCTGGAAGTGCCGGATAGCGGCGAAATCGTGTTCGACGGGCGTCGGGTGGAGCGCTCGCGCGCGGGCCTGCAAGCGCTCCGGCGCGAGATCGGCATTGTGTTCCAGAGCTTCAATCTGTTTCCTCACCTTACGGTCGAGCGCAACATCACGCTTGGGCCCACCGTGGCCAGGGGCTTGCCTCTCGCGCAAGCCAAGGAGCGGGCGCGCGAAGTGCTGCGTCAAGTCGATCTCGAGGACAAAATCGCGGCGGTGCCGCTGCAACTCTCGGGCGGCCAGCAGCAACGCGTCGCAATCGCGCGTTCGCTCGCAATGCAGCCCCGCCTCATGCTGTTCGACGAGATTACGTCGGCACTCGACCCCGAGCTGGTCGGTGAGGTCATCAACGTTCTCGAAAAGCTCGCCACCGATGGTATGACGATGATCCTCGTGACTCATGAAATGGGATTCGCTCGGGTCGCCGCCGATACGGTTGTTTTTATGCATCAGGGCAAGATCTGGGAGAAGGGTCCCCCCTCGCGTCTGTTCACCGCTCCAGCAACGGCGGAGCTGGCAACGTTCATCGACGCAATACTGCCGGTCGGCGCCGGCGTCATGCACACAATCCGGTGATCGAATAGCGCTACTGACGCGGCGGAACTCGCCATGGTGTCGGCGCCGTGGCCGCGCCGTGATCAGGGAATTCGCAGGGTCCGTGCCTTGACTAATCCATAACCGTACAGTTATGATTCCGACGTGCACGCTGCGCCGGACGATGTTCTCAAGACCCTTGCCGACCCGACCCGTCGAGCGATCTTCGAGCGCCTGGTCCGCCATGGCGAGCAGACCGTCCGCGCCCTGACGGATCGCGCCGGTGTGTCGCAGCCCGCGGTGTCCAAGCACCTGGGCGTGCTGAAGCTCGCCGGCCTGGTTCGCGATCGACCGGAAGGACGCTGCGTCCACTACCGCGCCGAGCCGCAAGGTCTGGCGCCCCTGATCGACTGGATGAGCCTCTACGGCGCCTTCTGGCGCGACCGGTTCGATCGCCTCGAAACCCTGTTGAAGAGGATGGATCAATGACCAAACCCGACGCCACGCGTTCCCTCGTCATCGAACGGGGTGATGCTCGGCAAACGGCTGTGGCATGACCGATTCGGTGGCGATCCGCGGGCGGTCGGGCGGCTGCTTCGGCTCGGCGGCGAAAGCTACGAGGTGGTTGGCGTCCTGCCGCGCGGGGTCCGCCTGCCGGGCGGCGATCCGGACCTGCTGGCGCCGCTGGCGTTCGGTCCCGCCGAGTCGCCGGGCAGGGTCATCCACGCTGTCGAAGCGCTCGCGAAACAACGGGCCTTCGTCGCCCCGCGCCAGCGAGAAGCGGCTGGCCTCTGATCGTTCCGGTCGTTCCTCGCGGGTCTCCTGTCCCAGGAGGGCGCCGGCCATCTCGTACTCCTCGCGCGCCTCCAGCATCGCCGCGTAGTGGCAAGACAAGCGCGGTCGCCGGCCCGATCCTGGCAGAAGTGGGTCGCGCGGGGTCCCGCGAGAGGAAATGTGCCGCGCCGGCCACCGCTTCGTCCACGGGCGGATGGCTCATGGCACCCTATATATAATGGTCGACAGCGAAGCCGTCCGCGGATGCGGTATGCTTCCTGGCGCGCACTTCCAGGAGGAGGGACCATGAACAAGCGGCGAGTCAACAGGCCTCTGTCGTTGACCAAGGAGACGCTGAGGTTGCTCGAGAAGAGCGATCTCCCCGAGAAGAATCTGCGGGCGGTCGCGGGGGGCCACACCCCGACGTATTGCGGCACCAAACTCGTCTGCTGCTAGAGCGTGTAGCCCAGGCCCACGGCGAAGCCACGGCGGGTGCCGGGGAAGCCGATGAGGATCTGGGTACCGCCGACTTGCCATGACATCGCCGCGAACGGCTGCGGTATGTCGAGGGTGTGGAGACGCGGTTCGAGCGCAGCTTCGTCGATGACACCGGCGCGAGGTTGATTCTTCTCACTGCTGGTGCAAGGCGGCGAGCGGATCGAGGCGGCTCGCGCGGCGGGCCGGCAGCCAGCAGGCGAGGGCCGCGACCGCAGCCAGTCCCAGGGCGACGGCGGCGAAGAGCCAGGGCTCGGCGCCGCCGGCCTCGATCCGCAGGCCTGCCAGCAGGCGGGCCAGCCAGCCAGCTCCCACCAGCCCGGCGGCCATGCCGGCGGCGGCGGGCACCATGCCGCGCCGGAGGACCAGGCGCACCAGGTCGCCGCGGGCGGCACCGAGCGCCATGCGCACGCCGATCTCCCGCGTCCGGCGATGGACGGCGAACGACAGCACGCCATAGATGCCGACCATGGCCAGCAGCGCGGCGAGTGCGGCGAACGCCGACGTCAGCAGGGCATTGAGGCGCGGCCGGGCGAGCGGCACCGCCGCCGCGAGCCGGCGTTCGAGCGCCGCCATGCGTGCGGCCGGCAGGTCGCGGTCGAGCCACCAGAGCGCGCGCCTGGCGGCCTCGGCGAACCGCTGCGGGTCCCCCGGCGCCCGCATCACCACGGACATCGCGCGCATGCGCTCGAGCGGCACCGTCGCCTGCTCGTGGGCGAAGTAGACCATGGGCTGAGCGGCGTGCTCGCCCGGATTCCACACGTCCTTGACCACGCCGACGACCTCATACGCGGCGCCGCTGAAGATCACCTGCCGGCCGAGCGGGCCGGCACCGCCCAGCAGCTGTCGCGCCGCGCTCTCGCCGAGCACCGCCACCCGGCGGCTGCCTGGGCGGTCGAGGGCGATGATCGGCCTTCCCGTGAGCAGCGGCAGGCGCAGCGCCGTGAAGTAGCCCGGGGTGACCAGCTGCCAGCCGGCGGCGACCTCCCGCGCTCGCGCCTCGCCAGCGATGCGGGGGTGGAAGCCCCACGGCTCGTCCGGCGGCACCTCGGTGGCCGCCGCGGCCGCCGCCACCTCTGGCAACGACTCGAGGCGGCCGACCAGCTCCCGGTAGAACGTCGTGACCTGCCGCCGCTCGGGGTAGCGTGCCGCCGGCAACGCGACGTCGAATGCCAGGACGTGGCCGGCGCTGAAGCCCGGCGGCTGCTCGAGCAGGCGGTGGAAACCGCGCAGCAGGAGGCCGGCGGCGATCGACAGCATGCAGGCGAGGGCGACCTCGACCATCACCAGCGCCGCCTGCGCCCGCTCGTGACGGGGGCCGCCCACGGTGGCGGCGAAGGCGCCGCCCCCGCCCCAGGCTCCGCCGCGGCCGCCGAGCAAGGCGGCGGCCGGGTCGCCCTCGCTCCGTCGCGAGCAAGTTGAGCCGAGGAGAACCAGGGATGGGCGGCGCTGGAGGTTTCCGCTGGACCGTTGGCCAAGCGCCTCGGAGAAGCGTGCCTCGCCGAGCATAAGACACGGCCGTCATTTGGGCCGCGCGACCCCGCGGGGTTGCCGGCGTGCCGGCCCGCCGGCGGCGCAGCCCTCCTCCCATGAATACAAGACGGAAAGGGCTGCCCTGGAACGCACCTGCGCACGCTGCCGCTCGGCTTGCGCACCGCGCCGTCCCGCCGACCACCATGCCGCAACTGCACTCTGTGCTGAGCTTCATGAAGCGGCGAGAAGGTAGATCGCGCGGGGTCGGAGCCAGCCGTCCACTGACGCGAGTATCAGCGCGAATGATACTGTTGTCTTTAGGAGTTCCTTGCTCTCAGAACCGAGGGCCCGCGGAGGGGTGATGAGCCAACCGGGAACCGGCGAGATGACCGGCGTCAACCGCCCTGCGGCCGCGCTTGGCTGCGACGGAACCGTCAGAACGCCATGAACAATCTCAACGTTCGAGCACTTCGCTCAAGTGTCCTGTTCGCTCTCGCGATGGCGGCGCTGCTTTTTATTCCCGCAGGGACGCTCGCCTATTGGCAGGCCTGGGCCTTCATGGCCGTCTTCGTAGGGACGTCAGGCGCGATTAGCGTGTATCTCGCGATCAAAGATCCGCAGCTGCTGGAGCGGCGCATGAAGGCGGGGCCGGCGGCAGAAAAAGAAAGGACGCAAAAGGTCATCATGTTGCTTGCGATGGTTGGCTTTATCGCGCTCCTCGTCATCCCAGCGCTCGACCATCGTTTCGGCTGGTCTCGGGTGCCCTCCTATGTATCCTTGGCGGGAGATCTGCTTGTCGCACTCGGATTCCTATGCATCTTTTTCGTGTTCAGGGTCAATAGCTACGGCGCATCCACCATTCAGTTAGCAGAGGATCAGAAAGTTATCTCGTCTGGCCCGTACGCATACGTCCGCCACCCCATGTACGCTGGGGGCCTTATCATGCTCGCAGGTGTGCCTTTTGCGCTCGGCTCGCGGTCGGGACTCTTTGTGCTTCTTATCATGATCCCCGTGCTTGTCTGGAGACTACTTGACGAGGAACAATTCCTTGCGAAGAACCTGCCCGGGTACACGGAGTATCAGAAGAAGGTTCGGTCACGGTTGATACCGGGAATCCTCTTGGTCACGGCGGCCTTGCTGCCGGTTCCGGTCCCGGCGAGCGCGGCCTGTGACTGGTGGGCCGCCGGCGGCGAGAGCGTGAGCAGCGGCTCGCCCGCGGCGCCGCGCCAGGCGCCCGCGTCAGTGCCGGCACCGGCCGGCGATCCCGCCCCGGCGCCGGCTCAGGAGGGGACGGCCGGCTCGCAGCCTGCAGGCGCCGGCCAGCCGCCGGCGACGTTCTATGAGACGGCCACGGTCTCCGCGCGGCCGCTGGCTTCGGCGACCGCGGCGGTCACGGTCCTGGATCGGCAGGAGATCGAGCGCGCGGGAGCACGCACCGTGGCCGAGTTGCTCCGCTTCGTCCCCGGGGTCGACGTCTCGACCAACGGCACGCGGGGCGGCCTGACGACGGCGCAGATCCGGGGGAGCAAGCCGACCTTCACCAGCGTGCTGGTCGACGGGGTGCAGGTCAATGATCCGACGTACCAGGTCGGCGACGTGTTCGATCTCGAAGGATTGCCCGCGGCCATGGTCGAGCGCGTCGAGATCGTCCGCGGACCGCTGTCGTCCGTATACGGATCCACCGGGCTCGGCGGCGTGATCAATATCATCACCCGCCAGGGCAAGCCCGGCCCCGCCGGCGGCGAGCTCGAAGCTGCCGGCGGCAACGCCTCTTTCGAGGCGGCCCATGGGGTGCTCGCGGGAGGCCTGGGCGGCGGCTCCTACGCGCTCGGCCTGGCCTGGGAAGAGGAGAGCCGGCGCATCGCCCGCGACAGCTTCCGCCAGCTGAGCGTGCTGGGACACCTCTCCGAGTCGCTACAGCCGGGAGTCAACCTGCGCCTGGCGAGCCGTTACAGCTCCTGGCATGGCGACGACTACCCGGATGCCTCCGGCGGGCCGCTGTTCGGCAGCGGCGAGCTGCGCCGCTCGGATCATCGCGAGGCGAGCCTGGGCGGCGAGGTGATCGTGGACGGCGGGCAGCATCCCAGCAAGTGGACGGCTTCGGTCTACCTGCACGATCTCGACCGTACCAGTCCGGCGGTGCCGCCGCAGGTCCCATCCTCGATCGAGTCGACGGCCTATACCGCATGGCGCGCCGGTGGTGTGGCGACCCTGTTCGCCGGCCGCCACGTGCATTGGAGCGGCGGCCTCGACGGGTCTCTCGAGCGCGGGGAGAATCGCAGCATCCTGGAAGTGTCCCGTGCTCCGGGCGGCGAGGTGCGCGGCGATTACGACCTCACCCGCACCCTCCTGGGCGCCTACAGCGAGCTGCTGGCCGAACGCGGCGGGTTGTCGGCCGAGCTCACCGCCCGCCTCGACCGTCCGAGCGCCCTCGCGGGCCGCCGGCAGCCGCTCGAGGTGGATCCGCGCGCCGGCATCAGCTATCGCATGGCGGACGGGGAAACCCGCCTGCATGCCTCCGCCGGCCGGGCCTTCCAGCTTCCCAGCTTCTTCGCCCTCGCGAGCCCGCGGGCGCTCGGCGGCAACCCGGGGCTGCGTCCCGAGACGACCGTGGGTGGCGATGCCGGCATCGAGCACACCTTCGGGGCAGCGCGTCTGGAGACGGCGGCGACACTCTTCTACAACCACTTTCACGATCTCATCGACTTCGACTTCCGCAAGTTCCTCCACGTCAATCGCTCCGCCGTGGCGGCGCGAGGCGTGGAGCTATCCTTCAGGTGGCGCCTCGCCGATCACCTCCAGGTGGCCGCCAACGCCACCTGCCAGGAGGTCACCGACCTCTCGACCCATGCCGCGCTGCTCCACCAGCCCCGCTGGGTGGGTGGCGGCAGGATCGACTGGCAGCCCGCTCCCGGCTTCAGCTTGCGTCTCGATTCGCAGGCGGTCGCGCGCACCCTCGATCACGAGCTCCCGGTTCCCGGCCGCAGCGCGGTGGCCGGCTACCAGGTGCTCGGGCTGGCGCTCTCCTGGCAGCCTTCCGAGAGCTGGCGGCTGCGCGGCCGCGTCGACAACCTGACCGACCGCCGATACCAGACCCTCATCGGCTTCCCCGGCGCCCGCCGGGGCTTTGCGGTGGGCCTGGGTCACACGCTCTGAGGTTCCGCTGCTCACTCCGGCGGCCGCGGCGGGAAGTTCATGCGCCGCAGGAGCGCCGTGAAGCGGGGGTTCGAGCGTAGGGGATCCAGGATCCTCACCACGGCGATCCGGGCCATCCCCCAGTGATGCTCGGCGTAGGCCTGCGCGAGGGCGTCCAGGGCTTTGTCGTCCTCGTGGAGGGCGACGTAGATCCGGACGAGGAAGTAAGGCGACACCTGTCGCGCCTCGACCTGCCGTTGCAGCTGGCCGAGCAGCCTCTCCGCATCGGCCCTCCGCCCGGCTGCCGCGTAGGCATGCCCTAGGAACGAGACGATGGCCGCGCTGCTATCCAGCCGCACGGCCTCCTCGATCTCCGCGATGCCTTTCCGCGGGTCTCCTTGCTCGACGTAGGCCACGCCCAGATTGCAGTGGGCGAGCGCGAAACTCGGATCGAGATCGAGGGTCTTCCGGAAACGAGCGATGGCGGCGTCGTACTGCTGCAGGTAAGGGCAGACCTGCTTCCATGTTGATGATCAAGGAGAGGGGGTCGAGCTCGAGGGCTCTCCCCCCCTCCGCGATGGCGGCTCGCTCGCGCCCCATCAACCCCAGGTACTCGGCGTACCACTGATGTGCGGTGGCATAGCCCGGGTTCAGGGTGAGCGCGCGTCGGAACTCCGCCTCCGCGCCGGGCCAGTCCCAGTCGTAATAAAACTTGGCATAGGCCAGAGAGGTGTGCGCCTCGGCGATGGCGTCGTCGAGGCGCAGGGCTGCCAGCGCGGCTCTCCGCGCCCGGTCCAGCAGCTCCGCCGGCCGCGGCTCGGCGATGAGCACCAGCGACAGGTAGGAATCGGCCAGACCGGCGTAGGCCTGTGGATACGCCGGGTCGAGACGGATGGCCTGCTGGAAATCCTCGATGCTCTGCAGCAGCATCTCGCGGGAGCGTTTGTTCCAGTGGTAGCGGCCCTGAAGATAGGCCAGGTAGGCGTCCCGGTTCACCGGCCGCGGTCTGGCGCGGGACGCCGCCGCCGGAGAAGCGAACTGCACCTGGATCTTGCCGGCGATGGCGCGGGCGATGTCGGTCTGCATGGCCACCACGTCGCTCATCGTGCGGTCGTAGCTCTGCGACCAGACGTGCGTCTGGTCGCGCACGCGCACCAGCTGCGCGGTGGCCCGGATGCGATCGCCGGTGCCGCGCAGGCTGCTCTCCAGGATGTAGTCCACGCCCAGCTCGTGGCCGATCTGGTCGGCGGTCTTGCGGGTCCCTTTGTAGCTCATCGCCTGGTCGCCGACGTCGAAGACGGCGAGCAGGTTCGGATGGTTCAAGGCGCTCGCCGCCCGGGCCTCGCGCTCGAAGCGCCGGAGCTGCACGCGGTCCGCCGGAGTGTGTCGCGACAGCACCTTGATCGCCACGTCGCGGCCCAGCCGCGGATCATGCGCGACGTAGACCTGCCCCATGCCGCCCGCGCCGAGGAGGGCCACGATCTGGTAGGGGCCCAGGCGCGCGCCGGGAGGGAGGCGGGTCTCGGCCGCATCGGCCTCTTCGATCTCGGAGAGCTCGCCGACCTCGCCGATCTCGCCGCTCTCGTCATCCACGTCCCGCGCCCCGGCGCCTCGGCCTCGTAGGGGCCGCACACGCTCGCCAGCGTCGGGGCCGGTGGCACTGGAATTGCTGCAAGTGCTTTCGCAGAGAGATCGGAGTTGGGCCCACCTTGCGGACGGATTGAGAAAGGAGATCCCTATGGAGCTGATCCTGCTGATCGTGGTTCTGGTGCTGTTGTTCGGCGGCGGCGGTGGCTACTACGGATATCGGCGATGGGGTAGGGGCGGGGGCGTCGGGGTCGTTGGGTTGGTACTGATCATTCTGCTGCTCCTGTACCTGTTCGGCGGACTGCATCTATAGGGTTGGTGCCCGCGCGACGAAGGTTGCGAATGCGGTCTCGGCGGCGACGGCACCCATCGCCGCTGTCGCCGGAGTGCTGGGCTCCCAGGGTGCATCGTGATATGATGCACTCTGCGGCGTAGCGCGATGCAGCGCCTCAGGCCAATGACGCGAAGGAGTCTCCGATGACCGCCATCACCTTGCGCAACATCCCCACGAAGCTCCAGGAGGCCATCCGGAAGCGTGCTGGCGAGGAAGGTCTGAGCCTCAACAAGACAGTCCTCCGCATGTTGGAGGAGGCTTCGGGGCAACGGCGCCCGGCGCGCGAGTTACATCACGACCTCGACCATCTGGCCGGCACTTGGTCCGCAGAGGAGGCAGCAGCCTTCGATGCCGCTCTGCTCGAGCAGCGCAGAGTCGACCCCGAGGCCTGGGAGTGAGCCGGATCTTTCTCGACACGTCCGCCTACTCGGCCTTCAGGCGAGGCCATCCGCAAGTCCGGTACCGGATCCGCGAAGCCGCGCAGATCCAGCTCAATCCGGTGGTGCTGGGGGAGCTGCGTGCCGGCTTCCTCAAGGGCACGCGACCGGAGGAGAACCTCGCCGAGTTGGCGCAGTTCCTGGGGTCGCCCCGGGTCGAGGTCGTCGCGGTGGAAGAGGAGACGGCGGCGCGCTACGCATTCATTCTCGACGCTTTGCGTCGCGCGGGTGCGCCGATACCGACGAACGACGTCTGGATCGCGGCAAGTGTCATGCAGCTGGGCTCGGTCCTGGTGACCACCGATCCCCACTTCCGGCGGGTTCCGCAGATCGTTGCGGAAGTCCTCCCGTAACGCCTGGCCAACCCCGGCGGCCCGCCGGCGCAGGGCAACGAGGTGGTGAATATGGGCAGGCGTGCCATCGGCGGATTGGTGTTGGCGCTGGGCGTCGCGAGCTGGGGGATCGGCGCGGCGCCGTCGCGGGCGGCGCCCGGGGTGACGCCGCGCCCTGAGGATGACCCGTTCGGGGTGGAGCACCGGCAGGCCGTGGCGGCAAATCCACCCGATCTGGTCTTGACCCTGGGTCTCGAGGCCGGAACGAACCGGTTCCGCCAGGGCGAGATCGTGCGGCTCGCCCTCGGGTTCTCGAGCACCAGCCCGCAGCGCTACCGGCTCGACGCCGCCGGCTACGATCGCGGCGGGCGACTTCACGTTGACGAGCTCCATCTCGCCCCGGTCGCCGGCACCGAGGACCCGATCTGGGAGTACTTCGCGCGCGGCGGAGGCTGGATCGGCGGCGGCATCCGATCGATGCCCACCCTGGGAGAGGCGACGGTCACCCTGACCATCGAGCTCAACGAATGGGTTCGATTCGACAGGCCAGGGACCTACAGGCTGTACGTGACTTCCCATCGGGTTGAGGACCTGCGCTCGACGAGCCCGGCTGGCTACCCGGGCCTGCCGACCGCCGTGTCGTCGAGCGTCGTCGAATTCACCATCGTCGAAGCCGATGACCGGTGGTCCGAGTCTGCTCTCGCGGGAGCGATCCGAGCCATGGACGAGAGCCCCGGCGGCGATGCCCGCAGGGCGGCATGCAGGACGCTGCGTTTCCTCGCATCGCCCGCGGCGGCGCGCGAGATGGCACGGCGGTATGAGCCGGGTGACCGGGAGTGCGGGTCCCAGCTCATGTTCGGCCTCATCGGCTCACCGGCGCGGGAGGCGGCGATCCAGGCGATGAGCGAGCGCGTGGAGGCGCCCCAGGGCGAGGTCGACCCACCGTTCCTGGACACTCTCGCGCTCCTGGTGTTCGACCACGCCGGAATCCCCCGTCATGCGCCGGAGATCCTGGGTCTCAGGCCCGGCGGCAGCCGCTCGCCCGAGGAGCGGCAGGGCGAAGAGGCAAGGATCCGAATGATCCTGCGGCGGTATGCGGGGCGGCTGCTCGCGGCCCTGCCGCGCAAGACGGGCCGCGCCAGGGCAGTGAGCGCGCTGACCTTGCTCGAGCTGACGGAGCCGGCATCGTGCGGCGCGCAAGGCGAGCCACCGGCGGTCGCGCCGCAGCTGGCCGATGGGCTCAGAGAGGAGCTTGCGGCGAGTTTCTCGGAGCTCCCTGCTGCCAAGCAGGAGGAGCTGCTCTCCTTGCGTTGGGACATGTTGCGCGGGCCCGGCATGGCCGCGGTCTTGCGCCACACCTACGCGGAGCCGCCGGCCCTGCCTTGGTTTGGCGGCGAGAGTCTGCCGACCCTGGCCCTGCGGAGACTCTACGAGCTGGCGCCGGCCGAGGCGACGGAGCTCCTGCTCGCGGAGGCTGGCAGGCCGGCGCCGCGCGTCGGTCCGAAAGCGCTCGGCCTGCTCCCCGAGGAGGCAGCCTCCAAGCTCGAGCTCCAGATCGTCGAGCATCTCGAGGCAGTCCCGCCCACGATGGCAGGCATGGAAGAGCTGTCGTTCCTGGTGGCGCGGTATGCGACGCGCGCCGTGCTGCCTCGCGTCCAGGCTTACTACGAGAACCAGCTGAACGAGTGGATGTGCTGGCAGGCGGCTTTCATCGCCTACTTCTTGCGGGTCGAGCCCGCGCTCGGCGAGGCGAAGCTCCGTGAGGTCCTGGACAGGCCACCGAAGCCGGGCCATCCGGACTGTGCCACAGGTCTTCTCGGCGCGGTGCGCAAGCTGTTCTACTCTCCCGTGCTCGACTCGGTCGCCGAACCAACACCCCCATAGGCCTGCTAAGACGAAACTCCCACCGAACAGGGGGTGGGGGCGTCCCCTTCCCCCCCGGAGGGGTGGGAAGGGGATCGAGGG
>Ga0209118_1000853_pt1 | contig 15194 bp, 12 predicted proteins | sample BlaSpr_A8_Ref_M1_FD_187988 | JGI IMG/M metagenome (GOLD analysis project Ga0209118, IMG submission 187988) | Forest soil microbial communities from Thunder Bay, Ontario, Canada - Black Spruce, Ontario site 2_A8_Ref_M1 (SPAdes) (version 2) | ecosystem: Environmental > Terrestrial > Soil > Boreal...
AATCGAATCGGCCGAGAGAGCCGGAGACCGCGATGCCGCTGGCGTAGCTCGGACCCCAAATGATGGGAAGGCGCAGATATTTGTCGGAGTAGTCGCCGTTATCGTATTCCCCGACGTGTCCCCATTCCAGAAGGTCGTCCGTCTGTTCTGCCGCCCAAGTATCCCAGATGCCGGTAAGATTTTCGTAAGGCAACGGCGCGTTGATGAATGGGTTTTGCCACGAGTCGTGACGCGAAACCCAGTTGCCGACGACGGTGGCGAATTGCCCGATCTGGACGTTGACGCTCTTCACCGGACTGTAGCGGAGGAAATATTCGTCCAATCTGATTTGAGCGCCGTCGTCGCTCGGATCAAAGCCGCGATCGACGCGCGTTTGCGCAAAGAAATAAATCTTCGACCCAATCTGAGCATCGACGAACAGTCTTAAGCGCGGATTGAGAAGGAAGTCGTGCTCACTGAAGATGAGGCCCGGCGCGGGTTGATCGATGAAATAAGTTTCGAGATCGGCCAGGCCGCTCAACTGCAAGTGAAAACGGTTCTGCGGATCGTTGAGCGAAAGCGTGTCGTGAACTTTCGCGAGAAAATCTGCGTGCGCGCTGATGCGGAACATCACGAACAGTGCGAGGATCAGGGCCAGCAAGGGGCCTAAGCGGACGGGGCTGGAAGAACTACGCGGCATGGAGAAGTTTGCCGATGGTCTTGCGCAGCGCATCGAGCGTGATTGGTTTGCTGAGAACGACGTCCACGGCTTCCGGTTGCGAGCCGGTGACTTCGATCAGGGCGCCAAAGCCGGTGAGCATGATCACCGGGATGTCTTGATTCATTTGTTTGAGGAAACGCGCTGTCTGATCGCCGCTCATCTCCGGCATGACGCGATCGAGGACGACGAGATCGAACTGGTTCCGCCGAAATTTTTCCAGGGCCTCGCGCCCGCTCGCCGCGGTGGAAACAGAATGGCCATCAAAGCGGAGATAGGCTGAGACAACCTCAAGGACACGAGGCTCATCATCGACGACGAGAACGTTGAGGGATGATTTCGATCTCGCGGTAGGAGAGGTGGGCGCTTGCACTGGCGAGCTTTCCGCTTGCGGCAGGCGGATGATGAAAGTGGTTCCCTGGCCGGCGGCTGATTCAATTTCCAGCTTGCCCCGATGCCGCTCGACGATTCCGTAAACCATGGAAAGACCGAGGCCGGTGCCGCGCTCGCCTTTCGTGGAGAAGAAGGGTTCCAGGCAACGCTGGCGCACACTTTCCGTCATGCCGGTCCCGCTGTCGCGTATGCGAATGACGGCGTCGTCTCCTTCGATGCAGGTCTCGAGCGAAATGCGGCCGCCTTCCGGCATGGCATCGACGGCGTTGAAAATGAGATTAGTCAGGACCTCGCGCAGAGCGGACTCCTCGCCGGCGACGTAGGGAGATGCCTGGACCTTCGCGGTGACCTCGATGGTCAATCCTTTGGCCTGGGTCTGGTTCCGCCACTTGGGTTCGGTGAGCGAAACGGCTTGTTGCACAATCTTGGCCAGATCGACGATCGGAAATTCTTCATCCGTCTCGGCCGGCCGGTAAAATTCACGGAGACGGCTGACGACGCTGGCCGCGTCCTTGGCCGAGGTGCGCAACATTTCCAGGCAACGGCGCGCCTCTTTCTTGTTATCAAGCAACGAGTCATTTTGGAGAAGCAGCTCAGAGAACCCCAGGATCGGCATGAGGGTGTTATTGAAATCGTGCGCGATCCCGCTGGCCATTTGGCCGATGGCGCTGAGGCGTTCCTGCTGGATGACCTGTTGCTGCGTCGCCTTCAATTCCGAGAGCGCTTTTTCCAGCTCACGATTGCTCTCGCGCAAATCGTCCTCCGCCTGCTTGCGTCGAGTCAGATTCTCCACCGAACCGGCCACAATTTTCTCGACCGGTTTGGAAAGGCCTTTGGCCATGAGCAAGCTGGCCACGAATCCGAATGAAAGAACCACGGGCCCGAGAGCGATGATCTTCCACCGTAACGCCTGCTCGTCGCGAATCGAAGCGGCCAGCGGGTAAAGACAAACCTGATAGGCCGGCGCGAATTGCGTCTCCGGGTCGAGCGCTTTGTAATAAAGAAAATGAGGACCGCTTTCCAGGTCGATCGGAAAATGCCCGGCCGTTTGCTTGGTTGAAGCGGCGCGGACTTGTTCGCCCACGAAACGCCGGTCCTCGGCGCCGAGGTTTTCGATGTAGAGCCGTTGATTGAGCCAGATGCCGCTCTTGATGGCGCCGGCGCGATCGCCTTCCGTCTCCTCGAGATGGCTGATCGGAAAGCCGACCACGAGCGCGCCCAGGCTTCTGCCGTTTGGACCGAGAAATTTCGTTAGAACAACTTTGCGCAGCGCTGTGGGCCGGTTTCCCCGCGCCAGCGCGATGAAGCCGACCGCTTGTTCGTCATCCGCGCGCAGCATTTTGGCCATGCTCGACAATGCCTCGTGCAGTGATGGCTGATCGGTGAGCCCGGCCGGATGATTCTGGGGTGATAAGATCAGGCCGTCGGCATCGAAGAAACGAAAGAAAGACGCGCGCACGACGTCGGGCGCGTTTTCGGGCATAGCGCCCGAGTGGTCCAACATTCCCTCGAGTTCCGTGAGTGCGTTTCGATACAGGTCGTCGACATCTCTTTCTTCCAGCGCCGCGCGGAGTCTGACCGCGTGTGAAAGGGCGAGACATTTTTCGGTAACGATCGCCGATTGGGCCTCTTGAATTTTCAGGAACGATTGGACCCGATTCTGAAATTGGACATCGAGCAGTTGCTGATGATTCGATTGCCGATTTTTCTCCGCGAGATAGACCGTCGCCGTCGTCACGGCCAGGACGACGAGCATCATCGCCAGGAGCAACTTCGCGCGGAAGCTGAGCGCTTTAAGATTGAATTTAATGGGCTTGGTTACTTGCCTGGAAAATCGACATGCAAAGTCATGCCGGCTTTCAATTCTACGGGACGCTGTCGAATGTCGTCACCGGCCACCCAAGCTTTCAGCACGTAGTTGCCGGCCGGGAGATGTTCCAGCCGATACCGGCCCGCGGTGTCCGTTTTCTGAAAATGGGGCGTTTCCAGGACCAGGATGGTGCCGCGCATTCGCTCGTGGATTTCACAATGAATAGTGACCGCTCCCGGCTTATCGAAAACGACCGTGGTCGGCTTCTCGTCTTTGCGGTAACGGCCCAGATCGAACCGCTTTGTTTTCGAATAGGAAAAAACGTTGTGGTAAGTCTCGTCCATGTTCGGGAACTCGACCGCCGTGCCGACCAGGACCGGCAGGAGATCGGGCGCGAACGCGATGTTCTTTTGCGCCATCTGGGCCGGCGCCTTGGAATTGTTTTGGGAATGAAAATCGCCTTCCAAATAGACTACCGCTGCGGGCGGATTGGTCGGGGCCATCGGAACGTCGTTGCTCGCCGTGTAGCGCTGATTGAGGCCGCGATCGAAAGAGGGCTTCGGCAGTTGGACGGTGCCCTCGATAACGGCTTGAGCCCGGACGGATCCAGTGGCAAAGCCGAGAACCAAAATCAGAATAGAATATCCGTAGGGCACAGATATTCCTTAATAGCGAGAAGGGTGCCAGCCGATGCCGCTATTCCAAGCGTGAGCCGAGGGAAATCGCGGGTTTGTCCGCGCTATTTCTGAGCGGGCTTCAGCGTAATATCGCGCACTCCCCTTAGCACGCCTTCGCCATCGCGTTTCAGCGCCACGATGGCAGGCGTGTCTCCCTGTTCCTTCATTCTGGCGAGCTCTTTGGCGTTGATGAACGGATCGCCCTCGAACCAGTAGTCATCGATCGAGCGCTCGGAATAGTCCGGGCCATAAACGTGCGCATGGATGTGGGCTGGCGTCATGCGGTGCGGATAGGGAGCGGGTTTGATGGTGCGAAATTCGTAGCGGCCATCGGCGCCTGTCTTCATCCAACCCTTCAGCCGCGGATGACTTGCATCGTCCTTCTCGTTGTAATAACCAGTCGCGTCCGTGTGGTAGATGAACAGGACGACACCGCTCGCCGGTTTGCCATCGGGTTGATGAATCGTGCCGGAAATAATCAACGGCTCGCCCGGTTCTTGCGCGGAAGTCACGATGGTTTTCCACGCGAGATTGGCCGGTGCGATGCAGGAACCACATGGAGCGCCTCCGCTGAGCGTGGGAGGATAAGTTGGTTTGGGATCCGGCGAGGCAGCGCTGGTTGATCTAAAGGTCGTCCATCCACAGGCGACGAGCGCTACGAGGATCGAGATGCACTTAGTGGAACTCATTGGTCGAAGCTACCAGACATTCTTTCAACGCCCAAGCAGGCGCGGATCGAACTCGTAATCGATCGGAGGCGCGATCCGGATGCGTTTGAAATCCGGATGTTCGGGATTCAACAAAAAATTCCGGTCGTCCGGACTAATCGAACTGGGGACAGCCAAAGCCACGGAACGTTTCTCTCGCACCCAATGGTTGCCAATTTCGGTGGTTTCCAAAGAAGGCATCGAATCTCTCCAGTTCTCTGGCAACTGCTTCAGCGGAAAAATTTCGGTGAGAGTATCAGCCCACTCCACCCGGAACGCTCTGTATGTTTCCGAGATGGGAAAGGAAGGGTGTGGACGAAAGTCTCCAGCGCGGCCGTCGACTGGTGTTCGCTGACGTAAATGACCCGCACGCCTGGGGAGCTCCAGCGCCCACCGTTGTGCCAGGCTCCTTCGCCGGAAAAAGCCGTGCGCGCTCGACTGGCTCGCACAATCCGCCACGCGGACGCCATCAGGAGTAGACGCTGTAATCGATCCGCCCGAGCAACCGCTCGACTTCACGTGCGCCAATTTCCGTTTTCGCAAAATCCAACGGAACAGCGCCGCCCAACCCGCGCTGCGGGAATTTCAACCACGCTCTGGCTCTTCCGGCGTCACCAAATATTCTCGTCGCCTGCTGCAGCAAGGCGGCGAAGCGCATCACCTTGTCTGACTCCTGAGGAGACAATCGTCCTGTTGCCTTGCGCCGCTGCAGGGTCGACCGCGAGATGGAAAGCTTGCCGGCCAGTTGTTCCAGCGGCATATCGATCCCGTTCTGCAACTCCTGCAGCTCACGAAAACGCAGCCCTTGTTGGATTCGCCGAATCAATCCATGGGGATGGTCCTTTCGCGGAGATGCCGATCTCTTTTCGAGAATAACGCTCTTCATGAAGTCAGAGTTGTTGAGCCAATTGACACAACGTTATGGTTCAAGTGACAAGCGTCAAACTCGGAGCGAATTCTCGTGGCGGTGAGCTTGCCGTCATTCCGAGCGGAGCGTAGCGAAGTCGAGGAACCCCGTGATGTAAACTGGCGGTATCGCTACGGGATCCCTTCCCGCGGCTGCGGGACTCGGGATGACGAAAACCGAATTCCGGTGATCGGCCTGAACGGTGGATTATTCCGTGCGCAACGCCGCCATCGGGCTGATCCGCGTGGCGCGGCGGGCGGGAAGCCAGGTTGCAGCAATTGCAGCAGCCGCGAGAATGAGCGGCGCGAATGTGAACGCGATCGGATCCAACGCACCGACCTGGTAGAGCATCGTGCTGACCAGTTTCCCCGTCACGATCGCGAGGAGCAGGCCGATGACGATGCCGCTCGCCAGCATCACGAATCCTTCGCGCAAGATCATCCATTGCACCGTCTCGCGCCGGGCGCCGAGGGCCATGCGAATGCCGATCTCACGCGTCCGCCGCGCTACCGAGTACGCTTTCACTCCATAAACTCCTACGACCGCCAGTCCGAGAGCGAGTCCGCCGAAGACCGAGAACAGCATGGCGCCCGCGCGCACGATCCAGAGCTGGAGATTGCTGTCGAGATGGCGCTCGAAAGTCTTGAGTGAGAGAATCGGCAGCGTCGCATCGACTTCGCGCACGGTTCGGCGGATGACGTCCGCGGCGGCCACTTCATTACTGCGGGGCAGGGAGTTGAATTTGATGAAGAAGAAGGCGTTGCTTTGAAAGCTGCGGCCAAACGGCAGGTAGAGCGCGCCGCGCGATTCCTTTTCGAAAAGGTCGTGACGCGTCGCCGGAACGATCCCGACAACCTCGATCGATTCGCCGGGTTTGATGTCTCCTTTTCCGTCCTGCTGGATGCCCACGCCGGCGCCGTCGCCCCCTTTCCCGCGCGGCGAATTGTCGTGCGCGTATTGGATCCGCTGGCCGAGCGCGTCGCCATCCGGCCAAAGTCTTTTCGCGAGCGCGTCATCGATAATCGCCACGGCCGGGCCGCTGTTTTGGGTCGCTTCAGCGGTGGTGAAAGCGCGGCCGCGCAAAAGCGGCAGACCCACCGTCGCGAAATAATCCGCGCCGACGCTGTCCCAGGTGGCGCCAAACGCGAGACCTTCGGCGGCGGTGGCCGGCCTCGCGTCCGGCGCGGGATTAACCCCCGCGCGTTGCACGGGTTTGCTGAGCGAAATCATTCCAAATGGAATCGTGGCCGAGATGCTGGCGTGTTCCACTCCGGGCATTGCGGCCAGCCGTTCGGCGAGATTGCGGTAAAGATCCTGCCCGCGTTTCTGATCGTAACCGCCGAGGCTGGCGTCGACTTCGAGAAGAAAACTGCGGTCCGCCTGAAGGCCGGTGTCGGGCGAAGCGGCCTTCATCGCGCCGCGAATGAAAAGGGCGGCGGCGGTAAGGAGCGCGAGCGAAAACGCGATCTGCACCACGACGAGTGGATTGCGCGGGAGAAATTTCCAGCGGCGTTTCACCGCGTCTTCGCCCGCGTTCTCTTTCAGGTCCGTGATGACGGCGGCGCGGGAGAGTTTCACGGCCGGTCCGAGCGCGAAGCAAAGTGTGCCGACCAAGCAAAGGCCAAATGTCGCCGCGAGCATCGAGGGATTCGGACCGCTCATGAAGACGAGGTCGAGCGGCATGAGATTGCCGATGGACGCCATCAGCAGATCGGTCGACCACAGCCCCAGGAACATTCCGAGAGCCCCGCCCAGAATGGCCAGAAGCAGACCTTCGGTGAGAAGCTGGCGCACGATGCGCATGCGGCTGCCGCCGAGCGCGAGGCGGATGGCAATTTCCTTCCGCCGCGCCGTGCCGCGGGCGAGCAGCATGTTCGCGAGGTTGAGGCACGCGACGAGCAAGACCACGATGGCCATGCCGAAAAGAAGCGGTGCGATTTTTTGGATTTCGCCGTCGCCCTGCGGACTCGAGCTGGTGGAAAAACGCGAGAGCGGGGCCGTAAGGAAAGTCTGGTCCTTTTGTTCGACCGGAAACGCCTTCTCCAAATTCGCGGCGAGAGCTTTGAGCGCAGGCTCAGCGGCAGGAGCGGTCAGGCCCGGTTTGAGGCGGCCGATCAGAAGAAGATGCGCGCCTCCGCGTTCACCGAACGAGCTGCGGCTCTCGGTTTGAAAATCGTTCACGACTTGATCGTAAACACCCAGCGGCAGCCAAACCTCCGCCGAGAAAATATGCATCGTCCCGGTGAAACCTTTCGGCATGACGCCGACGATGGTGAAAGGCCGTCCGTTGATAATAATTTCCGAGCCGAGCAGCGATGGATTACGATTTTGTTTCAGCCAGTAATTGTAACTGACGATGGCTACGGGACTGCTGCGGCCAGGTGTTTCCTCTTCGGCTGTAAACGTGCGCCCTTGCATCGGGAAAACGCCCAGCACCGAAAAATAATTTGCGCTGACGATATCGGTGAAGGCGCGGCGCGTGTCGCCTTTCTGGCCAATGCCGATCATGCCCAGATTGTGAGCGAGGACGTCGGCGAAGACCGTGTTCTGTTCGCGGATGTCGCGGTAGGTGGGATAAGAGAACTCGCGGAACGTTTTCGGATTCTTTTTGTCCTGCGAGAAAAGCTGGACGATCTCCGCCGCATTCGAATAGGAGGGTGGCCGAAACAGCATCGTGTCGACGAGGCTGAAGATGGCGGTGTTCGCGCCAATGCCGAGCGCGAGAACGATCACCGCCGCGATGGTGAACCCCGGCGCCTTCCAAAGCTGCCGGAGCGCGAACTTAAGATCCTGGATCATATCAGATGAGATGCGGCGCTCGCATCACTTGGATTCAGAAATCGAAAGAGTCTTGAGCGCCGGAACGCGGTCCGGAATCCGGCACGAAAGGTTGATCAGGCCGCCAGCAGCGGCGTGGAATCGTGCGGCGACGGCGTGCCGTTGAATTTCGGGTAAAGAAACTTCGTCACCGGCGCGCTTTCGATCGCAATGCCGATCGCTTCGCTCAGCCCCGCTTCCCGCAAGCGCGTGAGCGAGTGCTCGAGGAGCCGCGTTCCGAAGCCGCGATTGCGATACTCGACCGAAATGCAGGGGCCGGGAGAGAGATGAACATCGGCGGCCGCATCGTGGGAAACCACGGCGGCGCCGATAATGCGCGAGCCATGGCGCAAGGCCAGGCAAGTGCAGTTGCTCTCCGGAGCAAGGGCGCGGCCGAGCCAGGCGTCGATCGTCTCCATCACTTCCTGGGTCGCCGGGTTCCAGGCGGGATCGAGGACAAACGCGCTCGAAATGACTTTGCGCAGTTCCGTTTCGTCCTCCACGGTCGCCGCGCCAATCTCGTAATGCTCCGGCAGGGCAGCATCGAACCGGGGAAGCTTCCTCAGGTCCCAGCTAAATCGAATCCAATTGCTCAACTTCATACGGCTCGCGAATAGTATGGTGCGAGCGTCACCCGCTGCAACTCGCGTTCGAGGAAAAAACGCGCCGCGAAAAAAAGCTGCTCCACCCGAAGCGCGCTGAATCCCCCTAAATAGCCTGGACGGCCTTCAGCGTTTCGTGGAACGAATTGTAGAGTTCGCGGTATTGCGCGACCCCGCGCCGCAGGACCGGTTTGAAATTAGCCAGGTCCGCGATGTTGATGATCTGGTCCACGCTTTGCACGAATGCACTCATGGCGTCGTTGGTCGCGAAACGGTGACTGATGAGCACGGCGAAATGCTGGCGGCGCTCTGAGCCCGGGCGCTTGATCAGCTCGCGGAGGATCGGATTGTTCTGCGGCGTCGATCCTTTGAAATTCTCGTACACGATGATGACATTGTAGCTGTAAGTTTTGAGCTTCAGGAGCACGTCCTCCTCGAACAAGCCGAGGTGCACCTTGTAAGTCATATCGATCAACTGCGGCACGACCAGCTTTTGGTATTGCTGATGGTCGACGCAGACCAGCGCGGTGTTGTCGCCCAGATCGAAGAAGGATGAATCCTGTGCTTCCATGGCTTAGTGGAATGCGTTGACGGGCCGATCGAGGCGCAGACCGGAGTCGAGGTCGTTGTCCACCCCGCGGGTTTTTTGGAGGAGGTCGATGCCGCGGCTGACTTTGCCCTTGCGCGAGGCGAATAATTTGGCGGTCTCTTCCGTAATGAGATCGTCTTCGTAAGCGTTCAGGATCGATTGATCGAACGTCAGCCATCCGAAGGGCGAGCTGGCCTCGATGATTTCGTAGAAGCTGCGGTGCTCGCCTTCGCCGAGCGCGATCGTTTCGCGCGTGCGCAAATTATTGCCAAGAATTTCCGTGAGCAATTGCCGGCCGCCGCCCACTTTGGGCGCGAGCCGTTGGCTGACGACGTAACGCAGGGTGTCGGCGAGCCGGATGCGCAGCTGTTGTTCTTCGCCGAGCGAGAAGAGGCCGAGGATACGGTTGATGGCCTGGCCGGCGTCGACGGTGTGGAGCGTGCTCAATACGAGGTGCCCGGTTTCCGCCGCCATCAGGGCCACTTCCACCGTCGCGCGGTCGCGCATTTCACCGACCAAAATCACTTTCGGCGCCTGGCGGAGTGCGGCGCGCAGTCCATTGGGGTAATTGTTAAAATCGTGGCCGAGCTCGCGTTGATTGAAGGTGGCCTTCCTCGCCGGATGCACGAATTCGATCGGGTCCTCCAGCGTGACGACGTGGACGGCCTGGTGGGCGTTGATCTCATTCAGCAACGCGGCCAAGGTCGTCGTTTTGCCGCTGCCGGTGGCGCCGGTCACCAGGACCAGACCGGTTTTTTCCTTCGCGATCTCGGCAAAGATTGAGGGCAAGCCCAGGCTCTGCACGCTCGGGATTTCGCCTTCGAGTTTTCGCAGAACGATCGAGAAATGCCCCTGTTGCCGGAAAATGTTCACGCGGAAGCGGGCCTCGTGCCCGAGAGAATAACTGCAATCGCACGACCCGCCCGTGAGATAATCGTAAATCAGGCGGCGATTTCCCTGCATGAGAGTGAGGGCGATCTGCTCCGTTTGATACGGCGTCAACGCTTCGATCGGCGGGTCTACGTAGACCGGCTTGAGTTCGCCAAAATCCTCCACCTGCATCGGATGGCCTACGGAAAAATTCAGGTCCGAAATGCCTTCGTAGGTTTTCAGCATCGCGGACAAGATCTTGTCGAGATCTGGAATTCTCATCGCGCCTTATTCGTCGTAGTTGTCCGGCGGTGGCTCTTTCAGGAAGGGCCGGAATTTCTTTTTGTCGATCGCCTTGTCGTAGGCTTCTTCTGGCGAAATGCGGGTGTGGCGCAGATGATCCATGATCGCGTCGTCGAGCGGCTGGTTCCCTTTTTTCTTGCCGACTTGAATCATGCCCGGGATCTGGTGCGTTTTGCCTTCGCGCACGAGGTTGGCGATCGCCATGTCCACCACGAGAATTTCGAGCGCGGCCACCCGGCCCGCCTTGTCGATCCGTTTGAAAAGGTTTTGCGCGATGACCCCTTTGAGGGACTCGGCCAGCGTGGCGCGAATCTGATTCTGCTGGTCCGTCGGGAAAACATCGATGATGCGATCGACCGCCTTTGCGGCGCTCGAAGTATGGAGCGTGCCAAAAACCAGATGGCCCGTGGCGGCCGCGGTCAGGGCCAGCTCGATCGTTTCCAGATCGCGCATTTCGCCCACGAGCAGGATGTCCGGATCTTCGCGCAACGCCCCACGCAAGGCCGACGCAAACGAGCGCGTGTGCACGCCCACTTCGCGATGCTGCACGAGGCAGTTTTGGCTGCGATGCACGAATTCAATCGGATCTTCCACCGTGATGATGTGGTCGTGCCGCTGGAGATTGGCGTAATCCATCATCGCCGCCAGAGTCGTGGATTTGCCGGAGCCGGTCGGGCCGGTCACGAGGACCAATCCTTTTTTTAACATCGGAAATTTTTTCAGAACCGGCGGCAGGTTGAGATCTTCGACGGTCATGATCGTCGATGGAATCAAACGGAAGACCGCGGAGATGCCATATTTCTGCTGAAAGAAATTGCACCGGTAGCGCGCCATCCCCGGCACTTCATAGCCGAAATCGATATCGGAAGTTTCTTCGAAGATTTTGATTTTTCCTTCCGGCGCGATCTCGTAAACCATAGCCTTCAGCTCATCATTTTGGAGCACGGGAAAGTCGACGCGGACCAGCTCGCCGTTGATGCGAAGCATGGGTGGGTTGTTGGTCGAGAGATGAAGGTCCGAAGCCTTCTGTTCTCCCATCAGCTTGAAGAATGAATCGATCCGGGCCATGGGCGACCTTGGTAAAGCTAAATCGATGCCACCGGACGCAGTTTCCCCGGTGGGAAGTGCGCAGGGTCCTGGGGGCCTGCCCGCGCCCGCGGGCGCTTAGCGCGCCGAATCCCGGGTCGCGTCCAGCGTCGAGCGGATTTGCTCGAGCAGTTTTTCCCTCGTGTAAGGCTTGGGTATGAAGCCGCGCAACCCTTGCGCCAGCATGTTGCCGAGCTTGCTCTGCTCTGCGAAACCGCTGCTTAGGACGACGGCGACCTCCGGGTTCAAGGCGCGCAACTCATCGAAGACAGCGTCGCCATCCATCACGGGAAGGAAAAAATCCAGGATCACCAGGCGAATTTGTTTGGGGATTTGCTGATAGATTCGGAGGGCTTCGAAACCGTCACGCGCCAGGATCACTTTGTAGCCTTCGTCCGTCAGCATCGCGGCCGCGAGCTCGGCGATTTCCATTTCGTCATCGACGAGCAGGATGAGCTCGCGATTTCCTTTCGAGTTCAACACCTTGATGTCCGCCGGAATTGCCGGGTCCCTGGCTGCCGTTTTGTTGTTTTCCGCGACAGGAGGCTTGGCGGGCGCGGGAGTTTTCTCGGTCGCCGCCTTCCCTTTGCTCGGCGCGCGAGAAGCCTCCGAGGGCGAAGTGACGACGGTAAATTTGGGCGGCTGCGATGGAACCGGCGTTTTGCTTTTCGGCGCGCTCCCTTCCAGGATGCGCGACGTGACGCGATCGAACAGGGACTGGGCCGTTTTCGACGCGAGTTCGACGCGTTCGCCGAGCATCTCGATGTAATTGTATTCGCCCTTATGCTGCCGGGCCAGGTCCGCATAACGCGAGATCTGTTGAAGCATCGAATTCAGCTCGGTCGAAGTCGTGGCGATCCACTTTAGATCTTCGTGATCGAGCATAGGAGGAATTTTTTGACTCAGGTTTTATCGCGATCGTTCAAACAAGCCCAGAAGACACAACCCAAAACTGCAAAGATTGCAAAGGCGAACGAACCGATGGTGAGCATAGAAAAAGCGAGATGAAAGTCAGCACGGTTCATGCCCCCTCGAACCGCCGCCGTCAACCCGAATCAGCCCCATGCTTGATGATTTTCACGAGGGCATTTGCGCCAGAACATAGATGGCGAGCGCTCTCGCCGGGCGTTACCGTCTCGCGTGCCGCCCATTTTCCGCAACGGCCTTTACGCCGGCCTTCTTCTTGCCGCGATCATGGGAATTTTTCTCGTGCGTCTTTGGCAGCCCGAGCGCCAGGTGCAACTGCACAGCGCGCATCTTCTCGCCCAAATCGAAAAGAAGAATTGGAGCGGGGTCGCCGGATTTATTGCGGACGGCTACCAGGACCGATGGGGACATGACCGCCCCGTGCTCCTGGAACGACTCCGTGCAGTCTTCCGTTTCGCCGGCAATCCTCAAATCACGGCGAAGGATGTGAGCGTTCGCGCGGAATCCGCGAGAGGTTTCTGGACGGCGCGAATCACGATCGCGGCCGCGGGGGAATTCGCGCCCGTGATCGAGGAGCGAGTCAATGCACTCCCCACACCCTTCGAGCTGGAATGGCGGCGCGGCTCGAACAAACCATGGGATTGGAAATTGGTGCGCGTCGATAACGCGGCGCTCGAAATATCCAACAACGGCCTGTAGCCGCCGTCTCTATTTCCCGAGCGCGGTCCGCAGCTCCACCTTCGCGGCGTCCACCTCGCGCGGGGCCGCATGGCAAAGTAACAGCGCGCGCAATTTGTCCCCCTGATAGTACCGCGCCACAAATTTCTTCTTCGCGTAGGCGCCTTTGAGCGTCACACGAGTCGGTTGCAGGCTGAAGTCGCCCACAAAATCCATCTTCAGATCGAACATCTCGGTCCAGAAATAAGGGACTTGTTCGTAACGAATCCGCTTTTTCCCTGTCATGTTGGCTCCCGCGACAAGGCCCTGCTCGCGCGCGTTTTCCCAATGCGTCTGGCGGCGCACCCCGCCCATGATCCGGTCCGGATAAAATGCCAGGTCGCCGATGGCGTAGATGCCTTTCTCTTCGGTCTCGAGGTACTCGCTCACGGGGGAGCCGTGCGGGCCGGAGAGCGGGGTGTTGCGCACGAGTTCGAGGTTCGGCTCCGCGCCGCAAGCGACCACGGCCACACCCGCGGCGATTCGGTTGCCACTTTTCGTCTGAATGTTTCGCAGCACGGTTTTGCCTTCGAAACCGTTCAGGCTTTCCCCCAGGAGCAAGGTCACGCCGTGTTTCTCGAAATATCCCGTGATCCACCCGCCGGTTTCCGGGTCGAGGTAGCGGTTCAGCAAATACGCGTTGCGATGCATCATGCTGACTTTGAATTTCAACTGCCGCAGGCTCGCCGCCGTCTCGCACGCGAGCAATCCGCCGCCGACCACGACGATCGTTTTCTCCAGCGACGCCATCTCGCGCAACGCGAGCGCGTCGCGAATCGTCCGCAGATAAATGACGTTGCCCAATCCCACGCCTGCCACCGGCGGCCGATAGGGCCGGCTGCCCATCGCGAGACACGCTTTGTTGAATTCGATCGTCTCGCCATTTCCGAGCACGGCGAGCCGTCGATCGATATTCACCTGCGTCACCATCGCGGCAAAACGGGTCTCGATTCTATGCGCGTCGTACCAGTGCGCCTCGAGGTGCGGGAGTTTTTTCAGCGGCGGGATTTTGTCCCGGAGGAAACTCTTCGAAAGCATCCAGCGCTTATAAGGTGCATAGGTCTCGGCGCCGACCAGGGTCACGCTTCCTCTTTTGTCGTATTTCCGGATGCTTTCGCAGGCGCTTCCGCCCCCGATGCCGCTTCCGATGATGATGTAATCGCGCTGAATCATGTGGAATGCGGACGATAGAAAATCTGTTAGGCCGCTGGCGAGGCAAATCTTAAAAAACCGCCCGGCAGATCGCGACGGACGCAATGACCCCCGCCAGGTCGCCCAACAAACCGGCCGGAATGGCGTGCCGCGTTTGTTTCACGCTCACCGATCCGAAGTAGACCGCCGCCACGTAAAACGTCGTCTCAGTACTGCCGTAAATCGTCGCGGCCATCAGGCTTACGATGTTGTCTGGCCCGAGGCGATGGATGATATCGGTGAGGATCGCGAGCGTGGCGCTTCCGCTTAGCGGCCGCATGAGCGCAAGCGGCAGCAAATCGGCCGGAAAATGGAGCGGCGCCAGCACCGGGGTGAGCGCGTGAGTAAGCAGGTCGATGCCGCCCGCGCCTTTGAACATGCTGATCGCCATGAGCATCGCGACGAGAAAAGGAATGATTTTCAGGATGACGCCGAACCCTTCCTTGGCGCCCTCGACGAATTCTTCGTACACCTTCACCCCGCGCGTGGCGGCGTAGATCGGGAAAAAGCTGAGGAGAAATGGAATAGCGAGGAGCGAGAGCGCATTCACGCACCGCACGAAAGTGCTTTGCGTCACCGTGTCCGGATTGGGTGCCAGATTGAATAACGCCGGAAAAACCATTCGCACGAAAAGCGCGAGGAAGAAGAGCGCGAGGACAAAGGGGAGGATGCGGAGCCAACCACGCGGTTCGGGCGCAACGATGTTATCGAGAACTTCAAGCGGTGGCTCGACAGAGTCTCGCCCTACCAAAACAGTTTCTGACCGTGGAGCAACGGCATTGCGCAAACGAAAGAATGGCAGCTTCTCCAGGATCTTCGCGGCCGTGATCGCGACCGTCGCCGCACAGATTGTCGCCAGCAGCGCTGTGCCGACAATGGCCGTCGGCCGCGTAGAACCGGC
>Ga0209118_1000854_pt1 | contig 15193 bp, 16 predicted proteins | sample BlaSpr_A8_Ref_M1_FD_187988 | JGI IMG/M metagenome (GOLD analysis project Ga0209118, IMG submission 187988) | Forest soil microbial communities from Thunder Bay, Ontario, Canada - Black Spruce, Ontario site 2_A8_Ref_M1 (SPAdes) (version 2) | ecosystem: Environmental > Terrestrial > Soil > Boreal...
GGGCCGCGAGGGCTGTGAGCCATGCGGTCGCCTCATCGAGCGGCGCGCTCTCCATGCTGTAGCGGACCTCGCGTCCGTGGCGCTCTTTCGCGACCATGCCCGCGTCGGCGAGGGCGCCAAGGTGCTTGACGACTGCCTGGCGGGTCATCGGGAACCTGATCGAGAGTCCGGTCGCGGTCGTCGGACCCATCGCCAGGCGCTCGAGCAGCTTCCGGCGTGTGGGATCCGCCAGGGCCACGAATACCGCATTATTCATGTGCAACTACACAGTTGCACATGGCGAGGGTGGATGTCAATCACGTTGTGGGGGCCCCGGACGGGCCCCCACAACGAGCTGGGCTACGCCGCTACTTCGACTTCGACGGTTGAAGCAGCAGCCTGCGGGTCGCGGTGGCGGACCGCGACCAGGGCAATGACGAAACCTGCGATTGCGATCACGCCGGCGATCTCGAAGGCCGAGCTGAAGCCGGCGGTGAGGGCGCTGTTCACGGCCGAGTGGGTGAGGCGACCTGTCGCGAGCTGATTCCTCGTCACCGTGGTGGCGATGGTGCCCATGATCGCGATACCGAGCGAACCCCCGAGCTGGCGGCCGACGTTCAGTAGGGCGGAGGCCAATCCCGATTCGCTGGGTTGGACTCCCGAGATGGCGACAACGCTCGTCGATACAAACGCCATTCCGAGGCCAACCGCAAGGACCACCAGCGGCCCGAGAACGTCAGGGACGTAGTTCGCGTGGACGGTCACTGCTGACAGCCAGAACATACCGATCGCAGCCAGCAGCGCGCCGGTTGTCATTGGTACGCGCGGACCCACGCGCCCAATCAAGCGCGAGGTGAGGCCTGCCCCAATCCCTATGCCTAAAGCGGTGGGAAGAAATGCGAACCCGGCCTGCAACGGGCTGAACAGCAGCACGTTCTGGAGGAAGAGCGTGAGCAAGAAGAGCATCCCGGATAGGGCGGCACCGATCGCCAGCGAGAGACCGTAGGCGCCTGAGCGGTTGCGGTTCGCGAAGATCCGCAGCGGCATCAGCGGGTGAAGGCCACGCGCCTCGAGGGCGACGAAGGTGACGAGCATGGCTACGGCGATGGCAAGCGTGGCTCGAGTGACGCTGTCGCTCCAGTCGTGCGTGGCCACGCGCGCGAGGCCGTACACGAGAAGCGATACGCCGGCTGTGACGGTGACCGCACCGGGCAGGTCAAGGCGCCCGGGCTTGCCCTCGCCGCGAATGAGAACTCGCGGAGCTGCGAAGGCCAGCAGCAAGCCGATCGGCACGTTCACGAACATGATCCAGCGCCAAGACAGGTAGTTCGTGATGATGCCGCCCATGAGCAGACCGACCGCGCCGCCGCCGGCGGACACGGCCGAGTAGACGCCGAGGGCGCGGTTGCGCAGCGCTCCCTGCGGGAAGGTCGCTGCCAATAGAGACAGTGCGGTCGGAGCGAGGATCGCCGCGCCGACTCCCTGCGCCGCACGGGCGGCGATCAGAAAGCTCGACGAGGTGGCGAATCCGCCGGCCATCGAGCCGCCGGTGAACACCAAGGCGCCGATGATGAACATCCGGCGCCGGCCGAACAGGTCGCCGGTGCGACCACCCAGCAGCAACAGGCCTCCGAACGCGATCGCGTATGCGTTGACCACCCACTCGAGGTCGGTCGCGGCGAAGTGCAGCTCGCGCTGGATCGACGGCAGCGCGACGTTGACGATCGCCACATCGAGCACGACCATCAGCTGCGCGAGCGCGATCACGATGAGGGCGAGATTCAGGTTGCGCGGCGGCGATTTGGGTTCGATTGCGAGCGACTTCTCCATTTGCGTTTTCTCCTTATGAATTCGGTTGGTAGTGCCTGGCACGATGCGCAGGCGCAGGTACTCGTTGATGCCGATCAGCCGGAACTGCAGCAGCTCGTAGCGAGGGAAGGCGGGCTTAGCAGTTGAGAAGTCGACGACCTCGGGCTCGACCACGCGGTATTCGCGGCCGAGGTACGTGACGTGCCCTTCGCCGGCCGCCTTCACGTTCAGATACCAGGCGGCGTTGCCGCCGAACGTGCGCGGGATCACGAAGCCGTCGCCCAGCGGCCGCATGCCGATCGGCGTGGCGTACTCACGACCCGAGCGCCTACCGCGGTGATGAAGGATGCCGACGACGGGCATCCAGCGCCGTCCCGCAATGAGCAGGACGAGCGGGTTCACGAACCGCGCGGCGAAGCGGACCGCCCGGCGCGCCCGCGGCCCTAACTTGATCGTGTTGATGGAGTTGCCGGCCCGGATGCTGAGAATGGTCCTTGTGTTGCTCATGAACCTAGGACGGGACTGGCGGTAGGAATGTGACTTTTCGGGCCGATGTCACATTCCGCTCCCCAGTCCCGTCCTTATATGTGTGGCGGTATCAGTGATCGAGAGCAACGAACAGTTCGCTGACGCGTGGACGAACCACCACCATTTCCTGCTTGACGTCGCGTACCGGCTGCTCGGCAGCTACAGCGACGCCGAGGACATTGTTCAGGAGGCCTTCTCGCGGCTTCTCCGCACTGACCTCGACCCGATCGAAGACGTGCGCGCCTGGCTCGTTGTGGTCGTCAGCCGGCTGTGCCTCGACCAGCTCCGGTCATCGCGCGTCAAGCGCGAGGCCTACATCGGCCCGTGGTTCCCGGAGCCCCTGCTCTTCGCAGACGATGCGTCGATCGACCCTGCCGACGTGGTCACGATGGACGAGAGCGTGCGCTTTGCGCTGCTCGTCGTCCTCGAGCGAATGTCGCCGGCCGAGCGGGTCGTCTTCGTGCTGCACGACGTGTTCGACTTTCCATTCGAAAAGATCGCGCCGATGGTGGGGCGAACGGTCGCGGCGTGCCGCCAGCTCGCAAGCCGCGCGCGAAAACGCGTCGAAGAGGAGGCGGTGTCGGCGAGGTTCGCGATCGACCCTGCAGAGCAACGCCGCGTGGTGGACGCGTTCATCGCAGCTTGCGCCGGCGGCGACATCAAAGCCCTGCTCCCGCTGCTCGATCCCTCGGTGATGGGATGGGCCGACATGGGCGGAACATTGCCCGCGGTCAGCCAACCCAATGTCGGCCGCGAGATGGTGGCGGCACGCGTGATGCGGTTCTTCGGCGCGGTGTCCGGAAACAGGCTGGTGGCGCACGTCATCAACGGCGAGCCGAGCGTCGTCGCGTTCTTCGAGGGCGCGGTGGTTTCCGTGCTCGCGCTGAGCGTGACGGACCACCTGATCTCCAGGGTCTATGTCGTGTCAGATCAGCGCAAATTGGCCCACGTTAAGAAGGTGCTCGAGCCGCAGTAATATTCTCTGACTATGGTCAGAGAATACCCGGCGCTGATCTCGCAGGTGCGCCGGTTCAATCGGGTCGTCACCCAGCGAGTGGGCGCGCTCAACGACCGGTTCCTGGCGCGGGATCGCTCGCTCGGCGAGGCCCGGGTGTTGTGGGAGATCGGAGCCGAGGGGCGTGACGTACGGTGGCTGCGCACGCAGCTGGACCTTGACTCGGGGTATTTGAGTCGCTTGCTCCGCTCGCTGGAGACGGCCGGCCTGATCACTGTTGGGCCGAAGGACTCCGACAAGCGGGTCCGCATAGCGCGCCTGACTCCCTCGGGATTGGCCGAACGGGCGGTGCTCGACAAGCGCAGCGACGACCTTGCGGCCTCGCTCCTCGCGCCCCTGACTGCAGAGAAGCGCGCTCGTCTGGTCGCCGCGATGGCCGACGTCGAGCGGCTCCTCACCGTCGCGATGGTGGAGATCGCCCCGATCGATCCGGCGCATCCAAGCGCGAGATATTGCCTGCACGAATACTTCTCCGAGCTCGACCGCCGATTCGACACGGGCTTCGATCCGACGCGGAGCATTACGGCGAACGACGGCGAGCTGCGGCCTCCGGCCGGACTTTTCTTGGTCGCGACCCTGAGGTCGGACCCGATCGGCTGCGGAGGGCTCAAGTTCCACGACGACGCGCCGACCGAGATCAAGCGCATGTGGGTTGCGGAGTCCGCTCGAGGCCTCGGCATCGGCCGCCGGCTGCTCGGAGAGCTCGAGCGCCGTGCCGCCGAATACGGGGCCACTACCGTCCGCCTCGAAACGAACAAGACGCTCATCGAAGCGATCGCCATGTACCGGTCCGCCGGTTACTACGAAGTCACCGCTTTCAACAACGAGCCCTACGCGCACCACTGGTTCGAAAAGCGCATCACAGGGCTCGTTTGAACGGACAGCTGATGAGGTGGTCGTCGACGATGCCGACGGACTGCAGCAGCGAATACACGATCGTCGAGCCCACGAAGGTGAAGTCGCGGCGGCTGAGGTCCTTGCTCACGCGGTCAGATAGTTCCGTAGTTGGTTGCAGGTCGGCGAGAGTTCGTGGACGGTTGACGATCCTGGTTCCGTCGACCCATTTCCACAGGTACGCTGCGAATGACCCAAATTCGGCTTGCACCCGGATGACGGCTTGCGCGTTCCTTCGGGTGCCGTAGATCTTGAGCCGGTTCCGGACGATGCTTGTGTCGCCGCGGAGCACTTCGAGCCGGCGGTCATCGAATGCCGCAACCTTGATCGGGTCGAAGTTGGCGAAGGCATGCCGGTAGCCGTCGCGCCGGTTCAGGATCGTGGCCCAAGAAAGGCCGGCCTGGGCTCCTTCGAGGGTCAGCATCTCGAAAAGGTGAAGATCGTCGTGCGATGGGACGCCCCATTCATGGTCGTGGTAGTCGCGCATCGCCGGCGAGGCGTCCGCCCATGGGCACCTCCCCTCAGCCATGCTCGACCAGGTCGAGCGGCGGGTAGAACGGCCCGCTTTCCGGGTCTTTCAACGCTTCCTGGAAGGTCGTGCCGTAGTCACGCTCGATGTCACCGAGACTCCAGGCCTGACGCTTGTACGTCCAGTTCTCGGGGCGGAGGGCGTGGGCTCGCTTGAAGTGCGCGAGAGCGTCGGCCGCATGGCCGTGCAGCGCGAGGTATGTGCCCAGATGAAACTGTGCAGCCGCGGCTACGTCATCCGCGTCGAGTGCCGGCCGGCGCGCGCTGATCCGCTCCTGGTCCATCAGGTACTTGCTCTCGGGGCCTTTAGCGACCCAGTCACGCACAGCGTCCAGATACTCAGTGTTGAGGGTGACCTCGCCCGTCTCGCGATTGCGTCTTTGGGCGTAGATCGGGTCATTGGCTCGGACCATCCGGCCGTTCTCGTCAATCCAGAAGGCGGACGGGACATTCCGAGCGTCGTACAGCTCGGCCACGGTCAGCTTCTCATCGATGAGGCTGGGATGTTGCTGGTGCGCTGCCGTGGTGAAGGGCTCCGCCGCGGCCCGCCCTTCGGCGTCACAGGCGATCGTGATCACCTCGAAATTGCTGTCCTTCAGCTCCTCCCTCAGTTCCTGCCAGACCGGCAGGTCAAACCGGCAGCTTCACCACGATGCCCAGAACAGCAGGAAGAGTTTCCTACCTCGGAGCTCCGAAAGAGAGTGCAGCCGGCCGGCCAGGTCGGGCAGCTCGAAGTCCGGCGCCTGACGTGAGGTCATCCGGTCCTTCCATTCCCAGCCGGCAGGCCCGAAATACCAGACCGCATGGTTCTCGTCATAGGCGAAGGGCTGCTGAATGAGCCGGGCGAACTCGGTGAGGTCGAACAACGTCCCTGACGGGTCGCTGCGGATGAGTGCGGCCCGGCGCGAGTCGGGCACCGGGACGCACGTCTCCTCTTTGCAAACGCCCTCCGGTTTCAGCTCCCAGCCGCTGACAGCGGTCAGCGCGGGAAGGGTGAGCCAGAGCTCCGGGCCTTCCGCCCGCGCAGCCTCCGCCTGGGTCTCACTCCCCTGATAGAGGACCGTCGTAGCCGCCACTTAACTAGTAACCGGCTAGTAGCCTGAGACCTTCCAGATGTAGCCGTCGGGATCGCTGAAGTGGCCGAAGTACCCACCCCATTGAGCCTTTTGTGCCGGCTTGATAATCGTCGCCCCAGCACGCTCAGCCAGGGCCATCATCTCGGTGACGCGTGCTTCGGATTCGACGATGTGGTTGAACACGACGCCGCTGAACCCGGTGCCGTCGGCAGGCACACCAGCGTCTGCCGCCAGCGCGTCCCGCGTGTACAGCCCGAGCTTGACCGTGCTGTCGCCGACTTTGAGGGAGACGAATCCAGGGTGGTCCTGGTCGATCGTGCAGCCGAGCCCTTCGCTGTAGAACTTCTTCGCCCGGTTCAGATCTTTGACCCCAAGCGTGATGGCATTAATCTGCAGGTTCATCGGTGTGCCTCCTGGCAACATTGATTGACTTCGACAGTCCTATGACGTAGGGCGACGGGAGAATGTGACGGGTCACGGCAAGCGATCTGCAACAGCGGATCAAGCCATCATCGCCCTCGTCGCAAATGGCTTCGATAGGCCTTCGAAACGCAGGCCGAAAGACCCATGTCGAGAATTGCACAAGGGCATAGGCTCGTGACCGATGCTTCTCCAAATCCCTTCCGCAAGACAGCGACCGGCGCCGGGCCCGCTTCCAGGGATCGCGCGCCTCGCCGTTGCATTCGAGATCTTCCTCGGCCTCGGCGCTCTGTTTGGGGGAGGCGCGTTCATCCTGGCGCCGGACGGCCACTTGCTCGGGATGCCGACCAAACTGCTGTCGGGGTCGCCGTTCCCCTCTTACCTGTTGCCCGGAATCATCCTATTCGTCTTTGTGGGCCTCGCCCCGCTGATGGCCGCTGCGATGACGATCCGCCGGCAGGCTCTTGCTCCTTTAGCCGCGGTCGCAGTCGGTCTGACACTGATCGGCTGGGTGTCCGTTGAAATGGTGATACTCGCCGGACCCGGGAGCTTGGCCTGGGCCCTTTACCTTGTCCTCGGTGCAATCATCGCGGCGATCGGAGTGGCCTGGCGGCGTTCGTCCCGCGTACGAAGCTGACTCTCGACTGGTTCCGAGCCATTAGCCGCAGCCAGGCGACATAGATGGTCCTTACTGCGCGTTAAAGGTCCCGGCGGCGTCAGGCCGTTTGGCACTTGGACGGTGGTGGGGCGAGTGGAACCATGAGATGAGTCATGAAGATTCTCCGTGCGCTCTCGGTTTCCCAACGGCTCGCGGCAATGGCCGGCGTTGCCGCTGCCGTCGCCTCCCTCGCCGGCTTCATTCCGGGCCTCTATCGAGACCCCAAAGTCGTTATCGCGCAGTCGCATGGCTTCGATATCGGCGACCTGATTGCGGTGATGGTCCTCGGATTGGGACTTAGGTGGGCGACCCGCGGCTCGGTCCGCGGCCGGCTAGTCGCCACCGGCGCTCTTGGATATCTCCTATACAGCTTTGTGACGTATGCCTTTCTGATCGTCCTCAATGCCGCGACAGTGCTTTACATCGCTGTATTGGGTTTCGGCGTTTGGTCGTTCGTTACCGGCTTCGCTGCCGGCGACGAACAGGAGGCTGACCAACTTGTCGCCGGACACCTTCATCGGAGGCTTACGGCCGGCTTCATGATCGTAATCGCTGCCCTGTTCGCTCTGACCTGGCTGCGCGAGATCGCGGGGTCCGTGGTCAGCGGCCAGCTACCAGCCTCACTCTCAGCTGCAGGTTGGCCGATGAACCCGGTTTATGTCCTGGACCTCGGATTTGTCGCACCAGTCGTCGTACTGGGGGGGTCGCGACTCCTTCGCGGAAAGTCGGGAGGCGGGCGAATCGCGGTGCCTTTCCTTGTGTTCTTGTCACTGCTCTCGAGCAGCGTCCTGCTGATGACCATATTCATGGCGATGGGAAGCCAGCCCCTCTCGATGCCGTTGATAGCTGTGTTCGTCGTTGCCATGGGAGTAAGCGCAGCCCTGACTTGGATCGCGCTGCGGACTCAGCGGCAACCGAGGGCAGAGTCGATCCAAACTCCACTGCTCAGGACCGGCTGACGTCTTGATTACAGCGCGCTCATCATCCAGAGGCACTGAATCCGCACTGGTCGAGGTCGCATCGCGCGCGGATAGACCGCGCCCGGCGGGTTCCGTCACTAGAGTCCGTCACAGGGGGCAGCGCGCGGGATGGCTGCGAGCCGCCGTACTCGGCGCCAACGATGGAATTGTTTCTGTCGCGAGCGTCGCGATCGGTGTGATTGCTGCTGGAGCCTCGACCAGTTTCGTCCTCACGGCGGCCATAGCCGCCTTGGTCGCAGGCGCTATGGCGATGGCCGCAGGCGAATACGTATCTGTCAGCTCGCAACGAGACGTTGAGCGAGCCGACCTCGACCAGGAACGCGGAGAGCTCAAGGCGCATCCAGACGTCGAGAAGCAAGAGCTGGCAGCGATCTATGTCAAACGTGGGCTCCCAATCGAATTGGCCGGCAAGGTCGCCGAGGCGCTCACGGCTTCTGATGCGCTCGGCGCCCATGCGCGTGACGAGCTCGGCATGGCCGCGATCCTGGCTCGTCCCGTGCAAGCGGCGCTCTACTCGGCGCTGAGCTTCACGGCCGGAGCACTATTGCCGATCATCGCCTTCCTTTTGGTCCCGACCGCAGCTCGGACCGAGGCAGTTGTCGTGAGCGCTCTCCTTGCTTTGGTGGCGCTTGGCATTGCAGGGGCCCGGGCGGGTGGCGCGCCGATACTGCGGGCAGCCCTACGAGTTTGCGTGGGAGGAGGATTAGCGATGGCGGTCACCGCCCTTGTAGGTCGCCTCGTGGGTGGGATCGGAGCATAGGCAGGGTTATCGAGACCCGCCCTTGGCCTCCTCGTCAACCACCCACTCGATAGCCTCAGATGGCGTGCCGAACGTGCGGGTTACGAACGCTGTTTTCCCGATCTGACTGAGTACCGCTTCGCTCGCAATCTTGCCCAGCCCGCGAAGTGCCAACACCACGGCGATTCGCTTGAGGCCGACAGCCACCGCCAGCGGAGTCCAGGTGTCACGAATCCATAGCTGATCTTCATTGGTGACCGACTCAAGCCTCTGGTTGTCGCTGACGAAGGAGGCGGCGTGGCGGTCTCGAATCGCATCAATGATCTTCATCATGGCTGCTCGGAGTTCAGCGCTGTTGGCGAAACCGTTCCAATCGGCGTAAACGCACCCGTGCTCGCGATCCCAGCGTATGGACACCCACGGATGCTCCGCATAAACGTCGCCGGCCACGCTGCCATTGTCGCCTTGCCGGCCAGCTTTTCAAGGCCTGTGTCGTCGGCCGGCTCGCCCTCCTTTGCGGATACCGTCCGCCTAGCGGGCCAAACGAACCAGAGCGCTGACGCCGATCAGTCGTCGAACTCGAACAGATCGAGCAGGTCGCTGGTCGACTCGAGCCCGTCGCGCGGCGGCGCCGGCCTGCCGCCCGACTCGTAGTCACCGCCAATCGGAGTCGCTATGTCGAACTGATGGTTCCTCGAGGCAAGCGTCGGCAGTCCGTGCAGCTTCTCGATGAGCTTCAGCGTCGAGACGTGATCCGCCGGCTTCCTCGAGACGACCGGACCGCGCCGGGCGAATGGAGAGATGACCCAGAGCGGGACGCGGATGCCGAGCCCATATGCATCCACCTGCGGCGGCCTCACGTGGTCGAAGAAGCCACCATGCTCGTCATAGGTGAGCAAGTACGCGGATCGATCCCACGCCTCCGAGCGGCGCAGGGCCGTGATCATCTGCTCCTGGAATCCCATCCCGACCGAGACGTCCGCCGGCGGATGCTCGTCGAAGCCCATCGAGAAGCTCGGGATCACCCACGAGACCGCGGGCAACCTGTCGTTCTCGCAATCGGCGATGTAATCGGCCATCGTCGCGGTGGTGCGTGGATCGTGCGCCCACCGGCTCCAGAAGACGGCGACGTTGTCGCTGTCGCCCGCAGGAACATCGTCGAAGCCGATGCTGTAGATCTTCCAGCTCACCTCGAACTCGTCAAGCAGGTCGAGGATGATCGGCCAGCCGTTCGACTCGAAGATGCCGTATCCCCAGAAGCCGTTGGTCGTGATCCCGCCCGACGTGCCGGACATCAGATAGAAACGGTTCGGCCAGGTCGGCCCGAGCAGCGAGCAGAAGTAGTTGGCGCACAGCCCCGAGTTCTGGAACAGGCTGTAGTAGAAGGGCAGCTCGCGCTGGGTGTAGTAGCCGATCGCCGCGTTGCCGTCGCCGACCCCGTCTTGCGAGGCGGTGAAGAAGCCATCCATCTTGCCGCCGTCGTACTGCTGATGGACCGCACTCCACCAATGCGGTGGATCCGTCGTCGAGAGCTGGGTGAACTCGAAAGGCTTGTGCCGAACGCCGGCGGCGTCGGGTTGCGAATAGCCGTGGTGAGGCCCAAACCCTTTCGCCTGGACCTGGTGTGCGAAGCCGAAGTAGTGGTCGAACGAGCGGTTCTCCTGGCAGGAAATGATCAGGTGCTTGATCGGCGACTCTCCCCGCTCGAAACGTCGAGGCGCGGCAGAAACGGGGAGTGCCGGCAGCAGGCTTGCGCCGAGGATGGCCGCGCCGGCCGCTGCCGATTTCTTGAGAAACGTGCGCCGTGAGAAGGCATCGTTCCGAGGCATGTTTTCCTCCTTGTTCCCCCGAGGTCGAGCAGAGTTTAAGGCGCGTGGCCGCGCCCGGCAACGGATCAAATGGTCTGATCCCTGGGAGGTAGTTCGGTTAACCGCCGCCTGCCAACCGGGTTGATGTTTGGTTAAGAGACCGGGACGACGGGCTCCAGGGGCAAGGAACTTATCGGAGGTCTGGTCCGAACCAGGTCAGTGCGAGATGCGGCTGTACCGGTGCACGCAGAAGGGCGCGGCGATGGCGACGATCAAGATCGCCAGTCCGATCGTAGTCACCACAGGGTGATCCAGCGACCACACGTCCGGCGGTGGGGGCCCAATGCTGTTACCAAAGAGCTGGCGGCCGGCGGTGACCAGCGCGGAAATTGGATTCCAGTTGGCGAACACCCTCAACCACGCCGGCATGTTCGCGGGGTCGACGAACACATTCGAGATGAAGCCGAACAAGAACGTGGGAATCCCGATGATCACGTCGGCCGCCTGCGCAGATCGTGCCAAGAGCCCGACCAGTATCCCGAGCCAGATCATCGCGAAGCCGTAAAGCTCATATAGTCCGAATGCAAGGGCGGCGTTACCCACGCCGCCGGTCGGGCGCCAGCCGACGGCTAGAGCGCACACGATCATCACCACCATCGCTGGAAGTCCCAACACCAGGCTGGATACGGCGCGGCCGATCACGATCGCGGAGCGAGCGATCGGCAAGGTCTTGAAGCGGTCGATGACACCTTCACTCATGTCGGTGGCGATCCCGACCGCGACGCTGTTGGAGCCGAAAAGTATGGCCTGGGAGAAAAGCCCCGGCATCAGATAGGAGCGATAGTCCCGGCCAGGGATCTTGATCGAGCCGCCGAAGACGTAGCCGAAGAGGACAACAAAGATAATTGGAAACAGGACGCTGCCGAAGATCACGTCCGGCTGCCGCACCCCTCGCTTCAAGTAACGGAGGGTGGCGGTGTAGGCGTCAACCACGCTCCACGGAAGCCGGATCGCCGATGCGACGGCCTGCCGGTTCAACCGTCTTGCTCAGTGGCTCGAACTGTCAAGCCGGCACCGTCTGAGTGGCCGGTGACGGTGCTGAACACCTCATCCAGGCTGGGGTGCTCAAGGCCGACCTCATAGATGGGCAGGCCTATGCCCTCGAGCTGCGCCACCACCTCGCTGAGGGTAGCCAGGCCGTTGGAGGCAGGCATGCTGACCGATAGTCCATGGATTTCGGCCTGATCACCGAGCACGCTTCGCACCCGCTCGAGTGCGGCGGCATCCAGATCGGGAAGCGTGACCCGAACATGTGGTCGCCCGATCGATGCCTTGAGCTGCTCGGGCGTTCCCTGAGCCACGACCAGACCGCGGTCGATGACAACGATGGTGTCGGCCAGCTGATCGGCTTCGTCCAGGTACTGCGTCGTCAGCAGCACCGTGGTACCGCGTGAGACCAGGGTGCGAATCGCGGTCCACATCTCACGACGACTGATCGGATCCAACCCGGTGGTGGGCTCATCGAGAAAGAGCACTTCAGGCTCTGCGATCAGGCTGGCGGCCAGGTCGAGACGTCGCTTCATTCCGCCCGAGTATTTCTTCACCAGCCGGTCCTTGGCGTCGACAAGGCCGAACTCGTGCAGCAAGTCGTTCGCGCGGTGGCGCGAGGTCGCCGCTCCCAAATGGCAGAAGCGGCCGATGATCTCAAGGTTCTCCTGCCCGGTCAAGAGCTCGTCCATCGTTGCGGTCTGACCGGTGACCCCGATGCGAGTTCGCACCTTGTCCGCTTGGCTGAAGACGTCGAATCCAGCCACGTGGGCCCGCCCGCTGTCAGCAGAAAGCAGGGTGGTGAGGATGCGGACGGCGGTGGTTTTGCCGGCACCGTTACGGCCAAGGAGTGCGCATACGCTGCTTGGAGGGACCTCAATGCTGATGTCCACCAGCGCATGGGTTTGGCCGAACGAGCGAGCGAGACTCTCTACTGCGATCGCGGCCGAGGTCATGGCAGATGAGTTTCGCAGTTCATGGTCAGACCCCGCCCGAAGCCCAACAGCACTTTCCCCATCAACGTGTCATGCCCTAGCGTCACGGCTTAACCCCCTTTGTCGTCGGTGACCAGCTCCTACAGGCTTGCTGCAGGTCCGCAGCCAGCCTTGACGCAACAGTCGTTCCTTTACGCTTCAGGGGACGCCGGCGTAGCTCAACGGCAGAGCAGCTGTTTTGTAAACAGCAGGTTGCGGGTTCGATTCCTGTCGCCGGCTCCAGGTGGGCCCGGGGCCATCTCGATACTCGACGCTGCGATCCTATGGCGATGCTTTGGTTCACTTCCACCGCTCGGAACGCTCTGGCCGCCGCGGTCGTCGCCACGATCGCCTTCGCAGCGTTCACCGTCTGGTGGTTGGTCGACGGCGGGCGTCAGCTCGACGCGACGATGCTGCGCTTCACCGGGTGGCTGCTGCGCGGATGGGTCGACCTCGTCATCTCCTCCAGCTGGCCGCTGGGCGAGCCACAATTCGGGCTGGCGACCGCGGCGACCATTGCGGCAGTGTTGGCCGTCCGGCGAAATTATCGGCCCGCCGCGGTGGTCTTCTGCGGCTTCGTGCTGATGTCGGCGGTTCAACTAGTGATCGTGGTCACCCTCGCGGAAGTCCGCCACGACGGCTTGGGGATTGCCGCCCTGGTCCGCCTCTACCCAAGCGGTCATACCGCCCGAGTGCCATTCCTCGGTACGGTCATCGCTTTAATGGCCGGCCCTCGAGTCCGCTGGTGGATACTCGCCACGACCGCGGTTCTTGCGATCACCGTCGCCCTGGATCGAACGGACTCGAAGATTCAGACCGGCTCCGTCGTGGTAGGCGGTCTTCTGTTGGGAATCTCAACAGCTCTATGGTTCGTCACACTCTTCTCAGCCTGGAAGGCGGAATCACTCGTGCCGAAGACATCAGGAGGAATTACAAATTGGACGCTGAGGAAAGGAAGGCGCTGATCCGCCGGTATCGCGACGGCCATCGGGCGGTCGTGGACGCTTTTCTGGGAGTTACCGATGAAGAGCTCGATCGGTCAGCGACGGATGAGTGGACTCCGCGGATGATCGCTCACCACCTTGCGGACAGCGAGATGATGTCCGCGATCCGGCTCCGCCGCCTGGTCGCAGAGGAGAGTCCCGTGATCCACGGTTATGACGAGGTGGCCTTCGCACGTGCGCTCACCTCCGACCGCCCCATCGAACCTTCGCTCGAAGCCATGCGGTGGGCGCGCGAGTCGACCGCGCAGATCCTGGAGCGTCTGACCGAGGACGATTGGCGCCGTGCCGGAACGCACAGTGAAAGCGGTCCGTACTCGGTGGAGAGTTGGCTACATATTTATGCAAAACACGGGCACGACCATGCCGAGCAGGTCAAGCGCTCGAGGGGTAAGGCATAAGAGATGGCCACCACTCACACGTTGATGGACGCCGCGTTGGCGAAGGCGAAGGCTTCACGAGACGAGGACCTGGCGGATCTCATGGAAGAGCTCCGGATCCCGTCGGTGAGCGCCGTTCCAGCGCACCGCGATGACTGCATTCGAAATGCCCGCTGGCTGCAGGATCGCATGCAGGCGCTTGGAATCGAGACCAAGCTGGTCGATGTCGTCGACGGTGGCCTGCCGCTGGTGGTCGGAGACTGGAATGGCCGGCCGGGCAAGCCGCACCTCACCATCTATGGGCACTACGACGTCCAGCCGCCGGATCCCCTCGAAGGTTGGAAATCGCCTCCTTTCGAACCCGAGATCCGCGATGGACACATCTATGCCCGGGGAAGCGCGGACAGCAAAGGAAACCATCTGGCCACCCTCAAAGCGGTCGAGCACCTGTTTGCGGCCGGCGGGCCGCCGATCAACCTCCGCTTTCTGATCGAGGGTGAAGAGGAAAGCAGCGGCCACACGATTGCGGGTTACGTGCGGGCAAACGGTTCGAAGCTCAAGACGGACGCGGTGCTGGTATGGGATGGCGGGTTCGACGAATTCGGAAACCCAGCCCTCGCAACGGCGCTTCGGGGAATCCTTTACGTGGAGCTTCATGCATCGGGTCCGGCGGTCGACCTTCACTCGGGCACCTTCGGCGGTGTGGCGCCGAACCCGATCAACACGCTCGCCCGCATCATCGGCGAGCTCAAGGATCGGAATGGACACATCACAATTCCTGGCTTCTATGACGCCGTGCTGCCCGCCTCCGACGAGGAGCTGGCCGACTGGAAGAGCAAGGAAACGCACTACGCGGACATGGTTCGCCAAATGACCGGGGTCCGCGCTCTGGAAGGCGAACCGGGGTTCCTCATCGCCGAGCGCGGCGGCAGCCGTCCGACCCTGGATGCGAACGGCATCATCGGCGGCTACACGGGCGACGGCGCGAAGACGGTGATACCTGCGCGTGCGTCCGCAAAGGTGAGCATGAGGCTCGTGCCCGACCAGGACTGGAAGGCCATCCTCGCCTCACTCGAGAAATACATCGATGAGCTCACAACGCCCGGAGTACAGATCAAAGTCGTCGACCTCGGCTCGTCACCGCCGGTTGTGTGCGGCGCCGATCACGCGGCCGCTCGCGCGCTGCGAGCCGCCTATACCGAGACCTTCGGCAAGGAGACCGCGCTGGTTCGCGCCGGCGGCTCGATACCGATAGCGGTCGACTTCCGGCAGGCCATAGGCGCGCCGATGATGATCAGCGGGATCTCCCAAGCCGACGACGCCGCCCATTCACCGAACGAGCACCTGGTGGTCGACC
>Ga0209118_1000855_pt1 | contig 15188 bp, 15 predicted proteins | sample BlaSpr_A8_Ref_M1_FD_187988 | JGI IMG/M metagenome (GOLD analysis project Ga0209118, IMG submission 187988) | Forest soil microbial communities from Thunder Bay, Ontario, Canada - Black Spruce, Ontario site 2_A8_Ref_M1 (SPAdes) (version 2) | ecosystem: Environmental > Terrestrial > Soil > Boreal...
AGCGATGCGGGCCAAGCTCGTAGACGTCGCCTACGCGCGCGGTCGCCACCGTGTGAGGCGTGAGGTCGCCCTCTTCAACCACGTCGAGGTCGTCGCCCATAACGATCTGATCGATCTCGTCCTGGCCAAAGCCGGAGACTTCAAGGGGCGCGTCGACTTTCTCGCGCAGAACGTCAGGACCGCCGACTTCGGCGATCCGGTCTTCGCGCCGTACGTGATGCGAGAGCAGAACGGAGTGCCGATCGCGATTGTCGGTCAGGCGTTTCCGTACACGCCGATCGCCAATCCCCGCTACTTCGTTCCCGACTGGACCTTCGGCATCCGCGAGCAGGAGCTGCAGCAAGTCGTCGACGAGGTACGCGGCAAGGGGGCGCAGGTTGTCGTGTTGCTGTCTCACAACGGCATGGACGTCGACCTGAAGCTCGCCTCTCGAGTTCGCGGTATCGACGCCATTCTCGGCGGGCATACGCACGACGGAGTCCCTCGCCCTTCGGTCGTCGCCAACGCCGGCGGCAAGACGCTGGTGACCAATGCCGGCTGCAATGGCAAGTTTCTCGCCGTGCTCGACTTCGACGTAAAAAACGGCAGCGTTGCCGATTTCCGCTACAAGCTGTTGCCGGTATTCGCGAACCTGCTCCCTGCGCGAAGCGACATGGCCGCGCTTATTTCGAGGGTGCGCTCACCGTATGAGCATCGCTTGCAGGAAAAGCTGGCCGTGACCGAAGGCATGCTTTACCGGCGCGGCAACTTCAATGGCAGCTTCGATCAACTGATCGTCGACGGCCTGATGGCCGAAAAAAATGCCGAGATCGCTTTCTCGCCCGGCTTCCGCTGGGGCACGACGCTGCTCCCCGGACAGGCGATCACGCTCGAACAGCTCATGAATCAAACGGCGATAACATATCCGTATGTGACGGTGAATGAGCAGAGCGGCGAGACGATCAAGATCATCCTCGAGGACGTCGCCGACAACCTTTTCAACCCGGATCCTTACTATCAGCAAGGTGGCGACATGGTGCGCGTCGGTGGATTGCAATACAGCTGCGATCCAGCGGCTGCGATGGGCAGTCGCATCTCAGCCATGACGCTCAATGGAACGCCGCTGCAAGCCGATAAGCGCTACAAGCTTGCCGGCTGGGCACCGGTGTCGGAAGAGTCAAGAGTCGCCGGCGGCGAGCCCATCTGGGAGCTGATGACGCGCTATCTGCGCGGGCAGAAAACGATCCGGCCACGCGCGTTGAATGTTCCCAAGCTCGTTGGCGTGGCCGGCAATCCCGGCCTGGCCTAGCGGCGCTAGAGCGGCGGTTCCCGCGCCGCGGCAGCGCGAAGCTTCCGCGTGATCGCCATCAGGCGCTCGAGCGGAAACTCGCGCACGATCGCCTCTTTCGATTCCACCAGCATGCGCGCGAACGACCACTTGGCGGGAAAGACCTCGGCCGGAAGCCGGTCATGGTGCTTTTCGGCGAACCGGTTGGCGTAACGCTGCCAGGCGTCTCCGAAGGTGCCGCCCGACGCATGGATCACCGCGATTTCGGCGCTGACGCCGACCGAAAACCCGGCAAGATGCGCAGCAAACGAGAAATCGAGGTCGTATCCGTGAAAGCCATCGAAGGTCACTTCATCGAACGCAACGGACTCGACCACGGCGCGCTTGGCGACAAAGAACATGCCGTCGAGTCCCTGCAGGCCTGTGGCTAATGGACCATCGACTCCGAACACGCCGACGTAAAAGCGCTGGCCGTCCGGCGCGGGCTGCGCCAGCCAGCCATGCAGGAAGGGGTGGCCCGCGGCGGGCCAGTAGCCGCTCAGGACCTTGGATGTCCCGACGACTCCGATGACGTCGAGCGATGCGCTCGCGCGAGCGATCGCCGACGCAAGATCGCCGGAAACAATCTCGACGTCGTCGTGGCTGAAGAGCAGCAATTCACCACGCGACTTTTGCACCGCGCGGTTGTAGCCTTCGGCGAGCGAACGCGCATCGTGGATACCGATAATTTCGTGCGGATAGCTCGAAAGAAGGCGTTGGTAGTTGGCGGTGACGCGCGCGTACTTGGCGGCGTCGATACTGCAGATGAGCACCGAGATGCGCGGTCCTACCATGCAGGGCGCCGGCGAAGATCGGTTGCGAAGACTTCGATCAGCTGACGGTCACTCGCGCGAACTTTCGCTTGCCTGCCTGCACCACGACCGTCCTGCCGGCAGCGATAACCGAGCCCTTGTCCGTCACGATGTCACCGTCGATTTTCAGGCCGCGCTGCTCGACCAGGCGCATCGCTTCCGAGGTGCTCGAGGTCAGACCCGCCTGCTTGCACAACTGCGGAATCGCCAAGCCCGCGCCGGCGGTGTGCAGTGTTACCTCGGGCATGCTTTCGGGCATGGCGCCGTCGCGAAATCGAGATTCGAACTCGGTAAGCGCGGCGTCGGCCGCGGCTCGCCCATGAAAACGGCCGACGATCTCCTGCGCCAGCATCACCTTGGCTTCGCGAGGGTTACGGCCTTCGGCGCATTCCTTTCGCAGCTTGGCGATCTCGTCCAGGGGTTTGAACGACAAGAGCTCGAAGTAGCGCCACATCAGCTCGTCGGAGATCGACATGAGCTTGCCGAACATTTCGTTCGGCGCCTCGGTGATGCCGATGGTGTTGTCGAGCGACTTCGACATCTTGTTGACGCCGTCGAGACCCTCGAGCAGCGGCAGCGTCAGGATGCACTGCGGTTCCTGTCCGTAGTGCCGCTGCAGCTCGCGGCCGACCAGCAGGTTGAATTTCTGGTCGGTGCCGCCAAGCTCGACATCGGCCTTGAGCGCGACCGAATCGTAGCCTTGGGCCAGCGGGTACAGGAACTCGTGAATCGCGATCGGCTGCCCGCTCTGATAACGCTTTGCGAAGTCATCGCGCTCGAGCATGCGCGCGACCGTGTATTTGGCGGCGAGGCGGATCATTCCATCCGCGCCGAGCGCGGACAACCAGGTGGAATTGAATGCGACCTCGGTCTTTTCCCGATCGAGGATGAGAAATACCTGCTCGGTGTAGGTCTTGGCGTTGGCCTTGAGCTCATCGGACGAAAGCGGCGGCCGGGTGATGTTACGCCCGGTGGGATCGCCGATCATTCCGGTGAAGTCGCCGATCAGAAAAATAATGTGGTGCCCGAGGTCCTGAAGCTGGCGGAGCTTGTTGAACTGCACGGTGTGGCCGAGATGCAGATCGGGCCGGGTCGGGTCGAAGCCTTCCTTGATTCGCAGCGGCTTGCCGCGCTTGAGCTTGGTTTCGAGCTCGGCTTCGACGATCAGCTCATCGGCGCCTCGTTTGAAGACGGCCAATTGGTGGGCAAGGTCGAAGGGCATGGCTGCGAAGGGGGAATGGAGCGTCTGCTACAATCCGGCGGTCCTCGGGTAAGGCCGAGGCAAGGACCTCAGTTAACCCCAGCCAAGAAGTCGGCTGGCAACTCAGTTGGCAACTTCAGTTAACAGATGAGAGCGGAGCCGTCTTGAGCAAACGTCGGATTCTAGCGCAAAGCGGCACCGCGCTCGCCCCACATCTCGTGCTAGGTCGTGCCGCTGCAATCATGCTATTGACGATTGCCGGCGTGGTCGCGGCATTTGCGTTTGCGCCGGACTCGCTGGTTCCGGCCGACCCGGCACAACGGATCATCCGCGAGCTGTCCCGGCCCGTTATTGCGCCCGTCGTGCAGGCGGGCGGCTATTGGCGCGAGGAGCGCATCCAGCGCGGCGATACGCTCGGAAGCGTGCTCGCGCGTCTGGGTATCGAAGATGTCGCGGCGCAGAACTTTCTGCGCACCGACGCACGCGCACGGCCCCTCTATCAACTCAAGCCTGGCAAGGCAGTCCGCGTGCAAGCCGACGACGACGGCCGCTTGATCGCGCTTTCCTACCTGGCGCAGGGCGGCGAGCTTCTCACCGTCAATCGGGTCGAGGATGGGTTTTCGGCGCAGAGCGCGCCGCCAGGGTCGACGGTCCGATTGGAGCTGCGCGCGGGCGAGATTCGCTCATCGCTGTTCGCGGCGTCCGATGCCGTGGGGCTGCCGGACGCGGTCACCATGCAACTCGCGGAGATCTTTTCAGGCGATATCGATCTCCACCACGATCTGCGGCGGGGCGACTGGTTCACGGTCGTCTACGAGATGCGCGAAATCGACGGGCAGAGCGCCGGGGCGGGTAGGATCGTCGCCGCGGAATTCGTCAACAAGGGCAACGTCTACCGTGCATTTTCATGGCAGGGGCCAGACGGCAGCGAAGCTTATTACGCAGAAGACGGCAAGACCCTGCGCAAGGCCTTCATGCGCTCGCCGCTGTCGTTCACGCGCATAACGTCGGGATTTTCACTGGCGCGATTTCATCCGTTTCTGCAGACCTGGCGGGCGCACAAGGGTGTCGACTTCGCCGCGCCCACCGGGACGCCGGTCCACGCCGCCGGCGACGGCAAGGTGGCCTCCGCTGGATGGCAGAATGGCTACGGCAACGCCGTCGCGCTGCAGCATGGCGCCACGTATTCCACCGTCTATGCGCATTTGTCGCGGTTCGCGACCGGCATCAAGCCCGGCGCGCGCGTCGCGCAGGGCGACGTTGTCGGCTACGTCGGCCAGACGGGTTGGGCGACCGGGCCCCATCTGCATTACGAATTTCGGGTCAATAACGAACAGCGCAACCCGATGACGATCGCGCTGCCGACGGCGCAACCCCTGCCAGCCGCCGCGCTTGGCGACTATCGCGAACGCGTCTCGGTGCTCAGCGCCCAGCTCGTGCTGGGGCACGGCGTCACGCTGGCCGGCGCCGAGTAATACCGCGGAACCGCGCGGAACGGCGGTGGGTTCCGAGCTCTTCGTGGGGCTGATGTCCGGTACCAGCGTCGACGGCGTCGATGCGGTCGTAGCGGATTTCAGTGTCGAGCCCTGCCGCGCCATGGCCCGGACCCACGTCGCATTCGCTCCCGAGCTGCGCGCTGAATTGAACGCGCTGCAACGCAGCGGCGCCGACGAAGTCCATCGCGGCTCGCTTGCGGCCAATGCCCTGATGGATTGCTGTGCGACCGCGGTCGGCGCGGTCCTGTCCGCGGCGCATTGCCGCGCGTGCGACGTCGCCGCAATCGGCCTGCACGGACAGACGATTCGTCATCGCCCTGAACTGGGTTACACCACGCAGCTCGCCAACCCGGCGCGATTGGCCGAGGCGGCGGGCATCACCGTGGTCGCAGACTTCCGCAGTCGCGATGTCGCGGCCGGCGGCCAGGGGGCCCCCTTGGTGCCGGCATTCCACGCTGCCGTGTTTGCGGTGCCCGACAGCCACCGTGTCGTGGTCAATATCGGCGGCATCGCCAATGTGACGGATCTGCCCGCGGGCGGGCCGGTGCGAGGGTTCGACACCGGGCCGGGCAACACTATGCTGGATGCGTGGTGCGAGCGTCATACCGGAGCGCCGTACGACCGCGATGGCGCATGGGGCGGCGGTGGCAGAGCGATCTCGGAGCTGTTACACGCGCTGCGCGCTGAAGCCTATTTCGCCCTGGCTCCCCCCAAAAGCACCGGTCGCGACCGCTTTAATCTGCGGTGGCTGGGCAAATACCTAAGGGCGTCCTATGCGCCGCAGGACGTGCAGCGCACGCTGATCGCCTTAACGGCGCAGAGTATCGTCGCCGCGATCGGCGAGCACTGCGCCGGAGCGAGCGAAGTGATCGTGTGTGGCGGCGGCGCGCAAAACACCGTGCTGATGGGTGAGCTCGAGGCGGCGCTTGCGCCGCGACGACTCGCGACCACGGCTGTGCATGGGATCGCGACCAACGAAGTCGAAGCGCTGGCTTTTGCATGGCTCGCCCGCGAAACCATCGCTGGACGGCCGGGCAATGTTCCCACGGTGACCGGCGCCCGCGGCCCCCGCGTTCTTGGGGCGGTGTATCGGGCGTAGGGGGATAGGAATGAAAACGGGGGCCACGCGCCCCCGTTGGCCACGCAAAGTGCTTTTGCGGTCAGGGCGAGAAAGACGACCCGCAGCCGCAGGTGCTGGTCGCGCCCGGATTCTTGATCACGAATTGCGCGCCCTCCAGCCCTTCCTGGTAGTCGATTTCGGCGCCGACCAGATACTGGTAGCTCATCGGGTCGATCAGCAGCGTGACGCCGTTCTTTTCCATCGACGTATCGTCCTCGTTGACGGTTTCGTCGAATGTGAAGCCGTACTGGAAGCCGGAACACCCGCCACCGGTAACGAACACGCGCAGCTTGAGGTCGGCATTGCCTTCCTCTTCGATCAGGGATTTCACCTTGGTCGCCGCCGCGTCCGTGAAAATCAGCGGTGCGGGCATATCGGTCATGGCATTCATTGCGTACTCCTTGGACAGCGCACTCGTATTATCGGTCCCGGGGCCCGGGCCGTCAATTCAGGGGCGGTGCTCATTCACTCGCCGATGGCGCGTTTGAGCTCTACAATCGATGCGGTCTCGGGTTCCGCATGCGTCAACTTCCCGTGCACGATCGCGCCGACATGCATTTCCAGCGCGCGGAAGACCACATCTCCATTGACCCGCGCCTTGGCCTGCAGTTCCAGGTAATCGTTGGCAATCACCGGGCCGCTGACCGAACCATTGATAACCACGTGCGATACCTTGACCTCGCCGTCGACCCGAGCGTGCTCGCTGATCACCAGCGTTCCCGGCGCGTTGCTCGCGGTTGTCACCTTGCCGTCCACGGCGCCATCGATGCGCAGGCCACCGGCGAACATCACGTTGCCTTGGACCACGGTGCCGGCGCCGATCAGGCTGTCGATGCGTTTCTGCGGCGGACGCGACTTCCTGCGATCAAACATGGACATGGGGCCTCCTACGAGATGTTCAAGCTCTTCGTCGCTCTGGGCGACGGTTGCCCTAGCTCGAGCACGCTGGCCTGCAGGGTCTTGAGCTGGCTTCCGGGCGGGACGCGTATCGTCCCCTCAATGCGTTGATAATACTTGAACTTTAGCTTCAGCGTGGCGGAAGCATCGGGCTGATCATCGGGCAGCGCAACGGTCGCGAACCGTCCCCCCGACAAGAGCCCTGCGTGAAGAGTCAACTGTCCGGCAAATTCGCCCGACGGATTGCCGCCGCGGACGACCAGCAGGCTGTAGTGGTATGCGTCGTCGCGCTCTCGCTCCGCTGAGAGACGCTGGATCGAAATCGTGCCCTGCTTGCCGGCGTCGCTGAACAGTTTTTGGAGAAAAGCGAGCTCTTCCTTGATCTGCGTGTTTTCGGCCTGAAGCTCGAGGGATTGCTTCAAAAGCGTCGCCTGAGCGCCTTCCGTGATGTTGAGATCGCTTTCCAGCTGCGCGGCTCGGGCCCGAAGCTTGACGTTTTCGTCCTTGAACTGCGCGACCTGGCTTTCCAGCTTTCCTTGCCTCTCCGCCACCTGACCGCGGTCGAAGCCGCCGAGAAATTGCCCGAAGTCGAATCCCCACCACCACATGCCCACGATAAGCAACAAAAGCCCGAGCAGCGCGGGAATCTTCCAGCGCCACGAGAGATGCGTGCGCACCGACATGCGCGGGGCGCTGATACCGAAGGTTTGGCGCAGCTTGCGCCCGAGTCCGCGCATGGTGAAATCGGTCAGGGAAGAACCGGCGGCGCCGTGAGGCCGGTCGTTTCGGGCAAGCCGAACATCAGATTCATGTTCTGAATCGCCTGCCCTGCGGCACCCTTGACCAGGTTGTCCTCGACGGCCAGGATCACCGCGATGTCGCCTTGCTGGGGCCTATGCACCGCGATACGGCAGACGTTCGAGGCGCGAACCGAGCGTGTCTCGGGATGGCTGCCGGCGGGCATGACATCGATGAAGGGCTCGCCCGCATACCGCTTCTCGAACAGCGCCTGAAGATCGACGGTGGCATCGGTGAGCCGCGCGTACAGCGTCGCGTGTATGCCGCGGATCATGGGAACCAGATGCGGCGTGAACACCACCGTAACCGGGTCCTTGCTGAATCCGTTCAGGCCCTGGACGATTTCAGGATGGTGGCGGTGACCTCCGACGTTGTAGGCCTTGAAATTGTCGGACGCTTCGCTGAAAAGAAGCCCTACCTCTGCCTTGCGGCCGGCGCCGGAAACACCCGATTTCGCGTCCGCGATCAAATGCGCCGGATCGACGATCCCGGCCTCGACCAGGGGGAGGAAGCCAAGCTGGATGGCGGTTGGATAGCAGCCGGGATTGCCGACGATGCGCGCCTTGGCAATGGCGGCGCGATGCATTTCCGGCAATCCGTAGACCGACTCGGCCAGCAGGTCCGGGCAGGCGTGCGGCATCTTGTACCAGCGTTCAAAAAGGGCCGGGTCCTTGAGGCGAAAATCCGCCGCCAGATCGATGATCTTCACCCCGGCGCCAACGAGCTCCCGCGCCTGGCTCATGGCGACGCCATGGGGGGTCGCGAAAAAGACCAGATGGCAGGCCTTCAAGTCGCTGCCGGCAGGATCGCTGAAGGAGAGGTCGCTGAAGCGCCCCAGCCCGCGCAGACTGGGGAACATCTCCCCCACGCGCACCCCCGCCTCGGTGCGGGAAGTGATCAGCCTGACGCTCGCCTGCGGGTGCTGGGCCAGCAGCCGCAACAGCTCAACGCCCGTATAGCCGGTGCCGCCGACGATACCGATCTCGATCATGATTGGATCCTCACCGTTGGGGATTTTAGCACTCCTACCCAGTCCTATGACATTGGAATATTCAGCCCCCCCGGGTGGCGGGCCTCCAAAACGAAAGGCCGCCTCGCGGCGGCCCTTGGTCGAGGCAATGGGACCGGCGTCAGCGCTTGGAGAATTGCTTGCGGCGTCGCGCCTTGTGCAGGCCGACCTTCTTGCGCTCGACCTCGCGCGCATCGCGGGTCACGAGGCCGGCCTTGGAGAGTGTCGGCTTCAATTGTCCGTCGTAATCCATCAGCGCGCGGGTGATGCCGTGCCGAACCGCGCCGGCTTGGCCGGACTCGCCGCCGCCGCGAACGTTGACCATGATATCGAATGTCGCCTCGTGGTTGGTCAGTTTCAGGGGCTGTCGCACCACCATGCGGCCGGTCTCACGAGTAAAGAACTCGTCGACCGGTTTTTCGTTGACCACGAACTTTCCCGAGCCCTGCTTGATGAACACGCGGGCGACCGCGCTCTTTCGACGCCCGGTTCCGTAGTAATAGTTGCCGATCATGGACTGGCCTTAAAAATCGAGTGTTTTCGGCTGTTGCGCGGAGTGTGGGTGCTCGGCCCCGGCGTAGCATTTCAGCTTCTTCAGCATGGCGTAGCCCAGAGGGCCCTTCGGCAGCATGCCTTTCACCGCCTTTTGCAATGCGCGCCCCGGAAAGCGTTGCTGCATCTTCGAGAATGATGTCGTGCGCACGCCGCCGGGATATCCGCTGTGACGATGATAAAGCTTGTCGTCCTGCTTGTTGCCGGTGACCTTGATCTTGTCGACATTGGTCACGACGATGAAATCACCGGTGTCTAGGTGCGGGGTGTAGATCGGCTTGTGCTTGCCGCGCAGGCGATGCGCAATACCGCTTGCCAGGCGCCCGAGCACCTTGTCATTGGCGTCGATGACATACCAATCCCGCGTAATGTCCTGCGGCTTGGCGGAATAGGTTTTCATGGAAAAATGACCTGTCCGGTTAAATTTTGCAAAGTTTTGGATGGTAATACGCTGACTGCCATGCTGTCAACGCAGAGGACGCAGGCGATTCGTCTTGGACTGCCGTCATCCCGGGTCCCTCGCGCCAAAAAAAGCGCGGCCTTGGGAGCCGCGCAGGATTCCACCATAGGAGGAGAATGGAGGAATGTGTCCGCGATTGGAAAGGAGGAGGATCCCGAACCGTGGACGTGAAAATAATCGCATAGTGCAGTGCACAAGGCAAGGATTTCTTGCATTGCACCATATATGGTTTGTCCATGACGTAATTCTGTACGGGCAGCTCATGGAGCACCTGCATCGACCTCGGAGCGAACGGATTTGAGAGCTACGGCGAAGTGGATCGACGGCGTGAGTTTTGTCGCCGAAACCGGCAGCGGACACGCGCTTGTCGTAGACGGCGCGGCGGAGGCAGGGGGCCGCAATCTGGGTCCTCGGCCGATGGAGCTGGTCTTGGCCGGAACGGCGGCGTGCACCGCGTTCGACGTGGTGTGGATCCTGAAAAAGGCACGGCAGGCAGTCACCGACTGCGTCGTGGATGCGGAAGCCAAGCGCGCCCCAGAAGATCCCAAAGTTTTTACCCGTATCCACCTGCGCTATCGCATTCGCGGCCAGGGTCTCAATCAGGCACAGGTCGAGCGTGCGGTGAAGCTTTCCAAGGAAAAATACTGCTCGGCGACGCTGATGCTGGCCAAGACCGCGAAAATCACCTTCGAAGTCGCGATCGAAGACCCTTCCATCCCGCTACCGTAACAATCGGATCAGGCTGGTGGTGTCCCATCGAGCGCCACCCTGTGCTTGGATCCGCGCATAAAACTGATCGACCAGCGCGGTGACAGGCAGCGCCGCGCCGTTGGTACGCGCCTCGCCCAGGCAGATGGAAAGATCCTTGCGCATCCAGTCGACAGCGAAGCCGAAGTTGAATTGATCGGCTGCCATCGTCTTGCCGCGATTATCCATCTGCCACGATTGCGCCGCGCCCTTGCCAATGACGTCCAATACCCTTTCGACGTCGAGCCCGGCGCGCGCGGCAAAGTTGATCCCTTCGGAAAGGGCCTGAACCAGCCCGGCGACGCAGATCTGGTTGACCATCTTGGTAAGCTGGCCGGAACCCGGGCCTCCCATGAGCGTGACCGCCTTGGCATAAGTGGCCAGCACCGGCTCGGCGGCGGCGTAGGTGTCCGCATCACCACCGACCATGATCGTCAGCTTGCCGTTCTCCGCGCCCGCCTGTCCGCCGGAGACCGGGGCATCGAGAAAGCCGACTCCACGAGCCGCCGCCGCGCGATGGATTTCGCGGGCGACCGTCGCCGACGCCGTCGTATGATCGACGAGAATGCTGCCCGGCTGCATCGCCGCGACCGCGCCGTCAGAGCCCAGTGCCACCGCGCGCACGTCGTCGTCGTTACCGACACACATCATGACCATGCTGGCGCCTGCCGCCGCCGCGGCAGGCGTCGGCGCGGATGAGCTCTTTTGCGCGGGCGCCGTGCTCGCAAGCCACTGCTCCGCGCGGGAGGCAGTGCGGTTGTAGACGGTGACCGAGTGTCCGGCGCGGGCGAGATGTCCCGCCATCGGAAAGCCCATTACGCCCAGTCCCAGGAACGCCAGCTTGCGCGTCTGCATTGCTGCTCCTCGATTGAAGGATCTTTTTGGGTCGGCAGCGTCAACCGGAGCCGCGTCTAAACGACCAGATTAGCGGGCGTCGAGCGCCACGCGCGCGGCGCGGATCGCCTCGCGAACCTGCTCGGGCGCCGTGCCTCCGGCGCGATTTCGGCTTGCCACCGAGCCGTCGAGGGTAAGCACGCTATAGACGTCATCGTCGATCAGCGGAGAAAAACGCTGCAATGCATCCAGCGGCAATTGCGCAAGATCGACCTGGCCGGCTTCCGCGTGACGCACCGCCTGCGCCACTACCTCGTGCGCGTCACGGAATGGAACGCCTTTCCGGACCAGATAGTCGGCCAGATCAGTCGCTGTCGCGTATCCCGTGCCCGCGGCCGCACGCATGCGCCCGGCGTCGACCTCGATACCTCCCGCGACCAGATCGGTGACTATGATGAGGGTGGGCAGCAGCGTGTCGACGACGTCGAACACCGGCTCCTTGTCTTCCTGGTTGTCCTTGTTGTACGCCAGCGGCTGACCCTTCATGATCGTCAGCAGCGCGACCAGATCCCCGAAAACGCGTCCGCTTTTTCCCCGTACGAGCTCCGGCACGTCGGGATTCTTTTTCTGCGGCATGATCGAGCTGCCGGTGCAGAACCGGTCGGCCAGGCGGACAAAGCCGAAGCCCGGGCTGGACCAGAGAACCAATTCTTCCGCGAAGCGCGACAGGTGCATCATCGTCAGCGCCGCCGCGGCGGCGAATTCGATGGCGAAATCGCGATCGGAAACCGCATCGAGCGAGTTTTCGCACAGCCCGTCGAAGCCCAACTCGCGCGCAACGCGGTCGCGCTCGATCGGAAAGCCCGTTCCCGCCAGCGCCGCACTGCCCAAAGGCAGGCGATTGACGCGTGCGCGGCAATCAGCGAATCGCTCGGCGTCGCGCGAGAGCATCGCATCGTAGGCCATGAGATGGTGGCCGAATGTGACCGGCTGCGCGACCTGAAGGTGCGTGAATCCCGGCATGACGGTGGCAGCGTGCACTTCGGCCAGATCGAGCAACGCGCGTCGCAGTGCGGCGATGCGCGTCGCCAGGTCGTCGATCGCGGAGCGTACGTACAGCCTCATGTCGGTCGCGACTTGATCGTTGCGGGAACGGCCGGTGTGCAATCGCTTGCCGGCGTCGCCGATCAGCGCGATCAACCGCTTTTCGATATTGAGGTGTACGTCCTCGAAGTCGCGTGACCACACGAATTCGGAACGCTCGATCTCGCCTCTGATCGCGGCCAATCCGCGTTCGATCGCCGCGAGGTCGGCGGCAGTCAGTACCCCGATTGCGGCCAGCATGCGAGCGTGCGCGAGCGACCCCGCGATGTCTGCTTCCGCCAGGCGCTGATCGAAATCGACCGAGGCTGTGTATTGCTTCACGAGCTCGGCGACCGGCTCGCTGAAACGGCCGGACCGGCCGCGGGCGCCATTGCGGGAATCTGATCTGTCTGCAGACATGGCTTGCCTCACCCGGACCTCTTGCCCACAATAGGAAGCAGACGTTACATCGCCTGGCGTAATGATCCGGACCTGCTGCGGCGCGCGGCGACGAAATCTCCGCCGCCGCGCCGGAAGCGACGAATGCGCACGAGTATAAATCAAAACAGGATCCCACTCTCGCTTCCCGAGCTGCGCAATCTGGGAACGATCCTTCGGATATTGCTTCTGGTCAACGCGGTCGTCATGATCGCGGCGTTTGTCCGCGAGGAGCGCGGGGCGGCGATCTCCGACGCGTGGGTGCAAATGAGCGCGGTGGTCGAGCCGCATTTGCTGTGCGAGCTGCTGATTCTGTATTTGCTTGCGCCATGGCTGGAGCGCGCGCCGTACGCCATCGGCGCAGCTTCCGTCATGGCGGTGACGCTCGCGGTCGGTCTCGGCTTCAACACCGCGCTCGCTGCGCTTCTTCCGGACATGACCACCGGAGCCATGTTACGGCACGTGATGTTCTCGCTGTTGATCGCGGGAGTGCTGCTGTTCTACTTTCAACTCAGGGCGAAAGCACTTTCGCCCGCGATCGCCGAAGCGCGGCTGCAAGCGCTGCAGGCCCGCATCCGGCCGCATTTCCTGTTCAACAGCATCACCGCGGTATTGTCGTTGATGCGCAGCGAACCGCGGCGCGCGGAAACCGCCCTCGAAGACCTTGCGGATCTTTTCCGCGTTCTGATGCGGGATAACCGTCAGCTCGCGCCGCTATCCGACGAGGTCGAGCTGTGCCGGCAATACCTCGACCTCGAAAAACTGCGGCTAGGCGAGCGCCTCACGATCGAATGGCACATCGACAACATGCCCGGAGACGCGCAGGTACCGCCGCTGTTGCTGCAGCCGCTGCTCGAAAACGCCGTCTACCACGGTATCGAGCGGTCTAGCGTTCCGGGGGTCATCGCGATTAATATCTTTCTGCGCCGCGGCGAAGTGCACGCGATCCTTCGCAACCCCTATAAGATGACCCACAGTGATCACGGCGGCAACAACATGGCGCTCGCCAACATTCGCGAGCGGCTCGCGCTGCATTTCGACGCCGAGGCGAGCCTGGCGAGCAAGACAAAGAGAGACAGCTACGAAGTGCACATTCGCATGCCGTATCGTACCTACGTGGAATCGGGAGAGGGCGCATGACTGAAGCACCGCTGAGGATCGTGCTGGTAGACGACGAGGCCCCCGCCCGCAGGCGCTTGCGCGAGTTGCTGGACGATTGCACCGCCGCGCTCCCGGTGCTGGTGGTCGGCGAAGCCGGCAGTGGGCGCGAGGCGCTGCATCTGCTCGGCACGACGCCCGCGGACCTGGTGCTTACCGACATTCACATGCCCGATATGGACGGCATCGAGCTCGCGCGCCATCTGCTCAAGCTGCCGCTTCCACCAGTGCTGATCTTTACGACCGCCTACCACGAGCACGCCATCGCGGCGTTCGAAGTGCACGCCATCGATTATCTGGTGAAGCCGGTACGCGTTCAGCGCCTCCTCAGCGCGCTGCAAAAGGTACCGCGGCTCAAGCCCCTTTCGGACACCAAGCTCAACCGCTTGCCGGCGGCGGCGCGCCGCTTTCTGTCGGTGACCGAGCGATCGCGGGTGGTGCTCGTTCCCATCGACGAAATCGTCTACCTCAAGGCGGAGCTCAAATACATAACGATACGTACCGCCGATCGGGAGTTTCTCCTCGAGGAGTCGCTCACCCGCCTGGAAGAGGAATTCGGCCCGCGCTTCGTGCGCGTGCACCGGAATTGTCTGGTTGCGCGTGAGGCAATACGCGGCTTCGAGCGGCGGGTGAGCGCCGATGGCGACGCCCATTGGGAAGTGATGTTACGCGGCGTGACCGAAGCTCTGCCGGTGTCGCGCCGTCAGCAATTCATAGTCCGCGAGATCGGGCGCGACGCTTAAGTGGGCGCCTGCGGTGCGATAAGCCCCGGGCGCGAACCGCGCAGCTCCGGGCGCCGGGTTAAACTGCGCGTTTTTCCGGCTTCAGCCGCTTACGCTTCATGCCTCCACGCACCCTCATCTGCGGTTCGCTCGCGATCGACACCATCACGGTGTTTCCCGATCGTTTCGCGCGCCACATCCTGCCCGAGCAGACGCACGTATTGTCGGTGTCGTTTCAGATCACCGAAATGCGCCGCGAGTGGGGCGGTTGCGCGGGCAACATCGCCTATAACCTGAAGGGACTGGGCGGCGACCCGGTGGTGATGGCGACGGTGGGCGACGACGGCGGCGCCTACGTCGAGCGCCTGTCTTCCTTCGGCATTGCGACCGACGCCGTGCGCACCGTCGCCGGGACATTTACGGCGCAGGCCTACATCATCACCGACCTCGACGACAACCAGATCACCGCGTTTCATCCGGGAGCGATGAATCAGGCGCACATGAATCACGTTTCCGATGTCGATCGAATCGCGCTCGGCATCGTCGCGCCCGATG
>Ga0209118_1000856_pt1 | contig 15187 bp, 12 predicted proteins | sample BlaSpr_A8_Ref_M1_FD_187988 | JGI IMG/M metagenome (GOLD analysis project Ga0209118, IMG submission 187988) | Forest soil microbial communities from Thunder Bay, Ontario, Canada - Black Spruce, Ontario site 2_A8_Ref_M1 (SPAdes) (version 2) | ecosystem: Environmental > Terrestrial > Soil > Boreal...
GGGGAGCATCGATTCAAAGACCTCGTGCGGCCGCAGCGCATCTACCAGCTCGTTGTAGACGGATTGCCGGAGAGCTTTCCATCGCTGCGGAGCCTTGACTCGACTCCGAACAACCTTCCGACGCAGACGACGACGTTCATTGGACGAGAGCGTGAGCTTGCGCGCGCGGTCGAGCGCCTCGAGACCGGGCGGCTCCTGACGCTCACCGGCCCTGGCGGCAGCGGCAAGACGCGGCTCGCTCTCCATCTCGCCGCTGACCTGCTCGAACGGTATCTCGATGGCGTGTGGCTGGTCGAGCTCGCGCCGGTCACCGATCCAACCGGCGTGGCTCCCTCACTCGCCGCGGCTGCGCACATCGGCGAACGGCCCGGTCGCCCCACGCTCGACACAATCAGCGAGTGGTTCCGCAGCCGGCGCGTGTTGCTGGTGCTGGATAACTGCGAGCACCTCATCGCCGCTTGCGCAGACCTGGCCGATGCGCTCCGCCGCTCGTGCCCTCTTGTGACGATCATTGCCACGAGCAGGGAGGGCCTCAACGTTCCGGGTGAGGCGCTCATGCCGGTGCCGTCGCTGCGGTTGCCGGACGGCGACAAACTCCCGCCGCTCGATGAGCTGCGTGAGTACGAGGCGATCAGCCTGTTCGTCGCGCGGTGCGCAGCCTTTCAGCCGGCATTCAGCCTCACTGAGGAGAACGCCGCCGACGTGGTGCGGATCTGCCGGCGGCTGGACGGCGTGCCTCTCGCGCTCGAGCTCGCGGCTGCGCGGGTCAGAGTCCTCTCCGTCGCCCAGGTCGCCAAGCGACTCGACGACCGGTTCCGCCTCCTCACCGGCGGCGGACGAAACGCCGTCGCCCGACAGCAGACACTGCGCGGGCTCATCGACTGGAGCTACGACCTCCTCACCGAGACCGAGCGGCTGCTGCTTCGGCGACTATCCATCTTTGTCGGGGGCTCGACCCTCGAGGCGGCCGAGGCCGTCTGCGGCGGCGAAGGCATCGAACGTGAGGCCGTCCTCGAGCTCCTCGCGCACTTGGTCGACAAGTCGCTCGTCGTGATGCTGGATCGCGGCGGCGCCGCGCGGTACACGATGCTGGAGACGATCCGTGAGTACGCCCGCGAGAAGCTCGTCGACTCTGGCGAGGCCGATGCCGTGCGCCGCCGGCACTTCGAGCATTTCTTTCAGTACGCACTCGACCTCCCGCAATGGGCGCGTCCCCGAAGCCGAGGGCAGCTCGATTACGGGATCGAGTATGAGAATTTGCGCGCGGCGCTCGAGTGGATCGAGGCTGATCCGGCCGGCGGCGACCGGGTCCTTCTTCTCGTCAGCGCAATGTTGGGACCCGCCAACGTCCGCGGTCGGGTGAGTGAGTTGCGGCAGATCCTGGCCGCAGCGCTCGCGCGAAGCGATCCGGCCGCGCGAACCCTCGGCCGCGCGCGTGCCCTCACGATTGCCGCGTATGTCGGGGCTATCGAGGGTGATCTCACGCTCGTCGCGCCGACGGGCGAGGAGGCAGTCCGAATATATCGCGAGCTCGGTGAGAAGCGTGAGCTGGCTTGGGCGCTCATCGGCCCGGCCCGGTGGAGCCCCGATCCGGACACGTCAGCTCGCGCGATGCGCGAGTCCCGGGCACTCTTCGAAGAGCTCGGTGACTTACGGGGCGTTGCGGGGTTGCTGTTCTTCATGGGCGACGCCGCGATCGAGCGGGGGGACTACGACGCGGCGCGGGGCCGTCTCACCGAGAGCCTGGCTCTATACAGACAGCTCGGCGAATTCCCTCTGCCGTTGCTGAGCCTGGGCCGGCTCGCCTGCCTGGACGGTGACTACGCTCGTGCCAGAGCGCTAGTCGAAGAGTCGCTGGCGATGCGCAAGCGGCCGGAGTTCAATAGCCCGTGGATGGTGGCTATCACGCTCATCAGCCTGGGCGAAATCGATCGGTGTGAAGGTCATCCGGCTCGGGGGGCCCCCTTGTTCGAACAAGCCCTGGCTACCGGTCGCGAACAGGCAGATGAAATGATCGTCGGGTGGTCGTCCCACAACCTGGGGCATGTCGCCCTGCATGCCCAAGACCTCGTAGCCGCGGCCACGTGGTTCGGGGAGAGCCTCCTGCTGCGGTGGCGCTCGGGGCCGGGCGTCGACGTCGCCGGTGGGCTCGCCGGAATGGCAGGCGTTGCACTGCGCGGGGATCAGCTCAACGAAGCGGCACGGTTGTTTGGGGCCGTCGACGGAATGCTGGAGTCGACGCACATGAAGATTCCACCTGCGGACGAGCTCGCGCGCCGTGCCGACCTCGCCGTTGTCCGATCGCGACTGGACGACTCGGCCTTTGAGGCCGCATTCCGCGAGGGGCAGTCCGTGAAGTTCGAGGACCTCGAGGCGATGGCCAAAGCTGTTTCGCTGCGAGGAAGTGACCGCGACAGGTAGGAATCTTCTGATGGAGGTGGACGGGTAGTTGGCAGTTCAAGACGACATCGCCGACCGGATCGCGGGGTTTGCTCTCTTCGCCGATCTCTCCGGCCCGGAGCGTGAGCAGGTGGTTCACATCTTCGAAGAGGCGTGGTTCTCAGAGGGCGAGCGCATTCTGCGCCAAGGATTCACAGGGTCCGGTCTCTACATCATCCTCGACGGGACTGCCGCCATCCGCATCGACGGGGTCGACCGCTCCCTGCTCAAGGCAGGCGATTACTTCGGCGAGATCTCCTGCCTGCTCGGCGAGCCCCCGGTGGCCGACATCGTGGCAGTGCAGCCGCTGCACTGCCTGGTCCTGCCAAGCAGCGAGGTCGAATCCTTCCTCAAGGCGCACCCGCTGGTCATGTTCCGGCTGCTCCAGGGCGAGGCGCGGAAGGTGCGCACGACCACCAAGTGGCTCAGCTAGCGAAGCCGCTCTTTCCAGCCGGGCGCTATCCGCTCATCGTCGTCGGAAGCGGTCCCGGCGCTCTTCAGCTCACATATTCGCTTACGCGGCTCGGGATCGAGCATGCCGTGCTGTCCGAAGACCCGGCGCCGGGCGGGATGTTCCGGAGATGGCCGGTGTTCCAGAGGATGCTCAGCTGGACCAAGCCGTTCACCGGCCTGGACCGAGAATCACGCGCCTACGAGCGTTACGACTGGAACAGCCTCCTCGCCGACGAGGCTGCAGGTCGCGCGGTCATGGCGCGTGTCATGGACGGAACCTCGTACTTCCCGTCCCGACCCGAGATGGAGCGGGGCTTGGTCGAATTTGCAGAGGCCTCGTCACTTCGCATCAGGTTCGGATGCCGCTGGGAATCGACGAGCAGGGAAGGCGAGGACTTCGTGCTGCGAACCTCCGATGGCGACTACCGCTCGCCGCTTGTCGTTTTCGCCGTCGGCGTAGCGGAGCCTTGGCGGCCTGCGGGTCTCGAAGGTGTGCCGCACTACGGGGAGCTGCGTCCGGCCGCGACGTATGCAGATCGGCGCGTGTTCATCATCGGCAAACAGAACTCTGGCTTCGAGATCGCAACGGGCCTGCTTCCGCTCGCCCGGCAGATCGTGCTCGCTTCACCGAGCGCGACGAAACTGTCGGTTAACACTCACTCCCTGGTCGGCGTTCGCGCACGTTACGTCCAGCCATACGAGGACTCGGTGCTGGCAGGCGGGGTGCTGGTTCTCGACACGTCGATCGACGAGGTCAAGCGCACCCAGAATGGCTACCAGGTCCGAACCCGCAGCGCCAAGGACGACTCGGTCCTGACCTTTGAGGTCGACGACGTGATCGCCGCGACCGGTTTCGCCTCCCCGCTGCGCGACCTCCCGCAGCTGGGCGTCGCTACGTTCGGCCAGAGCCGGCTGCCGGCTCAGACTCCGTTCTGGGAGAGCGCGACAGTGCCAGGCATTTACTTCGCCGGCACCATCAACCAGGGCGCTCAGGGCATGAAGAAGCACGGCATCCCGAGCAACTCGGGAGCTGTCCAGGGCTATCGATACAATGCGCGCGTGCTCGCCGCCCATCTGGCGGAGAGGCGGTTCGGTATGCGGCTTCCGCGCCGCCAACTCGACGCGAAAGAGGTAATCCCTCGCCTCCTAGCCGAAGCGAGCCACGGCCCCGAGCTGTGGCATCAGCGCTCATACCTGGCCCGCGTCCTGTTGGTCGATCCCGACCACGGCATCGTCGACGAGGGCATAGTGCCCTTAGCCCACTTCGTCGACTCCGCGGGGCCGGACGGGGTAGCGGTCGCTCTGGAGTCGAACGGTCGCGATGACCCGTACCCCGCGGTCTACATCCGCCGGGGTGGCTCGGTCACCGAGCACCTGCTGGAATCGAGCCCGCTTCTGGACTTCGAAGGCGAGGACCATAGGAAGGCGCTGGTCTCGGCGCTCGACCGCCTGATGAGCCCGTCTATCTCACAGCCGCAGCCTTGAACTTCCCCTTCCATCCCCGCCAGATTTGGCGGTTTCGAGCGTTGACACTCTTGCCGCAGCTTTGTTAGGGTGACGCCCGTCTTCCGCGTCCGCGACGCGCAGAGGAACCCGGGGGGTAGCCGTTGAAAATCCATCGCTACATGAGCCATGCCGTAGTGCTCGCTATAGCCGGAGCCATGTCGAGCTACGCCACTCTCGACCGGGGCTTCTTTCCGAACTCCCACGCAGCCGCCGTCACCGCTGCGGCGGCTGACGAAGGAGTTGCGGTCGGCGACGTCTCGCTGGGCCGTGACAGCGTCATCATCAAACCGATTTCCATTCCGACTTTGGCGCTCGTAAGCCACGCTCCAATCGTGCACGTTGTCGCGCAGGGAGACACCCTGGAAAGCATCGGCCGGCAGTACAACCTTCCCTGGAGGTACATCGTCTGGTCGAATCCAGGCCTGCGCATGCCGCTCGCAGTGGGGCGACCTCTAAAGGTGTCACCGGTGCCAGGTGTCGTGGTCCTGGTCAGGAGGGGGGACACGCCGGCCGGCCTTGCCGCCGCCTACGGCGTGGACGTCACCACTGTCCTCGGCTTCAATGGAATTCGCGGCCCGCAGCTGACGCCCGGCTCGGTGCTGGTGATTCCCGTCGATCCCGCCCAGGGTCCGAACCTGAGCACCGGTGCGCCGGCCGACCCCGTCGACCCCGGCCAGTTCGTATGTCCGATTGCCCGTGCTCCGATCATCCAGCAGTTCGGACCGACGTCGTTCGCGATCGAACCGTCTTTCGGCGGTTATCTCCATTTCCACACCGGGATCGATTTGCTGGCCGGTTACGGCACGCCGATCGTCGCGGCTGCCGGTGGAAAAGTGACCGCCGCAGGTCCCGCAGACTACTTCGGGATCCGGGTTGCGGTCACCGACAGTTTCGGCCTCGTCGAGGTCTACGCCCACATGTCGCAGGTGGCCGTAGCTGTTGGACAGGAGGTTAAACAGGGCGAGAGGGTCGGCTATGTCGGCAGCACGGGTCTCTCGATCGGCTCACATCTTCACTTTCAACTCGAAGTCGGCGGCATGCCGACCGCTCCAGGTCCGTTGATCGGCTGTTAAGGGGCCTCGAGCCTGCCGCGAAATACGGGAGTGATGCGTATATAAGTCGTGGTGCTGCCTTCGTCGATTTCGCAGAGCTCGGAGGACGTTGCAACGTCCCCCGATGCAGCGGAACTCCACGCACTGCTTCCCCCTCTGTTCTTGCCGGCGTACCGTCTGGCCTTCGGCATGCTCCGCAGCCGTGAAGAGGCGGAAGACGCCGTTCAAGAGGCCGCTCTCAGCGCCTGGAGGCACCGCGCGAAATTTCGCCCGGGCGCCGACCCTCGTCCGTGGTTCTTCGCCATCGTAGCCAACCAGTGCCGGACCTTCCGTCGCAACCGGTGGAGTCGCCTGCTCCGACTTGCAGACCCAGTCAGCCGCTCAGCGCCGTCAGCCGATCTTGAGGCCGACCTTGACTTAAGGCGTGCACTGAATCGCTTGGGACACGATGACCGCCTGGCGCTGGTCCTGCGCTATTACATGGATCTGCCCTTTGATGAGGTTGCGGCATCGATGGGCGTCTCCGAGCCAGCGGCGCGATCTCGCACGCAACGCGCTGTTCGGCGTCTCCGCCCGCACCTGGACCCCCGAGAGGAGCTGATCCCATGAACCACGAAGACCGTCTTCGCGGGCGTCTGCAGCGGGCGATTGGCTACCAGGATCCGAGTCCGGGTTTCGGTACCCAGCCGCTTCCAAATCTGCTTGCCGCAAGTTTGGCTCGCCGCAACGTGGAGCAGCGCCATTCGGCAGTACTCGCTTTTGTGGCGGCAGTGATCGCCATTGCGATAGTGGCCACATTGCTTCTGGGAGCACGAGCTTTGCATCGGACCCCGACCGTTCCGGTGCATCCAGGGCCGTCGCTCATTGAGTCGAAGAGTCCGCCCTGTGGGGGCCCGAATGCGTCGGGTCCGGCCGACATGCTCAGCGCGAGTAGTGGATGGGCCTACGGGCCATATCACACGATCGATGGAGGCGACCACTGGACCAAAGTTGCGCCACCAACTATCCCGAACGAGTCTGCCGGCGGTGAGACGGAGTTCTTTCTCGATGCAAACCATGCTTGGGTAGCCAAGGCTGCGGGTTCACCAAAGGCGACCGCCGATCACGTAGTCGTTTTCAGCACCTCGGATGCGGGCACGACCTGGCAGCAATCAGCTCCGCTTCGGATCACGCCGGCAGCGTCTACGGATGTGATCTGGGAGGCCTCCGGATCCGTGAACTGGATCTGCTTCATCGATGCCCAGAATGGCGTGTTGCTGATCGCATCTGGCCCGGCAAGCATCATGGCCCCCCTTTGGAATGTCGAAGCGCTGTATCGAACCAGCGATGGGGGGCTTCAGTGGAGTCGGGTCAGCTCGAATCCTGGAGCGTCAGCCCTCAAGAGGCTCGGGACGCCGTGCAGCGTCGGCGACGGAATGAGCTTCTCTACGTCGACAACGGGTTGGATAGCGCTTTACTGCCTCAGCTCTCCGAACGCTTTGCTGGTCACACGTGATGGTGGAACCACGTGGTCGGTTGAGCAGGAACCTGTCGCGTACCCCACTCCCCCGTATTTCTTCGATTCAGGCCATGGGGTGATGATCGGGTCAGATTCGATCGCTGTCACATCGGATGGGGGTCTCACGTGGGTAAGTTCAGAGACGCGCCCGAATCGAACATTCGGTTGCACTTTTCTCGATCAGACGCATGGGTGGTGCATCGTGAACGAGGCCGCCGACCCACAGACTGACCTGTATCTCTATGCGACGAGCGATGGCGGCCGCAAATGGTCGCGGTCGGCCGCAATCCCTTCGGCCGGCGCGCTCGTCTTTCTTGACACAAGCAGCGGATTCCTGAGCGCTGGTCAGGGTCCGGGCACATCTGACTGGAGCTTTTACAAGACCGTTGACGGTGGATTGACCTGGAGACAAGTCGGCACAGCTGGCGCTCAGTAACGCAAATGCCTAGCCGGAGGTAAAGCTTGGTGACGCAGGGCCGCTGAGCTCCATGGTGGTGCTCGCAGAAGATCGAACCATGAACCTCAACGACAGCCAAGTTCGGACCGAACACGGCTTACGATTTCAGCCCGGAAGAGGTGAACGCCAGGTACGCCTTGATGTGGTCCGGAGGCAAAGACAGTGCGCTCGCACTGCAGCGCGCTACCGCGGCTGGCATGCACGTAACGCGGCTGATCAACTTCCATGATCCTGTCACGGGTCGAGTGCGGTTTCATGCGACCCGCGTGAACATGATTCAGGCGCAGGCAGACGCCGCCGGGATTGACCTCCGAGCGATCGGCACCAGTTGGCCGGATATGGATGGGCGGCTGGCTGCGGAGCTCGGTGCGCTGCGGTCCGAGGGTTTTGCTGGGGTCGTATTCGGCGATATCCACCTTGCCGATGTACGCGCCTGGTTTGAGGACCGAGTTAAGGCCGCAGGCCTCGAGCATGTCGAGCCGATCTGGGGCGAAGCGCCGGCTCAACTGGTAAATGAGTTTGTCCAGACCGGCGGTCGAGCGGTCATCACTTGCGTTGACCTGAGTCGATTGGATCCTTCTTGGCTCGGCCGGGTCATCGACGAGCGCTTTCCAGACGACATAGCTACCACCCAGGCTGACCCTTGCGGCGAGAACGGTGAATACCACTCCTTCGCGTTCCGGGGCCCAGCGTTCACTCATCCGGTGCGTTGGACACCCGGGGAGACGCGCTCGGAGCCAGGGTTTGTCCAACTCGACGTCTTGCCCGGTCAGGTCGTGGTCAGACTGCCTCCGGATTAGCTGCCAGCTCGCCAAACCTTGAGCGGCGATGGAGACGAACCAGCGATTGGGGAGCCCACCAGTTACGCGTGCCGAGGAGCCGCATGATCGATGGAACCATCAGTGCTCGAACGATGGTGGCGTCGATGGCGATGGCGATGGCGATCCCGATGCCGATCGACTTGATCAGCACGACGTCCGCAAGTCCGAAGGCGAGAAACGTCGCCACCATGATCGCCGCTGCTCCAGTGATCAAGCGCCCGCTGCGCTCGAGCCCTTCCGCCACGGCCCTTGTGTTGTCCCCGGTAGCACGCCAGCGTTCCTGAATTCGCGCCAGCAGCAGCACCTCGTAATCCATCGACAATCCAAAGACAAGCGCGAACAAGATCACCGGCACCGACGGGTCGATCGATTGGGCAGTGAAGTGCAGCCAACCGCTCAGGTGGCCATCCTGGAAGATCCACACCAGTGCGCCAAAAGAAGCCGATATCGAAAGCAGGTTGGTGAGCACGGCCTTGAGCGGAAGCACCAGCGAACCGGTCATCAGAAACAGCACGATGTAGGTGACGACCAGCACGAACGCCAGCGCGCCGATCATGTGTGATCGGATGAATGCGATGACGTCGAGGTCGCCGGCAGTCTGGCCGTCGACGAGCAACTGACCGCCGGCGGCGAGCGTTTCGTGAGCGCGAATCGAGCTGACGGCTGCGCGTGCCGCATCACTGGACGGGTCCAGATTGGAGACCGCGGTGAGCAGGGCGATGTGCGCGCCGGTCACGGGAGCCAGCACTCGAACCACCCCTGGCATGGCCTGCAGCCGGCGCCCAAGATCAGCGACGGCCACCGCGGCGGCACCCGTGGACGGGTCGGCGTTCGGGAAGTAGGCGACCACGGATATCTCGCTGTTGTCGTAGCCGGCGAAGTCCCTGACCAGGGTGTCGTAGCCCTGGCGCGCCTCGTTTCCCGGCGGCAGCGCATCGACCCCGCTGCCGGCAAGGCGCAGGTGCACGAATGGCGTACCTGCCGCGATCAAGATCGCGAGGCACGGCACGAGCACCAGGAGCGGACGGCGCATCACCCGAGTGGCGGTCGAGTGCCAGAAGGTGCTGCCCGTGGTGGATCGCTGCCATGGCACCCGGAGCCGGTCGACCCCACCGCCGATCACAGCCAGCCCTGCCGGAAGCACGGTGAGGGCGTACAGGAGGGCGAGTCCCACGACTATGGCGCCGGCGATTCCCATCGAGGCGAGGAAGGTGCCCTGGAAGAAGAGCAGCGACGAAAGTCCGATGGCGACGGCAATTCCCGAGAAAGCCACCGCTCGGCCCGCGGTTGTCATGGCTTTCGCCACGGCATCTTCGCGCGAAGAACCAGTGGCCAGCTCCTCACGAAAACGCGAAACGAACATCAGCGAGTAGTCGATCGAGACACCGAGGCCGACCAGCGTCACGATGTTGAAGGCGTACTGGGAGACGAACACGTAATTCGAGAGGATCACCGTCGCCGCCACTCCGCCCGCGATGGTCACCAGCGCCACGCCAATCGGCAGCAAAGCCGCCACGGCGCTCCGGAAGATGAGCACGAGCAGGAGCAGGGCGATCGGAAGCGCCACCAGCTCCGCTCGCTGGAGGTCCGCTTCAAGGGTCTTGTTGAACGCGGAGTTGATCGGCACGTTGCCGGTGAGCACCACGTGCAGCGGGCCGGCGTGGACCTTCGATCGAAGCGCCGACAAGTAGCCTGCGGCGACGCTCGAGCGGTCCTTCACATGCACGACGACAATCGCCTGATGGCTGTCGCGCGACACGAGGCCGTTGCTCGACTGGCCGTAAGGGGTCACCACCGACGTGACGCGGGGATCGCTCTGCAGCGGGGCCACAGCGCTTTCGAGGGCAGTCTGGTAGTTGGGATCGGAAACCGCGAGGTCTGAGCTGCTGAACAGCAAGATGAACGAGCTGCCACTCCCGACGACCTGTGGAAGCTCGGCTTGGACCAAGTTAGCCGCCCGGTCGGATTCGGTCGTTGTGGACGGCTGGTTGCCGCCGACGTTGCCAACGGAGAATATGCCGGCGATCGAGAGGCCCAGAACCACGACGCCGCCCGCGAGCGTCGCCCAACGAAACCGATAAACAAAGCGTCCCCATCGATCGAACATCCTTCCTCCTCGCCCCGGCTTCGGCCAGGTGCTGGAAGCAAGGTTGGGGGGCAAATGTCGCGCGCCTTTGCCGGATCCCCCACGAATTCGTCGCGAAATTGCGGCGGAAGGTTAAGCGATGAAGCGGTAGCCCACGCCCCAAACGGTCGCGATCTTCTCCCCGAAGTCGCCGAGCTTCTGGCGAAGCCGCCGGATGTGGTTGTCCACGGCGCGATCGAAGCCTTCGTAGTCCCCGCCCCACACCCGCTCGATAAGGAATTCCCGGTTGAAAGCCCGCCCGGGGTTGGCGGCAAACAGGTGCAGCAGCTCGAACTCCTTTGGAGTCAGGGCAAGCTCGGTCCCATTCAAAGTTGCGCGATGCGAGCCGGGCTCGACGCGCAGCGGGCCGTGGACTATGGCTTCTTCCTCGCCCCCGTTGGGCTGGCCGCGCCGTGCCTCGAGCTCAACTCGGCGAAGGGCTGCGCGGGCCCGCGCCAGCAGCTCGCGTACCCCGAACGGCTTGACCAGGTAGTCATCCGCGCCCACCTCGAGGCCGAGCACGCGATCGACCTCCTCTGAACGCGCGGTGAGCATGATGATCGGCATCAGGTAGTCCTGGCGGAGCTGGCGGCAGACCGACAGCCCGTCGAGCCCGGGCAGCATCCAGTCCAGGATCACGAGCTGCGGCACCTGCTCACGCACCAGCTTGAGAGCGGTCGGCCCATCATGCGCCTGGCGGACGACGTGTCCTTCCGCTTCCAACTCAGCGCGGATGAGATCGTTCATCGCTGTCTCGTCTTCCACCACGAGGATCGAAGCCATCGGTCACGCTGCCTCGCGCGCCAGCCAAACGTGAAACACGCTGCCTCGCCCAGGCACGCTCTCGGCGCCGACTGATCCACCCATTGCCGCCACAAGGTCTCGCACAATGGCCAGACCGAGACCGGACCCGCCGGTGTCCCGCGCTCGTGACTGGTCGGTACGGTAAAAGCGATCGAAGATCCGCTTCAGATCCGACGGCTCCATTCCGATTCCGGTGTCGGAGACCGTGATGGCGACGCGATCGCCGGCCAGGTCGGCCTCAACGGAGATGATCCCGCCGTCAAGCGTGTTGTTCACCGCGTTCCTGACCAGGTTCGTGAGCACCTGCGCCAGTCGATCGCGGTCGGCCATTGCCCTCGGTATTCCCGTTGCGCTCGAGTGCACGAGGCTCAGGTTGCGTTCGCGTCTGGCCAGTGGGGCGAGCGTCTCGCAGACCTGGTCGATCACCGAGGGGACGTCCACCGGTTGGATGTCGAGCCGGAGCTCATCCGCATCAGCTCTGGCCAGCGCAAGCACATCGTCGACGAGCGATCCCAGCCGGTCTGTCTCCGCGGCCACGACAGACAGGTACTTGCGCGTCTCTGTGTCCATCTCGCGGCCGGGTTTGAGCAGGGATTCGACATGCGCGCTGATGCTGGCGACGGGAGTTCTGAGTTCGTGAGACGCGTTGACGATGAGCTCCCGCCGACTCTGATCCGCGCGCTCGGCGCGCACCTGCTGGGTCTTTGCTTCGGCTTGAGCGGCTGCGAGCTCCAGGCGACTCTCATCGACTCCGAGCATGAGCTCGGCAAAGCGGGCCCAAAGCCACCCAATTCCGTTCAAGAGTCCGAGCGAGGCAAGCGCAAACAGGATGCCAAACGCGCTCACGCCCAGGAACGCGACCGCGGTGTTTCGATCGAAATGCCCGTTGATGGTCACGCCCGGCCACATCGTTCCTCGCAATTGGTCCGGGTATTGCTGGTAAATCGCGGTGGTGATTGCGTATTCGGCGGGATAAAGGATGAGAGAGATCGAAAGTGTGATGAGAACGACGGCGAGCGTGAACGAGAACACGCCGAACGGAAACTCGAGCAAGAGGTACACCAGGGTTTTCCAGGTGACGGAATCACCCAAGGTCTTAAGCAGGCGCTGCCATCCTGAACGCCTGACCGAATCGGGAAGGGACATCGGTCTGATCTGGGCTCCGAGGAGATGTATCGCGAGCTCGCGCTCGATCCGTCCGAACAGCAGCCAACCGAGAAGCGTCACGAGCAGAATCGGAAACCCAACCATGACGATCGCGAGACCCACCCCGGTTGAGAGTCCAGTGACGATGACCACGAAGTACAGGGTTCCCAAAGGGAACGCCAACAGCAGATAGAAGATCCGGAGATACGTCCGGCGATCTCGCACCAGGCGCCAGGCTGCATCGAACACAGGCCGGAGCTTAGGCGGAATTTGTCGCGTCTTTACGTCGAAATAAGCGAGATTCGTCAACAGGCTGATCCTTGGCAGCAGTCCTTCCTCCGACAGCACTAATGACCACACTGCCAGCATCCGAGTCGGTGAGGTGACGATGGTCCACCCAACCCCGATGGCAACCAACCGCCGTTACATGCGGCGCAAAGCGAGGATCGCGATGCCGCCGAGCGCGACGGCAAACAGAACTGGGATCGCGGCCTTGGCTGCGCGCGGAGGGAGCAGCAGCTCGAACAACGGATCGGGATCACCCAGTCGGTGCTGCAAGGGTCCGAGCGGACAGTTACCGCGCCCTATGAGCAGCGCAACACCCTGCGCCGACAGGGTCACCAACGCCGCACCAAGGACGCGGTCGCGTCGACCAGTCAGCGCGCAAAACCAGATGTAGGCAAGGCTGCTGAGCCCGGCCAGGGCGATCGCGATATGCGCGATTCGCAGAGCCTTGGCCCCGCTGCTTAGTTCAGGTGACTGCAATACGTACGCCGCTCGGCGATCGGTGCGGCCGATTCCGGAGCGCGAGCCAGGCGAGTGCTGTGCTCACCGCGATGACAGCCCCGAACACGGCGACCAGCGGCAGCTGCAGGGCCTGCCCATCGATGGCCATGAAGACCGTCATCAGCAGCACGCTCAACGACAACACCGGCAGGAAGACGAGCAGGGACACGGCCAGCCATGCGCCACCTACCTGGCGCCGGAGGAGGCGTACGCCCGCGAGCACTGCGATCGGAATCACAAACCCGAGATCAAGGACGTATGGCGGATTCATCGGCCAGCCTGCGGCGACAAGGGCAGGCGGCAGCTGGCCAATGACCACCGAGGCGAGTATTTCGCGCAGCCAGTTAAGAGCAAACAGGGCTGCGATCACGAGCAGGAAACCGGCCGTTACGCGCCGGAGAAGACGGCTGGCAACCATCGTCTCGGCCTCTTGGGCGTCGAGCCGGGCCAGTCCCGTGAAGAACGACCAGCCACCCAGGCCAAGCACCGCGATGTAGAGGAGCGTCGCCGGATTGAGGACGATGACGAAGGCATAGGTGACATAGCTGTAAAGCAGATAGCCAAGAGCGCCGATCGTCACTACGCGTCCACGCGCTGATCCGCGTGCCGACCAGGCGACACCAATTCCAAGGATCACGACGGCAATCAGGTTTCCGAGGTCAAAGCCATGCGACTGGGCGATGATCACCGGCCGGTCACGGTAGAGGCCGGGGATGAAGCCGGCGATGGAAGCGATGGCGGCCACGATGCCGGCCAGAGCGGCCAGGCGTTCCGAGAGCGTCAACGCGCGGATGGTTTTCAAGCCTTACCACCCACAGATTCGGCGGGACGTCTCGGGCTCGGGAGCGTCTTCATGGTCGGGTAACCGATCCGAAAGGACATGAGGGCCTGCATGACCGGAGCTCCCAGCAGTTCGGGGACAGCCTGGGTGAATCTCGGCGCCACTCCCAGCACGCGCTCGCGGTCGATCCGTTCGGTCAGCGTGTTCAGTGGCTGCATGGCCATGCCTTGCGTCGTGGCTGCCAGGTGCAGGCGCTGGTAGAGGCGACCCCCGTTGATCCTCTGAAGGTTGTCGTTGGGGTCCCGCACGACTATGACTCCGAAGGCGGCCGCCGTCTTGACGTAGTTGTCGCGAGTCTGCTGGATCCAGGCCTGATCGTTCTGCTCTCGCGACTGTGCGGGCAGGACTTTGGCAAGTGCTGTAATCAATGGTGAGAGGCCGGCCGCGTCGACGGTCATCCCATCTTTGTATTGCTCGATGTCACTCCGGCTGTCACGCCACCAGCGGAAGCTGTCCGAGCTCTGCTGTCGGTCGCCGGCGATAGCCTGTGCTCCTTCGACGATCAGCTGGCCGATCTGGTTCTTGAGGGTATCGCTGGTGATCCAGAGGATTTCGGCGTGCGCGAGGCCGGCGAGTTGTTGGTCCAGGCCGGCCAGCGCCGCGGGCGAGAGTGACCGAGAGGTATCGAAAGGGGCGCGGTGAGTGTGTCGCTGCGGGATCGCCTGATAGAGAGCCTCCTCCGACTTGATCCCCTGGCCTAGCTCGACGTGCGCGATCAAAGTTGGATCGTTGACGTTGGGCAATACAGTCAGCACCGGTTGATAACCCTTGGCCTTCGCGGCGATAATGAGGTTTTCTAGCGAGCAGCCCAACCCGATGTGCAGTTCTCTCAGATACGGATCCATGGCGCCGATGTTCCGGCTGACGTCGGCATACATGTCGATCGCAGAACTGGAAACTTGAAAACGCCAGGGCTGACTGTTGTGTGGGTTGGCCGAAAGGATCGCGGCCCGGACCAGAGTGATCGGCCCGCTCCCACGATCCCACTCTCCCCACGCGTCGTAAGCGGGCCCCATTCCAGCGCCAAACACGCCCTGGTCAGTCGCGCGCCACGACACCAGCCCGAGACCACCTGCGCCAACGACGGCGCCTCCGATGCCGACCGCTTTCAAGAACTGGCGACGGGTCGGTCGCGTTTCAGGGACGAGATGACGATTGAGGGTGCGGATTTCGTGTGACATTCAACTGATCCCAGCCTGACTCGCCGGCCGTAACAACATCCGCAACACTCTGACGCGCGCTCGCCGCGAACCCTGAAT
>Ga0209118_1000857_pt1 | contig 15177 bp, 14 predicted proteins | sample BlaSpr_A8_Ref_M1_FD_187988 | JGI IMG/M metagenome (GOLD analysis project Ga0209118, IMG submission 187988) | Forest soil microbial communities from Thunder Bay, Ontario, Canada - Black Spruce, Ontario site 2_A8_Ref_M1 (SPAdes) (version 2) | ecosystem: Environmental > Terrestrial > Soil > Boreal...
GCTGGATCGTAAGAGCCGGATGAGGCGAGAGCCTCACGTCCGGTTCCGTGAGGGCGCGGGGGTGAAATTCCCCCGCGCTACTCGACTGCTGATTACGAATTTGCGTGCCTCCTCCGCATCTCGCTGGTCTGCCACCTGCTGCGCACCTCTCCGGAGCCGCCATCCGAACGCCTGACCAGGCGCCCGTGCCCCGGTTATCGGCGCCGGCGGTCGTGGGGTCCGGCGTGACCGCCCGTTCTGGGATGCATACGGACCGGCGCCGGATCGACTCCGCTCATTGCAGCGGCGATCGCAGAGCTGATGCGGTCGGCAGCAGCGCGGACGGGATCGTCCGAAAGGTGGGCGTAGCGCTCTGTCATGCCCGCCGCCGAATGGCCGACGATTGCGCCGATGACGACCAGGCTCTCGCCGCCGACTGCGCCTATGGAGACGTAGCCGTGGCGAAGATCGTGCGGCCTCACTCCTGCGAGGCCCGCGGCCTTGCAGATGCGGCCCCAGGGCTTGTATAGGTTCTTGAGCGGCTCTCCAGCCCGGCCGCCGGGGCAGACCCACGGTCCTTGTTGCGCCGCCTTAGCCAGGAGCTGTAGCGCCGCGGCGCCGAGGAGGACGGTCTTCGCCCCCGTCTTCGAGTCGGGGAGACGCAGGCAGCTTCGCTCGAGATCGACGTCCTCCCATCGCAGGCCGAGGATCTCGCTCTTCCGGCAGCCGGTGAGCAGCAGAAGCCGAATCGCGAGGATCGCTGCGGCCGGCTCGCTCGCATCCCTCTCCGCCTGGGCCAGGGCGCCGCCAAGGCGTGCGAGCTCCTGAGCCGACAGGTAACGCTCGCGGCGCCGCTCGGTGTGCTTCTTGATCCTGCGGCATGGGTTGCCCTCCGGGAGGACCAGCCCCTCGTCTTCCGCCCAGGTGAAGATCCCGGATAAGAGCGTGACGGCGCGGTTCGCCTCGACGGGCGTCTCACGGTGGGCACGGTGAAGAGCCAGGATGTCGGTGCGGGTGACTGCCTCGGCCTTCATCTTGCCGATGGCCGGAAGGACGATGCGCTTCAGCAAGCCCTCCGCCCTTGTACGCGTACTTGGCTTCTTGAAGGCGAGATGCTCCGCGCGATAGCGCTCTACGAGCGCCGCCAGGTCGGGGGCGTGCCGCACGCGCTGCCGCTCACCAGCGGGGTCTGCTCCGCGCGTCACCTCGGCGAGCCGCTCCTTTGCCAGTCGCCTTGCCTGCTCGGGTGTGATCGCGCCATGGCGACCCAGCGTCAACGTTCGCTTCCTTCCTGTCGAATTCCGATAGAAGAGCGCGTACACCTTGCTCGCGTTGGGATGGACACGGAGGGCGAGACCGGGGATCTCTCCATCGAAAAGCTGGTACTCCGTCTGTCTAGGCGTGGCGGCGTCGACCAGGCGCTTGGTGAGCACGGGGTATGGCCTCCTCCTTGCGCCGCTTCCGGCCCGCTCCTCCTGCCCTCCAGAGGGCACCCAGAGGGCAGCGAGAGGGCAAAAGCAGCGTGCTTAAGCATACCAAGGAGAAGCCTAGAGTGCAAGGCTCTCGACAGAAGCATCGAGCTAAGTACCTCTAGGATAGCGCTTTAGGTCGTCAGGTCGTAGCTGGGAGTGCTGAGGCGTTGGAGGCGACGGGCGGATTCGAACCGCCGAATAAGGGTTTTGCAGACCCTCGCCTTACCACTTGGCCACGTCGCCGCTTGGGATTGGGAATCCGGTCGTCCTTCTCTCTCCCTTTGGAGACCGCGGGACCGCGGACCGGCGGCGGTCAGGGTTCAAAGAGGAGCTTGGAGCGGGAAACGGGACTTGAACCCGCGACCCCAACCTTGGCAAGGTTGTGCTCTACCACTGAGCTATTCCCGCCCACAGGGAGCAAAGGATATGCGCCGGTCCGGGGGCTGTCAAGGCGGCGTAACCTCGCATGGGGACGGGGCGAAAGGGCTGACGCGCCGGCTTCAGGGGGTGAACGGAAGGCTCACGGGAACGGGGCGAAGAGGCTGGCGCGGGGGGTTCAGGGGGTGAAGGGGAAGGCGTCCCGCACCAGGGTGAAGCGCCAGGCGGTGCCGGTCCAGTCGAGGCCGAGGACGTCGAATCGGCAGGGCGTGAGGTGGAGGCCGCGGATGGCCAGGTGGAGGGCGGCGGCGCGCGAGAGGCGGCGGCGCTTGGCCGGCCCGACGGCCGCGATGGCGGGACCGAAGGCTGCCGTGGCGCGGGCCTTGACCTCGACGAAGCAGAGGACGCCACCGCGATCGCGGGCGATGAGGTCGATCTCGCCGGCGTGGTTGACGACGTTGCGCTCGAGGATCTCATAGCCCTGGGTCGCGAGCCAGGCCACGGCCGCCTGCTCGGCGGCGCGGCCGCGGGCGCGGGTGCTGGCGCGGTTTCTCCTCTGGACTGCGCTCATGGATTCATCGCCTTGCTGCCAGCTGTCCGGGCATCGGTTCGCGGGGACATGGCGCCTGGCGCGCGCCCGCGGCGGTCCCGCGCCGGCAGCCCCACCTAGCGGCGCTTCCAGCGCGCGCCCTGGGGGGTGTCCTCGACGACGATGCCGCGAGCGATGAGCTCGGCGCGCAGCCGGTCGGCGGCGGCGAAATCGCGGCTTCGGCGCGCGGCTTCTCGCTCCTTCACCAGACGCTCGATCTCGGCGTCATCGGCCAGCGCACCCATCCCCTCGCTCCCAGCCCCCGCTCCGACGCCAGCGGCCCCCGCGGCCGTCGCGTCGGTCGCACCGGCCGCGTCGGTCGCGCCGGCCGCTCCGGTCGCGCCGCGGGCGGCAGGCCAGGCGCTGGCGTCGAGGACGCCGAGCACCTGATCGATCTCGGTCAGGGCCTCGTCGATGGCTGCCCTGTCGCCCGCCACCAGGCGCTCGCCTTCGATCGCCACGTTGACCTCTTTGACGAAAGCGAACAGCGCCGCCAGCGCCGCCGAAAGGTTGAGGTCGTCCGCCAGGCCCGCGGTGAAGTCGCGGCGCAGCGCCGCGATCGCGGCCGCGGCCGGCGGCGGCGAGGGGTCGGCCAGCGCCGGCAGCTCGGCGCGCTCGACCGCATGGCGCAGCCGGAAGCGCATCTCGTCGATGCGCTGCAGCGCGCCGGCCGCACCCTCCAGCGCCTCGAAGGTGAAGTTCAGCTTCTGCCGGTAGTGGACCGACAGGAAGAGGTAGCGCAGGGCGCGCGCCGACACGCCGCGCGCCTGGAGGTCCTTCCGGGTGTACTGGTTGCCCAGCGACTTCGACATCTTCTGGCCGTCGACGATGAGGTGCTCGGCGTGCAGCCAGGTGCGGACGAACGGCTTGCCGGTCGCCGACTCGCTCTGGGCGATCTCGTTCTCATGATGCGGGAAGATGAGGTCCACGCCGCCGCAATGGATGTCGAAGGTCTCGCCGAGGTACTTCATGCTCATCGCCGAGCACTCGATGTGCCAGCCGGGCCGCCCCGGACCCCACGGCGAGTCCCACGCCGGCTCGCCCGGCTTCGCGGCCTTCCACAACACGAAGTCGCGCACGTCCTCCTTGCCGTACTCGTCGCTCGCGACCCGTTCGCCGCGTCTCACCTGGCCGAGGTCGAAGCCCGACAGCCGGCCGTAATCGGGGTCGCGGGCGATACTGAAAAAGACCGAGCCCTCGCTCTCGTAGGCGACGCCACCTTCGACTAGCCGCCCGACCAGCTCGAGGATCTCGCCGATGTGCTCCGTCGCCCGCGGGTAGCGCTCCACCCGCTCGAGGTGCAGGCTGTCGACGTCCGCCATGAAGGAGCGGATGAACGGCGCCGTGTAGTCGTTCAGCGACAGACCGGCGGCACGCGCCCCGTGGATGGTCTTGTCGTCCACGTCGGTCAGGTTCATGACCTGGGTGACCGCGAAGCCGAGATGGCGCAGCGCCCGCCGCAGCAGGTCCTGGAAGAGGAAGGTCCGCAGGTTGCCGATATGGACGTCGTTGTAGACCGTCGGCCCGCAGCCGTAGATCCGCACCTGGCCCGGAACCAGCGGCCGGAAAGGAGCGAGCTGGCGCCCCAGTGTGTTGAACAGGACGAGCTCGGTCTCGGTCGCGATGGTCACGTCGTGTCATCCGCTGGGATCGGCACCGGCGCTGTTACCCGATAGTGATAGCGAGCCTGGCGTCCCTACCTGGCGCCCGGCACGACAGTCACCTGAACTGCGCCCCCGGACCAGGCGAGGCCCGGGATCGCGGTGCCTGAGCTGTCGCTGGCCAGGGTGCTCGAAAAGGCCAGGTTGCCGGAGCCGCTGGCGGCGCCAGTGAGCTGGATGGTCATCAGTGTGCCGGCGGCGCCGGTGCCCGACACCTTCCCCAGGCGCGTGAGGCCGACCACCAGGTTGCCAGGCGGCGAGTCGACGATCTGGAAGGCGGTCTGCATGGTGCCGCCGGCGTTGAGGACGCTCCCCTCGGCGGCGCCGGTGAAATGCAGCGCCCCGACCGGGTAGGAGAGGTGGAAGGCGATGCCGTAGAGATCCTGGATGCCGGTGGTGCGCACCTCGAGCATCAGGGTGGCGCCCTGCGTACCCGCGCCGCTGGCCAGCAAGAGGTTGCCGCCGCCGGCGGGGGTGAAGACGATCGACGTGACGGGCGGCGGCGGCCCGGTCGGGCTACCGCCGCCGCCGCCCCCGCCGCCGCACGCGGCGACCGACATCGCGATGGCGGCCAGCGCCACCGTACCGAGCCTGCCGGGCAGGAGGGCGGTCCGTCTCATACGTGGACCTCTTCGCGCTCCGCCGCGAGCTTGCGCAGCTGGCGCCGGACCCGCTCCCGCCGCAGACCGCGCAGGTGGTCGGTGAACAAGATGCCGTCGAGGTGGTCGACCTCGTGGCAGATGGCGCGCGCCAGCCAGCCTTGGGCCTCGAGCTCGAACGGCCGTCCGGCGAGATCCATGGCGCGCACCCTGATCGCGGTCGGGCGATCGACTTTGTCGGAGATGCCGGGCAGCGACAGGCAGCCCTCGACGTCAGTCTCCAGTCCTTCGCGCCAGACGATCTCGGGATTGACCAGGACGTGCAGCTGCGCCGGGTCTTCTCCCACCGACAGGTCGACCACCGCCATCCGTACCTCCTGTCCGACCTGGGGCGCCGCCAGGCCGATGCCGGGCGCCGCCAACATGGTCTCGATCATGTTGGCCGCGAGGCGCGCCAACGGCGCTCCGAACTCGATCACCGGCCGTGTCTTGCCGCGCAGCACCGGATCGGGATAGATGCGGATTGCCAGGATCGCCACTAGACGGCGCCCCGCAAGACCTTGACCGCCACGGCCACCTCGCGATCGAGGTGCTGACCGCGCAGCAACTCGAGGAACCCACGCGGGTCGGTCTGGCCGACCAGGCATTTCTCGAGACCGGCGCGAGTGAGCTGCAACACCGTCGCCGCCTCGCCCACCTGGTAGTCCGCCGGCCACGCGCCGCGCTCGAGCAACGCCGCCTCGCCCATCACGTCGCCCGGTCCGAGCTCGCGCACCAGCGTCACCGCGCCGGTTGCCAGCGACATCTTGGCTGTGACGGTGCCGCGGGCAATGAGCAGCAGAAACGGCTCCTGGCTTCTTTCCTGCGCGATGACGGTGCCGGCCTCGAGCCGGTGCAGCTGCATGGCACCGAACAGCCGCTTGAGCTGCTCGCCCGGCATGACCTGTACCAGGGGGCTCGGTGCCAGGTTGTGCCACAGCCGCTGCAGCTCGAGCGCCGAGGTGCCCTCGACCTGGCCGCCGGCCTGCCGCAGCCCTTCGATCGCCAGCACCCGCACGTGATCCATGCTCTTCTCGCGCTGCTGCCCGTCGATGCGCTCCCGCAGCGAGGCGTCGTTGGGCGCCAGCTTCGAGGCCCTGGAGAGCAGCGCGATCCCCTTGTCGTAGAAGCCGTCCTGGGCATACTCGTCGGCGACGAAGGCGTACTCGTCGACCGCGCGGTCGAGCTGGCGCAACTCGGTATAGACCTCGGCGAGCTTGAGATGGGAATGCAGGTCCTGGGGGTTCGCCTTGAGCTTCTCGCGCAGGCGATCGGCGGCCTCCTCATAGCGCTCGAGCACGATCAGGTCGTCGATCGTGTACTCCTTCGAGCCCTTTCCCATGCCACCGAACCAGCTTCTCAGGTCCACTGCCGGATACCCCTATACCCTATATTGCAGTCCAAGGTGCCAGCCGTTCCCCCGCCGGGAAGGTCCCGCTGCACTACCCCAGGGACGGAGCCGACGCCTCGGGTGGACGGCGCCGGGCGCCGGTCCTGCTGGCGCCGGCGATCCAGGAGCTGGCATTATAGCGGTGAGCAACCCGGAAGTGGGCCTGCCATCGACGTTTAGGGCCGCCTGGCCGGTCTCTCCGGCGCTGCTCAGGCCCGCCGCGTGGCGCTGGCCCGGAAGTTGCGTTGTAGGGCTGCGAGGGTAAGGTTTCAGAAGGAGATTCCCACCATGACCCACCTACCGATCCGTTCATACCAACCCACGGAGGGAACTTGCCTGCGGGAGCCGCTGGCGACCCGCCGGACCACCCGCGGGCTCCTGGGGTTCCCTGCGCTCGTGCCGCTGGCGGTGAGCTTGTCGCTCGCCGTGCTCGCCGGCTCCGCGACGGCACAGCCGCGGCCGCCGGCGGGGTACGACACGACAGAGTCTCAGCCTCCGGCCATCGCGGACAACTATGATCAGACGTCGGGGCCGGTCGCCACCGACGACACCTCGTCCCCACCGATCACGGGCAGCTATGGCTACCTACGCCTGGTGGAGGGCTCCGCCACCGTCACGCAAGCCAGCTCCGGCAGCACCTCGGCCGCCGAGGTGAACCAGCCGATCATGGCCGGCGATCGCATCGCCGTGCCGCCGCGAGGACGCGTGGAAGTCGTGCTTGCGGACCATAACGTCGTCCGCATCGACGGCGACTCCCGGCTGCAGTTCACCCATCTCGCCAATTCCGCCGATCGGCAGGATCCATCGACCGAGCTGCGTCTCGACGTGGGCAACCTGCAGCTGATCGTCGCCCAGGATTCGATCGGTCAGGAGCTGCCGACGGTGCTGACGCCGAACGCCAGCACCTACGTCCAGGCTTTCGGCAACTACCGGGTCACCACCGACCGCGGCGACTTCACCGAGGTCGTGGTGCGTCGCGGCACCGCGGAGGTGGTGAGCGACTCCGGCGACAACGCCGTGCACGCCGGCGAGGAGGCGATCGTCGACAGTCATCGCCAGGCCGGCATCGACGTGCACCAGGCAGGCGGTTTCGACGCGCTCGAGCGCTGGGCGCGCCAGCTCGACGACGAGACCCGCGTCGCTCAATCGAGCTACGTCGACCCCAGCCTGAGCTACGAAGCGGCGCCTCTCGACCGCTACGGTCACTGGATCAACGCCGAAGGCCGCCAGTACTGGCAGCCGAACGACGTGGACAGCGGCTGGTCGCCCTATTGGCAGGGCCATTGGGATTACACCCCGAGCGGTCAGTTCTGGGTCTCGTCGGAGCCGTGGGGCTGGGTGCCCTACCACTACGGCACCTGGGACTATCTGCCGACCTACGGCTGGGCATGGCAGCCCGGCTACGCCTTCTCACCGGCTTGGGTGTACTGGTACTGGGGACCGCGCTATGCCGGCTGGTGCCCGATCGGCTTCTACACCGGCTTCTACGGCAACTCCTTCGCCAGCTTCCGCTTCGGCCTCTACGGTTGGGCGGGTGGCGATTGGGACGGCTTCCGCCACTGGAACTTCTGCGGGATCGACCACTTCTTCGGCCATGACTGGCATCGCTGGGGGTTCGGCGGCGGCAGGGACTTCCCCCGGCAGGACCGCCTCGAGCGGGGCCTGATCACCACCGACGCGCGGGGCATCACGCCGGCAGTGCTGCACCGCGATCCGGCCCATGCCATGAACGGCCTCGTCCAGCGGCAGGGCGTGAACGGGCGCCCGCTCCGCAACCTGCCTGACGTGACGCCGTTCGTCCGGCGCCAGACCCATCTGCCCGGCACGGTGGCGCATGCGGTGAGCACGGGTGGCTCGAATGGCCGTCTCGCCGGCACGCCGCTGCAGCCGCGCACACTGGGTGCACACCAGACCGCCGCCGGCGGCGGCAACATCCCGGGCGGCCGCGGCGGCAACGGCGCCGTCAATGGCGGCGCGCGCGGCTTCCGCAACGTCCCGTCGCCCGCGATGCCTCCGGGCCGCGCCGGCGGTAACGGTTCGGTCCAGGGCTTCGGCCGCGGCGCCCAGAACGGCGTCACCCCCCGGGCTCAGTCTGGTCAGCCGGCTCGGCCGTCTGTCCAGCAGCACCTGGGCACCTTCGGCTCGGGCCGTTCCAACCAGGGCGGAGCGACCCAGACCTATCCTTCACACCCCGCTCCCGCGCGGCCGCAGGCATGGGCTCAGCGGAACCAGGGCGGCGGATCGAACGGCCGGACTTCGCCTTCCTCCCCAGCACCGAGGTACCAGGTAACGCCACGCAATCAGACGCAGACGCCGCGTTACAACTCGGCGCCACAGGCGCCCAGGTACCAGAACTCGCCGCAGAGGTACCAAGGCAACCCCGGCTATCAGTCACCGCGGTCCTATCAATCGGCACCTCGGTACCCGACGAACCCTTCCAATCAGACCTCTCCGCGGTACCAAGCGACCCCGCGCTCCCAGGCGACACCGCAGTACCAGCCGTCACCGAGGTACCAGTCACCGCGCAATCAGTCGACACAGCAGTACCAGTCGGCTCCTCGCTCCCAGTACCAGTCGTCTCCGCGGTACCAGGTGTCTCCGCAGTACCAGGCGCCGCCTCGATACCAGGCGTCCCCTCGGTACCAGTCAGCGCCGCGCTCCCAATCGACGCCACAGAACCAATCGGCACCGCACTACCAGTCGGCACCGCACTACTCCGCACCTCGCTCCTCGCCGCCGCCCTCGTCGGCTCCGTCTCGCCCCAGCAACGGCGGCGGTAGTCGTGGCGGTAACAACAGCGGAGACCGGAACCGGCCGCAGCACGGCGGCTGATTCAATCCCGGGCCGGAGGACTTGAAGGATCGACTCCTCCACCTCCGGCCCGCTCCCCCTTCTCCCAGCCCACGCCGGCCCCCGCAGCTTCTGCGGGGGCGCTACAATCCCTCCCCTCATGCGCATCCAGGGTCTGCTCCGCGCGTTTTTCATCATCTACTGTATGGAGGCGGGCTTCTTCCTCCTGTTCGGACCCTGGAGCCCGGGCTGGGACCGCACCGTGCTCCTGCTTCCGTCGGCGCCGCTGCGACATGCCTTTCTGCATCCGCTGTTCCGCGGGGCGGTGAGCGGCTTCGGCCTGGTGCACCTCGTCTGGAGCATGCACGACTTGACCGATTCCCTCGCCCGGCGATTGCGGGTCGGCGGCAACGTCTAGTGTCCCGGCCCGAAGCCGCGCATGCCGCTCGCCGTCCCTTCCGGCTGCTGGCGATCAGCCAGCTCGCCACGCTGCCCGGTGCCGGGGAAAGCGGGCCGGGCGACCGAGCGTCCGGATGGTTCGCGGCCCTCGCCGCGGCCGGCGTCGACGCCCTGCAGTTGCGCGAGAAGCACCTCGACGATCGGAGCTTCTACCAGCTGGCGCGCAGCGCGCGGGCCGCGCTGCCTGCGCCGGCCCTCCTCCTGGTCAACGGCCGTGCCGACGTCGCCCTGGCCGCCGGCGCGGACGGCGTCCACCTCCCCGCCGACGGCGTTCCCGCCACCGCCGTGCGTGCCCGCTTCGGCGGCGGCCTGCTGATCGGCGTCTCGACCCATCGTCTCGAGGAGGTCGAGCGGGCTCGCCGCGACGGCGCGGATTACGTGGTGTTCGGGCCGGTCTATCCGACACCCGCGAAGGCCGGCTACGGCGCGCCTGCCGGCCCGCGGGCCCTGGCGCGCGCCGCCGCCCTCGGCATTCCCGTTTACGCCTTGGGTGGCGTTACACTAGATCGGTTTGCGGAGGTCGCCGCAGCCGGGGCAGCCGGCGTCGCCGGGATCCGGTTGTTCCAGGGCCTCCCCGAGGTCGGCGCGGGCGATGAGCGCGCCGGGAGCGCAAGCGCCTTAGAGCGGGAGCAACTCGGCGACAGCGCGCGGCTTGGCGCGCTGGAGCGGATCGTCGCCGCCTCCCGCGCCTGCTTCTCCTAGCCGAAATTCCGCGCCTCGCGACCGCGTTGACATCAGGTGGAGAATTCTTGACCGAAGACATCCAGCACCTCGAGCCCGCCCCAGCGAGCGGTGAGTGCCGCGACTGGCGGCGGGCGGAGCCACTGTCCGCCGTCGCCGACCCCGGCAAGCTGCGCTACCTCCTGGTGTCGCTGGCGGTCGTGGTCCTCGACCAATGGACGAAGTGGCTGGTCGAGGTCCATCTCGCCCACCACGTCGCCCAGCCGGTCGTGCCGAACTTCCTCAATCTCACCCACGTCCGCAATACCGGCGTCGCCTTCGGGTTGTTCGCCTCGCACGGCATGAGCGCCAGCTGGATGCTGACCGGCCTGGGCCTGGTGGCACTGAGCGCCGTATCGCTGTACTTCGGTTACGCCTCGCCGCGCGACCGCGGCCTGCTGTTGGCGCTGGCGCTGGTGGTCGGCGGCGCGGTCGGCAATCTCATCGACCGCATCGCCAGCGGCGCGGTGACCGATTTCATCGATCTCTACGTCGGCACCTACCACTGGCCGTCCTTCAACGTCGCGGACGCGGCCATCTCGGTCGGCATCGTGCTGATGGCGATCGACAGTCTGTGGTCGCGCCGCGCCGCCCACGTCTCCGAGCCGCATAGCGATTGAGCGCCGCCCGCGCTTGGACGGTCGGGCCCACCGGTCCCTCAGGCAGCGGGGGCGCCGGCGACCGCCTCGACCGGCACGTTGCCGCCGCCTGCCAGCTCCCCCGCAACCAGGTCCAGCAGTGGATCCGCGCCGGCCATGTGCGCCTCAACGGCCGGCCGGCGAAGGTGGCGGAGGTGGTTGCGGCCGGCGATCGGATCGAATGCGAGCCACCGCCGCCCGCCGCCGCGACCCTGACGCCGGAGCCCGGCGACCTGGCCGTCCTCCACGAGGACGCCGGCATGGTGGTGCTCGACAAGCCTGCCGGCCTGACCGTGCACCCGGGAGCGGGACGCGCCACCGGCACGCTGGCCCATCTGCTGCTGGCGCGCTATCCGGAGATGGCGGGAGTCGGCGGCCCCGGCCGGCCGGGCATCGTGCACCGCCTCGACAAGGGCACCAGCGGCGTGATGGTCGTGGCGCGCACCGCCGCCGCCTACCAGCGCCTCAGCCGCGCCTTCGCCGGCCGCGCCGTGGTCAAGCGGTACCTGGCGATCGCCTACGGCAGGCCCGCGGCGAGCGCCGGCATCGTCGACGCGCCGATCGGCCGCCACCGCGAGCGGCGCAAGGAGATGACCATTCGCCCGGACGGCCGGCCGGCGCGCACCGGCTACCGCCTGCTGGCCGCGCGGTCCGGCATCGCTTTGTTGGAGCTCGACCTCGCGACCGGCCGCACCCACCAGATCCGCGTCCACCTCAAGAGCATCGGGCATCCCCTGGTTGGCGACCCGGTCTACGGCGAAGCGCGCTGGCACGGCCTGCCGCGCCCCGCGCAGGCGCCGCTGCGCGACTTCCCGCGCCCGGCGCTCCACGCCTGGCGCCTGGCGCTCCCTATGGCGACGGACGGCGAGAACGCGCCGCGGCCCCGGGCGTCGCGAAGCGCGGCGCCGGGGCAGGCGGGGCAGGAGCTCCGCGGGCCGGGCGCCCCCGGCGGCGCCGGCGACGCCGGCGATTACCAGTACTTCGAAGCCGCGGTGCCTGAGGATCTTCGCCGCCTCTGGCGGGAGGTCGCCGGAGAGCCGTTCCCGGTGCTCCCCGGCTGGGAGCCTTAGTCCTTCCCCGCGCGGCTCAGAGCAGCTCGAGCAGCGGCCGGTACGGGCGGCCAAGCGACTCGGCCACCGGCTCGCAGGTGATGTGGCCGGCGTAGGTGTTGACGCCGGCAAGCAGCCCGGGGTCCTCGAGCACCGCCTGGACCACCCCCTTGTTGGCAAGCGCCAGGGCGTACGGGGTGGTGGCGTTGGCGAGCGCGAAGGTCGAGGTGCGCGGCACCGCGCCGGGCATGTTGGCGACGCAGTAGTGCACCACCCCTTCTTCGACGTAGACCGGGTTCGAGTGGGTGGTCGGCCGGGTGGTCTCGAAGCAGCCGCCCTGGTCGACGGCCACGTCCACGACCACCGCGCCTTCCTTCATCTGGCGCAGCATGGCGCGAGTCACCAGCTTGGGCGCGGCCCGGCCCGGAATGAGCACGGCGCCGATCAGCAGGTCGGCCCGCCGCAGCGCCGCCATCATGTTGTGATGGTTGCTGGCCAGGGTGGTGAGCGTGCCGTGGAAGACGTCGTCGAGATAACGCATGCGGTCGAGGCTGGCCTCGAGAATGGTGACCCGGGCCCCCAGGCCCAGGGCCATCTTCGCCGCGTTGAGGCCGACGATGCCGCCGCCAATGATCACCACGTCCCCCGGCGGTACGCCGGGCACCCCGGCGAGCAGCGTGCCGCGGCCGCCGTGCCCTTTCTGCAGGTAGCTGGCGCCGACCACGGCGGACATGCGCCCGGCGACCTCCGACATCGGGGTCAGCAGCGGCAGCCTGCCCTGATCGTCGGTGATCGTCTCGTAGGCGATACCGGCGATGCGCTTGGCGAGCAGCAGGTCGGTCAGCTCGGGCAGCGGAGCGAGGTGAAGATAGGTGAACAGGGTCTGGCCCTCGCGCAACCGTTCGTACTCGCTGGCGACCGGCTCCTTGACCTTGACCACCATCTCGGCGTCGTACGCCGCGTCGGCATCCGGCACCAGCCTGGCGCCGGCATCGACGTACGCCTGATCCGGGATGCCGCTGCCGATACCGGCGCCCTGCTGCACCAGCACCTCGTGCCGCGCCGATGACAGCGCGTGCACGGCGGCGGGGATCATGCCGACCCGATACTCGTTGTCTTTGACTTCCTTCGGGACCCCGATTCGCACGCTATTCGCTCCCGGCCTCGGCGGCCTCAGGTTGGCAGTCAGTCCACGGCTCCGCGCCCGCATCCGCCTGGGGCGCCAAGGCGGACGTCCCGGCTCCTCACCATGCAACAGCACCTACGAGAGCCCAAGGGGAAGCTATGAATGGAGCGGGCAACGGGACTTGAACCCGCGACATCAAGCTTGGGAAGCTTGCGCTCTACCACTGAGCTATGCCCGCACGCGGCATCGAGTCGCTCGCAATGTAACGGAGAGGGAGGGCGCGGTCAAGGGTCGGGCGCAGCCGCCGGGCCGCCCGAAGGCGGGCCCCAATCGCTGTTGCGAATCGGACGCGGACCGCTATACTCACTGCATGAACGGGTCGGGCAAAAACCGCGAGGGTGCGAATCGCTCCGAGTACCTCTATTTCTTTCCCGACCAGAAGGTCACCGCCGACGAGATTCGCCAAATGCTGCGCCAGGGGACGAGCGACCAGCGCGCCTGGGTCATCTCGCACCTGCTGCGCTACGCCCAGTGGGACGACATCTGGGCCTACGTCAGCCGCGATGAGGTCAAGGAGATCTTCCCCACCATCGACCTCCCCGAGAACCTCCGCCTGGCATGGGCAAGGATGCTCAAGATCGAAGCACCGGTAGCTTGACCTCTGGGCGACGCACCGCAGTCCGATTCCGGCGGTGAAACATCCCGCGCCGCCAGTGTAATTTGCGGCCGGAGGGGAGGAGGGAGGGCTGCGGAGGCGGATCTCCTTCCGGCCGCCGTTTGGGCGAGGCACCGAAGTCCTCCGCACCCGCGTCGACCACCCTCGCCCAACCGGAGGCCGGAAGGAGATCCGCCTACCGCGGCTCGGCCGGAGGGGGATTCCCCGAAGGCTTTACGAAGACCACCTCGAACATCTTGGGCCACAGCTTGCCGGTGATGAAGAAGGTCTTCTTCTCCCGATCGTAGGCGATGCCGTTGAGAACGTCTGCGTGCGCCTGCTCCGCGGCGTCGAGCAGCCCGCCGGCATCGATCACCGCGGTGACGCGGCCCGCAACGGGATCGATGCGCAGGATCTGGTCGGTCATCCAGACATTGGCGTAGACAGCGCCACCGACGCATTCGAGCTCGTTGAGCTGGCTCGCCGGCCGGCCATCCAGGCGCACCTCCACCCCGCCGAGCGGCACGAACGTCCGCCGGTCGCGGAAGCCGAGGCGGTCCGAGCCGTCACTCATCACCAGGCGTCGGCCGTCGTCGCAGAGCCCCCACCCTTCGCCCTGGTAGGAGAATTCTCCGACGCGCTCGAAGCTCCGCACGTCATAGACGAAGGCCACCCCTTCCTTCCAGGTGAGCTGCACCAGGCGATCGCCGACCTGCGCCAGCCCCTCGGCAAAGAAGCCGGGAGGAACGTCGAGGCGGCGGAGCACGTCGCCGGTCCGTGGGTCGACCTGGCGCAAGCTCGAGCGGCCATAGAGGCCCGCGCTCTCGTAGAGGGTGCCGTGGCCCCATACCAGCCCCTGGGTGTAGGCGGTGGGATCATGCGGCCGCACCGACAGCACCTTGACACGGAGGCGCTCGGCGGCGCCCGCCACGCTCGCATCGTTCCCCGCGGCGGGCTTGCCGGGGGCGGCGCCCGCCAGGCTCGCACCGTTTCCCGCGGCGGGCCCCCCGGCGGCAGCTTCCGCCGCCGCCCGTGGTGCGGTCGCTGCCGGAGCCGCCTTGCTGGCGACGCGAGGCAGCGCGGGCGGGGCGGCCCGCGTCCGTGCGAGCAGCACGGCCAGCAGCAGGGCGCCGGTGACCGCATACAGCAGCACGACCCCTCTCCGGCTGCGCACCCGGCGCGCTCTCCCGGCGCCCGCGGCAGAGGAGAGCGACGCCGGAGCCGGAGGCGAGCCCGGCGGCCGCCCGGGAGCGGCGGCCGACCGAGGCGGCTTACCCTGACGCCGGCCGCCCCTGGAGGGCGCGCCGCGTCCGCGGCTCACTCGTCCCAGGAGCAACCGGCCAGAGTCGGCGGCACTCCTCTCCCGTAACCGGCCCACGCGCCGGCGGCGGCGCCGCCGTTCAAAGAGCGGACGCCGGCGCCTTCGAGTCGCGCCGCGCCGTCGGCGGGGGCGTCGAAGGAAGCCGCCGCGGCGCCAGAAGGGGCGGCTGCGCCGCCGATCGGTTGTCCGGGCGGTGGTGGCGGCGGCTCACCGTGACGCCCGGCGTCGATCTCCCGGCGGTCCAGGAAGCGCGCGATGTCGCGGGCCAGCATCGCGCGATGGGCGCGCTCGATAGCTGGGCCCTCGCCGCGA
>Ga0209118_1000858_pt1 | contig 15174 bp, 19 predicted proteins | sample BlaSpr_A8_Ref_M1_FD_187988 | JGI IMG/M metagenome (GOLD analysis project Ga0209118, IMG submission 187988) | Forest soil microbial communities from Thunder Bay, Ontario, Canada - Black Spruce, Ontario site 2_A8_Ref_M1 (SPAdes) (version 2) | ecosystem: Environmental > Terrestrial > Soil > Boreal...
CTTGGTGATCATGATGTACCAACTGCCCATAGACATGATCACCAGGATGATGAGTGTGCCGCGGGCGACGAAGTCTCCGCCTTTCCACAGCGCATCGAGCCCGTACGGGTTGTCGACCGTTTCCTTCGCCACCGGCGGTGGGACGGGCGTAGGCGCCGCCGCGTCCTTGGTGGCCGCTAGTTCGGCGACCGGCGCGGTTGCCGCCGTCTGCGACTGCGCATACGCCGCTGGCGGCACGACAATGAGCGTCACCACAGGGACACCGACAACCAGTACCGCGGCAAGCAGCGCGGAGAGACGACCGATCATGCGCATGCCTCCTCCATTTCCAATGTTCAGGTTGAAACTGCAAAGCGTCGGCAAGGCGAAGTGTCAAGCCGCTCGTAACCATTCGAGGATTGCCTCTTGCTGTCGAACACGCTGCCGTCTAGATCGATCAAAAAGCGTAGCAACACAGTGCCTCCTTAGTTGCCTGACGCGATGTCAAACTGCAGCACGGCCGCGCCGGTCTTTGCTTCTCCCGGCGAGACGGCGACGTACAGGCGCTTCAACTCCGGCACGAGGAGGCCGGTCTTCGCGCCGACTGCCGAATGCACGTGCGCTAGTTCCTCGTAGTGGTCGGCATCCTTCTGCTGGAAAACGCCAATGTAGCCTTCGCCGCCAAGGACATAGATGCGTCGGGTTTCCTTGTCAAAGAAGACTTGATCGGTTCGCTCCGGCGCCTTGAAGCTCGCGATAGAGGCACCCGTATCAGCATTTACGATGATCAGCTTGCCGGGCTTACGGGTAACCACGAAGAGCCGGTGGTTGGGTTCGTCGAAGGCGAGCGGGGCGTTCTGTTCGGCCTCCTTGATGGGCCAGGTGGCGATGACGGTGCGCTTCTCTTTGTCAATTACCGCCATGTAGTTTTTGCCGGTCACGTTGATATAAAGACGGTTGCCGTTCTGCTCGATCGCCATGGCCTCGATCTTCTCGGTGTCGAACTTGATGTCGCCGAAGTGCTTGCCGGTTTCGACGTCCACCTCGGATAGAAACGACTCTGTCATCTTCGCGTCCTTGCCTCCGGTCGCAATCCACATGCGCTTGCGCGACGGGTCATAGCCGAATGCATCCGCGCCCGGAGTCAGCTTGATAGTGTCGACGATCTTGTAGGTGGTCGCATCGACCACCTTGGTCATCCCGTCGCCGCCACTTTGGGTCACGATCAGGCGATTTTTCTCCGCCAAATAGAGAAGGCCGTGCGGGGTGTCAAAGCCCTCGATAGTCTTCAAGAGCTTGCCCGTCTTGAGGTCGAACACCTCGAGCGTGTTGTGATCCTCGGCCGCGAGAAAGAGGCGATTGCCCTTTAGGTCGACTTCGAAATGATCGAAGTCCCCGGTGTACTTGGGCAGCTCGGTGCGGCCGACAAGGCGCAGCGCAGCCACGGAGGCCCCAGCCTGCTTCGTGGCAACTAGAGCAGCGGGCTCGGCCTGCGTCTGGCTTGCGCAAACGCCAACGGCGAAGAGAAGCATGCAGGATAAGATCGCCGGCATTTGAATTTGCATTTCTGAATCTCCTAGGAAAAAGTGGGTCGGATATTGGAGCGCGCACTTCGCCCCGTACCGAGCGAATACAGGGGCTAATTACTTAGTCGATGGATACGGCTCGTACAGATTTCCCGCGTTAGTAATCCGTCGCCGCAACTCGTCCCTGATCTTCTCCGCCTTCTTGTTAAGTGCAGCTTGATCGTCACCCTTCTTGTACGGGAAGACGACGCCAATCGCTCCGATGTTTTTGCGGGACACGTCCTGCAACACGAGCTCGGACTCGAAACGATCGCCGGTTTCATTGACTTCTAACTTGGGCTCGCCGCTTGTGATTACATGCATGTCGTCTTCATCCGCCTTCTTGCCGATCCGTCCAATGTTGGAGGCAACGATCGGGTAGTCGGAGCCTCCTTTGGGCGGCTTGGCGTGCATGGCGAGGATCACCACCTCGGGATGCTTTGCCAGCGTGTCGTCCAGCAGGTACTGAGCGTAGGTATCGGTCGGTATCTGCGGGTCAAATTGAGCCGGTTCGACCAAATTGGCCACATGCGAAATCCGTCTGCGTAGCTCGTCCCTGATTTTCTCCGCTTTCTTCTTGAGCGCAGACTTGTCGTCACCCGTCTTATACGGGAAGGCCATTTCGACCGATCCGACCGTTCTCCGATTCGCGTCCTGCAGCGGCAGCTGCACCTCGAAGCGATCGCCGGTCTTGTTGACTTCCGCGAGCGACGTCCCCGTTTTGATCACATTCAGGTCGTCCGGATCCGCCGGCTTGCCGATCCGCCCCGCCTCCTTGGAGGCGACAATTACATTTTCAGAACTCTTCGGCGGTGTCACGTGCAGGTCGAGCACAAGCAGTTCGGGATGCTTGGCAACGGTCTTATCCACCAGTTCCTGAGCATAGCTCTTGGCCGACGCCGGCGTGGCCGGAGTCTGCGCAGACAGCGGCAATGCAATAGCCGCTGCCAACAAAGAAAATGCTATCCGTATCATTTGGTTTCTCCCTTATAACTTCACTGTCAAGAAAATGCGTGGTGGATCGCGCGCCTCTCGGCACGCACGCACCCAAGCGAAGGTGCAAGCGCGCTCGGTGAGGCCCTGCTTCAGGAACTGACCAAGCCGGCGCTGGTCTCCAACGATCAGGTGTTTCATGTCTGGCCTGCACGACTGCGACAAGTCAAGATTCGATGTGGTACCGCTCAACGATCAATGCGCAAGTCTCAGCGTTTGTTGAACACTCTTGACATCGACGTGACAAAGTTTCAGCTGGCTCGAACACTCACGGGTGGCCCATTGGTTGGACCGCTCACTCAATCGGAAAGAATTCCCGTTCACTTAGGTCGCAACCGAAGCAACGGATGTTCAAATAACGCTGAAACTTGCCCGACTAATCGTTAGCGTTGTCTGTCTCTAAGCACAACATTAATTGCTCAAGCTGAAGTCAGCCTGAAACCTTTCTGAAAAACGATTCAGGGTACTTGCATCGAGCAGCCAACACGATGATCTATGTCGCCACCACCGCCCGGCATTTCCACGTGTCCAAGTGTTTCATAGTGGTCTCATCCCTTTTGCGTCATTTGTTTTCGCAAAACAATGCCAGCCAAATCGAAACCGGAACGGTTTCTGAATCAGTCTCTGAATCTTCTTTCAAAAAGGCGGGAGAGGCGTTTGCGTGTCATTGCCGCCGGATTACGACCGACGGATGGGTTGTGCGGCGCCGCACCACCTGCTGCAGGCGCTGCTGCTCGCCCAGGACCTTGTTGGCGTAGGCGTTGCTCTCGTCGCGGGGCGCGCCGTTGTAAAGCTGCAGGCCGGCGACCAGGCTGCCGCCGCGCTCGATGTATTCCTTCAGGATGCGAGCGCCGATCTGAATATTGATGTCGGGATCGAGCACCGATTTTGCGTCGCCGGGAGCGTCGAATTTCTCCGCGTGATAGCGCGGGATCACCTGCATCAGCCCCTTGGCGCCGTAGAGGCTCTCGGCGAACGGATTCAGGCCAGATTCCACCCCCATCACCGCCAGGATCAGCAGCGGATCCACCCCGAGGCGGGTGCCTTTGGCGAAGGCGGTACCGACGAGATACCGGGTCGCGTCCTGAGAAACCCGGTATTTTCTGGCGAGGAAACCGGCCAGGGCGTCGATCTGCCGGCTTGCGGCGGACGTTTTGGGGGACGGCGCCGGGATTGCCTCGGGCGCCGCTTGCTGGGCTAAAGGAAGCGTCATCAAGGTCTGCGCCCGCGCACCGACGCCCGGCACAAAGGCCACCAGGAACGCCAACAGGAAAAATAGGATGGTGCGGTGGCTGCCGAACTCCAGAAGCTGGTCAGGGCTGATTGGCCGCGGGTAGGCGGGGAGTGATTTGGTCGTCATCTGAAAATTGTGTAACTAACCTTCTTTCGGTAAACCCATCGTTAATTGACGATCTGTGGGGACCGCAGTCTGCGAGTTCACCTATTTCTTTCCTCGATTGCGAAGTAAATTTGTGAAATGAGGTGCGACAGGCTGCCTCGAGCGACCGCCCGATCGCGCCCGCCTGCGGCTCTTTTCCGCCGAGACTCTGCGTTTTGATTTTGAGCGAAGCCAGTTTCGGAAATAACGTGAGGCGTGATCCTGCTTAGCCACGATATTGATCCATGCAGATGTGCATACCTGCCTGATCGAACTCGGGTGGACGCTGTGGGGGGTTAACTTCGCTCAAGAGTTCCAAGCCGAGTACTCGGACCGTTGCGTTCATAACCGAAGACCCGTCACCGGCTGACTATGGAGCAAGCAAGTCGAGTGATCGACGGAGCGGTCAAAGCAACATATTGGGTGCGCACGCACCATGGATTTGGGCTTTCCAGTGACGTTGCCAGAGATACTTGGTCAGCTCGTGCCTAAACGAAAGGGCGAGAGTAATGCTGCAATCCGGGCAGGAGCGATGCAATCGGCAAACGGCTCCAGTCAAGGGTTACCAACACAGTAGTGGCTTAACCTGAAGTCAGCCTGAAGGCCTTCTGAAAGACTATTCAGCTAGGCGACAGACGGGGCCTGAAAGAATGAACGTACAAGTGCTGGCTCGCGCTTTACATATTTGGTTCGACTTCGCTTTTTTCCCGGAGAGCTTCCCCACGCTGCAAGGGGCGCCGTGCTGTACCGGTGCGCTTGACATGGCTCGACACGAGCTCATCGGGATTGAGATCGAAAGCGTAGCCGGGCGCGAAATGCAGTGTCAGTTTGCCTCGGTGGCGGCCGCGTATTCACGCACCAGCACCTTCTTGTGCGCCGGCCGGCCGTCGAACACCAGATGTATCGGTTTCTTGCGATGGCGCGTCATCTTCTTGAGCAGTTCGTCAAACTCCGACTGACAGCCGTCGGGCGGCTGCTGGCGGAGTTGGAGATCACGCCACAGAAGCCGTGCTTAATTTAAATTCAGAACCTATTCACTTTCATTTAATGTGGGAAATCCAGAATAGTATGCACTTTTGTCATGCGTAACTCCTCAGAGGATCTTAAGGAAATCATGAAAACATTCGCAAAGATTGTGTTTTTAACTGCCCTCAGCGTCTCCAGCGCCTCGGTGCTTTGGGCCGCGGAAACAGCAGAGCCCAGCGCACCCTCAAAACCGAAGAAGAACTGGACCGCCCCGGCAACGAAGATCTATGCGCAAACGTTGGCCGACGAGATCATGGCGAAACACCGCGAGCTGATAAGCGTCACGTTCCACGGGGTTCCGCCGGGAATGTCTAAGATGTACACGATGTTCGCCGGGTCATACCCGGAGCGGATTGGCAATCCGGACGATCCGGACGATGTCATGATTATCGAAACAGGCATCACAATCCTGGATCCCAGGTGGCACCGTACTAAAGATCCCGTGAAGAAATACGTTCCGATGCTTCCACTGCGAGATGCCGCGGGTGAGAATATCGGCCTGCTCGTACTCGCCTATAAAAACCCCCCCGACAGCGGCAAGACAGATATGGACTTTTTCAAGGCAGCGACCGCCTTGCGAGACGACCTGCAAAAACAGATTCCAAGTTATGCAGATTTGTTCAAACCTGCCAAATAGGACCTTTACGTCAGCAACCAGCGCCGTATGCCGGAGAAAAATCGCCTGATCATGACGCAACGACGCCAAGAAGGTCGAGGCCCTGGCGATCGAGCAGAGCGGCAGCCGTCTCTACAACAACGTGACCGGCAGCAGAACGATGTTGACCACTACGAGGAAACTAGCGCTGGTGCCATCGGCAGTCGGCGAGGGAAGACATTTCTTCACCTCGCCCTATGCAGCCAGCGAACAGACCTGTTCCGCAGGCATGAGATCGATACCACGTTGGGTGCAATCGGCATGGACCGCGTGAACGTACTCTATGCCGGCAAGACACGTGAAGGCCCAAACCGCGTAATCGTCGGTAAGGGGACTCGCACCCCTCAAGGTCGACAGCCTTGTCGGCTACTCCTCAAGCTTCTACTGCCTCCTCGGCAGAGTTGGGGGATCTGCCTTGTTGGTTTAGATCGGACGGCCAAGGCAATCTTTTCGTGGCGCAGCGTGATAGAAACTCGGTGGCACGGATCGATGCTAAGCAACGCAAGGTGACCGCCGAATGGAAGACTCCAAGGCTGCGACGAACCGACGGGCGTTAACGTTTGACTGCGCCAACAAGCGCATTTTCGTGAGGTGCCCGGGGAAAGAATCCCGTGCTTGCTATCCTGGACTCGTAGTCGGGAAAGATCATCGCGACGCCGGAGATCGGTCGTGGCAATGACGGCGTCGTATACGACCCCGATACTCACAAGATCTGCACTTCGAACGAAGGAACCGGTACCGTCGTCCTGCGGTTCCTGATCGACGCGGACGGGCATGTTCGCGAGAGCATTGGAAAGCTCGAGCGGAGATCCCCGGCTCGATTATGCCACTCGCGAGGGGCTTGGGTAGTGTCGGTTCACACCTACTGTGTGCCGGAACAATATCCTCCTATTGACCGATCGTAGTTGCGTGGCTCATGAACATTTCGACGTTGTCGAACTGTGTAGCCGGAAAGACCGTCAGCCGGCTCAGGATGCAGGCGAACATCCGGGGATTCCAAGGAGAGCAAGGGAGTCGACGATCCCCAGTGCGCAATCGCGTGGGAACCATCCACGTTGGCACGCGGCACAGTGGTAGTAGGGCGCGTTCGAGCGTCATCTCACCAAGCGCGGTTTTGATGGTCTTGGGGGTGGCGCCCGGCGTAGACTTCGTTAATCGATCCGCGGCGCATATCACCAGACTGCGCTAACTGCCGCACAGCGCTGCCCGTTCCGACTCCAGCTCTTCGAGCGATCGCCTCATCGCTGCTCCTATATGAAGGGACAGGAAGATCTGTAAGGTCACATACTATTAGATACGGCAGTCCAACTTGCATTCCTCGCAATATCCTGTCGTGCGCCCACCGGGGTGGCCTTTCTAGAGCCGCTCAACGCCCAGGCCGCTGATCAACGAGTCCGCGTTCCCAGCCAGCCTTGCGAGCGCTTACCTCAATCTGTCCGCCGAGAGCAGTTGCGACGTGTAGGCATTGCCCAACACTGGACGACACTATGGCTGCCGTGCGCGAGCGCTTTGGATTCTGGGCAAAATCGAATCGGCAGTTGGTAGGACTATGCGCCATTATTTAAGACGCTATGTACAGCTACGAAAGCCTGCCCTCGAACAACCTGGTCATGACAACGAATTGATCGCCAATTTCCAAGGCGTAGCTTGCGATATTGCCGGGGTTGGTTCGTGTGCTTTGTACGTGTGGTGTCATAGTGCACGCCTCAGCCAGCGAGGTGTTATGATCCGCCGTTCGGAAGCATTCGCTGCAGGACGCGATCGCGTAGGATAAAGTAATGGTACAGGCTGGCCACCACGTGCAGCCAGATTAGCGCCAGGAGTACCCAGGACAGGGCAGTGTGAACATCTCCGACTTGGGAGCCAATCCCCGGGTTCGGTGAAAGAAGCTGCGGCAGCGTGACGGTTCCGAACAGACTAACCGGCCAGTCGCGAGCGGACGCCGAAGCCCAGCCCAATACCGGTAGAACGAGCAGCAGCAGGTAGAGCAGGCCGTGGGTTGCGTGCGCCGCCATCTGCTGCCAGATCGGTGCACTGTCCCCGACCAGCGGTACAGGATGCCGGAGACGCCAGAGCAGTCTCAAGATCACCACCGGCATTATCATCACGCCGAACGACATATGCAGGTTGATGAGCGTTTCGGGAACAACGCCGCGGTGGATCTCGGGCATACACCAGGCGACGACGAACTGGACCACCAATAGAACGACAATTAGCCAATGCAGGGACATGGCGACGGAACCGTAGCCCGGCTTTTGCGCCTCAGACATCTCACCAGCGGCAAACAAAGTCTTCTCCACAGCAACAACTCCTTTCCCCTAAGCCGGACAAGCCGGAACCAAACAGATTAAATTGTTAAACTAAATTAGTGGCAACACGATGCTCATCGCATAGGTGACGACGATGGAACTGCTCACCGAACGCTATGCGGACCGGCTTGCCGGCGTCTTGTCTTGCTTCGACCGAATCATTGCGACGGGCACCTTGCCTGGTGCTTGCTATGACGCGGGCATGACGAGCTCATGGCAGTCGAATCTTTGACTATCCGCAGTTTGCTCTGGCGTTGCGCGAACGAGTCCGAACAGGCGCAGCGCTCGCCGAAGAGCACGGGGTCTCTGATGCAGGTCGAATACTTCATCGACTTGGTGTTTCGTTCGCCGGAAACCTTGGCCCCGCTCCACGACCAACTTTCGCGCCAAGCGCTACTGGCGGTGAAAGCCGAACAAGTATCGACCTTCCTGGGCAAAATGCTCACCCCACAAGTGGCAGCCGAAATCGGCTCGCGCTTCACCGCTCGCATCGAAGGCACCTGTATCAAGCACCGCTTTGGCTCCTGTTCGGTCAAGCTCTATGACAAGTTCCACTGCGTCCCACGGCTCGAAACCACCACCGACGACGTGTCCTTGTTCAAGCACCACCGCAAGGCGGAACATCGCGGTGGGCACACCACCCGCGAACTCGCAGCCCTGAAAAAGTCCATCTGTAGCCTCGTCGATCTGCGCGAAATCCTGCTCGGCTGCAACCGTCGTTACCTCGAGTTTCTCTCCGCGTTCGACGACAACAGCAGCGGCCAACGTCTGCTCGGCCGCGTTACCCAAGCCAAGCACGATGGTGAGCACTGCTACTCCGGGATCAACTTCTTCGACCCCGACGACCAAGCGCTTTTACGTGCAATCCAACGCCCCGAATTCAACATTCACGGCCTGCGTCGCGCGGATCTGGCTGCGCGCTTGACGATGTTCTCGCCTTCCCAACACTCCCGCCAATTGCGGCGACTACGTGAACTTGGCTTACTCAAACGTGTCGCCGGCACCTACCGTTACTATCTGACGCGTTGCGGCCGTGCCGTCGTCGCCGCATGCTGCCGTCTGACCGAGTTCGTTTATCGTTCGAGCACTCGCCAACGTGTGACCTCGATTCTTTGCAACTTCTGTCAACTCTCAACTCCATTTTGAGAATTCCGGATTGGTGTTGGTCGCGCTCCTCCAATCCCTTCCCATATCTTTCGACATCGCGGTAGTTCCCCACGAGTGGCGGAAAGCACTGCCACGCGGCAGGGGCTCTACCGCAGGTCGTTGATAGGGTTTACCTCCGGGAAAACGTGAGTAGCGTAAAGGTGTCCGAAAAATACCTGTTCGGATAAAACGGGGTGGCCGCTGGGGTCACCTTCCTGGACGGATCCAGGGTACCCTCGGCGGTCACCATGTACACTCGCTTGGTGTTCGGGTCCAAGGCCATGGTGCGTGCGTAAGGGCGCGTAGTTGTTGCTTCCGCGAGCTTGTACGTGTTCGCGTCCTCTTGGTCGAAGATGACCAGATTCGAGTCGATGCCGTTCGATGTGTAGATCTTGTGGCTGTCGGGGTCATAGACGACGCCGTCGTTGCCGCGACCGATTGGTCGCGTCGCGATCACCTTCCCCGAATCCCAATCCAGGATCGCAAGGACGGGATTCTTGCCGCGGCAGCCGAGGAAAATTCGCTTGTTGGCGCGATCTACAGCGAGGCCCGTCGGTTCCTCACAGCCCGGCGTAGGCCACACGGCGCTCACCTTGTGCTGCTTGGCATCTATCCGTGCCACCGCATTTTTATCGCGCAATGACTGGAAGAAGTTGCCCTGGCCGTCCGGGGCGGCCGCCTCCAACTTCTCGCTGTCCATTTTTAGTCTGGCGACTATGGAGCCGGTCTTGGCATCCAAGAACGTGATTTCCTTGCTGTCGCCCCTCATGAATGCGAGTTGCTTGGTCACCGGTTCATAATAAGCGGCGTCCGCATCTTCACCAAGCTTGATGCGCTCAATCGCCTTTAGCGTTGAGAGTTGAAAGACCGTCGTCGATCCATCACCGTTGGTGGTATACCCGCGGTCGAAGTCGCCGACGAGTGTGGTCATGTTCGCGCCCTGCGAGTTTTCGATGCTGCCTACCAATTTCTTGGCTTTCACATCGTAAACAGTGACACCGTCTTGACGCCGTCCGATGTACAAATACGAGCGAGCCGGGTCAAGTGCAAGGTAGTCCCAACCTGGGGTAGCGCCTTTCAACGTCACCGCTGACTCAAGTTGATAAAACTGCTGCGCCTGCGTCTGCCCCAGGCAGGTCACTGAAGCAAGGGCGGCAAATGTGGCGACTAGCAATAGCCTGCCGCGTCGCCGAAAAATTGCGCTGCCCGTCGGAGTCGATATCATGTTTTCTCCTATTCGAAGGTTGGGTTTGTCTAAACTTCATCAGGCTCGGTCGCAACGTTTGAGATCCTGGGGAGATTGCGTCTCGCGAAATAGTCAGACCGCGGTTGAGCAGGACGCTAGCCCGTGCACGATCAGTACCGTCTTTCGCACCATTGCGTTATCGCGAGAACCAGCGCGACATCGAACGAACCCTACCCCGTGGAACATCCATGCCATTGCGACACCCCTCTCTCGTGCTCCTCCGCTGTTAAGCCGTTACGCGGTTACTTTGACTCGCTTGCGCCATTACGATTACCGCATGCACAACTTTTCACTTTGATGGAGAGCGGGGGTTTTCGCCAAAGGCTCGTTTTCCCCTCCCAGCTCGACTACGCAGTCAGAACAACCGGACGGCCGTAGAAAAAGCCCTGGTACAGATCGAACCCCAACGCCAGGCACTGGCGTGCCCGCTCCACAGTGTTAACCTTCTCGGCCAACAGTCTGGCTGGCCACAATCTCAGTCGGTCCACAAGTTTTGATAGCGAATTCGGGTCGAGGCGCAAGACATCGATCTTCACGACGTCGACGATTTCGAGCAGCGGTTCGTAGGTCTCGCTATAGCGAACGAAATCATCGAGCGCGAGACGGTATCCTATCGTCTTCAGGGCTCGGCAACGCTGCACGATCTGCTCATCGATGTCCACGGTCTCCAGGATTTCGAGCACAACTTTGTCTTTCGGCAGCTTCTCAACCTCGCCACTGAGCAACCACTCCGCGTCCAGATTGACAAATGCCTGGGATTCCCCCACCACGGTACGGATGCCGATTTTACGAAATGCGCCGTTGACGACGCATGCGGTGGCAAGGGCGTCGTCAATGATGCGGGCTTCGGCCTGGTCAGCGGAGGATCGGAACAGCAACTCATACGCCACCACATGCCGTTGCCGGTTCAGGATCGGCTGGCGACCGAGAAAGACGTCAGAAGATTGGATTTGCATTTCGTACCTCTCCTCGCACCGACGAGGCTCTCCAGCAGGCTGCCGGATTGGCCCCTAGCCGCATGTCTGATGCCCGCGCCCACTTTCGGATTGTCGCGAACCACGTCTCGAAAGCTGTGTCCGTGGCCACGTAAGTCGCCCCGCCGGCAGCCCACATGACCTGCATCGTGTCTCGGCTGTCGTGGAGCGACAGCCCGATGATCTTCACCGGCGGGCTCTCCGCCGTGATCGGTTGAGTAGCGTCAGTCACGTTCATCTTCATATCCATCACGATGACGTCGGCTTGCGCGCGGCGGCTGGTTCCCACCCCACTCTCCCCGTCCGTCGCGTCGGCCAACACTCCTCGATGAACTCGCACGGACCGTTTGCGTTTCTCTGGCGATCGTCCACCAGCACCGCCCGGATGCAGCGCAATGGGGCCTGCTCGCCAACGTGGCCGGGTCATCACGGGCATAAGACCGCACATCGCGGGCAACCCGGAGATGATGAAAGGCTCGACCGTAGCCACTCTAGCGGTGGGGTCCGTGTCACTTCGAGTTCGTCGGGCAATCCCCCGGCGGTTGAAGAGGCACACGCCGCCCATCCGCTTAAAAGGAAGCGTTGTCCCGGGACGTAGGGCGAGGACTCTTGACGATTCGCGATCATCCCTCTTACCAGCAATCCGTCTCGTCTTCCGAGGTGCATTGGCCGCAGTAATCGACCCAATGGCCGATAGGCTGACTACAGCCTTTGCACAGCTTTACGGTGGCATGGAACGGCTTGAGAGCTTCCAGGACTTCGACCGTACAGTAGGCGCAAACGTCAGCAATGTTTAGGCCATGCGAGCTTTTTGCCAGGTGCGGGACACGAGCCATTGCGCGCGACGGATAATTGCCAAGATTTGCATTCATGACTTTCTCCTCCAAAGAGCGTGGACGTCATAAGTGGCGCTGATCGGTCCGCGACGGCATATTGCAGCACGACCGGCCCTGGTTTTTCCTTCTGCTGGTGAGACGGCACCCGAACAGATGTTGTTTACAATATGCCTGCAACCTAAATCGAACCGGAACGGCTTCTGAATTTTCTTTAAGCTGTTAGTGCCGGACCGTAAACTTCCGAAGTCCTTTAATCACGCGGGTTTCGAGGGAATTGAGTGAAATGAAGATGCTCAGAATAGTAGCGCCTACGGGGAGAGGCTGAGGGGGAATAGTCGATTGCAGAAGGGTACTGAGCGGAAATCTTCGTTCAGAATTGCAATCGAGTAGTCGCAAAAAAGCTTCGCAAAGTGTGAGAATCGAGTAATCGATTTCGGCCGAGAAACGTTACCTCCGGCAACGTCACATGGGGTGGCGTCTGATCGGGGAGGAAGAGGATGCGAGTGGTTCAGAATCCGCAGATGCAAATCGGCGACGTCGACATTTCCCAAATCAAATTCGACCAGAAATCGCGAGATGACATTCCGCGGATTTTGCGGGGTTGCTGCACCCGTACATGAACGTAGCGCTGCGCGAGGAAATATTTAAATTGCTGGAAAAAAGGATTTCACCCGAAGGCCATAAGCGAAATGGCCGGCCGGGCATGACGCTGTGGCGGATTTTGGTGTGCGGCGTAGTGCGACTGGATCTGAACGAGGATTACGAGCGAGCTGCATGAACTGGTGAATCATCACGACACGATCCGCCAGATACTGGGACACACGGAGTTCGATGAGACCTCGTACCATTTTCAAACGCTGAAAGACAACGTCAGCCTGCTTACGCCGGAGCTACTAGAGGAGATCAATCAAATTGTGGTGAACGCTGGCCATGGTTTGATAAAAAAAAGGACGGCGAAGCGCTGCGTGGGCGCTGCGACTCCTTTGTGGTTGAGACCGATGTGCACTATCCCACCGATGTCAACCTGCTGTTTGATACGATGCGCAAGGTCGTGACGCTGACGACAGGGCTGTGCGCACGCCATGGCCTCAGCGACTGGCGGCAGCACGCGTACAACGTAAGCCACATGAGGCGGCTAATGCGGGCTGCGTAAAACAAGAAGCGCAGCAAAGCGAAATCGGAAGGGCAGCAGGCAAAACGCCAGGCATCCATTGAAAAAGCCCATCAAGCTTATCTGGATGTCGCGCAGCGCTAGTTGGACAAGGCGCGTGATACGCTTGCGGCGCTTGAACAACGGGGTTCCGCGAGCGAGATCGATATGGTTCTCAAGCTCGAGATTGAAAGTTACATGAAGCACGCGAATCGCCAGATAGACCAGACGAAGCGCCGGGTCAGCGGTCTTGCCGAGAAAAGGCAAGCTATCGCGACAAGCTCAGGAAGTGGAACAATCGGACGCTTTCATCAGAGCGCGACACAGGCATTCGGCGGTTGAATCGGTGATCAACGCGGTCGAAGTCCATGGTCTCGTAGAAGCCTGGATCATGGCATCGATGGCTTACGGCGTTATGTTGCAATGGCTGTGCTGGCAAGAAGCATTCACCGCATTGGCGACTTTTGAAGCAACAGGAACAAAAGCGTGAGAAGAGAACAAGGGAATATTCCGATCGCGACACCACACTGAAATGGGCGGCCTAACAAACCCGGAGATCCCGTTGTTATATAACGCCCTGATCTAAAGCAGTCAGGGGTTCCGCACCTTCAAAAATTGGCGAAAATCGCCTGTAGATAGCAAGTAGTTTTGTCCGGTTTTTGTAGCACATGAATTGTCTGGTCGTTTGTTGGCGGCGCAGTCATGAGAAAACCTACGCTGCCGCCTTGCGTTTGGTGTTCAGTTGCTTGCCTTTGGCGTCGTAGCGGGCTAGACAACGCGGGCCGTGGAAGACCGCGAGAGTGCCGTTGGGATATTCATGCACACGCACGCTCGCCTTCACGTAGTGGCAACGATGGGTGTCTTGCGGGATCTGCAGGACACGGCCGTCGTAGCGCACGGTGTTGTCGTTACCGACCACACGCATTTCCTGGACACAGAGGATATCGGCCAGGTGGGAGCCAATGAAGGGTACGAAGGCGCTGCCCGGCTCGCTGGGTGGAACCTTGAAACGCCGATTGTGGGTGGGCAGGTAGCTGCGTTGCAAGAAACGATTGGCCGCTTCGATGGTGCGGATGCCGGCGAGAGCCAACTCCTTCGGCAGGCGCTCTTGCAGGGTGCGGAACAGCCGCTCGCTGCGACCCCGGGTTCGGGCGAGTAGGCGGCGATCAGCTCGATGCCCAACTGGTTCAGGGCGCGATGGAATTGCGTGGGCTGGGTCTTGTCGACCTTGCCGCCGGCCTTGGGCGTCAGGAAATAGTGACTGCCTCGGTCGACGTAGAGGCTGGCGAACAATCCCTGAGATTCAATCACCGCCTGCACCCCGAGGAAGCTCGACATGGTGCCTTCCTCGGCGACAAAGAAAGCTGAGTAGATCGTGTTATCGGCATCATCCATGGTCACGATCAAGTCCCATTTGGCCCCCGCCACCCATTCATGGCGCGAGCCGTCCTGGTGCAGCATCATGCCTGGGAGCGGGCGGCGTTCCCGGCGTTTGCGATGGGCGCCGCGCCGCTTGGCTTTAGCGACCAGCCCGGCCGCTTGCAGTACCCGCTTGGTCCAGGTGTAGGAGCGGGCGATCCGATGCACTTCCCTCACCTTCTCATGGAAGTGCTTGGCGGTGAACCCGGCATAGCGACTGCGATACAGCTCCTGCACCTTGAGTACCTGATCGAGCGGGGCCCGCCGCGCCGAGACCTGACCGATGCGTTTATCGATCAGTCCATCCAGGCCGTCATCCTCATAGCGCCGCATCCAGCGCCGCACCGTGCGCACATCCACATTCAGAATCTCCGCCATCGCTTCCTGGCTGAGCCGCCCCGCCCGATGGTGGATTTGTCACGCTGTACCAAGATTGCAATCGCATTCTGACTGTGTCCGGCTTTCTTGAGGATGTGAATTTGGTATCGTTCGTCTTGG
>Ga0209118_1000859_pt1 | contig 15166 bp, 16 predicted proteins | sample BlaSpr_A8_Ref_M1_FD_187988 | JGI IMG/M metagenome (GOLD analysis project Ga0209118, IMG submission 187988) | Forest soil microbial communities from Thunder Bay, Ontario, Canada - Black Spruce, Ontario site 2_A8_Ref_M1 (SPAdes) (version 2) | ecosystem: Environmental > Terrestrial > Soil > Boreal...
GAGGCCCCCGCACGGTCCGCAAAATTCTTGCTGATGATTTCCAGCAGCGGCAGCTGCGTGCGGCTGATGCGTTGTGCCAAGAAATCATAGGGCCGAACGGCATTGGCAGTCTCCTTGCCGCTCTTTTCGAGCAATGCCTGCACCTCTTCGTCGGAGATGCGCGCCGGAGTCTGGTCCATTACTGCACCACGAAACTGGTGAACAGCACGTCGTCCACGTCGGGACTTCCTTCCTTCTTCTGCACGGCGCGAACTTCCGTGAGCGCCTCTTGCCGGAACTTTTCCTTCCCCTCGCGCGACATCATCGACTGATAGTTGCGATTGCTCATCAGCAACAGCAGATTGTTGCGGATCAAGGGGACGTTTTTCTGCACGCTCTCGATGGCCTTTTCGTCGTGAGCCATGATTTCCATGGTGATTTGCAGGAAACGCACCGCTGAACCGTCCTCGAAGTTCACGACCAGGGGCGGGTCGATGGCGTAGTACAGGGAGGGCTTGCCGGCGTGTCCCTCGGCCTCTTTGGAGGCGGCGGCCACCGGCACGATGGCCGTGATCTTGCCGTCCTTGTCGAGCTTCAGATCCGGCAGCGGGTGCAGCTTGGCATTGATGAAACCGCCGACCACGACTGCAGCTAAGGTGAGGGCGAAGATGCCCAGCCCATTCATCAGCTTACCCGTCATGCCGCCGGATTTTTGCGGCGGAGGGGGAGGAGCGTCGTCAGCTTCGTCGGCCATTGGTTCGATTCCAGACGCGGGCATATGCCGCATCCAGAATCGAGCAAGTTCTATGCCAGAAAAATTCTAGTGCGTTTTTATCAAGCTATTCAGTCGCTTACGCTTCGCTGCATGCTTCGCCGGAGCCGACGCCGGCCGCCGGCAATTTGACGCTTACCAAATATTCACGCGCTGCTCCGGCGGCAAATACATCTTATCGCCTTCGTGGAGGCCAAAGGCCGCATAGAATCCTTCCTGGTTTCTCAAAGGCGCAGTGCCGCGCACCGCCGGCGGCGAGTGCGGATCGGTCTTGATGCGCTGGATCGTCTCGGCCTCGCGCACCTTGCCCCGCCAGACCTGCACCCAGCCCAGATACAGACGCTGATCGCCGCTGAATCCGTCGATGACCGGCGCCTCGTGGCCCGCCAGCGATATTCGATAGGCCTTGTAGGCGATGGCAAGCCCGGAATTGTCGCCGATATTCTCACCCAGGGTCAGCGCCCCATTGACATGGTAATCGGGCACCGGCTCGTAGGCGTTGTACTGCGCGATGAGCGCCTTGGTCTTTTCGGCGAATTTGTCGTGATCGGCCTTGGTGAACCAATCATGCAGATTGCCGTCGGCATCGAATTGGCTGCCCCGATCATCGAATCCATGACTCATTTCATGCCCAATGACCGCGCCGATGCCGCCGTAATTCGCCGCATCATCGGCCGCCGCATCGAAGAATGGCGGCTGCAGGATTGCCGCCGGAAAGGTAATTTCATTGCTGGTCGCGTTGTAGTACGCATTGACGGTTTGCGGCCGCATGCGCCATTCACCGCGGTCGACGGGTCCGCCCAGCTTGGCGAGATTGCGCCGGTATTCGAACTCAGTCGCGCGCACGACGTTGCCGCGCAGGTCGTCGCGCGAAATCTTCAGCGCACCATAATCGCGCCAATGATCGGGGTAGCCGATCTTCGGCGACATTTTCGCAAGCTTGGCTTGAGCGCCGACTTTCGTCTCAGCACTCATCCAGTCCAAAGTATCGATGTCCCGCCGGTACGCTTCGAGCAAATTTTGCACCAGCGCCTGCATGCGTGCCTTGTTCTGCGGCGGGAAGTATTTCGCGACATAGAGCTTGCCGAGCGCCTCGCCGATACTGCCGTCGAGCAGCGCCACACCGCGCTTCCAGCGCGGTTGATTTTGCGGAACGCCGCGCAGGACGCCGCCGGTGAACGCGAAGCGCTCATCGACAAACGCCTTCGAAAGATACGGGGCCGAGGCGGACAGCACGCGCCACTTGAAATACGCCTTCCACACCGGCAGCGGCGTGCCCGACATCACCTTCGCAAGGGCTTTGAAATAGCTCGGTTCGCTGACGATGACCGCGTCGGCCTTGCCTTCGATGCCGGCGCTGCGCACATAGCGTGGCCAGTCATATCCGGGCATCAGCGCCGATAGCTCCGATACCGCCGTCTTGTTGTAGGTTTTGATGGGGTCCCGCTCTTCCACCCGCGTCCACTGAATTTTCGCCAGCGAGGTTTCCAGGTTCAAAATCGCGGCCGCGCTCGCCGCGGCTTTCGCTTCCCCTGCCATGCTCAGCATTTTCTCGATGTGCGTCCGATAGCTGGCCCGCGCATCCTTGAGCTTGGCATCGTCCTTCAAATAATAGTCGCGGTCGGGCAATCCCAATCCGCTTTGAAACAGGATGACGGCGTACTGCGTGGAGTTTCTCGCATCCAGATTGATGCCCATGCCGTAGGGCGCACCTGCACCGATGGCATTCATGTGGGCGATCGTCGCGGAGATCGCGTTCATGTCCTTGATGGCATCGATGGCCGCAAATTCCCCTTGCAGCGGCTTCAATCCCAACGCCTCGATCTGCTCCTCGTTCATGAAACTGGCGTACAGGTCCGCGAGCTTCTTCGCGTCCGGGTCCGCATCTTGCGTTGCCGTCTGGTCGAGGCCCTCGACGATGCCGCGCAGCTGTTCTTCGGTCGCGTCCTCGAGGGCCGTGAACGACCCCACCGAGCCCTTGTCGGGAGGCAGCTGAAATGTGCGCAACCACTTGCCGTTCAAGTACTCGTAGGTATCGTCCTGGGCACGAACCGCGCTGTCCACGTATTGAAGATCGATGCCGGAGCGCAGCGCCGGTTGCGGAGCCGACGCCTTCAGAGGCGCTCTCAGAGGAGGGGCCTGATTGCCGGCGCAGGCGGCCAAGCCGACGATGCCCATCCAGGCACAAAACTTCAACATACACTCTCCTCGGTATTGTTTGCGGGCGTCAAAATTTCAATGAAACCTTCAGGCCCGGCCGCGCATCATCCAGCACCAGATGCGCACCGTGCAACTTCGTCACTGCCGCGACCAGAGACAGACCCAGGCCGGAGCCCGGAAATTTACGCGCCTCATCGAGGCGCACACGGCGGCCGAGCACGAGTTCGCGCTTGTCCGCCGGAATACCCGGTCCGTTGTCTTCCACGATGACCTCCGGTGCGCTGCCCGACCCATCCAGCACCACCCGGATGTGCCCGCCGTCCGGCGTGAATTTAATGGCATTGTCGAGCAAGTTCGCGAGCGCCTGCGCCAGCAATTGCCGGTTGCCCAGCACCTGCGCATCCGGCGCCACCGAACTCTCGAGCACGATCCCGCGCTGTTCGCTCACGGGTGCATACAACTCCACCACGCTCGCCACCAATTCCGACAGATCCACCGGTTCGCGCGCCACCGTACCGGTTTCCGCCAGCGCGATCCGCAGCAATGCATCCAAGGTGCTGCGCATCTGATCCACCTCGGTGGTCACCCTCTCGAGAACGCGCCGCTCGGCCGAGCCGGGAACCAGGGAGGCCATCGCGCCCTCGGCCGTGGCCTGCAGCCGATTGAGCGGCGTACGCAAATCGTGCGCGGCGCTGTCAAGCACGGTACGCATGCCCAGAGTGAGCTGCTCGATCTTGTCGAGCATGGTGTTGATCTCGCGCGCCAAGGTGTTGATTTCATCGTCGGCATCGCGCACCGGCAGGCGTTGCGATAGATCGCCGCGCATGATTTGCGTTGCCACCGCGGAAATCGCCCCCGCTTGCGCCAGAATGCGCCGCCCCATCCAGAACCCGCCGCCCAGCCCCAGCAACAACGTGAGCACCACCGCCGTGATCAGGCCGCGCATCATGAGACTCTTGACGTCCTGCCTCTCCTGCACATCGTGCCCCACCAACATGCGGTAGCCGCCGGGCAGCGGAAAGCGCTGCGCGCGCATCTCATGCTCGCGCGTTTCGTCGCCGAACGGCACGGACACCTTGAACAGAAACCACTTGCCGGCGTTGGCATCCACCTTCGGCCACGCGGGGACATTTCCCGCCACCGGCCGCAGTTGCGGGTCCACCATCAGGTACACCGCGCCGCGCACGTCCTGATCTTGCGAGCGCTGTTCGATCAGTTCGATGAAGTCGTTGCGCGACAGCACCAGCATTTGCTCGCGCAGTCCCTGCACTTCCGCCTCGATCAAATTGTCGGTGCTGCCGTCGATCACGCGCGAGACGGCAAAATCCACCGCATAGATGAGCGCGGCGGCGCCGATGGAGAAAACGATCGAATAGACAATTGCGATACGGAACGGGGAGGTACCGAGAACACCGAGAAAGCGCTGATCGGGTCCCATCAGGCTCCTTGCTATTCGTCTTCGCGGAGGCTGTATCCCGCACCACGCACGGTGTGCAGCAGAGGCTTCTCGAAGTCCTTGTCGATCGCCTGGCGCAATCGGCTGATGTGCACGTCAATCACGTTGGTTTGCGGATCGAAATGATAGTCCCACACGCCCTCGAGCAGCATGGTGCGCGTCACGACTTGTCCGCTATGGCGCATCATGAACTCCAACAATTGGAACTCGCGCGCGGTCAGCTCTATTTTCTTGCCGTTGCGCATGACGCGGCGGGTCATGCGGTCGAGTTCCAAGTCCGCCAATTTCAGTTTCGTGCTCGGCTCAGCGTTGCCCGCATCGCCGCGCCGGGCCAGCGCATCGATGCGCGCGAGCAGCTCCGCCATATGGTAAGGCTTGGTCAAATAGTCATCGCCGCCTGCGCGCAGACCGGTGATCCTGTCGTCCACATCGCCGAGCGCGCTCAAAATGAGCACCGGCATCTTGCGGCCCGTGGCGCGCAGCGATTGCACCAGCGCGAGTCCATCCAACTTCGGCAGCATTCGATCGACTATCGCCAGGTCCACGGCGACGGATGAGGCCATGTGCAGGCCCTCGAGGCCGTTGCCGGCGACATCCACAGTATGACCGGCCTCCCGCAGCGCCTTGGCCAGGTAATCGCGTGCGACTTCGTCATCTTCGACAATCAAGATATGCATGGTTTAGTATCTTAGACTAGGATGCGGTCGCCCGGGTTCACTCGATAGGACCCAAAACACAAGCGGATTGTATGCCCGAGGTCGACATGAACAGGGTTGCGCTCCGGCGTGCGACCAGCGGTCGATCTCGGACGCTCGGCGCGGCGCTGCTGATGACCGGCTGGGCATTTGCGGCGCAGGCAAAGGAAGTGCCCCTGTGGGAATTCGGGCTTGGCGTGGGCGCGATAGCCTTTGAGGACTATCGGGGATCGAATACCACCCACGCCTACCCCCTCCCGGTTCCCTATGTGGTTTACAACGGCAAGTTCCTCAAGGCGGATCGTGACGGCGTGCGCGGCACGCTGTTCAATCAGAACTGGCTGGAAATCAATTTGAGTTTCAATTTGACGACACCGGTGCGCAACGATCGCGAACGCAGCGGCATGCCGGACTTGAGATCCACGGTTGAAATAGGCCCATCGTTCGACTTCCATCTGTTTCGCAGCGAGAACCGCAAAGTGAAATTGGACCTGCGCATGCCGCTGCGCGCCGCGGCGACGGTTGAGTCCTCGCCCCACATCATCGGATGGACATTCAGCCCACGATTCAATGTGGATCTGAGGGACCCTTTCGGGCTTCCCGGCTGGAATCTCGGGCTTCTCGCAGGCCCGCTATTCGCGGATCGCCGCTACCATGATTATTTTTATTCAGTTGCCCCTCAGTTTGCAACTGCATCGCGGCCGCAATTCCAGGCCGAGGGCGGTTACGCCGGAACACAAACCCTGGCGGCATTGTCCAAGCGGTACCCGAAACTTTGGGTGGGCGCGTATATGCGTTACGACACCCTGGCCGGCGCTGCATTTGTTGACAGTCCGCTGGTTCAGCGCAAAAGCTATTGGACGGCGGGATTTGGTTTCGCCTGGATGATCCGAAAATCAACACAGCTGGTGGAAATACCGGACTGATACCGACGATGCCGCGTTTTCCGAAAGTCATTTACGAATATTTCGCGCTCTATAGTTCACTGGCCCTGTTGGGTGTCATCTGCCTGACCTGGTCGGTATTTGCCATACCGCTGTATTTCATCTTGCCGACACGCGCCGGTACGGCGGTGGGCCGGTTCGGTATCATGGCGGGTTTTCGGCTCTATTCCTGGTCTCTGTCGGTCACCGGCACCTACCGTTTGGACTTGCGTGCCATCGATACCTTGCGAGGCGGCCCGCCGCTGATCCTGGCCCCGAACCATCCTGCGCTGATCGATGCGCTGTTGATCTTGACCCGGCACTCGAATCTCGTCTGCGTAATGAAATCGGAACTCATGAACAATGTGTTTTTGGGTTCCGGTTCGCGCCTCGCGCGCTATGTGCGAAATGACTCGTCACGGCAAATGGTCAAAGAATCCGTGGCGCATCTGCGGGCGGGCGCAGTGCTGCTGCTGTTTCCCGAGGGCACGCGCACGACGCGAACGCCGATCAACCCGTTGGTCGGCAGCGTAGGACTGATCGCGAAACATGCCAAGGTGCCGGTGCAAACGCTGCTGATCGAGACCGATTCGCCGTTTTTGAGCAAAGGCTGGCCGCTGTTCAAGCGTCCTACCCTGCCCATCACCTACCGCGTACGCCTGGGCCGCCGTTTTGATCCGCCGACGGATGTTGCCGCCTTTACGGAAGAACTCGCCGGTTACTTCCGGCAGGCGCTCGAAAATGCGCTGCAGACCCGTTGGCTGAAACGCGAATCATGACGCCATCGAGCACTCACCTCGTGCTCATTCCGAGCTACAACCCGGGCCCCAAAGTGTATTCCACCGTGCACGCGGCGCTCGAGCGATGGGCTCCCGTCTGGGTGATCATCGACGGCAGCACCGATCATTCCGAACACCGCCTGTCGGAGATGGCGGCTGCGGAATCGAATCTTCGCGTGTCGGTATTGCCCAAGAACAGCGGCAAAGGCGCCGCAGTTCTATTTGGAATGCGGGAGGCACAAGCCTTGGGCTTTACTCACGTGCTGACCATGGATTCCGATGGACAGCATCCAGCCGAGAGCATCGCGCCCTTCATGGAGGCCTCGTTTTCATCTCCAGGCGCCATGATCTTGGGAAAACCCATATTCGATGACAGTGCGCCGGGCTTGCGCGTCAAGGGCCGCAAGATATCCAACTGGTGGGCCAGTCTCGAAACCTTGTGGGCCGGAATCGACGATTCGCTGTTTGGCTTTCGCGTCTATCCCATCGCTCCGTTGATCAGCATCATGCGCCGGCAACTCTGGATGCGGCGCTTCGATTTCGACGTCGAGGCGGCGGTGCGTTTGTGCTGGCGGGGCGTGATCCCGATCAACCTACCGGCAAAGGTGCGCTACTTCAAGCCCGAGGAGGGCGGCGTTTCGCATTTCAATTATTGGCGCGACAATGCACTGCTCAGCTGGATGCACTTCCGGCTATTCTTCGGATTCGTCCTACGCCTGCCGTTGTTGGCGGCGCGGCGCCTGCGCAAAACTTAGCTGGCAGGCCCCGGGAAGCGGGGTTGCCGCACCGCCCCGCACCTATATAATGCCGCTACTTAGAACTCCACCCATTGAAAGCCTAGCCTATGTCCGACAAAGCGTCGCTCATGCAACAGCCGGCGCCCCTGACCGATGTCGGTCTGCAGCGGGAACTTGCCGGGCTGTTCGTGCAAGCATTGAACCTCGAGGTGCAGCCTCAGGAAATCGATCCCGACGCACCCCTGTATGGCGAAGGGTTGGGATTGGATTCCATTGACATATTGGAGGTGGCGCTGATCGTCTCCAAACAGTACGGCATTCACTTGCGGGCCGACAGCCACGAGAATCAGCAAATCTTCCGTTCTTTGAGGCATCTAGCCGAGTACATTGCGGCGCAGAGAACCAAGTAGTCATGGCTTCGGGGCGAAGACTGCAGCTTGCTGCCGTCGCCGTGTTCTTGATCGCTTACGCCGGCCTATCGCACTACAGCAATTCGAATCCGCAGGCGCACGATCTCGGGGCGGCGCTCGCACTTGCGCCCGTGCTGGCGATCGGTTTCGTTCTCATCTGGCGCTGGAGCGGCGCGCTGGCCGGGCTTCTGGCGGCCGCAGCAGCGGCATTCCTGGTGCATCATTACTGGCCGCTATTCACCCGGAATTTCTCCATTGTGTACCTGATCCAGCAGTGCGGCTTCTACGCCATCATGGCCTTCGGTTTCGGGCGCTCCCTGCTCAAAGGCCGGGTGCCGTTATGCACCCAGCTCGCAGACAAGATTCACGGGCCGTTGTCCGCAGCCGAACTGCGCTATACCCGGAAGGTCACCATTGCTTGGGTCGTTTTCTTTCTGCTGAATATGGCGGTGTCAGGTGTGCTGTTCGCCTTCGCGCCGTTGCGCATCTGGTCGCTTTTCGCCAACTTCTTGTCGCTGCCGCTGATCTTGCTCATGTTCGGGGCTGAATACGCCGTCCGGCGCCGCGCGCTGCCGCAGGTACAAACCAGCAGCCTGATCGCCACCTTGCGCATGTACTTCGCGAATCCGCCTTGAGCCTCATGGAAACCATCGCACTACTGTCACATAGCTCGCCGGCGGCGATCATCGCCTATCGCGGCGGCATCCCGGTCACCGCCCAACAATTTCTTGGCGACGCGACGCACCTGGCGCAGCACCTGCCTGATTCCAAGCACGTGCTCAATGTATGCACCGATCGATATCACTTCACGGTGGGGCTCGCCGCCTGCTTGATGTCTCAGCGCATCAGCCTATTGCCTTCCACGCATACCCCACAGGTCATCGCACAGCTCGCCACCTTTGCACCGGATGCATTCTGTTTGACGGACGATCCGCGCTGCGATATTGAACTGCCGCAAGTCTATTATCCGGATCACTTTCACGGCTCGGTGCAGCGCGGCCTGGCTCACTCCTTCAGTGTCCCCGGCATCCCAACCTCGCAGCTCGCCGCGATCGTGTTTACCTCAGGCTCCACCGGCACACCCGTTCCCTACAGGAAAACCTGGGGCCTGCTGGCGCGCTGCATTCAGAACGGCGCGCCGCGCTTGGGACTGTCGGATGGCAGGAGCCACACGATCATCGGCACCGTGCCCGGCCAGCATATGTATGGATTCGAATCCACCGTTCTGCTGGCGCTGCTCAGCGGCAACGCCTTCAGTGCCGAGCGGCCGTTTTATCCCGCCGACGTTGCGGCGGCCGTCAAGCTGGTCCCACGGCCGCGCGCGCTGGTGACGACGCCCATCCACCTGCGCACCCTGCTCACCTCCGAGGTTGAATTTCCGCCCGTGGACCTGGTGGTGTCTGCAACGGCTCCGTTGAGCCAGGAACTGGCGCGCGACGTTGAAGAGAAGTATAAAACGTCGCTGTTGGAGATTTATGGCTCAACGGAGACGGGCCAGATCGCGATTCGCAGGACTGCCGAGACGGCCGCGTGGCGGCTTTGGCCCGGGGTTCACCTGAGCGTCGCGAATGAGCAGGTGTATGCGCAAGGCGGTCACATCGAGCAATTGACCGCGATGTGCGATGTCATCGAGATCACGGGGCCGGAGGAGTTCTTGCTGCATGGTCGCACGGCCGACTTGGTCAACGTCGCGGGAAAGCGCAGCTCCTTCGCCTATTTGAATGCTCAGTTGAACTCCATTCCGGGCGTCGTGGACGGCGCATTTTTCCTGCGAGAAGGATTGACGGGCTCCACCGGCGTGGCGCGCCTGGGCGCGGTGGTGGTCGCTCCGGGATTGAGCGTGGCGGCACTCACCGAACACCTGAGGCAGCGGATCGACCCTGTGTTCCTGCCGCGGCCGCTGCTCATGGTCGAGCAGCTGCCTCGCAACGCGACCGGCAAGCTGCCCCAGCAGGCGCTGCAAGGCTTCGCCGAGGATCAACTGCGGACCGACGAACCACTGTGAAGATGCAAACCGAGCTCAAAATCTCTCCGGACCACCCAGCGTTTGCGGGCCACTTCCCCGCATTTCCGGTGCTGCCCGGTGCGATACTGCTCGATGAAATGCTAAATGCCATCGAACTCGCGCGCGGAATCGACCTCAAACGCTGGCATATCAGCGCCGCGAAATTTCCCGGCGCGGTTCGCCCGGGTGACCACCTCGTCTTGGAACACGATTCGCCGGCGGCAGGATTGATTCACTTCACGATTCGGGCCGAGAATCGCAAGGTGACGAGCGGCACACTGCATGAGTCCTAAAGCGGCAAATCTTGCGGACCAAACCAAAGCAGCGGAATGGGTCAGGCATCGCGAGCGCGGCAGCCTCTGGCTGTTGAAGATCATGGCGCTTCTGTCGTTGCGTTTGGGCCGCACCTCGAGCCGCGTCATTCTGTACGGCATCGCCGCGTATTTCTTTTTATTCGGGCCCGGCGCGCGGCGCCACTCCCTATGCTATCTGCGCCGCGCCCTCGGCCGCGCGGCCACGGCGCGCGATCGCTTCCTGCAAATCTTGAGCTTCGCGACCACCATCCACGATCGCGTCTATCTGATGAACGAACAGTTCGAGAAATTCAATATTTCCATCGAGGGAGAAGCGGCGGTGCTGGCGCAGGCGTCGACCGGCCGCGGCGCTCTATTGTTGGGCTCGCATATGGGCAGCTTCGCGGTGATGCATTCCTTGAGCCGGCGCCAAACCGGCCTGCACGTTTCGATGGCGATGTACGAGGACAACGCACGCAAGATCAGCGGCATCCTTGCGGCGATCAATCCAAAAGAGGTGCCGGATATCATATCCCTCGGCCAAATCGATGCCATGCTGCGTATCGCGGAACGTCTCGAGCGCGGCGGCTGCGTCGGCGTGCTGGCGGACCGCACGTTGGGAGACGAGCCCAGCGAGGCAGTCACGTTCCTGGGAGAACGGGCTTACCTACCGAGCGGACCGATGCGCGCGGCCGCCATTCTGCGCTGCCCGGTGTTTTTCATGGCCGGCCTGTACCGCGGCAAGAACAACTATCATGTGGTATTCGAACGCGTCGCGGATTTTTCGGCCACCAGCGTCGGCAGCCGCCATCTTGCCGTGCGTGCGGCAATCGAGCGCTACGCGGCGGTGCTCGAGCATTACTGCCGCAGCGATCCCTACAATTGGTTCAATTTTTTCGATTTCTGGCGTCCCCCCGCCCGCAGCCGGAGCGGATGATGCGCGCGCTGCCGTTGATTGCCTTGAGTGTGTTTGGCGCGCTGTCTGGTGCTGCCGCCTCGAGCGCCGCGTCGTCGGCGTTCAATGATCTGGATGAGATCATGGGCCTGCTCGCGATGCGCCAGCACGGCCGGGTCGAATTCATCGAGCAGCAATTTCTCTCCGTCTTGAATCATCCGATCGAGTCCTCGGGCGAGTTGCGCTATGACGCGCCGGACCGGCTCGAGAAACGTACGCTCAAGCCGCGCGCAGAAACCCTGGTGCTCACCGGCGGGATATTGACCGTGGAACGAGCGCATAGCCGGCACGTGATGGATTTGCATGCCTATCCGCAGGTACAGCCTTTCGTTGAAAGTATTCGCGCCACTTTGGCCGGCGATCGAAGCGCTCTGGAGCGGTTATTTCATCTGGATTTCACCGGCAGCGTTGCACGCTGGACGTTGACCTTGGTGCCCTTGGAATCCAAGGTCAAGCAATCGGTCGCGCAGGTGCGCATCGAGGGCGCGCGGGATCAATTGCTGAAAGTCGAGATTCGTCAGCCCGACGGCGACCGTTCGCTGATGACACTGCGGCCATCCACGTTGCCATGATCGTGCGCCGTGCACGAGTGCTCATCGTTTGGATCGGATGCGTCGCGTTCGCGGCATTCGTCGTGGCACGTGCCCGGTACATCACCGATCTATCGGCATTCCTGCCGGCCAACCCCACACCCGTGCAACAACTGCTGGTCGATCAGCTGCGCGATGGGCCGGCCTCGCGTCTGATCCTGATTGCGATCGAGCAAGGCGACGCCGCCGCGCGCGCCCGCGTGTCCGCCGCAATGGTCGATCGGCTGCGCAAGGATTCCCAGTTCTCCAGCGTCAATAACGGCGAGGTTGCCGGGCAAAGAGACCGCGAATTCCTGTTTCAGCACCGCTATCTGTTGAGCGAGGCAGTGAACGCGGAGCGCTTTTCCGCTCCCGGATTGAACGCGGCCATCAAGGAAACCATCGACAATCTGGCCTCGCCCGCGGGCCTGCTGTTCAAGTCCTTGTTGCCGCGCGATCCAACGGGCGAGTTGCTCAACATCCTCGATCAATTGGCGCGCGCGCCGGCCCCGCAAAGCCGTGACGGCGTCTGGGTCTCCGCCGATGGAACTCGCGCCTTGGCCGTGGCGCAAACCGCAGCGAGCGGATCCGACAGCGACGCTCAGAGCCGGGCGATCGATGCGATTCGGTCGGCGTTTGCCGCCGCCGCGACCGGTTCGCGGCAAGTCTCTCGCTCGCCGCAGGCCCCGGGCTCGCCGCAAGTCGCAGCCACGGCTGTGCAATTGCACCTGAGCGGACCCGGCGTATTCGCCGTGGCGGCACGGGCCAAAATTGAGCGTGCAGCCGTGCGCTTGTCGATCGCCAGCGGCATCCTGGTGGTGGCCCTGCTGCTCATCGTCTATCGATCGTTGCCGGCGCTCGGCCTGGGCCTGTTGCCGGTAACCACGGGCGCACTGGTCGGCGTCGCTGCTGTGGCGTTGGGTTTTGGCGCCGTTCATGGAATCACACTGGGATTCGGAGTTACCTTGATCGGCGAGTCGGTCGACTATTCGATCTATTTTTTCATTCAGTCGCGCCGCGCCCAGAATGTTGCCGCGGGCCATACCTGGCAACAACTATGGTGGCCGACGATCCGCTTGGGGATGCTGACTTCCGTGTGCGGATTCGCCTCGCTGCTGCCCTCGGGATTTCCAGGACTGAAACAACTGGGCCTCTATTCCATCAGCGGGTTGATTGCCGCAGGCCTGGTGACCCGCTTTGTATTGCCGGCGCTTCTGCCGCCGGATTTCGCAATTCGGGACGTGACGTCCCTTGGCCACCGGGTCGCGGGGCTGCTGCAGGGCGTGCGACGGATCGGGCGCCCTGCCTTGGTGCTGTGGAGCGCTGCCTTGGTGCTGCTGGCGATCGCGGTGCTGTACCACGACAGAGCAACCCTATGGAATCGCGAACTGTCGGCGCTCAGCCCTGTCTCGCTCGAAGAACAGAACTATGATGCGAAGCTGCGCGCCGATCTGGGTGCCGCCGACGTGGGCGAGCTGGTGATCGTTTCCGGCCCTGACATGGAATCGATACTGCGCAGTGCGGAGCGTGCGGCGCAGGTACTGCAGGGATTGGTGGACGACAAAGTGATCAGCGGCTTCGAGAGTCCCGCCAATTATCTGCCGAGCATGGCGACTCAAGAGGCGCGGCGCAGCAGCCTGCCGGGCGCGCCGGAGCTGCGCGCCCATTTGAAGCAGGCCTTGGAGGGACTGCCGCTGCGCGCCGACCGCCTGCAGCCCTTTCTCGAGGACATCGAAGTGACGCGCCATGGGCCGCTGGTGACCTCGCGGGACTTGGTGGGGACTTCTTTGAACACCGGCTTCGATGCGCTGATCCTGCATCAAAGGGATCGATGGAATGCGCTGCTGCCGCTGCGCAGCGCCGCTCCCGGCCAAGCGATCGACATGGCGCGCGTAGTCGCGGCGCTGAATGACGGCAAAGTGGACGAGGCGCGGGTGCTGGATCTCAAGCAAGAGTCGGACGCGCTGTATGCCGAGTATCTATCGGAGGCCATTCGCTATTCCCTCGGCGGATTTCTGGCATTGACGGTTCTGCTGCTCATTGCATTGCGCTCAGCACGGCGAGTCACGCGCGTGCTGGTGCCTTTGGTGATGGCGGTGCTCACCGTTGCCGCAGGCCTCGCCGTCTGCGGTGTGCACTTGACCATTCTGCACCTGGTGGGCATGCTGCTCATCGTCGCCGTCGGCTCGAACTACGCGTTGTTTTTCGACCGTCAAGCCCATGCTGCGGGCGACGGCGAAGCGCTCACACTGGCATCCCTGCTCATTGCCAATGCCAGCACGGTGATCGGATTCGGCCTGTTGTCCTTTTCGCAAATTCCAGTGCTCGTCGCACTCGGTACCACCGTGGCGCCGGGGGCATTTCTCGCACTGCTGTTCGCCGCCATCGGCGCACCCGCGGCAAATGCTCATGCGCAGCCTGCTTAAACCTGCGCGGCCCGGCAGCGTGGCGCCGACACAGATGATATGGTTGCCGGGCGCCTATCACTCAGCGCGGGATTTTCTGGACGAAGGCTTTCCGGAGAAGGTTCTCGAACGGCAGATTCCCTTGGATCTGCGCTTCGTCGATTTGGAAATGCGGCACCTCGACGATCGAGAACCGCTCGATCGTTTGCGCGCCGAGATCTTGTTGCCGGCGCGCGCGTCGGGAGTATCGGTCTGGCTGGCGGGAATCTCGTTGGGAGGGTCGATCGCGCTGGACTTTGCCAGCTCCCACCCCGAAGAGCTGGACGGGCTGTGCCTGCTGGCGCCTTATTTGGGAAATCGCATGCTGTTGAATGAAATCAACGCAGCGCGCGGTCTGGCGCGCTGGGAACCGGGGGAGCTTGCGCACGGCGATGTGGAACGCCGGGTATGGCGCCATCTCAAGGCGCGAATGGGCCGGCCATCTCTGTACTTGGGATATGGACGGGAAGATCGCTTCTCGGCGGCGCATGGCATGCTGGCGCAAGAACTTCCGGCGGACGCGGTCGATGTCATCGCAGGCGGCCACGATTGGCGCACGTGGACCAAACTGTGGGAGAATTTTTTGGATTCGCGTTTCAAATGAGCCAGGAAGAAGATGCCCCGGGCCGCTGGATGCCTTCCCCTTTGTTGTACGCGTCCGGCGCAGTGCACTTGGGCGCCGCGGCGGCCGTGCTCGCGAGGCCGCGCGCGTGGCCGTGGGCGCTGGGCGCGCTGGCGGTAAACCACATCGCGTTGGCAGCGGCAGGACTTTGGCCGCGAAGTCAGCTGCTCGGCCCGAATTGGACCCGCCTGCACCCTGGCTGCTCGGCCTCATTGGTATCTTCTGCGGCGCTCACCTAGACTTGTTTGCATGACAGGGCATCGAACAGAGAATCCCGGTAGCGGGGTGTGGCCGCTGATATGGACCGTCGGCGGCCTGTTCTGGGCGGTGGTCGCGATCATCGAGATAGTCGCGTTCTGGCACGCCA
>Ga0209118_1000861_pt1 | contig 15142 bp, 11 predicted proteins | sample BlaSpr_A8_Ref_M1_FD_187988 | JGI IMG/M metagenome (GOLD analysis project Ga0209118, IMG submission 187988) | Forest soil microbial communities from Thunder Bay, Ontario, Canada - Black Spruce, Ontario site 2_A8_Ref_M1 (SPAdes) (version 2) | ecosystem: Environmental > Terrestrial > Soil > Boreal...
CGCTCGCCAAGGGCGAGCACGCCAAGCTCGCCGATGCGCCCTACACGTTCAGCCGCGTGCATCCCGACGATCGGGTGGTGGTCGCCATCGGAGCGAGTGGGACAACGCAGATTTCGGTGGGGCAGGTATTCACCGAAGGGCAGAAGGTGCACGATGCGTACTCGGGGGCGGACGCGGTGGTCAGCGGCGGCAAGGCATCGATCACGGCCGCTCCGGGCGGGGTGGTGCTACTCGAAGCGGTAACAGGCCCTAGCTAGATAGATCCCCTTCCCTTCCGCAAGGCGAACAGGGAGGCATGAAATGGCAGGGCGAGCAATATCCGGCCTCGCCCTTTGATCGACCGATCGCGCCCGCGACGGTTCGAGGCAGCTCATGTCCCTGCGCCGCCGCCAGCCCCGGCAGACCCATGCTCAACGCGTCAGCTTGAGGGTGGAAGCGCGGACGGCATTGCGGACTGACGAACGCCCGGCAGCCGCGGCGTTTTTGTCCGGATTTCCCGGGCGGGCGCCTTCACGGCACCCACCCGGAAACCAGCGCGACTAGCTTAGTCGTCGTGTCGGCCAACCACAAAAACAGCCGTCGTTCTTGCGGGAATCTGGAATGTACCGGTTGCCGAATCGAAGCTCGACGTTTTGACCGTGTCATCGGCACCGTTGCGCTGCACAGGATGCAGTCGGACTTGCGTCCCCGCATAGTCCGCTTGGCCACCGGTCCGCGGAACATACGCGACCGCTTGCTTGTCGGCGTTGAAGAACACGATGAGCCCGTCGCGGGCACCATGCCCACCTTCGCCCGCCAAAGCCATCACGATCAGCGCCGGATTGCTCTGGCCAGGACCGGTGTCGTAGAACCTTACCCGCTCAATCACATCGGCGGCCGTAGTCAGGTTGAGTAACGGAGAACTATTCCGAATCGCGAGCAGATCCAGGAGGTTCCTTCGCGCCTGATCGATTTCTGCGAAGCCAGGCGCTAGAGCCGGATTGCTGAGGAACGGCGTCATCACCGACCAATTGCCATCGTTACTCCCCCAGGCAGGCGGCAATCCGACGCCCCAGTTGTTGGTCTGGTAGGTGAAGTCGATACGGTTAAACCAATCACCCGAGTTGAAGCTGTTGTTGTCGAAGGACTTCGAGCGGAGCATATCGTCACCGCCATGGATGAAGGAGACCCCCTCAGCGAGCGTGATGAGCCCGAGGCCGAGCGTTTGCGCGCGGACCCGATCGGCCAGGCTCGTGCCCATCGGCAGTTTGTACTGGCTGATATCGAATAGCGTCTGGCCGTCGTGCACGGAAGCATAGACGATGTTTTCTCGCGGTTCCCCGGTGTAGGCCGCGTGCTGTCCGAAGTAGTCGAACTGGAAACCTGTCTTGAGCACGCCGTCGCTGCTGTCGACCAACGGGTAGTCGCGCAAGTTGCCGGCAAGTCCCAGCATGATGAGGTCCTTGAGGTGCAGCAGGGTCGCCTTCTGCCCCGCGCTCTGGGCGCCCGCTAGAGCGTTGTTGTCGTACCAGAGGCCATTGATGAATCCCTGGTTCCGCACAAAATCGTCGCCGCTGTCGAACGGTCCGCCGCCCCGCACCGCGTCGCGCAGGCGATCGCTGAAGGTCCCGATGCCCGTACCGGCGAGATTCAGCTGCGTCGCCTGCACGAAGCGCGCATCGTTGCCGACGGCGCCGAAGTTCCAGCCTTCACCGTAGATGTAGACGTCCGGATTGAAGCGCTGCAGGTTCGCGCGAAGCTTGAGCATGGTCGACTTGGGATGAAAGCTCATCAGGTCGAAGCGGAATGCGTCCACGTGGTATTCGCGGGTCCAGACTTCCGTCGAGTCGATCATCAGCTTTTCGAACATCGCATGCTCTGCCGCCGTATCGGAGCAGCAACTGTCCGAAAGTACGTTGCCGACGGCATCCAGCCGCTGGTAGTAGCCCGGAACAATGCGGTCCAGCACCGACTTCGGGTCCTGCCCCGAGGCGGTGGTGTGGTTGTAGACCACGTCCATGACGACTTTGAGTCCCGCGTCGTGGAGCCCCTTGACCATCGCCCGATATTCGCGGATGCGTGCAACACCATTGGCATCGCTCGCGTAGCTGCCCTCGGGTACGGTGTAGTGCCAGGGGTCGTAGCCCCAGTTGAAGCAGTCCTGGTCCCTCACCGGTGCGATCGCAGCCTGCTGTAGCGTAGAAGCGGGGCCGGCGTTCGGAATGGCGGGCGTCACGCAACCGTCTTCCGGCACCGTCGCGAAGTCGAACGACGGAAGCAAGTGAACGTACGTGAGGCCTGCCCGGGCAAGCTCCCGGAGGTGCATCATCCCTCTGGAGTTCTGGTCTGTGAACGCCAAGAACTTGCCCTGATCCGGCGCCGGGACGCTCGCGTCGCTGGCGCTGAAATCCCGGATATGCAACTCGTAGGTAGAGAGCGGCCCGCGGCTGCCTTGCGCCGAGTCGCCGCTAGCGGCCGTCTCATTCTCCCAGCCACTAGGCATGGTTTCCGGACTATGCAGGTCAGTGACCAGGCTGCGCTGGCTGTTGACGGACAGGCCAAGAGAATAAGGGTCGGTCACGACGTTGCTCTCGACCTTGCCGGTCAGCCGGACGAACACCTTGACTTCGTACTTGTAGTACTTCCTGTTCGCCCACGCCGAGTCGCCACCCGCCGTCCAGACGCACGTATCGGGATTCCAGCTCATCGGTATGATCTGCGCGGCCGGGGCGGCGAGCGATGGCGAGTCGAATACCTGCAGGTTTACGGACTTGGCGGTGGGCGCCCAGACGCGGAACTGAAGCCCGCGGGTCGATCCGCCATTGTCCTCATCGGTGCCGTCGGAACTTGACCTGTGCGGTATGACCACACCCAGCCTGCCGGAGTAGGTGCACAGGGAATCGAGCACCCCGGGTATCTGGAGCGAGGTCGCGTCCAGAAGCGTTCCGCTGCTGCTGAATCTTGCCACGACAATCTGGCCCTTCAGGATCTCGGGGACTTTCGGAACGTCTTGGGCACGCAGCTGTAACGCCGAGGCCGATGCAAGATAGGGATACTTTGATTTCAGCTCTGCGCTGAGTCCACTGGGACTAAAGGAGAGCGGGATCGCGGTTCCCCCGGAAATGCCGCTCTGTAGCGAAGTGATTCCCCCGTCCGGCGCGTAGTAGAGCTGGTAGGTGCTCGCGGCGTCAGCACCCGGCCACGCAATCGTGTTGGGGGTGAGCCAGTGCGCCATCGCCTTATTCACATTGCCTACAGTGATGGGAGGAGTGATGGGAGGAAGCGAGGTGTAGATGGTGCAATCGTCCCGCAGCTGCCAGACGTCGCCCCCGGCTCCTGGTGGAGTGAAATCGAAGCGCATGTCGTTGTTGCAGTTTTTCGGATTGCCCCCGGCAGCGTGCAGGATGAAGTTCAGGAAGGTGGCGGCAGGCTGCACGGCCACGTCGAAGTACACACCGAAGGTATCGATTCCATCCGACGTATGGGTCGACGGATACGCAGGGCTGGGATGAAGCGCGCCATTCCAGGTGTACACGGCCCAGCCTGTGTAGTCGCCGGCGGCGCGGTGGTAGTGAATGCGCACGACCCCCGCCGGCGCGGCCGCATTCGCAAGACCGGCCAGGGCGGTGACCGAAAAGAGCAGTGCAAGCAGATACCGTGCAGCAAAGCGGTCCCATCTCGAAAAGCGGGTCATAGCTCCTCCAGCGACGTTAATTGATGATCTTTTTTGTTGATTCCGGCATGAATTGCGGGCGCCCGAATCAGGCATGCCGCGATGCCTGGTGATTTTCTTCGCTAACACCGAATCAGTAAAGGGCATTTCGCAAGTCCCCTTCCGAAGCGATTCCGCGCGCAGCAAAGTCTGAATCGGTTCAGGAGGAAAGTCAATGGTCGCGCGTGCGGTGAATGCCTCACAAAGCCCGCGAGGGTACCCGCTCAGGCGTGGGCGCCGCATTCCTCCGCGGTCCTATCCTCCCGGGGCGCTCTGCTCGTTGCCCCGGACGGCGCACAGATCTCTACGGCGACGCGGCGGCGCGTCCCGACGCCGGTGCAAGCCGGCCGGCCACCCCAATTCAATATTGCCCTATTGCGTCGGGCGTCTCGCTCGAGCCGGCGCCTCGGCTGAATGCGGTTTGATGGGGCGCCTCTTGCGCCCCTGGCGCCGCTACTGCATGTGTTGCCCACCGTTGATGGCGATATTGGCACCGGTTACGAAGGCGGCTTCCTCGGAAGCGAGGTAGATGATCAGTCCGGCAATCTCCTCGGGCTTGCCGAGACGCCCCACGGGGATCTGCGGAATGATCTTGGTGTCCAGAATCTCCTTCGGTATCGCAGTCACCATCTTGGTGCCGATGTAGCCGGGCGAGATCGTATTGACTGTCACCCCCTTCCTCGCTATCTCCAGCGCCAGCGATTTGGTGAAACCATGCATGCCAGCCTTGGCGGCAGAGTAGTTCGTCTGCCCGAAAGCCCCCTTGGACCCGTTGACGGAGGACACGTTGATGATGCGCCCCCAGCCGCGCTCGACCATGCCGTCAACCACGGGCTTGGTCATGTTGAACACCGAGTCGAGATTGGTACTGATCACCGCGTCCCAATCGAGCTTGCCCATCTTCTTGAAGGTCATGTCTTTGGTGATGCCGGCGTTGTTCACCAGGATGTCGACCGGGCCGACCTGCCCCTGGATCTCGGCCACACACCTCTGGCAGGAATCGTAGTCCGCCACATCCACACCGTAGGCGTGGAAGTCGTAGCCCTTGGCCTTCATCTCCGAGAGCCAGCCATCGACCTTCTTGTTGCCGGGCGAATGGGTGACCACCACGGTGTAGCCGGCGTCCGCCATCTTGGTGCTGATCGATTCTCCCAGTCCACCCATGCCGCCGGTGACTAGCGCAACTCTCTTAGCCATGTCGTCTCCTCTCTCGTCTGTGGTGTCGTTGCTTATCCCGCACTACCCTGGCTAGCGCTCGATGGCGAGCGCCACACCCATGCCGCCTCCGATACACAGCGAGGCGAGGCCGCGCTTCGCGTCGCGCCTGATCATCTCGTGGATGAGCGTGACCAGGATCCGCGCACCGGAGGCGCCGATCGGGTGGCCGATCGCGATCGCCCCGCCGTTCACGTTGATCTTGGCGGTATCCCAGCCCATTTCCCTGTTGACCGCGATCGCCTGTGCGGCGAAGGCTTCGTTGATCTCCATGAGATCCAGGTCCCTGGGCGTCCAGCCGGCCTTCTTCAGGCAGAGCTGGGTGGCCGGCACGGGACCCATGCCCATGATGCTCGGATCGACGCCGGCCGAGGAATAGGCTTTGATCCTCACCAGGGGCTTGAGCCCCAGCTCGGCTGCCTTCTTGGCCGACATCATGACGACCGCGGCAGCCCCATCGTTGATGCCCGAGGCGTTGCCGGCGGTGACCGTGCCGTCCTTGGAAAATGCCGGCTTGAGCGCGGACAAGGCTTCGACCGTGGTGCCGTGCTTGATGAACTCATCCGTGTCGAAGCACAGGGCCGGTCCTTTGCGCTGGGGGATTTCGAGCGCGATGATTTCGTCCTTGAACTTGCCGGCCTTCTGCGCCGCTTCGGCTTTCTGCTGCGACAGCGCGGCGAATTCGTCCTGCTCGCGGCGGGAGATCTCGTACTTCTTGGCCACGTTCTCGGCGGTGGTGCCCATGTGGTACTGGTTGAAGACGTCCCACAGTCCGTCGACGATCATCGTATCGATCATCTTGACCTCGCCCATGCGAATGCCGTCGCGGATACCATTGACGACGTGCGGGCTGGCACTCATGTTTTCCTGTCCGCCGGCAATGACGATGTCGGCGTCCCCGCACCTGATCGCCTGGGCTGCCAAGTGGGTGGCCTTCAGGCCGGAGCCGCAGACCTTGCCGATGGTCATGGCGGGCACCATGTGGTGGACCCCCGCCCGGATCGAGGCCTGGCGGGCCGGATTCTGCCCGCAACCCGCCGTGAGCACCTGGCCGAGGATCACTTCGCTCACTTGGTCGCCCTTGATGCCGGTCCGGGCGAGCAGTGTCTTGATCACGTGGGCCCCCAGGTCGGCCGCGGCAATCTTCGCAATGGTTCCACCGAACTTGCCCACCGCCGTGCGCCCCGCCGCTACGATAACGACTTCCTCCATTTCCCACCTCCATTGACAGTTTGTCAGTCACATACCGCCGCTAAGGCGGTGGCTTGATTCGCGAGCACCGCAAGGGCGCCCATAACACCGCGAGCCTGAGCGGCTTACCCGATAGCGAGGTTCAGTCGATCGTACCACTCGTCCTGCACTTCCTGGTGGCGAGCAAAAAACTATACCCGTGATTCCGACAGAGCAAGACTCAGCATTGCGGCTGGACAAATTCAGTCAATGGGACGCCCGCCCCGCTGGAAGCGCTTGCGTACCCGCTCTTCGTCGAGTTCGCCCGTGAAGTACGAGCTCTCGAGCCACATCACGTTGATGATGCCGAACGCGAGCGCCAGGCCCAATCCCAATATCCACGTGAAGTACCACATCGTCGCTCCCGTTCAATGGTGAATCGCTCGTTCGCCTCGACCCCTAATAGTCGCGCCGGATCGTCTCCAGGTTGATCGTTCCCCGAAGCTTGTAGTACACCCAGGAAGTGTACAGGGCAATCAGAGGCAGGAGGAACACGCTCACCCAGAACATGAGTTGCAAGGTGCGATGGCTCGACACCGAATCCCAGACGGTCAAGCTGCTCCCGGGATCGCTGCTCGATGGCATGACGAAGGGAAACATCGAGAATCCGGCCGTGAGAATAACCCCGGCAACGGCCAGACCGCTCGCGATCAGGGTCGAAACCGGCCGCCTCGCACGGGACATAACGTACACCCCCAGTGTTCCGGCGAATACCGCAATCGGCGCGCAAAGCATCCAGGGGTATCGAGCATAGTTATCGAGCCACGCTCCCGGCGCCTTGACCACGGTCTTGGCGAGCGGGTTGGCCATGGCATTGGGGTCCGGCATCGCGGTAATCCGGTAGCCTTCGATCGAGGTGGCGATCCAGATCCCCGCCACAGCCATCGCCACCAGCACGACCATGCCGGCAATGCCCGCCGTTTTGGCCGCGCGCGCCTGCAGCACGCCGTCAAGGCGCAGCTGCAGGTAGGCAGCGCCGTGCATTGCGAGCATCGATACGCTGACGATTCCGGCGAGAAGCGCGAACGGATTGAGCAGCGACCAGAAGCTCCCCGTATAGAATACGCGCAAGTCGCCATCGAAGTGAAAAGGCACCCCGAGCAGAAGATTGCCGAATGCGATGCCGAATATGAGCGGCGGAACAAAGCCGCCGACGAACAGCCCTCGGTCCCACGCCCTGCGCCAGGCGGGATTGGCGAGCTTGTTGCGGTACTTGAATCCCACCGGGCGAAAGAACAGCGCGAACAGAATCAGCAACAGGGCAAAATACAAACCGGAGAACGATGCAGCATAGACCAGCGGCCACGCGGCGAACACGATGCCGCCGGCGATGATGAACCAGGTCTGGTTGCCTTCCCAGTTGGGCTCGATGCAACGCAGGATCACGCGCCGCTCGTCATCGGATTTTCCGAGGAACGGAGAGAGCATGCCAATACCGAGGTCCCAACCGTCGGTGAGCGCGAATGCGATCAGCACGAGACCGACGAACGCCCACCAAATGAGCTTCAATGTTTCATAGTCGAAGATCATCGCATCACCTCGTACCCTCGTCCGCGGAGCGAGGCGGCCGGGGAGTCGCGCCGGTCGCCGCCGTCAATCCCCGAGCGCTTTCGCCAAAATAGCGGCCGGTACCGAGACTGCCCGGGCCGAGACGGATGTATTTCACCATCAAATACATCTCGATCAACAGCAGCGCGGTATAGAAAACGATGAACGCACCGAGGCTCGAGTAAACGTGTGACACGGGGATCGACGAAACGGACAGGACGGTCGGGAGCACGCCACTGATTGTCCACGGTTGCCGGCCATACTCGGCGACGACCCAGCCCAATTCGGACGCGAGCCAAGGCAGGGGAATACTCCACAGCGCTAGGCGGAGCAGCCAGCGTTGGGACGCCAGATTGCGGATCGCGAGGAAGAAGAACGACGCGGCAAAAATGAACAGGAGCAGCATGCCCAGTCCCACCATCAGCCGAAAACTCCAGAAGAGCGGCGCGACTTTCGGAATCGTATCGGCGGCGGCGGCCTGCTTTTGCGCCGGCGTGGCGTCCACCACGGCGGCTGTGTATTTCTTGAGCAGCAGGCCGAATCCGAGGTCGGCTTTGCTGCGCTCGAACGACTCGCGCGTTTCCTGACTCTTGTCGCCGCTTCTGAGCTTCTGCAATTGCCCGAAGGCGACGATGCCCCGCTCGATGCGCTGCAGGTGATCGCGTTCGAGCTCCCGGATGCCGGGTACTTCCCCGGTCATGGACCGCGTGGCGATCAGCCCGAGAAGCCACGGAATGCGAATCGCATGGTCGGTGCGCTGCTCCTTGTCGTTGGGAAATCCGAATAGCGTGAATGAGGCGGGTGCGGGCTGGGTCTCCCACTCAGCCTCGATCGCGGCCAGCTTGACCTTTTGCGTCTCGCCGGTGGTGTAGCCGGATTCGTCGCCGAGCACGATCACCGACAGGGCCGAAGCTAAGCCAAATCCCGAGGCCACGGCAAAGGAGCGAAGCGCGAAGCCCACATCACGCGCCCGCAACAGGTAGTAGGACGATATGCCGAGCACGAACATGCAGGCGGTGACATACCCCGCCGCCACGGTATGTACGAATTTGGCCTGCGCCACCGGGTTGAAAAACATCGCCGAAAAACTGCTCAACTCCATACGCATGGTTTCGAAATTGAATTCGGCGCCGACCGGATTCTGCATCCAGCCGTTGGCGATGAGGATCCAGAGGGCTGACAAGTTGGATCCGAGCGCCACCAGGGAGGTCACCATCAGATGCTGAATCCGGGACAGGCGATCCCAACCGAAAAAGAACAGTCCCACGAAGGTCGATTCGAGGATGAAAGCCATCAGGCCTTCGACCGCCAGAGGCACGCCGAACACGTCGCCGACATAATGCGAGTAGTACGCCCAGTTGGTCCCGAACTGGAACTCGAGTGTGATGCCGGTGGTCACGCCCATCACGAAATTGATGCCGAACAACAGTCCCCAGAAGCGCGTCATGTCGCGGTAGATTTCGCGGCCGGTCATCACGTACACCGATTCCATGATGACCAGTACCCACGACAATCCCAAAGTCAACGGCACGAACAGGAAGTGATACATCGCCGTGACGGCGAATTGCAGCCGTGAGACGTCGACGAGTTCAAGGTCGGGCATGTGCGCCTCCTTGCTCATGCAGCGCCGGTGGGGACGCGTAGATCGCGCTCCCGACCTCGTTGCCGTCGATTCGTTTTCCTTGGGGATGCGAAAACCAGGTGCTCCAGATCATGGCCAAGGCCAAGAACTTCACCGCCAGCGTCACCGCGAGCGCGAGCCGTAGTCGCTGCCGGCGCTGCGCGTCCGTGTCAACGGAAGTCTTCGGCCGCGAGACCGAGCCGACGCCACTCTTCGTAAAAAGTCCCTTGCGGCATCCCCAACGCATCGCTAGCCACGACCGCATATGCGCGGTGCCGAAGCGGCACGTCCTGCCTAGGCAGCCGCTGCGGCCTTCGCGAGCGAGGGCGCCGAATTTTCCGACCGCGCTTCGCAATGCGGCAACGATGACGATGTCGTCCATGATGACTTCCTGTGCAAAACCACGCCCGGATCGTGGCCGGCGGGCCTCAATCCGCCTTGCTCATGACGTATCGCCCAGGTGCCGGTTCGATACTTCGGTAATGCTGATTTCCCAGGCTGGTTCGAGCCGGGATCTCGGGTCCAGCCTGCCGCTCCAGCCAGGTGCTCCACTGCGGCCACCAGCTCCCAGATACGCTGCGCGCGGTCTCCAGCCAATGCTCGGCATCCGCAGCGAGTTCGCCGCCGAACCAGTGGTTGCGCTTGTTTTTGGCCGCCGGGTTAATCACGCCCGCAATGTGCCCGCTCGCGCCCAGCACAAAGGTCGTTTCGCCCCCGAGAAGCTCCCACGACGCATAGGCCGTTTTCCAGGGCACGATGTGGTCCTCGCGCGATGCATAGAGGAAGCTCGGCACGTCGATCGACGAGAGCTCGACCGCGTACCCGCACTGAACCGTCTTGCCCGGCTCGCGCAGATTATTCTCCAGATAGGTGTTGCGCACGTACCAACAGAACATCGGGCCCGGCAGATTGGTGCCGTCAGCATTCCAGTAGAGCATGTCGAACGCGGGCGGGGCCTTGCCCTTCAAGTAATTGTTTACCACGTATTGCCACATCAGGTCATTGGCGCGCAGCGACGAGAAAGTGAGAGCGAGTTCCTTGCCGTGCATCACACCGCCGCTGCCGATGGCGGCCTCCCGGCTCGCCACGCTGTGCTCGCTCACCAGGGCGCCGATCTCGCCCGTGTCCGAGTAGTCCAGCATGGTGGTGAGGAGTGTCATGCTGGCCACTTTTTCCTGCCCTTGCTCCTTCATGACCGCGATGGCAGAGGCGAGCAGCGTGCCGCCCACGCAAAAGCCCAAGGTATTCACTTTGTCGACCTGGCCAACATCGAGCGCCACATCGATCGCGCGCATGACCCCCTGACGCAGGTAGTCCTCCCACGTCAAGTGGCCGAGCTCGGCTGTGATATTTCGCCAGGAGACAAGAAACACGGTGTGACCTTGTTCCAGCGCATAGCGCACCAGCGAATTATCCGGCTGAAGGTCGAGGATGTAGAACTTGTTGATGCACGGCGGAATGATTACCAGAGGCCGTGCATGCACGTGCTCGGTGGAAGGCGAGTACTGGATCAGTTGGATCAGATCATTTTCGTAAATGACCTCACCGGGAGTCGTGGCGAGGTTCACGCCGACGGTAAAAGCGCCTTCGTCGGTGTTCGAGATACGTCCCTTGGCCAGGTCCTCGAGGAACAGTCGCATGCCCTGAGCGACGCTCTGCCCGCCGGTTTCGACGGCGAGCTGCATTGCTTCCGGATTGGTGAGAAAAAAATTCGACGGACTCGTGGCATCGAGGATCTGGCGCATGTCGAAGCGCATTTTGGCCTTTGATTTTTCATCCACAGGCGCAGACTCCACAGCCTGCTGCCAGATGCTCGCGTAGGAAAGGTAGGTGCGCCGCATCAGGTCGTAGCGCGGATCCCGGCTCCATGCCTCGCCTGCAAATCGCTTATCCGCGGATGATGCCGAGCGCGACGCATCTTCCGCCGGTGACCGCGCGCCCAGCGCACCGGTCCAGAATGCGGTCATCTGCTGGACGAGCTGCTGCTGCATGTCGGCAAACTGCTGGGTTGCGGCGGCGAGGTCGAACAGCGGGAGCTGCGTCTGCGTCTGTTCTGCCTTTTCACGCGTGCCGGCGTCGAAGAACTGTGCCATCAGGTCCTGGCCCGTCTGCAAGAGGCTGGCGAGCAATTGTGCCGGATCAGTCGCTGGTGTTCCCATGGGGTCTCCTGCCCGTTTGCCTGGATGCTGCGTCCGTCAATGCGGATAGGGTGAGGATAGATTTCAGTGGAGCTTCACATGCGGCTCCGTGCGCCGCGTGATCACGCGCGCCGCGGTGTCGAGCGTGACCTTCCAGAATCCGTGCAAGGCAAGCTCGTGCATCTTGTACAGTGACAGGTACATCATCCGGGCGAACCATCCCTCGAGCCACAAGTTGTGACCGACGAGGGATCCCATCAGGTTGCCGACCGTCGAATACTCGCCGAGTGAGACCAGCGAGCCGAAGTCGCGATAACGCCACGCGATGAGAGGTTTGCCCTGCAGACGGTGCTCTATTTGCTTCGCCATGTGCGATGCCTGTTGATGCGCCGCCTGAGCGCGCGGCGGAACCTGAGCGCCTTCCTTACCGAGCCAGGGACAGGCGGCGCAGTCGCCGATCGCGAAGATGTTCTCGTCGCGCGTTGTTTGCAACGTCGGCAACACGACCAGTTGATTCGCGCGATTGCTCTCCAGGCCGGCGATGTCTTTGAGGAAATCAGGCGCCTTTACTCCGGCCGCCCAGACGACCAGTTCGGCCGGAATGATCTGCCCGTCCGCGAGCCTCACCCCGTCGGGCAAGATCTCCGCCACCCGAGAAGAGGTGCGCACATGGACCCCAAGCTTCTCCAGCAGTTTAGTTGCGGCAGTGGATAGGCGCGCCGGCAAGGCGGGCAAGATCCGGTCGGCGGCCTCGATCAGGATCAGCCTGATGTCCTTCTGCGGATCGATGCGATCCAGACCGTAAGACACCAATGTGCGCGTGGTGTTGTGCAGTTCCGCCGCGAGCTCGACGCCGGTCGCCCCCGCGCCGATGATGGCCACCTGCAATTGTTCCGGTCGCAGCGGCGTCGCTTGGGCGTGCGCGCGAATAAGGGCATTGACAAGGCGACGATGAAAACGCTCGGCCTGCACTGGCGTCTCGAGCGAGATCGCGTAGTCCTTGGCGCCCGGTGTGCCGAAATCATTGGTCAGGCTGCCCACCGCGACCACCAGCGTGTCATAGCTGAACTCGCGCGCCGGTGTCACCACGTCGCCGTCCTCGTCGATGAATGTCGCCACCTTGACCTTTCGTTGCGTTCGATCCAGACCGATCATTTCGCCGATGCGATAGCGGAAATAGTGCCAGTGCGACTGCGCCAGGAAATTGGTCTCGTACACGCCGACATCCATGCTGCCGGCGGCGACCTCGTGCAAATGTGGCTTCCAGAAATGGGTCCGCGCCTTCTCGATCAGTGCGACATGCGCCTTGTTCCGCTTTCCGAGTTTGTCGCCCAGGCGGGTGGCAAGCTCCAGTCCACCTGCCCCACCACCGACAACGACGATCCGGTGCAACGATCCCCGACCAACCGCGCGTGCTTGCTCCTCTTCGGTCGCTGCCATCGATGCACTCTCGAGCGGCTCGTGTTTCATGCGCCTGTGCTCCCAGGCAAGCAACGCGTTAGCTCGCACCGGCCGGCATGTTGCTCCCGACGGTATCCAGAACCTTCTCCCGCTCCTTGGTGTCGTCCGGCGTTCCGCAGTCGAGCACACGGCGCGTCCGCGCTTCGTCCAGCTCGCCGCGCCACTTGCCCGCGACGACCGTGGCGACAGCGTTGCCGATGCGATTCGTCAGCGCCGGGGCCTCCGAGGTGAAGCGGTCGATCCCGAGGACGAGCCTGGCAACCGGCACACGACCCGCCGCCGACAACGTTGCCGCCAGCACGTTGAACCCGCCGCCGTTGAAGATTCATGCGCCAAAACCGGCCGTAAGAGCAGGCCCGGCGCAACATCGAGATCTTCTCATCCAGAGTGATCGCAAAATCAGCGGGTCGATCTTGTCGCTAACGGTCCGCTGCTGCTCAGCCAGCAAGCAACATGCGTTCCACGGTGCCAGCACGGCATCGATCCCCACCCGGACCGGGCGGGGGGTGCGATACGGATACGCACGCGATGTGCTCCTCCAGTTGCTTTTGTGGTAGCTATGCCGCGTCGAGCCCTTTGGGAGCTAGGCGCCAAGCGTCTTTTCCTTAGTTCGGTTGGCGCCCGGCTGTCCCGAGCGGTACCTCCGGCTGTCATAAGCGGGATTTCCTCGGCGTCGGTAAAGTGCAGCTTCGGCAGCACAGTCGTCAAATGTTGTGTAGGGCGATCTGATCACTCACCGGTCCTGCATTCAAGCGCATGTGCCGCCCCTCAGCAAGGCCGGCGCCCGCGCCTGGATGACATAGAAACGTGTGGGTGTTTGCGCCAGTCAATGCGCAGAATCTCTGCCTTCGCGCTCGTTCGCCGCCCTTGCAGGTCGCCCGCCCACGCTCTCCCCGATACGGCACCCAACCCAGTGCGAGCGGCGAGCCGTCGACCGGTGACCAGCCCACTTGGCGCAACTCGGAAGTCTTGTTTACCTGCTCCATCAAACGTGCCCATCCCTCCGCCTCCGCGGCCCCGCGCCGCCTCCATCACACAAACCAGCAGGGAATCACCATTGGCACCCTACGCGGGACGCGAACGATGCCGGCAATGCGATTGATGACCTGGATCGGCCAGTCAAATGATTTCCCGCGGCGTGCCACGTGGTTTCATCGGGACGCGCTGGAGCCGCCGAGCGATGGAGTTGGCCGTCGAGTTTCATGGATGCGGTCCGCTAAACACGACTGTGCTGCGCGAGCAACGCTTCTACCTCGGCGTGGCGTGGCGCATAGGCACCGTGGTGTTGGCACGCGACGGCGGCAGTGGCCGCCGCGAAAGCCGCATGCGCTTCCAGTGGGTCCTCCGGCCGGGTCAGGACACTCGACATCCAGCCCCCCATGCTGGCATCACCACCACCGACCGTGTCGGCGACCGTCACCGGAAACGCCGGCTGGAATACCTCCCGTTCCGGTGTGATGAGGCGCAGCCCCGCCGCGCCGCGCGTGAACAGGATCCAGGCCGCCGGCGCCCAGGCCCGCAGTTGGGCAAAGGCTTGCGCCTCGGTCAGGCCCGGAAACAGACCGGCCAGGTCTTCATCGGAAACCTTGATGTAGTCCGCCAGCTCGGCCAGGCGCTTCAGCGTCGGCCGATAGTTCTCGCCCATCAGGTTGCGATAGTTCGGGTCGAACGCGATGCGTTTGCCAGCCCCATGCACACGCTCGGCAATGGCGACGAGCCGGGCTGCCAGCGGCTCCCGCACCAGGCTGAGGGAGCCAAAGTGGATAACTTCTGCCGCATCCAGCCACCCGCCTGGCAGCGAGCCGGGATCGAAATTGATGTCGGCGCTGTCGTCGCCGACGAAGAAGTACTGCGGCGGATGCTTGGAGACCACCATCGCGAGGAAGGGCGACTTGTCAATCTGCTGGATGAAGCGCATGTCCAGTCCGGCCTCGCGCGACAGTGAGACGATCTCGTCACCGAAGACGTCGCCACTGACCGCACCGGCAAAACCGGTCGCAACGCCCAGCCGCGCCCCGACGCGGGCGACGTTCCAGCACGACCCGCCGGCAACGCTGCGCCAGTGGTCAGCGTCCTCGCGAATGAAGTCGGTCAAGGCTTCGCCAAAGACGACGTACCGGGTACCATTATCCATTACTCGGCTCTTTCCTCATTGATCCGAGACTCGTCGCGGCAGGTTCGCGAACCGGCTGCCTGGCGGCGCGTTCGGAATTGCCGCGCGGTTTCATCGGCCGGCTT
>Ga0209118_1000862_pt1 | contig 15133 bp, 8 predicted proteins | sample BlaSpr_A8_Ref_M1_FD_187988 | JGI IMG/M metagenome (GOLD analysis project Ga0209118, IMG submission 187988) | Forest soil microbial communities from Thunder Bay, Ontario, Canada - Black Spruce, Ontario site 2_A8_Ref_M1 (SPAdes) (version 2) | ecosystem: Environmental > Terrestrial > Soil > Boreal...
ATCAAGAAGGCGGCGCAGGCCAACGAGGACTGGATGCTGGGCCAGAAGGAGGATCCCGCTTTCCAGGACCGCAAGGCGCGCGCCGAGGAGCTGTTCAAGGAGTTCGAGGCGCTCTGGCCGCGGTTGACGCGGGCGGCGCAGAACGGGCTCGGACAGGATCCGCTGCTGAAGGCGCAGGCGGCGCTCGCTGCGGCGCGGCCCGCCGGCGGTCCGGCCGCCACCTTCGCCGCCGGCGGGCGCAGGGCGGGCGTGTGCGGCGCCGGCATGGCGGGCGGCGTCGCGGCGACGGCGCTCGGTGGGCCGGCCGTGCTCACCGGTCCTGCCGCGCCCACCGGTAGTGGCGAGCCCATCGGTCCCGCCGAGCCCAGCGATCCCGTCGGTCCCACCACGCCCGCCGGTCTTGCCGTACCTGTCGGTCTTGCCGCGGCCGCCGCGTCCATGGTTCCCGGCGCGCCCGCTCCTCGCTGCGGTGCGGTTCCGGCTCGCGAGGACGCTGCACGCCCGGCCGCGGTCTGCGGATGGAGGTACCACCAGGTGCCGCCGAGCGCGCCCGCCACCAGGAGCAGCGCTCCGGCCACCCACGCCGGGATCGAGCGCGCTCCGGTTCTCACGGCAGGGGACCGGGCTGCAGGTGCAGCGGTGTCTGGCGGCGCCGCGCCCGCGCGCCCGAAGCCCAGGGTCGGGCCTCCACCACCCGTGGCCTGGACGCCTCCTGGCGAACCGGCGCGCTGCAGCGGCCTGGCCTCCCAGTCTTTGGAGGTCGGAGCTGCCGGTGCCGAACGGGCCGCCGGCAGCGGCAGCTCGCCGGCCTCTTGCCCCGGCGGCTTCGCCGGCGGCACGCCCGCGAGCGTCCGTGCCGCCAAGGGCGCCACCGTGCGTGGCGGCAGCGGAGGAGACGTCGCCGGCTTCCTGACGCGAGCCGTCAGCGGCACAGTTTCGTCCAGCGAAGGATCCGGCTGTGGCGGCGGCGGCGGTGCCGGCACCGGCAGAGTCCCGGACGCCGGCGGCGGCGGCTCCGACGAACGAAGAGTGCCGCGACTGTCAACCGGCGCCGCGGCCGCCGGTCGCCCGTCGCGAGCCTCGCTGATCGTCGGCGGCGGCTCCGCCTGTCGCTCGCCGCGAGCCTCGCCGCTGGTCACTGGGGCCACCGGCGGCAGCGTCTCCGGCGCGACCAGGCGCGGGTCCCACTGCAGATGCGACCCATGCGCCGCCGGGGGCGGCGTCGTCCCCGCCAGGAACTGTCGATCGAGCAGCACCTGGCTGGAACCGGCCGGGGCCGGCGCGGACCAGAGCGCCGTCTTGTCCAAGGATGGCTGGAGCGCATCTTCGAGGTCTCCGGCCTGGACGGGAAAGCGGTCTTGCAGCGGGGCGAGAGCGCGCGCGAACTCCGTGGCGCTCGCGAACCGCTCGCCAGGCGTCTTGGCCAGCGCGCGCAGCACGACCCGGCGCAGGTCGGCGGGGATCGCCCCACGGGGATCGCTCTCTGCGAAGTCGAGCGGCGGCCGGAACAGATGTCCGGCCATGTAGGAGGCCGGGTCGTTTCCAGCCACCGGGCACTGCCTGGTCAGCAGCTCGTAGAAGACGACCCCGAAAGAGTAGAGATCGCTGCGGTGGTCGATCTCCTGGGCGCTGAATTGCTCCGGCGAGGCGTAGCGCGGCTTGCCGAGGAAGATCCCGGTGGTGGTGGCGGCCCCCTCCCCGGCGAGCACCTTCGCGATGCCCAGGTCGATCAGCTTCACCAGCGGCTCGCCGTCGACGCCGCGCGTCAGCATCAGGTTGTCCGGAGCGATGTCGCGATGGACGAAGCCATGCCGGTGCAGGTACCCCATCGCGCGCAGCGCCTGGGACGCGATCTCCAGCGACAGCCCCAGCGGTGGCGGGCCGCCGGTCCTCAGCACGTCCTCGAGCGTGAGCCCGGCGATGTGCTCCATGACGATGAAGGCCTTGCCATCGTCATCCACGGCGAAGTCGTGGAGGATCGCGATCGAAGGATGGCGGAGCCGGATCGCCAGCCTGGCCTCGCGCAGAAAGCGATCGGATAGCTCCTGGCTGGACTCGAGCGACGAGCGGATGACCTTGATCACGCGGATCTCGTCGAGGAAGCGGTGGCGCACCTTGTACACCGCTCCCATTCCCCCCTCCTTGATCTTCTCGAGGATCTCGTACTTCCCTTCGAGCTGTCGCTGGAGGAGGGCCATTCGCTTGGCTGCAGACTCGTCTCGGGGGTCGGAAGCTGCCATCAAGGCTAACCAAGCTCCAAAGCCGAGTCAAATGGGCGACGGGCCGGGTAGTGCTGGGCAGCCGGCGCTTTGGGCTCTGGCGACGCCTGACTCTGACGATGGAGGCGCGTCTAGCGCGGGACCTGACTGTCCTTGCCGGGGCCAGTGGCAAGGTGCGGCAACGGCCTCATGGTGACCCGAGAAGCGACTCTCGGATATCAGGAAGGAGAGCATCCTCTGGTAGCTCCCCCGTGCGAAGCCATTCCAGGTGTTCCTCGACCAGGCTCAATGCATCAGGAGCCAGCTTGTAGTTTGTGAGATCGTAGCTCTCGGCATGATTGCCGATCGGCTGAACGTGGTCGAGCCGTAGCACCGAGGCTCGTTCACCCCTGGATATCGGCAGGACGTCCCACATGAATTGGGGATAACTGCACCTCCGAATCCTCTCTATGAGCTGGGGTCTCCACTTCTCGGCTCCATAGTACGGCGCGACCAGCAGCGTCCTGCTGGTATGAAACCTGGCGTCTCCGGCCCTCAAGCCCCTCTCCACTTCTGTGCCGGCGATCCCGACCACGAGCACCGGACGCCGCTTGCCGCGAAAGACCATCTTGATCTCGTCAGGGAGGCTGGGCATGCCGGCGACAGGCAGCATCGGCGCCGATTGGATGTGAGCAAGCGTCTGCCTGGTCAGCGGCTTCACTACGTAGTCCGCTCGTCCGTGTTCGGTGGACTCGGTTCGGCCTGTCGCAAACAGTGCAAATGGGTGCTGGTCCACGTGAGGAACGACCGCCCAGAGCAATCGTCCCCGCTCGACAGTGCCGCCAACGACGGGAACCCACCATTCGCCAACCAGCGATTGCAGGGAGATCTCAGGGTACTTCAGAGCCGCGCCTCGCCTCGGACTTCCAGACATCCGCGGAGAATTCCAACACACCCTCGGTCTGCTCCAGGGCGTCACCGACCTCCCTGTCGAGCAGGTCTAGGATCTCAAAATAGTCTTCGTCATAAGAGACCTTGGGCACAACGGTCTTCTTCTTCGCTTGCTGTGCGAAATGGCTTCGCACCCTCTCCTTCAACTTCTTCAATTGCGTCTTCGAGATATCGGGAAGATCTGGCGGCATTGCTGGTGCCTGCTCGTCAGCTTCCTCCTTCACCTGGAAGGTCAACGCCTCACCGGGCGCTGCCGTAAGCATCGGAGTCGTGCGGTACACGTGATGAAGGAGAGACGAGGTGTCGTTGTGGTACTCGTGCACGGCCAGTCTGATGGCGCGTGCGGCGGCAGCGGGCAGGCGCGATTCGAGATCCCGGACACTCGCTGCTCCCGGCAGTCTCCAGCGAACGCCGTCTTCGTTATAGCGGCTCTGAAAGTGCCTGGCGACGGCGCCCGCAACTTCAGCAGCCTGTGGAAGCTGCTGGTACAGCTCTACCGACCATGGTCCGAACTTGTGGAACTTCCAGTCAGTCTCGGAGTAGGTCTTCCCATCATTCCTCGCGGCGAAGGCCAGGTCGCCGAGGTACACGTACTTGATCAGATGGATCGGGCCGAGCTCGCGATCTTGATAGCTGTCTGCCTCGCTGGCGACGGCTAGCGCGTAGGTCACCATTGCATTGACGCGGTCCAGATTCACTTCTTGGTCTGCTCCTTCTCAGTAAGGATCAGATAGAGCCCGCCACGCCCGCCACTATCCTTCAAGATCGCGGCGTCGTTCCTCCGATCAAAGCAGTCTCGGATCAGCGCACCTCAGATCCGTCCTCCGGTTCAGCACTATCTCACGGTATGCCATGCCGGTCTTAGGGTCAACGAAGTCCAGCGGCCCAGGAGTTTACGTTGCGTTACCGCCTCTGTCAAGTCAAGCCTTACTACCGACTACGCGGACCGCGGGCCGCCCCTTTCCGCCGCCGGCCGGCTTGGCCGGACGGGGCGGCTTCTGGTAGGTGCGCCGTGGCGAGGCGGCGGGCACCGGCCGCTGCCGCTTCTTCGACAGGCAGATGAACCTGGCGGATGCCGCCGAGGACATACCGATCAGCCGGCGCGTGAGCCGTTCAAGCGCGGCCAGGGCCGGCTTCCTACGGTAGCGATGACAGCCCGCTGACTCCCTCCCCCACTCCCTCCCCCCTAACCGCCTCGTCACTGCCCCTGGTGCCGGCCTCGTGCCGGCGCCAGGGCGGCTCGCCCCGCGACCGGGCGCCTGCCGGAGCGGCAGGGGTGCGCGGTTCGCCGGGAGCCGCTCGCCCCGTTCGCCAAGGGAGGCCGCGATGCCTGCGCGCGAAGCTGATCGTAGCCGAGAAGCCGGGCCAGCAACCCCAGCTGGGAACACCGTCCCCCGGTATGCGCCGGACGCGCCCGGTTGACCGCAGAAGCGGGCTGAGCCTAAGATGCGTCAACTCTTTGCTGCGGAAGGATTGAAGAGAGCGAGTCTCCGATCACGCCATCATTCACAAGGAGGATGCGATGAAGAAGAACCTCGGCTCGAAAATGAAGCTCACCCGCGAGACCTTGCACACCCTGGAGCAGCCGGAGATCAAGACCGTCGTCGCCGGAGTATCCGTCAGGCCTACCTGTACCTGCTGCAATACCACCAGGCTCACCTGCTCTACCCGCTATTGCTGATTGCCGATCTCGCCTCGACAGGGTCGGCCTTCCCTCGCCTGGGAAGGCCAGCCGCCGGCCCGCGGCAGACTTGCATGCTGCCGCGAGCCGGCGGTCGAGAGATTCACGGCTGAAATCTCTTCTTCTCTACAGCCCTTCTACAACCCGTTCTACAGCCCGCCCGTTCTACACCCCGCGCCGCGCTTCGTCCGCCTTCAGCGCCAAGCGGAACAGCAGCTCGACGAAGCCGTCGGACTTGCCGTTGACCGTGTGTCCGATGAAGAGCCCATCGTTGAGCAAGCCCTGGACGGCGGCTGCCGCGCCCGAATTCCGCGTCGAGGTCGGGCGAATGATCGCGACCGGCGGGAAGCTCGGCCTGAGGAAATGGGCCGGCTCGGGCATGATCAGGTTGGCCTGCAACGTATCGCCCTTCAGGGACTCAGGTGTAGTCTCCCCCTGCGCGGTATGGAGGTCCGAGAAGCTCACCGAGCTGCCCGTCGAACCCGGGAACCCGATATCGTGGTCGGTGATGGGGAGCGCATTGCCTGCTTTGTCCTGCCAGGTCTGGAAGTGCATCGTCTCGCTCGGGCCGATGCTCAACAAGATGCGCAGGACTTCCAGATTGGTGACCTGCTGGGCCAGCGTCGGATAGAGGCTGGTGCCGCCCTGCTCGATGAACGCGAAGTGGAACCCCGCCGTGAAGGCGATCGCCTGAAGGTGAGCGGTGATGGACTTGGTGTTGTCGCTGCTCAGGGAGCTGCCGGCGGTGTCGGCGTCGGTCCGGGGAATCGCCGTATGCTGCCCCACGCCCAGATCCGGAACGGCTTGAACGAAGCTCGCCCCGGAATCGACGTCAGGGTTTGTGATGCTGCGATACCGCGACCAGAAGCTGGTGTCGATGGTGAGCTGCGTGAGATTGGTGAGCCGTCCGCCGTCGCCGCGGTAGTTCTGGTTCGCCCCGGTTGCCTTGCTGCTCGGCAGATGCCGGAACGGCTCCAGGCTGACCGACGACGCTCCCTTCGATTCCAGGTACTTGGCCAGGAACGCCGCGTGGCTGATCTCGTCGTCGGTGTTGTCGTGAATGTATTGGTCCATGTCGCCGTCGAGGATCTTGACGGCAGCCGTATACAGCGGGTTGCCGCCATTGACTCCCGAAACCTCGTTGTCCTGCGTTCCTCCGAGCTCGGAATACTGGATCCACAGATCGGCCTCGATGGTCTCCAAGGCCTGCAAGAACCTGAGGATCGCGATGTCGCCCTTGGTGATGGGCGCCAGCCCTGCCTCCTCGCTGTCCACGGTTGACGCTTCGCCGGGCAGCAGCCGGGCGCCCAAGACGTCGGGCAAGAGCCCGGCGCCCAGCGTGGCGGCGCCCGCCGCCAACATCCCGTTCTTCAAGAATGCACGTCGGTCGTTGCCTTTCATCGCTGCTTCTCCTTTTGTCGCTCCTCTTGTCGACTTGCGAGCCTCGAGCGGAGGGGGCGAACCCGCCCCGACGTCCTGCCCTTACCAGGCGGCCGGAGAGCACACCCGAGGCGTGCGCCGCGGAACGCGGCTGGAGGATGGGACCGCCGGATCTCGTGGGAAGCCGCGGCTGATCGGCTCTGCGTCCCAGCTCCGCCCGGTATGTCCTGAGCGGCAGGGGGACGGTTCACCGCCCCTGGCTGGAACCATCGCGACCGTCGAGATCGTCGGGCTGGTCGAGACATCGGAGACATCGGAGAGCATCGGAGATCGGCCTGAGCGGAGGTCAGGATGGGCGAGCGCGGGGGGAATTTGCTAGGCTGCCGGAGCTGTTCCAACAAGAGCCGCCCATGGCGAGCGACCGGCGACACCGGCGACCATCGGAGCCACGACCGAGCACCCGAGCCCGCTTCGGCGCCGCCGTTCCTGAGGCGCCGCGGGCGGCCGGCGCACCTGGCACGGAGTCACCACAAAGAGCATGAGCACTCTTCACGACCGCGTCTCGCGGCGGCGGACGTTCGCGATCATCTCGCACCCCGACGCCGGCAAGACGACGCTGACCGAGAAGCTGCTGCTGTTCGGCGGCGCCATCCAGCTGGCCGGCGCGGTGAAGGCGCGCGGTGACGCCCGCCGGGCGCGCTCGGACTGGATGAAAGTCGAGCAGGAGCGCGGCATCTCGGTGACCGCGTCGGTGATGACCTTCGACTACGCCGGCTGCACCTTCAACCTGCTGGACACCCCGGGCCACCAAGACTTCAGCGAGGACACCTATCGCACCCTGACCGCCGTCGACTCGGCGGTGATGGTCATCGACGCCGCCAAGGGCATCGAGGCGCAGACCCGCAAGCTGTTCGAGGTCTGCCGCCTGCGCGACGTGCCGATCGTGACCTTCATCAACAAGCTCGACCGCGAGGCACGCGACCCGCTCGAGCTGATGGACGAGATCGAGAGCACCCTGGCGCTCGCCGTCACCCCCGCCTCGTGGCCGATCGGCATGGGGCAGAGCTTCCTCGGCTGCTACGACCTGTTCCACGAGCGGCTGATGCTGCTCGAGCGCGGCGGCGCCCGCCAGACCGGCTCGCCGCGCCAGCGCGGGGCGAAGCCGGCCCCGGCGGCCGCCGGCAAGATGGCGCGCGGGCTCGACGACCCGGCGCTCGACTGCCTGCTGCCCGCCAGCGCTGCCGCCAAGCTGCGCGAGGACATCCGCATGGCCCGCGGGCTGTGCCCGCCGTTCGACCTCGCGAGCTATCGCGGCGGCCATCTGACGCCGGTCTACTTCGGCAGCGCGCTCAACAATTTCGGCGTCCGCGAGCTGCTCGAGGGCCTGGTAGAGCTGGCGCCGTCGCCGCGCCCGCAGCCGGCCGAGACCCGCGCCGTCGACCCGGAGGAGGAGGCGGTCAGCGGCTTCGTGTTCAAGATCCAGGCGAACATGGACCCCAAGCACCGCGACCGCGTCGCTTTCGTCCGCCTCTGCTCGGGCAGCTTCCGGCGCGGCATGAAGCTCCTCCACGTGCGCAGCGGCAAGACGCTCACGGTGCACAACCCGGTGCTGTTCCTGGCCCAGGACCGCGAGCTCGCCGAGGAAGCCTGGGCGGGCGACATCATCGGCATCCCGAACCACGGCAACCTGCGCATCGGCGACGCGCTGACCGAGGGCGAGGCGCTGCGCTTCACCGGCATCCCGAGCTTCGCCCCCGAGCTGCTGCGCAAGGTGCGACCGGAGGACCCGATGCGCGCCAAGCACCTGGGGCGGGCGCTGCTGCACCTGGCCGAGGAGGGCGCGGCGCAGGTCTTCCGGCCGACCTTCGGCACCGACTGGATCGTCGGCGTCGCCGGCGCGCTGCAGTTCGACGTGCTGGCCGACCGCATTCGCACCGAGTACGGCATCCCGGTGCATTTCGAGGGCACCTCGCTGTTCACCGCGCGCTGGGTGGAGGCCGAAGACCACCAGGCGCTCAAGCGCTTCGCCAACGCCCACCACGCCAGCATGGCGGCGGACCACAACGGCCTGCCGGTGTTCCTCGCCCGCAACGCCTGGCACCTCAAGACCACCGGCGAGGACTGGCCGGCGATGCGCTTCCTGAAGACACGGGAGCAGGTGCAGTGACCCCGGCCGATGCTCGCGACGACTTCGCCGCGGACGGCGCGGACGGCGCCTTCGACGCCAACGGCGCGCCCGACGGCCTCGATGAGCCCGGGGCCATCGACGCGGACGACGCGCCGGATTCCGACATCGCCGTCGAGACGGACACCGCACCCGACACGAAGCGGCGCACGCGACGGCCGCACCGCTACCAGGTGGTCGTGCACAACGACGACTACACCACCATGGAATTCGTCGTCGCCATGCTGATGAAGCACTTCCACAAACCGCCGGCCGAGGCCATGCACATCATGCTCCTGGTGCACCACCAGGGGGCGGGCATCGCCGGCGTCTACTCGCGCGACGTGGCGGAGACCAAGGTCGCCGAGGTCATCGACGAGGCACGCGAGGAGGGCATGCCATTGCTGCTCACCGCCGAGCCGCTTGCCACCGATGGCACCAATGACCCCGATGACTCCGCAGACCGCGATGGCGCGAGCGGCCTCGGACCCCGCGGAGGGCGGCGATGAGGCTCTCCCAGGACCTCGAGATCGCGCTCACCGTGGCGGTCACCGAGGCCGGCCGGCTCGGCCATGAATACGCGGGCCCCGAGCACCTGCTCTATGCGCTGACCTTCGACGCGGCCACCGGCAAGGTGCTGCGCCATGCCGGCGCCGATCTCGACCTGCTGCGCCGGCGGCTCAGCGACCGCCTCGAAGAGGAACCGCGGGACACTTCGCGGGGACGCCAGGGACGCGACGCCGCCAGGGCGCGGCCGCCTCGCGCGGCCGTGGCGACGACCCAGCCACGGCTGTCGCTGGGACTGCGGCGAGCGCTCGAATGGGCGGGTGCGCACGCCGAGGCGGCAGGCAAGGCCGAGATCCAGGGGGCCGACGTGCTGGTGGCGATGCTCTCCGAGGTCGACTCGCAGGCGGCGGAGCTGCTCGCCAGCCAGGGCGTGACGCGCCTCGACGTGGTGAGCTTCCTCGCCCACGGCATCTCGAAGCTGCACCCCGGGGGGACCGCCCCTGTCTCGCGCCGCGGCATCAGGGCCGGCGGCGGGCCAACTGCCGGGGGCGTGGGGGGCGCCGGGGGCGTCGCGGGCTCCTCCGAGCAGGGCGCGGCGCCTGCCTCTGACCGCCCCGACCGTTCTGACCGTTCTGACCGTCCGGACGGCGCCGACGGCTCGGAGCTCGACGACGACGAGGCCGCCGCGGCGCCGCGCGACGCCGACGAAGCGCTCGCCGCGTTCACCCTAGACCTGACCGAACTGGCGCGCCGCGGCGGCATCGATCCGCTGATCGGCCGCGAGATCGAGCTGGCGCGCACGCTGCACATCCTGCGGCGGCGGCGCAAGAACAACCCCATCTACGTCGGCGACCCGGGCGTCGGCAAGACGGCTCTGGTCGAAGGCCTGGCCCTGCGCATCGCCCAGGGCGACGTGCCGGCGGCCTTCCGGGACACCCGCATCTACCGCCTCGACCTCGGCGCGCTCCTCGCCGGCACGCGCTACCGCGGCGATTTCGAGAACCGGCTGAAAGCGGTGCTCGCCGCGCTGGCGGCGCAGCGCCACCCCGTCCTGTTCATCGACGAGATCCACAACCTGATCGGCGCCGGCAGCGCCGGGCGCGGCACCATGGACGCCTCGAACCTGCTCAAGCCGGCGCTGCAGCACGGCGGCCTGCGCTGCATCGGGGCGACCACCTGGGAGGAGTTCCGCCAGAGCTTCGAGCGCGACCAGGCGCTCGCTCGCCGCTTCCAGAAGGTCGAGGTGATGGAACCCTCGGTCGAGGAGACGGTGCGCATCTTCGGCGGCCTGCGCAGCCGCTACGAGGACCACCACGGCGTCCGCTACACCGACCCGGCGGTCGCCGCCGCCGCCGAGCTCGCCAGCCGTTACCTGCGCGACCGGCGGCTGCCGGACAGCGCCATCGACCTGCTCGACGAGGCCGGGGCGACCGTAGCCCTGGCGGCAGGCAGCGCGGGCGGCGCGAAACTCGCGCGGGACACGGGCATCGGGGCGGCCGCAATCCGCGAAGCCGGCGCAGGCAGCGAAACCAGCGCGGGCAACGGCGCCGGCGCGAGCGGTGCTGCCGGCGGCGCCGGCGCGGGCAGCACCGGCGAGGTCCGGGCCGTGGTCGACGTCCCTGAAGTGGAAAGTGTGCTTGCCACCATGGCCCAGATCCCTGCCCGCCGCGTCCAGGGCGACGACCGCGAACGGCTGCGCGGCTTGCGCGAGGAGCTGGAGAAGGCGGTGTTCGGCCAGGACGAAGCGGTCGACCGGCTGGTGGCGGCTATCCAGGTGGCCCGCGCCGGCCTGCGCGACCGCGAGCGGCCGGTCGGCTGTTTCCTGCTCACCGGCCCCACCGGCGTCGGCAAGACCGAGATGGCTCGCCAGCTGGGACTGGCGCTCGGCATCAGCTTCCTGCGCTTCGACATGAGCGAGTACATGGAGCGCCACACCGTGTCGCGCCTGGTGGGAGCGCCGCCCGGCTATGTCGGCTTCGACCGCGGCGGGCTGCTGACCGAGGCGGTGGCCAAGAACCCGCACGCCGTGCTGCTGCTCGACGAGGTCGAGAAAGCGCACGAGGACGTCTTCAACCTGCTGCTGCAGATCATGGACCACGGCACCTTGACCGACACCAACGGCAAGCGCACCGACTTCCGCCACGTCATCCTGCTCATGACCTCGAACCTCGGCGCTCGCGAGATGGCGCGCCGGCCGTTCGGCTTCGCCGCCCATGCCGGCCATGCCGGAGATGACGACGCCGACGGCGGCTTCGCCAGCGGCGCCCGCGATGCGGACGCCGAGCGGGCCTACGAGCGCCTCTTCAGCCCCGAGTTCCGCAATCGCCTCGACGCCAAGCTGCAGTTCCGCCCCCTGTCGCGCGAGGTGATGGAGAAGATCGTCGACAAGCTGATCGCCGAGCTCGCCGTCCAGCTCGAGCCCAAGGCAGTGCGCCTCGAGCTGACCCCCGAGGCGCGCCGCCTGCTCGCGGAGCGCGGCTACGACCCGGTCTTCGGCGCGCGTCCCCTGGCCCGCGTCCTTGACCAGGCGATTAAGCAGCCGCTCACGCAGGAATTGCTGTTCGGCGCGCTGCAAGCCGGCGGCACGGCGGTGGTCGGCGTCACCGCGGCAGCCTCGACCTCGGGAGAGGCTCCCGAGATCGTGGTGACCTGCCGGCAGGAGGGTTCGGACGAGGTTTGACCGCACCCACTGACATTTTTCGGCGGTCAACCGCCGCCGGCGCCTCTCGCCTCCACCGACGCGCAGCACTCAACTCCACTGATGTCAATGGGTTAGCTGGCGACACCCGCGAGGCTGGAGACGGCGGCGGCCTGGGCGGCAAGCTGGCGCGGACCATGCACTATCTCTGGGCGAGCCAGCTTGAAGGATGGGGTGCCGCGGGCGAGGGATGCCGCGGGTGGCGGACTCCGGCGTCCGGAACCAAAGCAACGGTCCCGGACGCCGGCAGCCCGCAACTGCCGGAGGTCCGTCAAGGCTGGCATCCTTCAAGATTGGCATCTAGAGACAAATAGCTTTATGCTCATGCGCCGTGGCACGCGGCGCGTTGCAAGTTCAGGAGTGTTTCATGCTGGAGCTTTCCCGTAGACCTGCCGGCGCCGGCGGCCGTTCGCGGCCGGCGCCTTCGCTGATCCCACGTTCGCCCGCGGTCGCCGTTGTCCTTGGCGCCATTGCCGCCATGGCGTTGCTGGCGGCCATGCCGGCGGCCGCGGCGGTCACTTTCGACCCTTCCGCCCTGCCGGTGGCGCGCGCGCTGGCCCCGAATGCCCCCGTCCAACTCGTCAAGGCGCCGGACCTCGCCAGCGACGCGGAGCTCGTCCGTTTCGACGCCGAGCTGCTGCCGGCGCTGCTGCGGGTGCGACCCGGCGAGCGCGTGCGCATCGCCGCTTGGCCGGTGGCGCCGGGAGCCCGCCAGGACGTGCTGATCACCCGGCACGAGATCTATGCCCCCGGCGCCCGCATCCTGCAGGTCGATGCCGGCGGCACCCGCGAGGTGCCGCGCTCCCGCCTGGTCTTCTTCTGGGGCACCCACGCGAACGATCCCGAGTCTGGAATCTTCATCTCGGTCGACCCGGTGATCGGCACTTTCGAGAGCGTTGCCCAGTCGAGGGCGGGCCAGTATCAGCTGCGGCCGCTGGTGGCGGGCAACGCCGGCCTGCACCTGGTCGCCACCGCCGAGGCATTCCTGGCCGGCTCGACGATGGGCAAGAGACCCTCCTGGCACTGCGCCGAGGAGACCCTGATACCCCTGCCGGGGCTTGCACCCGCCGGTAGGGACTCCCAGGCGGGGCGTGCGCCTCGGGATCCTGGAGCCGTCACCGCCAGCGGCGGGTTCGATCTGGCGACGATCGCCATCGACACCGACCACCAGTTCATGGCGAACAAGTTCAACAATGACACTACCCAGGCCACCAACTACATCGCCAGCCTGTTCGCCGCCGTCAACGTCATGTACGAACGCGACGTCCAGGTGCAGCTGCTGGAAGGCGACACCATCCTGCGCACCTCGGCCGCCGGGGACCCTTACACGGTCAACCCCAACGGCGATGCCAACGGCCCCGAGCTCAACGAGTTCGCGAATTATTGGAGCGCCAACTACCGCCGCTTCAACCGCACTGTCGCGGCGTTGCTGTCAGGCAAACAGCCAAGCAGCAACTCCGCCTCCGGCGTCGCCTGGCCCGGCGTCCTGTGCAGCACTTCCAGCGGCTACAGCGTCAACCAGGTGTTCCAGATCGATTACCTGTTCGGCGACTCGCAGATCTTCGGCCACGAGCTGGGTCACAACTTCGGCTCGGAGCACACCCACTGCTACAACCCGCCGATCGACCAGTGCTTCAACCAGGAGCCCGGTTGCTACGCCGGCCCCACCAGCTGCCCGGCGGCCACCACGATCAACGGCGTCAGCGGCGTGACCGGCACGATGATGAGCTATTGCAACTTCCTGGGGAACTGCAGCGTGGCGCTGGTCTTCCACCCGCGCGTCGTCGCCGTGCTGCAGAGCAACGTCGCCAATGCTCTGGGGGTCTGCATGACGGCCGGGACGGGCACCTCGCCGTCGGTGTCCGGCATCAGCCCTGACAACGGCCCCGCCGCGGGCGGCACCCCGGTCGTCATCTCCGGCAGCAACTTCCAGAGCGGCGACACGGTGACGATCGGCGGCGTCGCGGCGACCGGCGTCAACGTCACCGGCCCGGGAACGATCACCGCCGTCACCGGCGCCCACGCCGCCGGCCTCGTGGACGTGGTGGTCACCGGCGGCGGCGGCGCGGGCACCTTCGCCAAGAGCTACTTCTACGCGCCGGCCCCCCATGCGACCAGCTTCTTCACCGTCTCGCCCTGCCGGATCGTCGACACCCGCAATGCCAGCGGCCCGTTCGGCGGACCGGCCCTGGTGGCTGGCCAGACCCGGAGCTTCAAGATCACCGGCTCCTGCGGCATCCCGAGCTCGGCGGCCGCGGTGTCGGCCAACGTGACCGTCGTCACCTCGGCCGGCGGCTTCCTCAGCCTCTTTCCCGGCAACGCCCTGCCCCTGGGCACCAGTAACATCAACTTCGGCGCCAGCCAGGTCCAGGCCAACAACACCATCATGATGCTGGCGACCGACGGCACCGGCACCGTCGGCGTGCTGAACGCCTCCAGCGCCGCCAATCAGTTTCTGATCGACGTGAACGGCTACTTCCAATGAGCGGCCGGCCTGGCCCGGGCGCGCGGCCGGAGCTGGCCGCCGCCGGCTGAGCGGCGATCCCGGGGCAGGGAACCGGGCGGCCGGCGACGAGGTCGCCAGGCCGCCCCACAACTGTGCTAGTTTCCCGGCCGATCGCTTGCGCGCGCCGCCATGACCGAATCGCTGCTCGAAGCCTCCCCGCACACGCTGCCGGCGCCATCCGCGCCGGAGGTTGCCGTGCGCTGCCGCGGCCTGGTCAAGCGCTACGGCGACGTGGTCGCCGTCGACGGCCTCGACCTCGAGGTGCGGCGCGGCGAGTGCTTCGGCCTGCTCGGCCCCAATGGCGCCGGCAAGACCACCACCCTCGAGATCCTCGAGGGACTGACCGTGCCCGACGCCGGCGAGGTCGAGGTGCTGGGCTCCGCCTGGGGCAAGGGGAACAATGCCCTGCGCCAGCGCCTCGGCCTGGCGCTCCAAGAGACACAGCTGAGCGCCAAGCTCACCGTGATCGAGACGCTGCGGCTGTTCCGCTCCTTCTACCACCGCGGCCGCCAGCCCGAAGAGGTCATGAGGCGTCTCGCTCTCGACGAGAAGCGCGACGCGCCGGTGGGCAAGCTCTCCGGCGGCCAGAAGCAGCGTCTCGCCGTCGCCTGCGCGTTGGTGGGCGATCCGGAGCTGCTCTTCCTCGACGAACCGACCACCGGTCTCGACCCGCAGAGCCGCCTGCAGCTCTGGGAGCAGGTGAGCGATTTCCGCGGCGCCGGCGGCACCGTCGCGATCACCACCCATTACATGGAAGAGGCCGAGCGCCTCTGCGACCGGGTGGCGATCGTCGACCATGGGCGCGTCATCGCGCTCGGCACTCCCGCCGAGCTCATCGCCTCCCTGCACGCCGCGGACGTCGTCGAGTTCGCCTCCGAGCCGGAGCTGCCGCGCGAGGCCTTGCTGCGCCTCGACAGCGTCCGCGAGGTCCACCGCCGTGGCGCCAACTGGTCGCTGGCGGTGGGATCGCTGATCGCCGGCGTGCCTGCGCTCCTCTCGGCGGTCGAGCGGTCGGGGGCTCGCCTCGCGCACCTCTCGACCCATCGCG
>Ga0209118_1000863_pt1 | contig 15130 bp, 10 predicted proteins | sample BlaSpr_A8_Ref_M1_FD_187988 | JGI IMG/M metagenome (GOLD analysis project Ga0209118, IMG submission 187988) | Forest soil microbial communities from Thunder Bay, Ontario, Canada - Black Spruce, Ontario site 2_A8_Ref_M1 (SPAdes) (version 2) | ecosystem: Environmental > Terrestrial > Soil > Boreal...
AGCCAGTTCGATGTGAACTGTGCGAGCAATTCGCGCTTTTCCTCGATCGTGCCCGATTCGTATAGGGAATGCGCGGAACCTAGCCGTTCGAGGAAATCGGCAAGTCTTTGCGGACCCGTCATCCCGGAGTCATCGAGGTTCGCGAGTTGCTCTTCAAGAGTCCGCTTCTCGGAAAGGAGTGCCGCTTGGCGCTCCTCGAAAAGCTCGCGGTCAAGGAGCCCGTCAATTAAGGCATCCGTAAGCCGGGCGCGCCTTGCGGTAAGTTGGCTCAGCTTCAAGTCGAGCGCCTTGCGGCGCTCTGCCGCCTCATCCTTCCAATTCGCTTTCATGCCCTCGATCGTCTCGCGAATATAGACGCCCTCTTCGGCCTCCAACTCGCAGGCGAGAAAAAGCGGCCTGACCTTTCCATCTGCCGTCTCCTCTTTCACGTTTGTCATGGGACAGCTCGGGGAGTGGCAGCGGTAATAGATGAAGCCCTTCTGTGTCTCGCCGATCAGGGAGTAGCCGCAGCTCTTGCAGCGCACGGTGCGGCGCAGGAGGAAGTCGTGCCGCGTCGGTCGCGCCGAGAGCTTGCCGTCGAGGACCGCCTGCACCCGATCGAAGAGCGACTTCTTCAGGAGGTGATCGTGGGCGCCTTCGTAGGTCTCCTTGCGGCGCTGGACCCTGATGAGTCCGATGTAGAAGGGATTGCGCAGCATGGTCGCGAGCCCGTTCAGGGAGACCTCGCCGCCCCGCCGGTTCTTGAGTCCCGACCGCTGCACCTCCGCTAGGAGCGTGTGCAGGTTGTAGCTGCCGGTCGCATACAGCTCGAAGGCCCGGCGCACGAGCGGCCCCTTCACCGGATCGATGGCCTTCGGCTTGCCGGCCCCGCAGTCCAAGTAGCCGACCGGCGCAGGCATAGGCAGGATGCCTTGCTTCAGCCGCCCATTGATGCCCTTCAGTGCCTCCTCGCGCAGGTTCCTGATGTAGTCGGCAGCCACGACCGCCTGAAGATCGGCGGAGAGCCGCCCGCCGCGATTCGTGAGATCCAGCCCTTCGTTCGCGAAGTACAACTCGATCACTTTCTTGTCCACCAGCTCCGTGAGATCCACCCAATCCCGGCCGTTCCTCACCCCCCGGTCGATCTTGTGGATCACGACGCCGGAGGCGGCGCGCCTCTTGAGGAGCCGGAGCATCTCACTCCATATTGGCCGTCCGGTCTTCGCCGCCGTCTCGCGCTCCTCAAACCATCGGGAGATGGTGAGTCCCCGCTGTGAGGCGAAGCGCTCGATTGAAGCGCGCTGCTCTTGGAGCGAGACACCCTCCCCCTGCCGGGCCGTAGAGACCCGGATGTAGCCGTAAAACGTCTTTGTCATGTGTGTTCGGTTTGCTTTGGGGAATCGACCTTTCCCGTCATGGTAGGACGGGGAAGTGGACTCGTCAAAGCAAGGAAGCGGGCATAGGCCGCCGGGTCATTCGTGATCCGTTCATACATGCGCAGAATTATTGCGGCATAACCCGCATACCAGGCATCGAGCGCACCGTATTCGGCATCGCTCAGTCCTGGGTAGAGGGTCTTTAGCCGCGCAGGCGCGGGGGTGGTTTCCGTCATGAGAGCCAGGGTACTGCCTGCACGCAGCGGACAAAAGACGCCTGCCGGAGCGTGCTTCGCCGTTCTTCTCATACTTTTGAAAACTTAGCCAAGGCGGCACATTTTGCCGTCTTTTGCGCGGTCATGAGCGCGGATAGCCTGATGCGCACTCATGCCGAAGATCTGCATCAGGTCGCGCTATGCAATACGTCTCCCCGACATTCGCGCCGGCCCCGCCGGGGTTTTGAAGGTTGCCTTGCATCACTAACCCAACTTCAAAACCCTATGTCAGAGACTCCAACCCAACCGACCCGCATCCTCGCCATTGATCCCACCACCAAAGGCTTCGGCTACGCGATCCTCGATCTGCCAAGTCACCTTGTCGCCTGGGGCATGGCCCATGTTAAGGGCGAGAAGCGCACCGGCGCCATCTTCCGCTTCGAGGCGCTCCTCGACCAGTTCCGGCCGGATGCCGTCGTTCTCGAAAACACGACGGCTCCCGGCTCGCGCCGCTACCCGCGGGTGCGCGAACTCTTGGATACGCTCGGGAAGATCGCCCGCGAACGTGGTATCCCGGTGCAGACCGTTTCCCGCCTCGCGGTCATCGCGCACTTCTCGAAGGACGAGACGGCCATCAAGCACTCGATCGCGAAGACGCTTGCGGTGGACTACCCGCAACTCGCAGAGAAGGTGCCGAGGAAGCGCAAGATCTACCAGAGCGAAGATGAACGCATCTCGGTCTTCGATGCCCTCTCCCTTGCGTTGACCTTCGCCGGCAAGTGAGACGATAGACGTTCCTCGCACGCAAGGCGGCTGCCCTCAGCCGCCTTTTGCGTTTCACTCCCCGCCCGTACTCTGACCCGCAGACCTTTGTCCTCACGAAAGGAGGATGCGATGTCACAGAGCTTCGTCTCGTTTGCGGAGGTGAAGCGCGCGGTTGCGATCGTGGCGCTCCTCGATCACTACGACCTTTCGGCCAAACTCACGCCGAAGGGCCAGAACCTCGTGGGCGCCTGTCCGTTCTGCGATGGCAAGTCCACGCGGCAGTTCCAGGTGAACCCCGAGAAAAATGCCTGGTATTGCTTCGGCTGCAAGCAGGGCGGGAACGTCCTCGACTTCGTAGCGAAGAAGGAGCGGGTGGGCGTGCGCACGGCAGCCTTGAAGCTCGATCAGTGGTTCGGACTCGGGCTCGCCGAGGCGCCGGAGAAGAGTGCGCCCGCCGCTGCACCGCCGACCAGCGCGCCCAAGGCTCCACGGCCCATCCCGCCCCCGATGCCGGAGATGCTCTTGCCCGCCGCGAACCCGCCCCTCACCTTCACCCTGAAGACCCTGGACCAGGAGCACCCGAGTCTCGGGGTGCTCGGCATCGAGCCGGAGACCGTGGAGCACTTCGGCGCTGGGTACTGCGCAAAGGGACTCCTGAAGGGCCGGCTCGCGATCCCGATCCACAATGCGGCGGGCGAGCTCGTCGCCTACGCCGGCCTCGCGACCCTGGACGAGACCTCCCCGCGCTACCTCTTCCCGCCGAAGTTCCATCCCGCCCTCGAAGTCTTCAACCGGGACCGCCTCTTGGTGATCCAGGAACCCGAGGGACCGCTGTACCTGGCAGCCGAGATAGAGGGCGTCTTGCGGCTCGTGGAAGCCGGCCACCTCTCCGCGCTCGGCCTCTTCGACGGGTCGCTCTCCGATGCCCAGGAGGAGGCGATCCTCGGCGAGCTGGACCGCCACGAGGGACTCGTGCTCGTGGGCGAGGGCTTCGCGGATAGGACCGTCGCCCGGCTCGCGCGCTACGCCACCGTCTCCTGGCTCCCGTACCCTCCCGGCAGAGGCATCGGCGCGCCGGCTCCCCGCGTCAGGTCGCCTGCGCACTCCTCCCGGATGCAGTCCTGAGTCTCAAGACCCCACGGCCATGCCGCGGGGTTCTTCTTTGCGGCACGACCAAGGAACCAGCGTCCCCCTCCCGCTATCGGCTGGTGGAAGCTGCCGGGGTATGGAAAGCTCCGGTCCTCCCGCCCGCGCGCCCCGGACCTTCCCACACCCCTCGGAAATCCTCTCCTGCCCTCCCGCCCTCCACCGAGGATTACACGCAGCTCCCACAGCCGCGACGACGGCGAGGCTATATATATTTTTCTTGAGGTGGGGGAAAGGACGAGACGCTCACGCTGACTGGCAGGCTATTCGCCAGCGGCATTCTCACGCTTGCCCAAAGATTACCGTGGCTTTAATTGAGTAGGTGCAGAGCGCCGTCGCGGCGCGCGAGCACAAACGGCGCATCGCCGGTCAAGGTATCGCCTTGGATTATATAGAGATCACCAACATAACCGGGACTGCCGCTTACAAAGTCAAACTTTACCGCGTAGACGTTCGCGGCGAACTCTTCCGGCGTTTCGTCGGACAGGCCCCAGGACTCTTTCACCTCTTGGACCTGCATGATTTCCCGCCACTCGGCCAGGGAGATGTCTTCTGGCTTATTGACGTACATGGTATTGGTATTATAGACAACACTAACAGCAACGGCCCATTTGGTCAAGACTGGCCGAGTCGTTTTCAAGGCTTACCAACGACGACTGCACCAGAAAGATCACTCCTCCTCCTAGAAACCGTACTTCATTCTCCGAAGCTCGAACGCTTTTGAGCCACCCTCTAGGATATGCTTTACATGGTCTTGAATTGCCGGGCTATCGATCGATCCCGTGGCGCTGATGGTGCCCTTGTTACTGGATGCGCTTAGCACCACAATCTGCTCAGCATCGCCGAGGACTGGAATATTGGCGTTGTGTGTCGCCACGATGAATTGCCGACGCTCCTTCGAGGCGCGTAGGCGTGTCACTACGTCTTCGTAGATAAAGCGGTTGTCGAGGTCATCTTCCGGCTGATCCACAATAAATGGAGTATCGTCCTTGAGTAACAGTAGCAAAAGAATGGCGGTGCTCTTCTGTCCCACCGATATATCGTTGAGGCCACGGTACAGCGGCGCTACCGGCGTCCCTACGTTGAATTCGATGGAGATTGCGTCTTCTATCTCAAGAATCTCAATCTCACGCTTCCGCTCCGCAGTGATGGCCTCCACCAATTTGGCCGCCAGGGTCTCCGGTATGTCAAAAACCTCCGCCAACGACTCTGCGCCTACGCCCACGACCACTAGGAAGTCGCCGGGCGCAAAATTAGCATGAAGTACAAGCTGCTCTAGAGCGGCCTTACGTGCCCCAAGTTTGAGCGACTCTAAATAGGCCAACATTGCGGGTGCCGCATTTTGAAAGGTAACGCTAATCTGCAATATTCCTTTCAGCCGCGCCGACAACTCAGCGGCTTTCTCGCTCCGTAACCGGTAGCGCTCGGTGCGTATATCAAGAAGTTTCTGCAAGTTGCTCTGACGGCTCTGTTCCAGAGCACGCATCTTGGCGATAACCTTCTCCCGCTCAGTCGCCAGTGGTTCGATCTCTGCAATGTTGCGTTCCAGGCTCAGGTATTCGTTTATGTGAACTCCAGGAAACTGGCTTTCGAGTTCGGCCCGCCCCTGCTCAAAGGCACGATCCTCATTCTCCACAACGCCCTTCGCCTCGACAAGAAGTGCATCAAGCGCCCTCTCTGCGTCCTTCGCCTTTCGAGTAACATTCTTGACCGCAGTGGTCCAATCGCTCGCGACGCTGCCAACGACCTCGTTGGCCTTCGCCAAGAGGTCAGAAAGCGGTTCATCGCCCACGATTTTCGCCGCTCCCGGATCATCAAGCGTCGGCACTCCTGCAAGCTCGCTTTGAAATGTCGCCACGCTCGCTCGCGCGCGCTTCAGTGCCGCGAACCTTGCGGCTATTTTAGTCTTGCGTTGCAACTGTGCAGCTAGGCCCAGCGTTTCATACCGCTTCTTCATGGCACGGAGACGCGGCAGGCTCTTTAGTTTACCTTCAAGCTCCGCGTCCTTCTGCTCCAACGTTGTAAGCTCCCGCCCATTGCGGCTAAGGATCTCGAGAATCTCAGCTTCCCGCTCCTGCGCCGTAAGCACGCCGTCGCCAATAAAGCTGTCCAGCAGCTCTAGCTGATTCGAGGGTTGGAGAGCGATCTCGTAGATTTCCTTTTGGCCAAACAGTGACAACGGTTGAACGTCAACTGGTTTCGTATCAATGAGCAGAGTGCCATCTTGGTCCGTCACCACTGGTGGGTTGCCTTGGTGCCGTTGCACTACATAGCGCACCTGTGGTTCCCCGGTCTCAACGACCACCCGCACGGAAGAGCCTCTTGGAAGCACTCTCTGCACAAGCGAGCGTTGCTGGTCACGCTGCGCCTGTGGTGCCACCATGTCGAACGCAAAGCGAAGACTTTCCACAATAGATGATTTGCCGGAGCCCTTGCCACCTATCAGACAATTGAGGTTTGGGTTAAGTCGGAGATGCTCGCCGGAGAGAAAGCCTTCGCCCTCCCAGCTCAGCTCCACGATGCGAGGATAAGGCGATCCAGGATAGTCTTCAGGATGGCGGATGCGACTTCCTGGGTCGAGAAATGCCTGGCGAAATGCTTCTATCGTCGGCGCTCCTACCTTGATCCAAGTAGAGAAGCGCCCGATCTCTGATAATGCCCGTGCATCAGATGTCCAGAGAGGCGCTATGGGATGAGAGCGTCTATAAAGATCGTGAGAATTCTCGAAGGCTCCTCGCTCAAAGTCTCCGAGGCTCTCAACCCTTTTGCCACTGCCCGGATCGGCCGCCAGCAGGAGGGGCTCTCGCCAACAATCCACCCTATGCTGTCCCGAAGGAAGGTTAAGAAGTCCAAGATTGCCACACGCATGCGGCGCGAAAACAATTCCTCCGAAGCGAGCGATGATTTGAAGCGCATCGCTGAGCGTCTTTGGCGACGCTTTCGGAGAACCATCGGGATGGAAGCGGTCATCAGGAGGTCGGCCAAGGCCCATCTGGACTATACAATCCCACAACTTCTCGACGTTCGCCGTAGGCTCGAAAATAGCAATGACGTGCCAGTTCGGGGAGAGAGTGAACTCCACTCCTGGAACTACGGTCACGGCAGAGCCGGTCGCGGCGTCACGAATGTAGGGAAAATACGTCAAGTCATTGTGCTCCGTGATACCGAGAATGTCCACGCCAGCCTTAGTTGCAGCTTCAATGTAGGCTCCCCCAATCCTCCTGCGCTCAGCCTCGGTATCCGTCGAGAACCCCGATGGAAGTTTGAAGCGATTATCTAGGGGCGTGTGAATCTGAAGATCGGCGCGCAGGAAAGCCGCGCCCGTAGGCAATATGGATGATGAGGCGGGGGTGGGCATGCTAGAAGCGTAGTATGGCACTCTCTACCCAGAGCGACAAGCCTCTTGGGCTATCGATTTATGGCAATATCTCTCTCCCCGTAACCTCCGGGCGACCTCGCCCAGATCGTCGGCCCGGTGCCGAAAAGGAAGAGGGGCGTGCCGCTGTGGCCGCCCCTTGAAGAACTGCATGAGATTGTCGGTCGTTACTGCTTCGTCGCGGCTTGCGTCAGGACGCTGAGGGTATCCTTGATCCAGGTGCCAGGCTCGACACTTCCGTCGAATCCAGGTACGAGGGCCAGGACCTTCCCGTCCTTCACAAGCCAGGTTTGGGGCCACGCCATACGGATGTCCGTCTTGGCGATCGGGTCCTCGGCGAGGCCCCGGAAATACTCCTCGCCGAAGAGCACCGGGGACAGCTTGATGTCCGGCCGCTTCATGAGGTACGGCTCGACCGCGGTCTGATCGGTGTCCGTGTTGAGGGCGACGACGAGGAGCCGCGGATCTTTGGCCGCCTCCGCCGCCACCTTGGTAAGGAGCGGCAGCTCAAGCTGGCAGAAGCCGCACCAGGTAGCCCACACGTTCACGAGGGCCACCCTACCCTTCAGGTCATCCAGAGTGAAGGTGCGGCCCGCGAGGTCGTGGAGCGCGAAGGCGGGAAGGGTGATTGGCTTCGCAAGGTAGCGCCACCGCACATCTTGGGTGGCTTCACCCTTGGCTGCCGCTTGAGCGAGAGCATCCGCCGCGCGGAGCACCTCGGCACTTGCAGGGCTTCCCTGCCAGGTGCCGGGGGTAACGTTGCTGCCGACCAGCTTGCTCGCCTGGGTAAGGGCGGTATCGACCGAGGGATCGTGATCGATGCTGTCGTGATCGGCGGGTTGGAGGACACTTGCGAGACGGAGGTATGCGTAGGCATCGGAGGGGTTCGCTGCGAGGTCAACCGTGGCGCTCCAATACTTCGCAAGCGCGACTCTCACGCCCCAGGCTTTCTTGTTGTGGAGCTGCGCAGTGAGCGAGGCCACTTCGTCAGCCACGCTCCCGAGCACTCTCCTCGCCTCGGCCACTCTCCCGACCCGCACGAGCGCGCGGACGAGGAGGGACGAAAGCTGCACATCGACGACGGCCCGACCGATCTTGTTCACTTCCTGATCCTCGGGCAACTCGTCGTCCGTCCAGCCGTTCGCGCGCCGGTTATCGTTCCAGCGCCGTTGATAGCGGATGAGGGATCGGATGGCTGATACATCTTCCGCGCCGAGAGGTTGTCCCCCTTGGAGTTTGATGAGCGGGAAGACATAGCCGGGGGCTTGGAGGCTGAAGAACTGGTAGACCCCCTCGACCTTCGGCCAGAGGGTCTGGTAGTAGCGCTCGTCGCGGGCAAGCTCTTGAGGTGTGAGCGCGCCGGAGAGACCGAGACGCAGGATGGCGGGCAGCTCGTTCCAGAGTGCGACCGCCATGTGATCGGGACAGGCGCGCAGTTGCGAGCGGACTTCTTCGTAGTACACCCGCGCCTCTGCTACGGGGAGCTTCAGGGGCGACTTCCGCGAGCCGCCGTGAGCAATCCAGTAGCGCTCGCCGTGGATGCGCAAGGCGGAGTTCGCGCCCACCGAGGTACAGGCGAAGCGGGCGAGGATCTGATCGCGCACCTGCTCTTCTTCCTTGAACTGCGAGAGCCGGTGACGCGCACTCGCGAGCGCATCGAGGATCGGGAGGGGTACGTGCGCGTAGTGACTTCCGAGGTGTTGCAGGAAGGCCAGGTCGGCGAGGAGCCGTCCTTTGGCCTCTTGTGGATAGAGGCGCTTCTCAAGCGCCCACAGGTCTGCGAGGGCATCCAAGTACCGCCAGAGTCCGCGGGGTCCTTCGTGGGCTTCGATCGCTCGCCGGGGCTTCGGCAGGTTCTGCTTCCACAACGCCGCGTCGCCAACCTCGTTCAGTTGGAGAGCGGCGCCCGGATACTGCGGGCACTCGCGCATGAACCGCGCGAGATTGGCCTCGACGGTGCCGTAGTCCCGTTCGAGATCCTTCTTGTTCTGGTTCGGGTGCGGGTGCAAGACCGCATGCGCCAGATCGAGGTAGGCGGGACCGAAGGAGGGGTCGAGCTTCACGGCGCGGCCGAGGAGCGCGAGCTGCTCCGCCGCATGCGGGGCGACTTGCGCCGCCAGGTACTGCGCCGTTGGGTTCGCGGGCTCGGCCTTGGCGCGGTTCAGGTAGAAGTCGAGGAGTGCGTTCTGATCCTCGGGGCCGAGATGGAGGACCATCGCCTGATAGACGAGGTTCGCCGGGATGTTGTGGGAGTCTCGGGCGGCCACGTCCTTGGCTCGGGCGAACTGGCCCGGCCAGCAAGGCTTCCAGGGGAGGCACTCGCGGGTGGCGTCGGAGTAATCCAGGACGCCCCAGAAGAGGGTGGTCACGTCGCCGTTGCCGGGCAAGGGGCCGCAGCCCGCTGCCGAGCGGTGCGACGTGAACAGGGCAAGAAGTACGAGCACAAGCGCAATCCGTTTCATGACGCGCGTCTCCTTCCATTGAGGAAGAGTTAATTGGTAAGGCGGGGGTAAAACGGGGGGGAGGTGCAGTAATACCGACTATATAGCTACATGACAAGGTGCTGCGTTTGTAACGTAGCACAGAGAAAGTAACGGCGCAAAGGAGCGCCAAGCGCTCTTATTAACAATGGCCGCGGACGAGGCTTCGTCCATTCACCTGCTAGCTGACAGGTGTGCAAACTCCCCTCAGAATATACAGATACGCGTATTTTGCGTTGTCCTAAAGCGGCGTCAATACAGGCCATATTTTAGGGAACAGTGCAACTTTCCCGAGAAGGTGCAGCTCATGAGCCGGGTCCGGGAGGCTGGCGGCCAGAGCCCTGCGCTGTCTCGTCGGCCCCGACTACGGCCGGATCTACGACTACGAGGTGGTAAGGGCTGTCCGGGAGCCCATCCTCTTCAACCCCAAGCGTGTGCTTGGGGTGTTCATGTCGGAGGCTCTACTACAAGGAAAACTTCGGCGCCCTGGCCGCCGGGGATTTCCAGTGAGCCATGAGGAACTCCCGGACCTCGGCGAGGGACTCAAGAGAGATCGCCTGCCGCATGGCCGCGTCCATGAGTTCCTTCCAGACGGCACGCATCTGCTCGTGGCCCAGGCCGAAGAAGTCGAGCCGATCAATCGCAAGGTGGCAGAGCGCCACCGCTCTTTCTGTCGCACCCTGCCGGATGTGGACGCTGAAGAGGTAGAGGAGGTCGAGGAACGCCTCGCGGTACGCCTCCTGGTCGAAGGCGTCTGCGATCACGGCGTCGAAAAGCTGCACCGCTTCTTTGTAGTGGTCGAGATGTTCCAGGAGCCTGGCCGCATAGAAGTCGCTACGCCGCCGGGCAGCCGGCGACGCGCCGGACCTTCGGAGCGGCTCCGCCTGATCGAACGTTTGGAGCGCCAGCTCGATCGCACCCAAGCTAATCAGGCCATCGGTGCGGATGTTCTCGACAAGGCATCGCAGGGAGGCATCCGCGGCAGAGATTAGGGGTGATGCTTCTTCCACGAGCGTGAGGGCGCGCGCCGGGTCGGTGTCCACCACGGTATGCGCCATCTGCACCAGGGATCGGCCGACGAGCGGCCAGGCGCCCTGGCCCTGATAGAGCTCGACGCACTCCTCGAGCGCCGCGAGGGCCTCGGCTCGGCGGCCTTGATCGGCCAGAAGGGATGCGGAAACCGATTGCACCCGCGCCTTGAGAAGAGGATCGCCGGAACCCTCCGCCAGGTGCTTCCCGGCTTGGAGAAGGGCGGTGCTGGCCTTCCTCCACTCGGAAGCGACACGGCGGGCATTGGCGACCTCCGTCCAGATCTGCGCCCGGAGGTCATGCCGCAGGAGAGCCGGCGCGTCCATCGGCGCAATCGCCTGAAGAGCGAGGCTGGCCATGAACTCGGCCTCGTCGTGGGAACGCGCGTGGCGAACGCCCCCAAGGAGTAGCTCCACGAAGGGGGCCGTGTGGTACTCGGAAGACCCTGCGACTAGCGCGTGCTGCTCCCGTCTCGTCTTCTGCCGCAGGCGAAACCAGAGCGCCCTTGCGAGAAGGGGCTCCACGAACCTCCGCTCTGGCGTGATGGCGATGCGGCCCCGAGGGGCGGGCACTCGCTCCCCGCCGCTCGCAGGGTTCGGTTTGGCGGGTAGAGCCCGGTTCCATTCGACGCGGAGGTACTCGCGCGCAGCCCTGAGCATCCCCCCGTCCAAAGACTGCTCGCGCGCCGCATCGATCAGTCTCGCCAAGAGCGATCGGCATTCTTCATTCGTCGGCGCGTCGTGGCTTTCGAGTTCTCTAAGGGCGCGCAGCCCCAGGTCCGCCGCCAGATCGGGCGAGCCGAGGCGTAGGTGGAACCCGAAGATATACACGAGATCGAGCACCGCATCCTTGAAGTGTTCCCGGTCAAGTTCCTCCACTACGACCGACTCGAAGAGCGCCTCCGCCGCCTCTGCATGGCCGAGGGATTCGAGGAGTCGAGCCGCAAGGAAGGTGGAGCGGAGCGCCGCAGTCGGCCAATCGTGGAGCGGCCGCAAACGCTCCGATTCCGCGAAGGCGCTGAGAGCATCCTCCACTCGGTCGAGGGTTATCAGGCAGTCGGTGCGGATTCGCTCCGCAAGCGACCGGAGAGCAGGAGCCTCCGCAGAGAGGTAGGCGCTTGCCCGGTCCAACAAGGTGAGCGCTCGCTCCGGTTCGTCGTCCGTGATGCAGTGGGCCATGATGACGAGCGTCCGGCCGACCTGCGGCCACTCGCCTCGAAGAGCGTAAGCCTCGCGGCTCTCCTCCAAAGCGGCCATGGCTTCACCCCGCCTTCCCTGGTCGCATTGGAGCGAGCCAGCGATGGAGAGCCAGCGAGCCTTGATGATCGGATCGCCGGTGCCCGAAGCGCGGTGCTCCTCGGCCCGCAGGAGCGCGGCACGCGCGTGCTGCCACTCGCCCCTTATCCGGCGGGCGTTCGCGGTCTCGATCCAGATCAGCGCCAAGAGATCGTTCTTGAAGGTCTCGCTCCCTTCGGCCGGGTCGATCCCTTGCGCGGCGAGCACCGCCAGGCTCGCGAGAGACTCGGACTCGTCTCTCGACCGCGGGGTACGCAGGGCGTCGAGCAGCGCGTCGAAGAAGGCCGGCGAGTGGCAGAACCGCGAGAGGATGACGCGCTCCTTCTTCGCTCCCCGCGTGAGGCGCCTTAGTTCTGCCATCTCCGCCTTCGCGAGGAGGCGGTCGCGGGCCTGTGCCTTCTCGAAGCCGGCGAGATCGAGCAGAGTCTTCAGGAGCGGCACGCGCTTCGCGCTTGCGGTGCGGTCCCCGAGCATGCCGGCGGCAAGCGCCCGGCACGCAGGGCACTCCGCGAGGTGCGCAGCCAGCCCCTCGATCTCGGCCCATCCCCCTTCGCAGGCGCGAAGGATCTCCTGGCTGGTGAGATGCGCCATTTAGGCAATCTCTATAGCTCGGCAGCGGTCACGGCTGTTTAGTCTAACGCAGAATACGAGCATCTATACATTGTGGCGAAGACGAGAAAGCGGGGAGGTCCCCCCGAGGGCGGCCCTCCCCTCATCTCGAACAAGAACAGATGGCCCCCTCAGCCGTTGGGGTCGTTGCCACCTCCGGTATCCGGGGTAATTGAGCCAGGAGAGGAACCGAAGAAAGACAGCAAGAGCAGGACCAGCCGAAGCATGGCTTCTCCCTTCAGGGACAGGTGAGCGCGCGAGCGCCGTTGCCCGCGGTAAGGGTGTCCCTACGCCTGAAGTCTCCGCCTCTCGGGGCCGGAGGACAAGCCACTGCTTTGCTTAGCGATGGCTACGGAAGGAGGGTTTGACGCATGGAGGCAGCCGAAATACCGACCCTCACGACGGAGCGCCTGCGGCTGCGCGGCATCCGCGGCAGCGACTTCGAGGACTACGCCGCCCTCTACGCCGACCCGGAAGTGACCCGCTTCATGGGCAACAACGGGGAGACCTGGGACCGCGGCCGGTCGTGGCGGCACATGGCCTTCGCGGTCGGGCACTGGCACCTTGAAGGCTCGGGCATATGGGCGGCAGAGGAGAAGGCGACGGGAGCGTTCGTCGGCGTAGTCGGCTTTTGGGAGCCGGCGACTTGGCCCGGCTTCGAGTTGGCCTACCACCTCGCGCGCCGCCATTGGGGCCAGGGCTACGCCACCGAGGCCGGGAAGGCCGCCCTCGCCCACGCCTTCACCGTCTGGCAGCGAGAGCACGTCATCAGCCTCATCAATCCGAAGAACCTGCCCTCGATCCGGGTCGCCGAGCGGATCGGCGAGCGGCTCGAAGGCCGCATCGACTTTCTCGGCCGACAGATGCTCCTCTACGGTCTCGATCGGGCGACGTACCTTCGAGAGGTTGCCCCGGCCGATGCCACCGCCCGGCGCGCCGGATGAGCGAACCGCTCCCCGCCGAGGCAAGGGACATGGCGGCGCCCCGGCATTTCTCGGAGGAACTCTTCCGCCGCTTCCTGGATCACGAGGTCTCGCAGCCCGAGCGGCGGGCGGTGGTGCGCCATCTCGTGAGCCAATGCCCGGAGTGCCTCCGGCTCGTGGGCCGCATCGTCGCCGAGGGCGGCTATTGGTTCGGGAAGGAGGTCGCTGAAGGTCTGGCCGAGAGTGATCGCGTCCTCGCCTCCTTCGAGGACGCCGCCGACTTCACCGATCGCGAGCCCCGCCGCATCGCCTTCGAGCGCCTGCGCGGGTGGGCGCATTGGTCAGCCTTGGACCCGCTCTTGCCGAACGAGCGCCTGCCCGCGATCCTCTCCCGCAAGGACTGGCACCATTGGGGACTCTTCCGGGCACTCCTCGACGCCGCCACCTGGTACAGCTCCCGCGACCCGCAGGAGGCGGCAGACATCGCGCAGCTCGCGCTCGACATTGCCGACCTCCTCGACCCTGCCTCAGTCGGCGGGGAGGCGGCGGCGAAGGACATGCGCGCCAAGGCGTACTCCGTCCTCGCCGACTGCCGCCGGATGGCCGCCGACCTCGACGGCGCCCGCGCGGCCATCGCCGAGGCGTGGAAGTGGAACGAGGAGGGCGAGGGCGATCCCCTGGACAAGGCAGAGATCTTCTACGCCGATGCCGCCTACGCCGCAACGATCGGCGAGTTCGAGACGGGTGTAACGATCCTGAAGAAGGCCCTCTCTCTGTATCGCGCTGCGGATGACGCGCACCTCCAAGGCCGGACCCTCATCCGCATGGGCGAGACGATCGGCTACGTGAAGCCAGAGAAGGCCCTCGGATACATCGAGCGCGGGCTGGAACGCATGAACCCCGTGCGCGAGCCGCGCCTCGCCCTCACAGGGCAGCACGCCCTCGCGGAGTTCCTGTGCGCCGCCGGCCGTCCGCAGGAGGCCCTCGCGATCCTCGATCGCGCCCGGCCCCTGTACCGCGAGTTCCAGGAAGACATGGTGCAGCTCCGGCTCCACTGGCTCCAAGGCCGGGTGGCTCACGCGCTTGGGTCTTTCGCCGAGGCGGCGGACATCCTGCGCCAGGTGCGGGAGGAGTTCTGCGCGCGGGACCTGCACCGGGACCTCCTCATGGTCTCGATCGACCTGGCTGAGGCCCACGTCGCCGCGCGAGAGACGGCGAGCGCCCTGTCCTTCCTCGAAGAGACGACACCCATCATGGCGGGCTGGAACCTCCACCGGAACGCCCTGGCTGCCTGGCTCGCATTTCAGAAGGCGCTTGAAGAGCACGGCGACCTTGATGCCGCCGCGCTGGCCCCGCTCTTTGACAACTTGCGACTGTACTACCGCCGCTCCTGGCACGTACCGGCGACCGAGTTCACGCTCCCGTAGGCGGCGCGCTCCGCCCCGACCGAAGAGAGCCAGCGCGCGAAGACCCGCCGGATGCGCGGGTAGGGGCGGCGGACCTCATCCCGCTCCCAGGCGGCCAGAGTGCCGGGGTCGAGCCCGAGCCGGCGGGCAAGCTCCCGCTCGGAGAGTCCCTCGCCTTCTCTCGCGGCCCTGATGCGCCCGCCAAGGGTCGCGGGCTCCGGGCGGGGGTCGTAGCCGAGGAAGGCCAGGATCGCGGGCAGGAAGCGCAGCTCCGGCTCTGCCCGGCCCTTCTCCCAATTGAGGAGGGATGCCTTGGAGCAGCCGACCTCGCGGGCGACGTGGCTCTGCCACAGGCCCCGGTCCAAGCGGACCCGCCGGAGGTGCTCTCCTATGGTCCGAGGGTCTACGGGAAATCCCGGTCTGCTTTTCTGTCCTCGGAGGGTGACATGGCAACTTGTCCATGAACCCCTGCCCCTGCGGCCACCTCGGCGATCCCCGCCACGCCTGCACCTGCCTGTCGCCGTTGATCGA
>Ga0209118_1000864_pt1 | contig 15122 bp, 10 predicted proteins | sample BlaSpr_A8_Ref_M1_FD_187988 | JGI IMG/M metagenome (GOLD analysis project Ga0209118, IMG submission 187988) | Forest soil microbial communities from Thunder Bay, Ontario, Canada - Black Spruce, Ontario site 2_A8_Ref_M1 (SPAdes) (version 2) | ecosystem: Environmental > Terrestrial > Soil > Boreal...
GGGCCATGCGCACAGGCAAGCGCTTGAAGAGGTCGAGCACCCGGCTCTGCTGGTAGCGATCCTCGAGCGGTTCGTACAGCAGGATGTCGGCGGTCTCGGTCATGGGATTGAACGCGCGCGATTCCTGGGCCGCCACGTCGACCTCGAAGACGATGTCGCGCAGCCGCTCGGGCAGGCGCTCCCTCAGCTCGCGCGCGAACTGCTCCCGCGTGACAGTCAACGCGCCGCTAGGGATGTCCCGCGCGTCCGTGTGTCCTTGATAGATCAACTTCCACTTGAGCCTTCGGGCGACCACATCAGCCCACGCCGCTCCGAGTTCGCGCTGCCGGGCATCTCCCTGCCCGAGACCCCAGCGGCTGACCTCGGACAGCAGGGACCATTCGGTCAGCGCCTGATAGCGATCGAGGCTCTCCAGAGGGTTGCCTCCCAACAGCAGGTCGAGCGTTGGGCGAAACACCTCGCGGAGCTGGAGGTCGATGCGGCGCACGGTGCGGTGGAAGTAGACCTGGTGGTACAGGTACAGGCGGGCGTTGAGGAACATGTAGAGGGCTTCGGCTGCGTGCGCGTGCAGTGTCAGGCCGCGGTCCGAGATGAAGGAGTAGTGGATGATCCGCTGAACGTCGACCGGGCCCGTCGCGACGCCACATATATAGGAATCGCGAGGGACGTAGTCCATGTTGTCGGCGGAGTACGCGCCGACCAGTGCCGGCTTCAGCGCCGCCAGCCATGACGCCGGCTCGAAGCCGCCGAGTTCCGTCGGCGAGATCAGGTAGGCGACCCACCGTGGATCGATCCTCTCACCCGGCTCGAAGTCGGCGGTGGGAGACGCACCGAGCGATCCGACGTGCTCGGCGAGCGGGCCGGTGACCAGCGCCCGACCGATGACCTCGTGGTCGACGCCCCACGTATCCAGGTAGTTCTCGTCGAAGAAATGGCCGAATGGACCGTGGCCGACGTCATGGAGGAGTCCCGCCATGCGCATCGTCTCTTCGACCAGCGCCGACGACGGCGTCCCATCACAGGCGGCGCTTAGCGAGGGATAGAGGTGGCGAGCCCACTCACCCGCCAGGTGCATGGAGCCAAGGGCGTGCTGGAAGCGTGAGTGTTCTGCGGTCGCGAACACCCACCAGGCGCTCTGCAGCTGATGGATGCGCCGCAGCCGCTGCATCCACGCGGCGTCGACGAGGTCTTGCTCGGACGCTTGCCCAGCCACGCCGCCGGCGCCGCCCTTCGTGATGCGAAGGTATCGGTAGATGGGATCGCTGGAGAGATTGACTCTCGAATACTCCGGAGGCGTCACGGTCACGCGGCGATTATCCCCATGAACGCCGGGCTCAAGCGGGGCATCGACCTCTTTAACAGTGGCGAGTACTGGGAAGCGCATGAGGCGTGGGAGCAGGAATGGATGCCCGATCGGAAGGGTCCCGACGCCGCTTTCTACAAAGGGATGATCCAGGTCGCGGCCGGTTGTCTGCACTACACGCGGCGCAACCGCCGGGGTGCGATCAACAAATGGCGCAGCGGCGCGGACTACCTCCGCCCGTACCTACCTTCGCACCTTGGCGTGGTCCTGTCGCCGCTTGTGTCGACAGTGGACCAATTCCGCGCGGCGATACAGTCGCGTGAGTGGCCAGAGTTGACCATGCCTAAGATCTCTCAGGAATAGGGGAACGTCACCGCCGGGCCGGGTTTACCCCGGCCGTCCCCCCCGCGTGCACTTCCAAACGCCTCACAGCGTCGCCGAGGAGACGAGGGGGTCCCGCGGGGGAGCAATCAGTGAGTCCCATCCGCATCGCCGCCTGCGCGCGACATCTGTTCTCACCCGCGCTCTCAGGAATATGGCGGGAAGCGGCGGCCGGCGGCGGACTCGATCAGGCCGCCATGGCCGAGGCGCAGCAGGTCTTTCGCATCGGCGCGGCCATAAGCGAACACGAACGGCAGCAGGAGGTCGAGCGAGCTCGACCGGCCGAAGCCGGCGCAGGACGCCACGCCCACCACGGCCGCATCGCCAAGCCGGCCCAGCCAAAGCATGCTGCCCGGGTGCATGGGAGCGCCGAGCTGGAGCAGAAGGCCGCCCGCGCGCGTGAGCTCCGCATAGGCGGGGTCCAGCGGGTCAATCGCCGAGGCGCCGGCGAACAGCACAAGCTGCGCGCCGAGCGCGACCGCCTCTGTATAAGCGGCCGCCACCGCTTCGCCCGTGCGCGCCACCTCGCGCACGCCCAACACCTCCGCCCCGTACCAGCCGAGCTTCGCCGTCACGGCTGCCCTGAAGAGCTCGCGCGCCTTGGGTTTCAGCCGTTCAGTCGCAACGACAAAGGTTTTGAGTGGACGGAACGCGAGCAGCTCGATCACCGGGCCCTGCTCCCGGCTGATGTTCTCGGCTGCTTCGATGAGGCTGCCTGGGACCGCCACGGGAGTCACCTTGCAGCCGGCGACCTCTTCGCCTTCCACCACCGCCTGGCCGTCCATCAGGGTGAAAACGGAGATGTAGCCCAGTGCGTTGATGGCATCGACCAGGTCCGCCCGCACGCGGACCAGTCCTCGATGCTGTGCGATCAGTCGGGCCTGGCTCTGCACCGGTGGTTGCGCCTCGAGGCCGGGACCCACCAGGGCGGCCGCCAGCCGTCGCGCAGCCTCGTCCTCGTGGAGGTCACCTGGCTCGAGCTCGACGAGGTGTACCTCGCGCGCCTGCCGGACGCGGTCGAGGTGCCGGCCTCCGAGCACGGTCCCCTTGCGGAGGTCCGGACCCAGATCGTGGACCAGTACTCGCCCGTCGACGTCACGTCCCTGCGCGGTAGCCCCTTCCAACCGGATCGCCTTCATTTACTGGCAGCATAGATTCGTGCGGTTGTACAACACGTTCACCAGGCAGAAGGAGGAGCTCCGGCCGCTGCGCGAAGGGATCGTCCGGATCTACTCGTGCGGCCCAACGGTCTACCGCTACGTGCACGTCGGAAACCTGCGCACGTTCATGCTGCCCGACCTCTTGTGCCGCAGTCTCGAGTACCTCGGCTATCAGACAGAGCAGGTGATGAACATCACCGACGTCGGCCACCTCACCGACGACACGTTCGACCGCGGCGAAGACAAGATGCTCGTCTCGGCACGCCTTGAGAACAAATCTCCCGAGGAGATCGCGGCGCATTACACCACCGCATTCATGGACGACGCGGCCAAGCTCAACATCCGGCGCGCGGCCCATTACCCTCACGCGACCCATTACATATCCCAGATGATCGACCTCATCGAACGGCTGATCGTGCGCGGTCATGCCTACGAGGTCGGCGGCATGGTGTACTACGACATCGCGAGCTTCCCTGCATACGGCAGGCTGTCCCGAAACACGACGGACAAGCTGCTGGCCGGAGCGCGCGGCGAGGTCGATCCACGCAAGCATCATCCGGGCGATTTCACGCTCTGGAAGGCGGCCGGCGAACACCGGCTCCAGGTCTGGCCGAGCCCGTGGGGCCCCGGGTTCCCAGGCTGGCACATTGAGTGCTCGGCGATGTCGATGTCGCTGCTGGGCGATCAGTTCGACATCCACACCGGCGGCGCCGACAACGTCTTTCCCCACCACGAAGCTGAGATCGCGCAGAGCGAGGGAGCCACCGGTCACCGCGTGGTCAGCTGCTGGATGCATGGCGGGCTGCTCATGCTCTCCGGCGCGCGGATGGCGAAATCAGCCGGCAACTTCTTTCGTATCTCCGAGCTGGAAGAGCAGGGCCTGGATGCGCTGGCGTTTCGATACCTGGCGCTGCAGGCCAGGTACCGGACGAAGCTCGACTTCAGCACCAGCGGCCTTGCCGGAGCGGACCGAGCGCTCAGGCAGCTGCGCGACCGAGTCGCGGACTGGTCAGGCGACGCGGATGCAAGCGAAACGGAGGTCGCGAGCTTTGAATCGCGTTTCCGCGCGGCGCTCGCCGACGATCTCGATCTGCCGGCAGCGATGGCCCTGGTTTCCGAGCTGGCCCGCTCCAACGTGGCGCCGCGCGCGAAGGCCTCGTTGCTGCGCTCCTGGGACCGCGTCCTCGGGCTCGACCTCGACCGTCCGACGCGAACCGTAGCGCTGCCCGACGGCGCCGCGGCACTGCTCGAGGCTCGGGAAAAGGCTCGCGTCGCCAGGGACTTCCGGACCTCGGACCAGCTGCGAGCCGAGCTGGCGGCCCTCGGCGTAACGGTCACGGACACTCCTGACGGTCAGCGCTGGAAGACAAGCCCGGCGAGGTCCCAATAGAAAAATGGGGGCCGAACCTTGCGGCCCGGCCCCACGAGAGGAAGGGGTTTGTCCACTGAGCGCTGATTACGCTTTGGCCTTGGGGTTCGGATTCTTGTCGGAGATATCGAGTGTCGACCGGACGCCACCCATAAGCCTCTTCAGCTTCCAACGGGAGGTTGCCGTGACCGTTCGAGCCGGAATTGGGCCGGCCGTCAGCGGATCGAGCTTCCGATGCAGCTCGGACCCGAGAGACCGCCCAAAATCGCTTGACTCCGAACGAATGTTCGTCTAACCTCCCTCACGCGGCATGGCCAGCTTTCCCTCTTTCCACGCGGCCAGCTTCCAAGGAGAAATAACGCTTGACCACGTAATTCCGGAAGCCGAGGCCAAATTTGCCGCCCTTCCGGCGGACCTCCATCCAGAGCTGGTCGCTGCGCTGGCCCGGCGAGGCATTGAGCGCCTGTACTCCCACCAGGCGGAAGCCTACGAGGCCGTCCGCAAGGGCCGGCACCTGGTCGTGGTGACCCCTACGGCGAGCGGAAAGACTCTTTGTTACAACCTCCCAGTCCTTCAACGCCTCCTCGAAAGCCCGGAAAAGCGCGCCTTGTACCTGTACCCGACCAAGGCTCTCGCGCAAGACCAGCTGGCGGAGCTGAGCGCACTGAAGCACGGCCTGCCGATCCAGCTCAGGGTCGACACGTACGACGGCGACACGCCTCCGGGCCGCCGCACCGCAATCCGCGAAGGCGGACATGTCGTGATGACCAACCCCGACATGCTTCACACCGGCCTCCTGCCCCACCACACAAAGTGGCGGCGGCTCTTTTCCAGCCTGGAATTTGTGGTCATCGACGAGCTCCACACGTATCGAGGGCTGTTCGGAAGCCAGGTGGCAAACGTGATCCGCCGCCTGAAGCGGATCTGCGCCTTCTATGGTTCCAACCCGACTTTCATCTGCGCGTCGGCAACCATCGCCAACCCACTCGAGCTGGCGAAGCGATTGCTCGAAGAGGAGAACGTCGAGCTGGTCGACCGCAGCGGTGCTCCGCGCGGGGAACGGCGCCTCATCTTCTACAACCCTCCCCTGGTCAACCGTGAGCTGGGCATCAGACGCAGCTCGATGCTCGAAGCGCGGCGGATCGCGGCGCCCTGGATCCGCTCCGGTGTGCAGACCATCGTCTTCTGCCGCAGCCGGCTTCAGGTTGAGGTGATGCTCAGCTACCTGAGGCAGGATCTTGCGCCACGCCTCGACGCCAATCAGCGCGTGCGCGGCTATCGGGCCGGCTACCTGCCTCTGCACCGCCGCGAGATCGAGGCCGGGCTGCGCAACGGTGAGATCACCTGCGTCGTCAGCACGAACGCCCTCGAGCTCGGTATCGACATCGGCACGCTGCAGACCGCAGTTCTCGTCGGCTACCCCGGAACGATCGCGTCGACATGGCAGCAGCTGGGACGAGCCGGCCGGCGATCAGGTTCGGTCGGCGTCTTCGTGGCGTCGAGCTCACCCCTCGACCAGTTCATCGTCCGCCATCCGCAGTACTTCCTCAGCACCGATCCCGAGGAAGGCCTCATCGACCCGGACAACCTGCTTCTGCTCGCCGGCCACCTGCAGGCCGGACTATTCGAGCTGCCATTCGAAGGGCAGGAACGCCTGGGCCGGGCCGACGTCAGTGAGCTCTTGCAGCTGTTCGAGGAGGACGGCTCAGCCACGCGATCCAACGGGCGTTGGTTCTGGAGCCGGCAGGCCTTCCCGGCGGAAGAGGTGCACCTGCGCCGGATCCTGGCCGACAACGTCGTGATCATCGACACGTCGCATCCGCGACCGCAGGTGATCGGCGAGATGGACCAATTCACTGCGCCCGTGCTCCTCCACGAGGAAGCGGTGTACCTCCATGAAGGGGCGCAGTTCCACGTCGACCGCCTGGACTGGGACGAGAAGAAGGCTTACGTGCGCCCGGTGGAGGTCGACTACTACACGGACGCGCTCGCGTCGGTGACGGTCCGCGTACTCGAGACGTTCGATGGACCCGAGGGCGACGAGGTATCGCGCAGCCATGGGGAGCTCAAGATCACCAGCCTCGCGAGCATGTTCAAGAAGATCAAGTTCCACACGCACGAGAACATCGGGTCAGGGCCGATCCACCTTCCGGAGCAGACGCTTCACACGACTGGTTACTGGATCACCATCGATGAAGGCCTGTGGCGTTCCCTGGGCCGAGAGACGTTGGAAGCGGGGCTTCAGGGCATGGCCCACGCGCTGCGTCACGTCGCGAGCCTTCGTCTGATGTGCGACCCGCGTGACCTCGGGTCGGTCGCCGAGGTCCGCTCCGTGACGACGCAGCTGCCGACAGTGACCGTCTACGAGGTCTACCCAGGAGGCGTGGGGTTCTCGTCGCGCATGTTCGAGCTGCACCGCGCGCTCCTCGACGACGCGTCGTCGCTGGTGCGTGACTGTCCATGCCTCGCCGGATGTCCGTCGTGCGTCGGCCCGCTGCATCTCGTGGAAGGAGCCAAGGAAGCATGTCTGCGACTTCTGGCGGCCGGCGACGGGTCGGCGGCGAGAGATTCGGCGGCCAGGTATGTCAGCTGCTAGGCGCCATCGAGCATCGCAGCGAAGCGTATCCGTCGATAGGCGAAGCGAGAAGCGCAGATGGCAACAACGCAGATGACGTGCATGGGCGCCGAAGATCCGTCGACGGCCCGGAGCCGGTCTCCTACCGCGAGCGCCTTACCCGTCTAGGCGCCACTCCCGGACCGCACCCGCAACAGTCCCGCTCGCTGCCGCGCGGCTTCGAGGAGGTCTCAACTCGATTTGGCATGGCGATGCTGAGGCAAGACGTGATCCCCCTGCCTCCGCTCGAGCCATACCCCGGCAATGTCGCCTACCTCGACACCGAGACCACGGGGTTGAGCGGCGGCTCGGGCACGTACGTGTTCGCGGCAGCAGTGGCGCGTCCGATCGACTGCGGCCTGCGGGTGGCCCAGGTGTTCTTGCCACAACCAGGCATGGAGCCGGCGTTCCTGCAAGCACTTCAGGAGGAGATGGCGCCCGCGGAGACAGTGGCCACCTTCAACGGTGGGTCGTTCGATCTGCCGGTGCTCCGGACGCGGTGGGTTATGGCCCGCATGCCAGGCGAGCTCCACGGCGCGGCGCATGTCGACCTGCTCACGCTCGTCCGCGCGCTGTACCGGCATCGCATGGAGAGCTGCACCCTGCGCATGGTCGAAGAGCGCGTGCTCGGCTATGAGCGTGACGATCCCATCTCGAGCGCCCTGGTGCCAGACGCCTACTTCGATTACCTGCGAAACGGTTCGCATGATTTTCTCGAGGCGGCACTGGAGCACAACCGGCTCGACGTGATCAGCCTCGTGCACCTGCACGCGCGACTTCTGCTCCGGCTGCAGGGTGGCGAAGCCGGGATGGACGCCGCGGACTGGCTCGCGCTCGGGCGTCACCGATTTCGGCGAGGCGCGAGGGCTGACGGGTGGCGCGCATTTCGGAACGCGACGTCGTTTGCCAGTGGGGACGCCTCAGCAACCGCCGGCCTGCTGCTCTCCAGGCGTCTCACGCGTCGCGGCTCGATCGCGGCCGCCGACGGCCTGCTTGGCTGGCTGGAATCGAGCATCACCGACGACATGCGCGTGTCGATCGCCCGCGCGCGTCTGGCCGAGTGGAGGCGGCGGGACCCGTCTCAAGCGCTGAGCATTGTCGAGGCTGCGCTGAGGCGAATGCCGGATCAAGCGCCGGACCTGGAGCACCGCCGGGCGCGGCTCCGGCGAAAGCTGGACTCAGGCCGGAGCGGTCGCCGGAAGGGCTATCTGAGGGAGGTTCAGCTCGAGGCCCCCATCGTGGACAGCCCTGCTTAGTGCTTCTACGGACGCCGGGTCGAACTCGGACCCGGAACCCGCGGCGACGTCCTCCAGCGCTTCCTCGGTGCTGACTCGCTGGCTGCCGCGCCCAGCCGTCAGCGCCTCGAACCTCTCGGCCAGAGCGAGGACTCTAGCCAGAGCAGGGATATTCTCACCAGTCAGGCCATCGGCCTGGCCACCGCCATCCCACCGCTGATGGTGATAGCGCACGGCGGCGATCACGTCGGGCGGAAATTTTGCGCCGGCGACGATCTTCTCGCCCTCCTCCGCGTGGCCGGGGGCTTCCAGGCTGGCACCATCGACGGCAAGCGTCATGTGGCCGACGTCGTGGAGAAACGCGGCCGTGCGCAGGTTCTCGATCTGCTCCGATGACATCTTCGAGCGCCGGCCGATCGCGTCTGCGATCGCGACGACCCGGCTGGAATGGCCCTGCGTGAGCGGGTTGCGATGATCAACCGCGTGGGCCACCGCCACCATCACCTGCGGGCCGGCTTCGGCGAGCATCGAGATGAGGTTGCCGTCGGCGAGCTCGAGCTCGGTCACCAGCTGAGGGAAGGTACACGGGCGGTCCTTGCCCTCGCGCTTGGCGAGGTACAGAGCCTGGTCGGCCGCCTCGATCAGCTCGATGGCGGTAAATGCATCCTCGGGATACGAGGCGACTCCGACGCTGAAGGTGAGGTGATGGTCGGGCGTCGTCGACACCTCCGCGGCATGTACGGCGTCCACGATGCGATAGGCGAGACGCTGCGCGCCGGTGCCGTTGGTGTCGGCAACCATCACCGCCAGCTCATCGCCGCCATAGCGCGCGACCAGGTCCTGCGCGCGGGCGGCGTCTCGCACGATGCGGGCTCCCATCTGAAGCACGAGATCGCCGTGCTGGTGCCCGAGCTCGTCGTTCACTGACTTGAAATGGTCGAAGTCGATGAGCAAGAGCGAGAGCGGGCTCGCCTCGCCGCCACGTTTGGCGAAGGCGGCGTCCAGGCGGCGGCGGAACTCTGTGACGTTGGCCAGGCCTGTCAGCCCGTCCGTCGTCGCTTCTTGCCGGCTGTGCTGATACCGCAGTGCGTTGGCCAATGTCACCGTCGAGCTTCCGGAAAGCGCGTTCACCGCGAAGAGGTCCTGGTTGGTAAAGCTTCCGGCGGACTGAGTGAGACTCGCCATCGCGGTGACGCCGTCGCCCGAGACGATCGGGACGACCAGCGCCTTGCCATCGGCGGCGAATACGGCCTCGCCGGTGCTCGCCGCCTGACGGAGCTGGTGCTCGTCCATCGGCTCGTCCTCTGGCGCTGGTGACAGATCTCCAGTTCGGTTGGCGCTCGCGACGACCGTGAAGCCTTCTTGCGACGAGAGGATCAGCCTGCCTCGCTGGGCGCTCGTCATCTGGACGGCATGGTCGATCAGCACTTCGAACACGTTCTTGATGTCGGTGGCGCCGCCGAGGGTCATGCTCAGCTCGCGGAGGGAGTCGGCCTGCGCGGCCCGCTCGACCGCAGAACGCCGTTCGCGCTCCAGCTCGCGGGTCATGTACCCGGTGGCGAGTGCGACGACGAGGAACAGGAATATCTTGCCGATCGTCGCGTTGGGGTCGACGTAGAAGTTGGCCGGGGTGAAGCTCCCGCCGACAAAAAGGTACAGGCCGGAGATCACGAGCGCGGAGACGAAGCTCGCTGTGGCGCCGAAACGCACGGCATTGGTGATCACAGCAAGGAACAGGGCAAGGAAGAAGGGGCTGCTGAATCCGTTCGACAGGTAGACGACCGTCGTCGCGAACAAGATGTCCAGCGACATCGTCGAGAGGCTGAACTGCTTGCCGGGCTGGTATCCCCTCACCAGAACCACGTTGACGCCGATGTTCATCGCGGCCCAAGCGGCGAGAACCACGTCGATCGTGACCTTGGCTTGCGCGTCGGTGTGAGGGTTGACGTTGTTGAGAACCCCCAGGACGATCAGGAACAGCCACCGGAAGACAACCGCGACGCGCTCGCCGACGCGCCGGCGGTCGGCGTCGAAAGTGGCATCGATGGCGAGGGCGCGAATGTCCTGCCACCGCCTGGAGTCGCGCGTGGTGCCGGGCTCTTTCTTCATGGTGCGACGCCGCCCAGCGCGGTAAAGCCCGCTAAATCTAGGCTACCGGCCTCTCGTGCGACTGAAAACAGCCTTAATTTTTGCGCAGTAAATCGCGCATCCCGTGGGCAAACGAAATGGCCCAGGTCCATTATTTCCGTTGGTGTTTCCCGCGCCCAGGTCGCTGACTCGGCGTTCCAGGCGCTTTTCGGCCGTCGAGTGGTGCCTCTGGGTCGCGTGTGTGTTGAGCGCGGCTGGTGGGGTGGTAGCGCTGGCGGTGCCGGCCGGAGGCATGAATCGGCTCCCTGGGGTGGCGCTTCCCCTTGCCGTGAGCGCCGCCGCCCAGGCGGCGAATGCCCTGACTCAGCGCAGGAGCGGCTCGTGGTCCGGATTGCTCTACGTGGCAGCCGCGCTCGCCATCCTGTACGCGGTGATTCTGGCTCTGTCCGTCCCCCTCCGACTGACCATCGAGGGCCACTGCCAACCTGCTCCGGCGGCGTGCCCCCTGGGGTTCGACGTGCCGATCACGGCCCGCGAGAATGTTGCTGTCTACGCAGCGGTGATCTGCGGGGGGCTTTCGCTGCTGACCAACTTTGTTGCCGCCGAGCTGAGATTCCGGCCCCGCAGGCGCCGAACATCGGATGGTGACGTTCCCGAGAAAACTCTCTGATTCGCTCACAAACTTTTTACATTTCAAGGGCTGAATCGCTGTTCGCAGAGGTACCATACGGAGTCGCTGATCGGCTAAACAGTTCCTGAATCTTTCCTAAAGCCCCATGCGAGTCACCACCGATCATTGCTACTCGCCGCGAACTCGAACTGAAGCCGACCGGCTTGAGCTGGATCTGCGCGCTCCGGAGAGCGAATTTCCAGCAAGAACCCGCGAATCGGGACGTTGCTCTCATCAGTCCCCGGCAATTTCTGGAGGTATCTGTGATCGGACCTTTTAACGGGCTCAAGGCGGCCCTGCGGCGCATCGCCCGCGGCGCACGCAGCCAGCGCAGTCAGGCGCTGGTTGAGTTCGCTCTCGTGTCGCCGCTGTTCCTGCTCGTCCTCTTCACGGCGATCGACATCAGCCGCCTGCTGTATACGTACACCGCCGTTTCCTCCGCGGCTCGTGATGGCGCGCGGACGGCCTCTCTGAGCGGTGCCCAATTCAGTGACTGCCAGATCATTCAGGAAGTAGAGCTGGTCGGCCAGGGCTTCCCCGTGAAGATGGATCCCAACTCCATCGTCGGCAATTCGGATCCCAACAGCCCCAGTGGCGCGCTGCAGCCAACCACCCCGCCGCCCAACGTCGCTTATGCCTACATCTGGCCGGCCGTAGCCACCGCTGCACCGGCCGACAGCAACTGCAACACGACCACCCAGCGCGCGGTGTCGCCTTCGGTGAAGCACGTCGCCGTGGAGGTCCAGTATCACTTCACACCGCTGCTGCCGCTTGTCACGCAGTTCACCTCGAACATCATCGTCAAGACGATTTCGGTGGTCACGACTGAGTGATGTGGTACATGACCTCTCGCAAGCGACAGAGTGGTCAGCTGCTGCCAATCGCAGCGGCGGCGTTCCTCGTCATGTGCGCGCTGGCCGGCCTGGCGATCGACGCCAGCCGCGACTACCTGGACAAGCGCAACGCCCAAAACGCGGCCGACTTCGCCGTCCTGGCCGCGGCGAAGCAGATGTCCTTTTCGAGCAACTTGAACAACCCGATCGTCGCGAACTCTCCCGCAGTGCACGCGGCGCACGACTACGCTGCGAACAACGGCTTTTCCACCATCTACGGCAACGGCTGCGATTCGGTGGCTGGAGGCGGCTTCACCACGAGCTGGTTCGATGTGGTCGGGCTGCCGTGCAACGCCACCGCTGGATTCAACAGCAAGGTCAGCATCAACCAGCCTGCGATTGACCTACCGGGATCACCTGTAGCGGCGGCATGCAGGGGCGCTGGACAGTTCACATGTATTCAGGTGGTGATCACCAGTCGCATCGCCGAGCTGTTCACATCCGTCCTGGGGATCAACTTCGCCTACGTGACCGTGGGGGCCGCGGCTCAAACTGCGCTCCCGAGCTCCTCGTTTGACGCCCCACCGCCAAACGCGCTGACCATCTACCAGCCGCAGAGCGGCTGTACAGCCCCGGCACAATGCTTCGACGAAACGAAGCCGGTCGGGCGAACACAGCTTTCGTGCACCGGCGGCACGAACAACTGCCCAACCTTCTGGGTCAGGCCGAGCACCGCGCCCAAGATCTACGGCTACGACGGCTCTATCCTGACGCCCGCCGGTGACTACACCACGTTGCGGTCCAACGGCGACATGGTCATCCAGGACCGGACTACCATCTGCGACCCGTACAACGGCGTGGCCTGCGCGGCCAACGCTGTGAGAGGGCCGTCGGGTTTCGCCGTGCCGGCCGGCACCAAGCTTTACTGCTCGAAGTTCGGAGCGGGCGCTCTCAGCTTGACCCCGTGCACGACAACGGTCCCAGCAGGCCAAGCGGCGTCGAACGAGATCGACTCCAACCAAGCCGGTTGGTCCACACCGGGCTACTGGTACCCCACGGTCTCCCTCGCCGGGCTCAAGTCCTGTGGGTCGCTCGTCCTCAACGGACAGCCTATGTCCGGCCCATGTGCGGACCCGCAAGAGCCATACCTCATCGGGTCCGGAATCTATAGCTCCATCGTGATCAACCACGGAAACTACGAGTTCGATTCAGGCCTCTTCGACATCACTGGCAAGGCTCTAGTCAACGTGGCACCAGGACCCAATTACACCGCCACCGGGATCGACCACAGCCAGGAAGGCGCAGCCGACTTCGACCTGTGCCCTGCCGGCGGAGGGCCCCTTGCCTGTCCGAACCTCACGGCGGGAATCTGGATCGGCCACGGCGGCGGGAACTTCTCGGCGTACTCGGGGCCAACGCCCGGCTCGTGCACCAACGGAGTGGCCGGCAGCGGCGGCGGCGGCGGTGACGCGACCGTCATCAGCGGCAGCGGCGTCGTCTTCCGGTTCGAAGCCGGCTCTGGCGGCTTCGTCAGCACGAACGAGGTCAAAGGACTGTCGCTGGCAGGAGCCGGCGTCGGCGCGTTGGCCGCGGTGAGCGGAACGCCTCTTCTCTTCGACATGGAGAACAGCGGGTGGATCCACCTGGATTCGTCGCAAGGCGGCTCCGGCGTGCCGCCCAACACGATGAGCGGAATCATTTACCAGACGCCCAACGCTACCGGCGGAGGCGTCGAGTTCGACCCCAGCATGGCCGGCTTCAATGTCAGCGGAACGGAGCTGGCCGCGATCCAGGGCCAGATCCTCGCCTACAGCGTCACGATCTTCGGCTCCAGCGGCGGAACCATGGACTTCACCTCTGGCTACGGCGGCGGCTCCGTTCCAGGCATCGGGACCAGCGGTAGGAACGAGAACTCGATCATCACGAGCGTCGCGCTGACGGCCGGTGCGCCAGGTTATTCCGTGCTCACCGTGAACTACGCGGATGAGTGGATGATGGACGCCTACGACGTCTACGTGAAGCTGAACAACGGAAGCCCGCAGTTCTTCTCCCAGGGTATCTGGACCACGGTGCCAGGCCCCGGCACCCCGCTGCCGCCGCCCAACAACAACCCCGGCGACGCGTATCCGGCCTACCCAAGTGCCGGGACCCCGGGGGCATACCAGATCATCGGGGGTACCGACTGGAAGTACACCATTCCGGGTGGCAACGGCGCGACCATCGAAGTACAAGGCAACTGGACGTGGGGTCATGAGAACACCATCCCCAACGCTCAAACCAACAACAACACCGCCAAGCTGATCTACACGTTCCCGAACCCGGTGGGCAGCTATATATCCGCCACCATCTTCCTTCTCGACGGTGACCGCTGCGGCGACTACGCCTATGCCACCTACACGTTCAAGAGCACTGGCGGTCCTGGACCCGGACAGCAGAGCGTTGGCTCGGTGTCCCTGGTGCAGTGATGCAAGCGGAGCGACGGCCCGGACAACGCGTCCGCGAACGCGGCCAGGCCCTTGTCGAATTCGCTTTGATCGCGCCTGTCCTGATCGCGTTTGTGCTTCTCACCGTAGACGTGGGCAGGGCCTACTGGGAGGCGATCGACGCCGCTGGCGCCGCCCGGGCCGGGGCCCGAATGGGCATCATCTCTGATACGAGCGACATCGGCAGCGCCATTCGCGACGAACCCAACACGGGCATCCCGAACACTCTCGCCGCCTGGGGCTCGGAAGGGCCGGGAACGTCCTGGGGTACCTGTGGTGCGGCCGGTACGTGCGGCGATCCGAATGGCTGTGCCAACAGCTCCTTCAGCGGCAGCCAGATCGCCTGCTTTGCCATCCGCACCTGCGTCCTGTCCAATGGGGACCTCGGCAGCTGCACTTCGTTCAGCGCCTGGGGAGTACGCCCGTTGAGTGGCGGTCACGGCCTGCAGGTTGTGGTTGTCATCAAATTCACCGCCGTGACGCCTGTGGCGGGGCAGATCATCAACGGCGGCATTCTCTTCTTGAGGCAATCGTCGATCGCGAACGAGCTCTACTTCTAAGCCGCGCTTTAACCCCAGTCGGCCGCCTCGCGCTTCAGCTCCGGTCTCCCGCCCTCAGGCATCGCCCGGACCTGGTAGCCCAATGCCCGGAGCGCTTCATCGATCCACAAAAGGGCCATCTCTTCGGTGTTGGACCAGGCCTCGTAGGATGAGTCCAGCCGGCCGGTATCGATCACGACCCGGCCTGCCACCCTGAGCAATCGCTTCGCGAGGGGCGCGGCCTCAGGCACGCTCAGGACCAAATCTTCCAGAGCACGCGAGAGCATGAAGCAAGTGGAGTTGAATGTCTGCGCGTCGATCGGTTCGCGTCCCGCGAGCCGCTCGGCCAGCCCGGCCCTCAGATCGGTGGGGTCCATGCGCCGGGTTATCATTTCAGATGGCTGGGAGATGGATCTAACCGAACCTGTCTTGCTGACGCCCGAGGGG
>Ga0209118_1000865_pt1 | contig 15113 bp, 11 predicted proteins | sample BlaSpr_A8_Ref_M1_FD_187988 | JGI IMG/M metagenome (GOLD analysis project Ga0209118, IMG submission 187988) | Forest soil microbial communities from Thunder Bay, Ontario, Canada - Black Spruce, Ontario site 2_A8_Ref_M1 (SPAdes) (version 2) | ecosystem: Environmental > Terrestrial > Soil > Boreal...
ATTTGCGGCAATCCATTTTCCCTCTCGCTCAATACGTAGTAATTCTTGAAGAAGTCCGTGTCGTCCAGCATGACGTTCGCGCGATGCGGAACGATCTCCTGCCAATTCTGGCTTCGCGGATCAGTCACCGGCGCCTTCACTAACCTGAAATTCCGCCCCGTGTCGTTGACCCGGATATAAAAAAAGTTTCCGTTATGATCCGGGTAGTATTCCACGTCCTGCTTGCGCGGCTGCATCACCTTCCACTCGGCCGCGGGTTCGCCGGCTGGAATGTAACGAACCTCGCTCGTCGTATGGCTTGCGGAAAACAGCAGGATGTAAGCCTTGCTGCGCGTTTTCCCCGAGTAGACATCGAATTTTTCATCTTTCTCTTCGTAGGCCAGCTTGTCGGAACCGCTCGTCCCCGCGGTGTGGCGATACACCTGATATTGCCGCTTCGTCGTGTCATCTTCGACGCTATAGAAAATCGTTTTGTTGTCGTTGGCCCAAACCACCGAGCCGACTTTCTCCGCGTGGTCCGGCAGCATTTTTCCGGTTCGCAGATCCTTCACCGCCAGCGTATATTGCCGGAAGCCGGTGTTGTCCGTCGTATACGCGAGCAGATTCCCGTCATCGCTCACGTTGTACGCCCCCAGCGACATGAACTTCTGCCCTTTGGCCATTTCATTCACGTCCAGCACCACTTCCTCGGGCGCATCCATGCCGCCCTTTTTCCGGCAGTGAATCTGATACTGCTTCCCCGCTTCCGTCCGCGAATAATAGAAGTAATCGCCCTCCTTATAGGGGACCTCGATGTCCGTTTCCTTGATGCGGCTCAGCATTTCGTCATACAGCTTCTTCTGCAAGCCCTCCGTCGGTTTCATCACGGCGTCGGTGTAGGCGTTCTCAGCCTCCAAATAAGCTTTCACCTCGGGGTTCTTCTTGTCGCGCAGCCAATAGTAGTTATCCACCATCGTGCGGCCATTGATCTCCGTGGTCTTCGGAGCTTTCTTCGCCACTGGCGGCGCCGGGAGCGAAGAGGGAGTGTCATCCGCCGCCAGTGCGTATGCGGAGGCGAGGATCAACGAAGCGAAAACCAGCGAACTGATTCGAATGTGCCGCAAATTGAGCTTTTTCATCGGATTTCCTTCATGAGGCTCGAAAACTGGCCCATTCTATACCAACTGCCGTTCGTCAGCGAAGCTGGTCAGGCGGGAGGATCTTCTGACCGTAGATGTGTGCACGGCGGACGTACTTTTCGCAGACCATCTCGAGAGCCCGTTAATCGCCATAAAATCTCGTCACCACCCTCGCGCCGTCGTCGTCTTCAAAATCAACCCGCGTATAATGTCTCTCAATGCTTTCTTGGTCCCGTCCGCTCGCCCGTGCCTTTTTCCTTGTCATCGTATTCGTCCTAATTCCCTCTCTCCACTCTTCTCCGCCGCCTTCCTGGAGCGGTATCCTGCGCGACCCGGCGGGAAATCCCGTCGACATGGCCGCCATCAAGCTCTTCGCGGCGGAGAGCAACCGCGAGTATTCCACCACAACATCCATAGCCGGCCGGTTCGCGTTCACAGGGATCGCACCGGGCAACTACACACTCACGGTAAGCGCGGCGGGCAAGATTTGGACCGCAGCGGATCCCGTGGTGTTCAAAGATGGCGCCATACTCACGTCCAGTCTTCAACTCTTGCTCCAAGGACAGGAGCAGCGCATCGTGGTCGCTCAGGATGCCGCTTCTCCCCAGGCTAGCGGCGGCGAACATCTCTCCACGGGAGAAGTGTCCAGCCTGCCGCTGAATGAACGCGACTTCAGCAAGCTCCTCCTCCTTGCCGCTGGCACCATGACGGACACCAACGGCGCGGCGAATTTCACGCAGCAATTTGCGGTAAACGGCCAGCGCGGCTCCGCCGCTGTCTTCGCCATCGACGGAGCGGACACGACCGACCCCGAACTCGGCGGCGCTACCTTTTCCAACTTCAACGTCGACGCCATCCAAGAAGTGCAATCCAATTCCGGGGTCATGCCAGCGGACACGGGTCACGGCGCCGCAGGATTCACGAACGTGGTCACGAAGTCCGGCAGCAATCAAGTCCATGGCAGCCTGTTCGAATTTGTCCGCAATGCCTCCTTCGACGCGCGAAATTTCTTTGACCACAAGAGCGATTTGGACACCCGGCGTCTCCCGCCGTTTGCCCGCAATGAATTCGGCCTGACCAACGGCGGCCCGGTCTTTCTTCCGCGCATCTACGATGGCCGCGGCAAGTCATTTTATTTCGTGGAATATCAAGGCTTCCGGCAAATTCTCGGGACTACTCAAGTATTTCCCGTCCTGACTCTCGCGGAGAGGCAGGGAATCGACACCACCACTTTTCCCGGCGATACGTTGACCGTTCCGGTCAACAGCAGCATCGCGCCCCTGCTCGCCCGCTATCCTTTGCCGAACGATCCTCACGGCGCATACGGCGCGCGCACCTTTGCCACATCTTCCAAAGTCGTTACGCGCACGGATCAGGCTTCGCTCCGGCTCGATCATCGCTTTTCGGATAAGGCCACCCTGTTTCTGCGCTTCAGCCGCAATCAAGTTACCGGCCCGATCACCAACCCCGATCAGACCGCGATTGATCCCGATTTTGGCGTAAAGTTCTTCGATCACCAGCGCAATGCCGCTGTAAAATATTCGCGCACCCTCACGCCACACTTCAGCTATCAAACGACTCTCGGTTATATCCGCAGCACGCCTCTTTTCATCACCAGCAACCACACTCAGCCTGCCATTGCCTTTGGCGACGGTCTCTTTCAAGGCTTCAATTCTGCCGACGGATCCATCTTCGGTTCCTATGGCAACGTCTATCAGTTCAAACAGGACATGGTCTACACGCACGGCGCGCAGGCCTTCAAATGGGGCGCGGAACTTCGATTCAACCGCGATTCCACGATTTTTGGAACCAATCCCAGCGGGCTCTACACCTTCGGAGGAGGCACCGCTTATTCTCCCGTCATGATTCCCTCCGCCAGCGGCCAGCATGATATCCATCCAGGAGATCCGCTCCCCGATTCCCTTATCGGTCTCCTCACCGCGACACCCTATTCCTACACCGTGACCGCCGCCGCGAGTCTGACGCCAAAGGGAGATAAGTTTGACGAAGCCGCCGTGCGCCGCGAGGCCTACAATTTCTACTTCCTCGACACCTGGAAGGCTACCGCCCGCCTGAGCGTCAACTACGGCCTGCGCTATGAAGTGAACAGTCGCATCCATGAAGCGAAGCATCGCACGTCGCTTGCAATTCCGATCGGACCAAACGGCCAGCCCGCGGACTTCCTTACTCCCGGCACAAAACAAATCTACCTTTACAATCCCCAACCCCCTTACGCCATGGACTGGAACGGATGGGGCCCGCGCCTCTCTCTGGACTACGGCCTTACCAAACACACCACCCTCCACGCGGGTGGAGCCATCACCACCATCCTTCCCAACTTGTGGCTGGAGAATTATGTCACCGGCGCGTTTCCCTTCATCTTTCAGCCATTAATCACCGCTCTCCCCGGCGTTCCATTGAGCTTTCAGGATTCTTTCGCGACCCTCACTCTTCCTCCCGTCTACACCACGCAGGGGCAGCTGCTCTTTTCCACCGGGAGCAGCAGCAACGTTCCGCCCAACACGCCCATGGACGTGCAGCGGTTCCAGAACGATTTGGCCGCGCTCACACCTGGCAATCAGGTTCAATTATTCACGGCCATCAGCTTCGATCCACATTTCCGCAACGGCTATATCGCCACGGACACCGTGGGCATCGATCAGGAAATCGGAAGCGTAAAGTTGAGTGCCTCCTACGTCGCCACAGTGGGAGTCCATCTTGCCAGCGTCCTCTCGCCCAACAGTTACGGAGGCGCAGACCCGGCCTTTGCGCCCTACACGCAATTCAATTCGGCAGGCCATGCCATCGGCGGCTTCGGCCCCGAACTCGTCATGACCACCGGCGCGCATTCCAGCTACCACGCGCTACAGACTAGCGTCAGCCAGAACACCGCCCGGATGGGCCTGAGCTTCCAGGCCAGCTACACGTTTTCCAAGAGCATCGATGACACCAGCGCCGTACCTGGCGGCATTTCCGGAAATCCCGGCGTGATTTTGCAGACCTTGCCCCAGGATCCCTTTAATCCGAGAGATGACAAGGGCCCCTCCACTTTCGATGTGGCCCACGTTTTCACGCTAAGCCTGGTTCAGTCTCTGCCCCTGGATCGCATTCGCTTCCTCCAGCCATTGGGCAAGACGCTCACCAAAGGCTGGCAGTTCCTGGACATTACGACCTTGACGACCGGTCCGCCGTTCACCATTTTTTCCGGAGTTCAGCAAACCGGCGCAGGCGCTGGCGGCACCGATCGCCCCGACCTTCTCGCCATGCCGAATTTTTCTACCAGCCGGGCTGTGCGCGAGGACTACTTCGGTATGGGCGCAGCGAACGGTTCATTCTTCCAAATCCCCATCAACATCCCCGGGGGGACCGGCCCAAACCACGGCCGTTTCGGGACTCTCGGCCGCAGCACATTTCGCGGCCCCGGCTTCCGCGATTTTGACATGGCCTTGATCAAGGACACTTCCTTCGGCCATCGGGGAAACGGCGAACTCGCTATCCTTCAATTTCGGGCTGAGTTCTTCAATATCTTCAACGAAGTCAATTTCGGCTTGCCCTCCAACATCGTCCGCGGCAGCGGCTTTGGCGTTATCAGCAGGACCGCCGGCCCATCACGCCAGATCCAATTTTCCCTGAAAGTGAATTATTGACGCTCCCTGAGCGTGACGCCATCTTCATGGAACGTGGCCTCGCCCGCCCGCTGATTTCTGCGGCGGCGAGCTTTGTTCACGTTGAGCTTGGCGAAGGGCACCACTCGCGAGGACTAGCTCTTGACCGCAACCCCGTTCGGCGGTAGCCTCACGCCTAAATTCTTGCATTCGTCTTTGCTTCCAAGGAGACTGCGCATGGTTCCTCTCACCGCTCTTTTGCTCCCCATCCTGCTCTCGGCCGTCATCGTCTTCGTGGCCAGCTCCATCATCCACATGGTACTGCCGTATCACCGCAGCGACTACCGGCCGCTCCCCGAAGAGGACAAGCTTCTTGCCGCCCTGCGACCGGCCGGCTTGACGCCGGGTCTCTATCATTTCCCGTTTTGCACCCATAAGGACATGAAGTCGCCTGCGGTGCAGGAAAAATTCAAGCAGGGACCAGTGGGTTTTCTAACCGTGTTTCCCAGCGGCCCAATCGCCATGCCGAAGTTCCTCGGCATGTGGTTCGCCTATTGCCTGCTCGTAGGCTTCTTCGTTGCCTATCTCACGGGACACACGATTGCGCCTGGGGCGCACTATCGGGCGGTTTTTCGCGTCGCTGGCACCGCCGCGTTTCTTACTTTCGCTCTGGGGCCCTTGGTCAACGGCATCTGGAAGGGCCAGCCTTGGAGTATGGCCCTCAAGGAAGCCTTCGACGGCTTCATCTACAGCTTGCTCGTAGCTGGCACCTTTGGCTGGCTTTGGCCCCGGTAGTGACCTCCCAGCTTTTTGAGCCAAGTACCGGCGAGGTTCGATGGATTGGTCCTGCGTCTCGTTGAGCGAGAGGCGTTTCTACCATCACTCGCGGACCGCTCCTTTTTTCACGCCGGACGGAGTACGAAGACGGTGCGCTCGCGCCGGCTGAAGGATGCGAAAAATCCCAGCAACTGTTTCCACGGGAAATACTTCTTGTTGAGCAACTGCATTCCGCGGGCAGCCTCTTCGCCCGTGACGATCACCGCACGCGCTTCCACCCATTCGCCCAGCACTCTGCCACGCATGTCGCACGGAGCGATTCTCACGCGGGGGTTGTTGCGAATGCGTTTCACTTTTCCCGAGACGCCAATCGTGTACACATACAGTTTCGCGTCGTTCGAATCGAGACTCGCCGATGGATCCGCCGCAAACCACACCGGCGTCTTCACGCCATCGCCGCTCTTCTTGAAGGTTTCGAGGTTCAGATACTTGTGACCGGCAAACGCGGCAAGTCCCATCGCATCGCTCCTGCTGTTTCGATGAGCGCCATCTTACACCGGTCACAAACACAAAGGGCGCTCCAACTTCGTCGGAGCGCCCTTTGCACCACGTCGAATGGTTACGTCTTACTTCGCCCGGACGTACGTCACGTCTTCTGTAAAAGCATCTTTCTGTTCTTTGCGGAACGTCCAGGTGGTCTTGAAATGATCGTTGTCGATAAACGTGTACACCGCGTGATGCATGTGACCATCATCGGCGCTCTTCAGATTAGAGATACTCACGAGGTCGAACGTAATCGTCTTCGTCTCCGGCGCATACGTTCCGCGCATCGTCGGCTGATTTCCCGCCATGCAATAATGGGTTAGCTTTACCTGGTCGCCATCGAGATAATACAGCGTGGTCATCTCCACCGGCTTGCCATTCTCCACCATGTGGAACTTTTCCAGCACGGCCGTGCCACCCGAAGTCAGCTCCAAGTCCAGCGTCGCTTTGTTCATGTTCGTTTTGTCGGTCTCCCAGTGGCCCACCAGGGCCTTCAATTTTTCAAACGCCTCGGCCCCGCTGCCTGCCGCCGGATTCGGCACCGGCACGATTCCCAGGCTCAACACCAGTACACTCAGAACTTTCCACATGCTTCTCATTCGTCATTCTCCTTTCAAGTATCGTTCGCATTCCTCTCGAAAATGGACCGCTCGAAATCCGGAGCCTGCCGCGCCGCCGCTGCTGATACACCTGTCCTCCCAAATCGTTGCGTTGCGAATCCTACAATCGCGCCGAGAAGTAATCCCGGAATCATGATGTCCAAGAACAAGGCCATTCCCGCCTGCAAAACTACCAACAGGCTCAGCGCCGCGGCGATCCCGATTCCCGCCAGAATTCCCAGCAGCATCGAATGGACTCGCTGTGAAACATATCCGGTTACAACTCCCGCGACCAATCCCTTCAGCAAAGAAAACGTAATCACGCTTCCCATGACCGGGGCAAGTGACGGCTCGAAGAAACCGCTCAAGCCATCAAGAAGTCCCAACAACCCTCCCACCGCGAGTCCCAGCATCGGTTTCGTGAGGCTCATCGCTCCCTACTGCGAACACGCTAGCGTATCTGCCATGCACTCATTTGGCATTCTTGTCGGCCTGCATCACACCGAAAAGATTTCCTTCCGTGTCTTCGCAATACGCAAAGTATCCGACACCGGGAATCGGCGTCTTCGGCATCACCAGTTTTCCCCCAGCGCGCTTCGCTGCCTCGATGGCCACGTCGACGGACTCCACACCGATCGTGTTGGTCGTTGTCTTTACATTGGTATTCTTCATAAGGCCGCCGTTGATCCCCGGCGTCCCCTCCGCGCCCGTGGTCACCATCCAGTACTCCATCGGCCCTGCCCACTTGTCGAATTTCCAGCCGAAGACTTTCTGATAGAACTTCGACGCGCGCTCTGGATCACTCGCTGGTATTTCAAAATGGATGACACGAGACACGGTTCTCCCCCTAATTTAGACGACGAAGTTATCGTCTTTTCCTAAGTCTGGCTCTATCGCGTCGCCGGCGTTGTTGCCGGAGCCGCTCCGTACTTTTGCGTGGCGTAACCCACGATCATTCCAACGATACTGCCGGGCAAGATGATCTCGAAGTAGTACCCGTGCTGCATGTACGCAACGAGGAAAGCGAGTACGAAGCCAACCGCCACACCGAAAAGGATTCCCAAAGGGACGGAATTCACCTTTCGAGCAAAAATGCCCGCAGCAACGCCAGCGATGAGCCCCTTGACGGTGGACCCGATGATAATGCCCGCGAGCTGAGCGCGTACAGCCGGAGTGAACCACGCCGTCGCTCCGTCAATCGCCCCCAGCAACGCTCCCAGCAGCAGTCCCAGCAGCACTTTGTTCATCACCTTCCTCCGTCGCGATCTGTCTCTCTGGTGTTCCTTACAACGAATCCCGGAATTCCTTTAAGCCTATCTGTGCATAAAAAGCAAAATCGCTACCCGCATCACCAAATACGCTGCAATCAACAATATGAAGAACCGGTACCGGCGGTAAAAACGCCCGGCCTTTTCCAAAGCGCTCTCCCGGTGGGCGCCGACCGCGAGCCCGTCCAGGTATCTCGAAACATCCAGCGCCATCTCCTGAACGCTCGGATAGCGTTCCGCCGGAGCCGCGGCCGTCGACTTTGCGCAAATGGCCGCCAGCGATTTATCGAGGCGGCGTCCACCCGGAACGGAAGCTATTTCCGCTTGGCCGGTAAGCAAGAATCGCAGCAGTGCGCCGAGCGCATAGATGTCGCTGCGTGCGTCTAAATGTTCGACGTCCCCGCGCGCTTGTTCCGGCGACATATAGCCGGGCGTGCCCATAACCGTGCCGTGTCCAGTTACCACAGAAACTTCCGTGGCATCGCCGGCAATGTTTGTTTGGTTTGGCTTCTCGAAAACCGTTGCTTCCGGATCGGCTTCGCGCGCGCCGCTCGAAACTCCTCCGCGCAGGATTTTCGCGAGGCCCCAGTCCATCACCAGGACTTCTCCGAACGGCCCGACCATGATGTTTGCTGGCTTCAGATCGCGGTGCAGCACGCCGCGCGCGTGCGCGAATGCAACGGCGTCACAAATGCGAAGAAAAATTCGCAAACGGTCCGGAAAGGATGCGACCGACTCTATATATTTGTCGAGCCGATTTCCCTCCACAAATTTCATGGTGTAGAAAACGCGGCCGTCCGCCAGTGTTCCCACGTCGTGAACGGGCACGATGCCGGGATGCTCGAGAGCCGCCAGCACCCGCGCTTCGCGGATCAGGCGGTTTGCCAGGTCGCCGTCTGTTCCCGGAACATCGAGCACTTTCAGCGCCACGCGCCGCTGCAGTTTCCCGTCTTCCGCGGCATACACCACTCCCATGCCGCCGCGCGCCAGGCGTTCGAGCAAGTGGTAGCGCGTGCCGGCGAGGTCTGGCCTCTCCGCGCCATCGCGCAATCTTTCCAATGCCTGGTCGGAAAGAAATTTCATTTCGCGTCCCAGCCAAAGGCAGCGCGCGCTTCGCGCTGAAATTCATCCTCGTTGCCGCAAAGTTCGCGCAGCCGCTCCAGTGCGATTCTGCGAAATTCGCGGCGCGCCCACGCCAGCGCGTTGGTCACGTCCGTCACGGAAATTCCATATTCTTTCGAAAGCTGCTGGTACGAAATCTTCTCGTTGCCCTCGAGGTCGTACACTTCGAATAGATGAAATGTTCTTTCCCGCTCGCGCGCGACGCACAATTCGCGCAAGTCCTCCACGGCCAGCGCGAAAAGGCTGCGCACCCACTCTTTTTCGAAAAACTCCTCGAGCGATTCGGGGGAAGGAATCAAAGCTGGGTCCATTACTGTCGCGCCAAGCTCCTCTTCCGCAGCCGCAAAATCGAGCGCGACGTGGAGTACCTTTCCACCGCGCTTCTGCCGCCTCCCGGCCTTGTCTTCATTCGAAACAAAACTGTCCACGCACACGCGCAGGTAGGTTCGCAGCCGGCTTTTCTTCAAATCAAATCTTTCGAGCAGCTCTCGTTCCAGCAGTTCCGCAAAAAATCCTTGCGTGAGATCCTGCGCATCGTCGGCGGGCCGGTTCCATCGCCAGCGCACGTACTTATAGACGGGCTTCCAGTAGGCCGCGCACAGCGCCTCCAACGCGCGTTCCCGCTCCTCCACATCGATACTGCGCACCGCTTCGATCACGGAACGGCGCGTCGGGGGAAAGCGGTCGCCGCCGGATTGAAAGTCTTCTTGGTTCATCGGCCTGGCCCATTCGAATGAGGTTGGGGGCTTCTGGAGGAGTCTATGCAGGATGGTTCGAGCTGACAAGCGGGGAATATTCGCGACATCTATAGGGGTTCGACGGGATCCCGCCCATCCATCGGCGGCGACTGAGTAACCGCAAAACGAGTTGCGCAGGTCGGTGTCCTCATGTTACACCGTCTGCCAGTTGAAGAACCGGATGACGGACCCTGCGATCAACACAACCATTCGTCCCACGGACAACGACGGCGTCTCCGCCTGGGACGCGCTTCCCTACCTTTATCTCCTCCGCGTCCAGCTCATCACCTTTCTGGCTCTCTTGTCGTTCCCCTTCATTGCGCTCTGGTTCGCGCCGAATCTTCTCCTCGGTGTCTTCGACATCACGCCGTCGGGTATGGTCTTCGTGACGCTCGGCGCGGCGCTGGCGAGCTGGACCGTGATGGTCACCGCCTGGCAGGTCTTCCTCTACGGGCCCGAGCGCTTTCACATCCGGCAATTTCCCTTTCGTTCTTCCATGCTTGCGCAACTACCCACGCGCGTGGGGCATTCGCCCGTTTTCGCCCTCTTCTCGCTACCCGTCATTCTTACCGCGATGTACGTATCCAAGAACGGCGGCACCTCTACGTATCTGCGATTGCTGCTGGGCGCGCTGGGAGGCGCGGTCCTCGCAGTCGGCATTTTGGTTGCCGGTGGCCAGTTCAACCGGCGGGGCTGGTCGGAAGCCGCGCCGGTCACCGCATTTCTCTCCTTCTTCGGTCCCGGCTTCCAAAAGGACGGAAAATCCGCTCACGAGGGCCATTACCTGGCGCTCTGGTCATTCTTGCTGTGCTTCCTCGTCTACGTGGCCATAGGCATCGGAAAATTCTTCCGCATAGGTGACCCGGCGACAGTCCCGACTCTCGCTGACCTGCTCGTTTTCCTCATGATTCTTTGTTGGGGGTTGTCAGCCGTCAGCTTCATCCTCGACAGGTTCCGTATCCCGCTGCTACTGCCATTTCTATTGGCCGCCATCGTCTCCGCGCATGTCCACGCCACCGACCATTACTTCTATATGTTTAGCGCAAGAAGCACTCCCGATCTTTCGCCAGCGAAAGTGATTCGCGCCGGCAAACCCGGCTCCGCGGTCATCGTGGTCGCCGCCAGCGGAGGCGGCATCAAAGCCGCCGCGTGGACCACGCGCGTTCTCACCGGCCTGGAAGAAAGCAATCCGCACATCTTCGGTGGTTCCATCCGCCTGATCAGTGCAGTTTCCGGCGGTAGTGTTGGAGCCATGTATTTCGTCAGCGAGTACGGCGCGAGCGGCGCAGGTCTTCCCTCCAACACGAACGATTTAGAAGAAGCCGTCGCCCGCGCTGAAGCTTCTAGCTTGGATGACATTGCCTGGGGCCTTGTCTATCCCGATTTTCTCCGCGTGTTTGTGCCCTTCTTCAAGCACCTTGATCGCGGCAGGGCCCTCGAAGCCGCTCTCACGCGCGAATTGCCAAACCGAAAGGATCATCTGTTCAGTCCGCTGGCCGATTGGCGGGAGGGCGTTCTGGAAGGCTGGCGTCCCGCTGTGATCTTCAACGCAACCGTCGTCGAAAGCGGCGAACGCTTTCTCCTTGGCACTACTGACCTTTCGCCCGCTCTCGGCCGCAGCAGCCTGCGAGATCCGCAGTTTCCGCAATTTGCCGGGCGCGACATTTCTCTCGTCACTGCCGCGCGCCTCTCCGCCACGTTCCCTTACGTCTCACCGGCTGCCCGCCCCGATATCGCCGGCACGCAAATCCATGCGGTTGACGGCGGCTACACCGACAATTTCGGCGTGGCCACTCTTCTAGCCTGGCTGGATGAAGCTCTCCGAGCGCCCGGAAATCCCGTCCGCCGCGTGCTGATCATCGAAATTCGAGCTTCGCCTCCCGCTGCTGAACCCCCGGCGCTGTCCTGGCGCGGCTGGCCATTCCAGTCCTATGCGCCCATTTCCGCCATGCTCAACGTCCGCGATACCGGCCAGCTACCGCGCAATGAAGAAGAACTCGACATCCTGCGCCGCTTTGCCGCCTCCTGCAATATCGACATCGAAGACTCCGTCTTCGAATACCCTCCCGAAGACGCTCCGCTCTCCTGGCACCTCTCACCGAACGATAAGAAGGAAATCGAAACCATCTGGAGATCATCGGACACCGATAAACCTAAACAAACGGTTCGCGCGTTTCTTGCCGAGCCTGCGCCGGCTCCGGTAGGCACGCCGTCCCCTTCCGCTTGCCAATAGCTCTTCCCCGTGATCTTCTCGCGCGCACCATTGAAACCCTACTTTCCGCGTTCATCGCGTTACTTTTCCTTGGCTCTTTCTACTCCTTACACCCCGGTTTCGTACGATATTCGGGCGTTATTGGACCAAAGCCAATCCTCATGATCGGTCCAATTTTGTTGGGGCAGATTTGGCTTTGTTCGACAACTTCGTGAGCGCTACGTGAAGCGCTCACGTCATTATTCCGATGTCGAACTGCGTGCCGCTTCGGATGCTGACAATCTAAGTACCGATCATGCAAAATGTCGGGTCACAAAAAAGTGTAAGGGAGAAATCATGCCTACTCTCCTCGTCGCTACTAGGCCTTATGATTGGAGGTGCTAACCGATCTCGCATATCCAATTTGCGGCCATTGGCTGGACGACTCCAGTCGCTCTGAGCTATGTTTTTAGCCTGCTATTTATCGGCTGATTGGAAAGGACAATCCTATGCGTCAACTGATTCGCATCGTGCTTCCCGTTTTGGTGCTCCTCCCACTTTTGGCTTCAGCGCAATCGGAACTGCCGAAGACGCCGGTGCGCGAGGTGACTGAGGAATACTTCGGTGTCAAAGTGGTTGATCCTTATCGCTGGCTGGAGAGCACCTCAGATGCAGAAGTCGTAGGATGGATGAAGGCGCAGAACGACTCCACGCGGGCTATGTTGGCGCGCATTCCGGGACGGGATGAGTTGCTGGCCCGCATCAAGGCGCTGGACAACGCAGGCAACGTGGTTTCCGGGCTGCAGGTATGGGGTGGACATTATTTCTACTACAAGACGGAGCCCGGCTCGGACAATCGCAAACTTTACGTCCGCGACAGTCTCGGTACGCCGGAGAGGCTATTGATGGATCCTGAAAAGATGACCGCCGCCGACGGCAAGCACTACTCCATCGACTATTTCCAGCCTTCGATCGACGGAAAATTTGTCGCTTACGGAGTTTCACCGGGCGGCTCGGAGGAGAGCGTCCTGCATGTTCTTGAGGGCGCAACCGGCAAGGTTTTGAGCGATAGCATTGATCGCGCCCAGTTTGCGTCGCCCAGTTGGCTGCCCGACGGCAAAACTTTCTTTTATGCGCGCGCGCAAAAGCTGGGACCCGACGACCCCCCCACCGCAAAGTACCAGAAGTTGAAGGTCTACCGTCACAGGCTGGGAGGTGATCCAGACAACGAACCCCTGGCCTTCGGCTATAACGTAAATCCCAACGTGAAAATCGAAGAGAACGACTTTTCGGTCCTAGCCTATTCGCCGGGAGCGCCCAAATATCTGCTTGGACTGGTCATCCATGGCGTAAAGCGAGAGCTAGATATTTATGCCATCCCGTTCGAAGCCAATCCCGGCGCGAATACAGCCTGGAAAAAAGTCGCGGATGAATCCGATGCAGTCACCGGCCTGGATGTGCACGCCGATCAAATCTATCTGCTCTCCCACAAGGATGCCTCCCACTTCAAGGTTCTACGCACAAGTCTGAGCGCCCCTGATCTGGCTCATGCGGCGGTGGCGGTGCCTGTGAGCGAAGTGGTGGTCACCAACATTACGACTGCCGGAGACGCACTCTACGTTCAAGATATTGATGGTGGCATCGGCCGCCTGCGCCGGCTACCTTACAGAAGCGGGGACATCCAGTCAGTGAAACTGCCGTTTGACGGCGCGATTCAGGCACTATTCACCAATCCGACCGAGCCCGGCGCCTGGCTGGAGCTCACTTCCTGGACGAGGTCACCGTTGTGGTATGCGCTGGACACCAAGACCGGCAAGCTGACCGACACGGGATTGGTTTTGCCATCCCCGGTCGATTTCTCTCAAATCGAATCCGAAGAGGTGAAGGCCAAAAGTGCTGACGGCACCATGGTGCCGCTCTCGATCATTCACAAGCGGGGCCTAGCTCTGGATGGCTCGCATCCGACCTGGCTCGAGGGCTACGGGGCTTACGGAATCACACTCGATCCGACGTTCCGTCCCACCTGGCTGGCATTGCTGGAGCGTGGCGGGGTTTTCGCTGTGGCGCACGTGCGAGGAGGCGGCGAGTACGGGGAAGACTGGCACGTGGGCGGACAGAAGCTGACCAAGCAGCACACGATCGATGACTTTCTTGCCGGAGCCCAATTCCTGATCGAACATAAATACACTTCTCCGGCTCACCTTGCCGGCGAAGGGACCAGCGCCGGCGGAATAACAATCGGCGGCGCCATTACGCAGCGCCCCGAACTTTTCGGGGCCGCGCTAATTCGAGTTGGCGACTCAGACTCGCTGCGCTCGGAACTCATGGCCAGCGGTCCAGCGAACATTCCCGAGTTCGGGACCGTGAAAGAGGCGGACGGATTCAAGGCGCTTTATGCCATGGACGCTTACCAGCACGTCAAAGCCAATACCCCTTATCCGGCAGTTCTCTTGACCACGGGCGTGAATGATCCGCGCGTCGCGCCGTGGCAGGCCGCCAAGATGACGGCGCGCTTGCAGGCCTCGACCAGCAGCGCCAAGCCCGTACTCCTGCGCGTGGACTACGACGCCGGACACGGTTTCGGGTCAACCAAGTCCCAGCGGGATGCCGAACTCGCCGATGAGGTAGCCTTTTTGTTCTGGCAACTGGGAGTTTCGGGATTTGCGCCGAACGGCGGAGGGCACTAATCGACGGCAAAGGGCATGTCTTTACGAGGGTTGAATTTAGGAGGCTTGGCGACGGAACCGGCCATTGCTTTTGCTATCTCAGAGGCGGACTGCGACTTCGGGATGTCCGAGCGGATTTTGCTTCGGTGTTCTTGGTAGTGGCGACAATGCATAAATTGCCCCTCACGGTCCACAAACGGGGTCCAAGGAATCGGATCGCGCGCGGATTTCCTAGGCGCTTAGGTATCGCATCCGCTTTGTGGATTGCAGCGTTCTTTCCGAGGTCGCCGTTTCACGGGCAGTCCGAGTGGAAGCTCGTGAATACCGGGACTCAATCTACTCATGTCTTAGTTCAGCGATCCACTTATCCAAAACCGACTGGTCGTTTGGCTCAATTCTGGTGAAGAGGATTCCCATCCCCGCGTTCCGTCGAGCATAAATCACTTTACCCAGAGCTTCGAAGTTTTCACTTCTGTGGAAAATGTTT
>Ga0209118_1000866_pt1 | contig 15112 bp, 19 predicted proteins | sample BlaSpr_A8_Ref_M1_FD_187988 | JGI IMG/M metagenome (GOLD analysis project Ga0209118, IMG submission 187988) | Forest soil microbial communities from Thunder Bay, Ontario, Canada - Black Spruce, Ontario site 2_A8_Ref_M1 (SPAdes) (version 2) | ecosystem: Environmental > Terrestrial > Soil > Boreal...
TCCACTTTCTCGGCAACAACAAGAGCCGCGAGGACGTGCAAGCCGCGTACGCGGCCGGCGCGACGATCGTCATCGACGGCGATTACGAGTTCGAGCTGCTGCGGGAGGTCGTTCCCGAAGGCAAGCGAACACCGGTCATGCTCCGGCTGTCGCCGGGGGTCAAGCCGGACACGCACGATCACATCTCGACCGGCCAGCTCGACTCTAAGTTCGGTTTTTCGATCGAGTCCGGCGCGGCCCGGCGGGCCGTAGAGAAAGCCTTGCAGCATCCGCGACTCGACCTGGTCGGCCTGCACTCGCACATCGGGTCGCAGATCTTCGGCCTCGGCGCTTACGAGCACGCGATGAGCATGATGCTCGACCTCCTCGTATCGCTGCGGGACGAGCTCGGCTTCGAACCGCGCAAGCTGGGCGCGGGAGGTGGGCTCGGCATCGCCTACACGAGAGATGACGACCCGCCCACACCGCGGCACTTCGTCGAGGTGGTTCGTCACGCGCTCGTCGCGGGCTGCGTCGAGCGCGGGCTGAAGGTTCCGCGGCTGGTGGTCGAGCCCGGGCGTTCGATCGCCGGGCCGGCGGGAATGGCGCTGTACACGGTGGGCTCGACCAAGGACATCCCGGGTGTCCGGCGCTACGTCGCGGTCGATGGCGGAATGGGCGACAACATCAGGCCGAAGCTCTACGGCGCGCGCTACGAGGCGTACCTGGCTTCTGATCCCGATCGAGCTCACGATGGAAAGGTCACCATCGCGGGCAAGTACTGCGAATCCACCGATATCCTGATCACCGACATCGAGATGCCCCCGCTCAAGGCAGGTGACATCATCGCCTTGCCCGCGGCGGGGGCGTACTGCCTTTCCATGGCGAGCAACTACAACGGCATGCCGCGGCCCGAGGTGCTGATGCTCAACGACGGCGAGGCGCGGGTGATGCGGCGGCGGGAGAGCCTTGACGACATCATCGCCGCCGAGGTGTTCTAGGCGGCTACGCCTCCACCCTGACCGTGGCGGACTTCAAGCACGAGCCGCCGGTGTTGGGACAGACGTAGATGTACGCATCGACAAACGAAACCACCGGCTGCGGAGTCGCGAAGGATTGCTCGTACGAGACACCTCCCGGAACCCTCGCGCTGCCTGCCACGGACGACCTGCTGCCCTGGATCACATTCACCGTCCAGGTTCCGAAGGTGAAGTTGTGGAAGGTCACGATGAAGCCTTTCGCCTTGGAAATCGACGGCACCGAGATGAATGGCTCGGGCGCGGGGCTGGGGCTGCCGGTCGTCGGGCTCGAGGGTGGAGTTGGCGACGGTGTGACGGCTGCGACGGGCTGGAGCACCTGTAATGTCGTGGTCAGGTGGCATGCGGACGCCCAGCAGAGCTGGATGGTGTGGCCGCCGATCCCAGCGTCTGCCGGCACAATGATGTACTGCCGGATGTTTCCGTAGGAGTCGGTGTGGAATGGGAACACGCGGAGTTCGCTGTGCAGCCGGATCTCGCCAGCCTGGTTGGCCGGCAGATTGCTGGCCGTCACGAGGATTGAGTCCCCTGCCACAACGGTGGATGGCGTCAGCGACAACACGGGATTCGGACGTGCGGAGAGATATCCCGCGATTCCGATGATGATCAGCGCGACGAGCGCGGCGGCGATGAGAATCGCGTTCCGGCCGCGGTGCGACCTCGGAGCTGCCACTGCCGGCGGCGAGGGGTAGGCCACGGCGATCGGATCGCTCGGCGTTTCTGTATCGACAAAGGTGGGGGCGGCATACGCTGCCTCTGTCGCGGGTGCTGCAGCGGGTGGCCTGGGCGGGGCCATCACAACCGTTCTGGCCACGGCCGGCTCTGGGCGTTGTGACAACGCGGCGCTGAGGGCATCGACCATTGCGGTGCAGCTCTCCCAGCGCGCGGCCGGATCCTTCGCCAGGCCGCGCATGATCACCGCGTCGACGCGAGGTCCGAGCTTGTGGTTGCGCGTGCTTGGCGGCAACGGCTCCCGATGCACGTGCGCGTAGAGCAGCTCCATCAAGCCCTCGCCGTCGAACGGGATGACCCCGGTCAACATCTCGTAGGCGATGGTCGCCAGCGCGTAGCGATCCGCCGCCGGCCCGACCCTGGTTCCGGTCACCTGCTCCGGCGCCATGTAGGCCGGCGTACCGGTGGTCACGCCGGTCATCGATTTCAGCGATGAGCCCTGCAGCAGCTTGGCCAGCCCGAAGTCTGCGAGGACCGGGGTGTCGTCTTTTTCCAGGAGCACGTTCGCGGGCTTCACGTCCCGGTGGACGATCCCGAGGGCATGTGCGTGGTCGAGGCCGGCCGCGATGCCGCGGAGGTATTTCAGCGCGGTGGGGGTATCGAGCGGTCCACTGCTGAGCTTGTTGGCGAGGCTTCCGCCAGGGACGTACTCGATGATCATGTAGGGCACGCCGTCGTGCTCACCGAAGTCGTAGACGTTGACGATGTTCGGATGGCGCATCTGGGCGATCGCCTGCGCCTCGTGGCGGAACCGGGCCGTCGCGTCAGGGCCGGGGGCGAGCCCCTGCAGGACCTTGACGGCTCCAGTTCGCTCGAGCTGCATGTGGTAGGCCCGGAACACGAGGCCCATCGCCCCCTGGCCGATGAAGTCCTGGACCTCGTACTGGCCTAGCTTGGTTCCGGGAACGATCGGCACGGCCCCAGATTATGAGGTTCGGTCGCGGCAACCAACTTCGAGTTAACTGTTCGTTGACTTCCAGCCGCCGCTGCCGCGCCGCCTCACAACAACAATCCCGGCCAGGATCGAGAGCGCGATCTCGCTGGGCGTGACCGCTCCCAGGTCGAGACCGACCGGGCTCTGGATGCGCGCGATGACCTCCTCCGGCACCCCCTTTGCGCGCAGGGCTTCCAGGTGGTGCCCAGTGTGGCGCCGGCTGCCGACGAGCCCGATGAACCTGGGCTCGGCCGGCAGGAGGGTCTCGAGCGCCACCACCAGGTCCTCGGCGTCGTGGTCCGTGTGCACGGCGTAGACCTCGGAGCCGAGCGCCGGCGCCAGGTCGCCAAGGGAGGTGACGGCCTGAGGCCAGGAGTCGCCCTTCAGGCGGTCGGGGCGGGTCTCCACCAGCACGGTGCGAAAACCGACGTCGGGGGCCCAGCGCAGGAGGGCGGCAGCCACCGGGGTGGCCGCGAACACGACCAGGGTGGGAGCCGCCACGTGCGGTTCCAGGTAGACCTCGATCGAGCCCAGGTCGTGGCGATAGGTGCGCAGGACGGGCGTGCCGGCTGCCGCGATCTCTGCAGCGTCCGCGAGGGCGGCGGAATCGAACTCGCTGCAGCCGAGCGTTCCCGAGAGCGTGGCCGTGCGCGAGAGGAGGATCTTCGCCCCGGCACGGGACGGCGGTTCGCCATCCACCTTGATCACGGTCGCGAGCACAACCTCTTCGCCTCGGGCAAGGCGGAAAGCGAGGTCCTCTTCAGGTGATGTCCGGCCCGAGGACCCGGCCGGCTGGCTAGGCACGGGCGGGCGAGCGATCCAGCGCCGTGTGGATGATCGCCTCCGCGCGCGCGACCTCCTCGTCGGTCGTCGAGTAGCCGGTGGTCAGCCGCAGGCTGCCCAGGGCCGCCTCGAGGCTCAAACCCATCGCGAGGAGGACGTGAGACGGGTCGAGCGAGCCGGATGCACACGCGGATCCGCTCGAGGCGGAGACGCCGGCCAGGTCGAGCGCCAGCAGCAGGTCTTCGCCGCGGCGACCCGCGAACGCGCACGTCGCGAAGTTGGGCAGCCGTGCCTCAGCACCAGTGGCGAATCCGCCCAGCTCAAGGAGCAGCGCGCGCAAGCTCGATGCCTGGCGCGTGGCCACCGCGCTGCGCGCGACCCGGTCGCGATGGCATGTGGAGAGGGCAGTCGCAACTGCAGTCGCCGCGCCGACGTCCTCTCGACCGGCCCGCCGGCCCCACTCCTGGGGGCCTCCATAAAGGAGAGGGTCGATGCGAATCCCGTCCCTGACGAAGAGGATTCCACCTCGCCCGCCGCCCAGCTTGTGGCCGCTGAGCGAGACGGCGTCGGCGCCCTCAGAGATGCCGATCCATCGGGGGCCGGCACAGGCGTCGACGTGGACGAGCGCGCCGACCTCGTGGGCACGCGCGATGATCGCGGCGACCGGCTGGATGGTGCCGACCTCGTTGTTGGCGAGCCCGATCGACACCAGGGCGGCCGATGACGGAATGCCGTCTGGGTCCGACCGACCGGCTGCGTCGACCTGAGCCACCTCCACCGCATGGCCTTCCGATTGGAGTCGCCGCACCGCCCCGAGCACTGATTGATGTTCGGCGGCCCAGGTCACGATCGTGCCGCGCTTCGACAGCCGGCGGGCCATGCCGAAAAGCGCGAGGTTGACCGCCTCCGTGCCCGAGCTGGTGAAGGAGATCTCGGTTCGGTCCGCGCCCATCGTCTGCGCGGCCAGGTCGCGAGCGCGATCCAGCGCAGCCCGCGAGGCTCGTCCTTCGGTGTGCGGGCTGGATGGATTGCCCTCAGGGAGGTCGCGCAGCGCTGCCTGGACCTCCGGCAGGACGGGCGCGAATCCCGCGTCGTCGAGATAAGTGCGGCTCATGCCGCGATCAGCCGATCAGCCGATCAGCCGCGGCTGTGGTCCGGCTGGTGAAAGAGCTCTGTGAGTGTGCCCTGGAAGGTCTTGAGGTAGAGGTGAAGGTCGAGGATCTCGTCGACGGTGATCGGCTCGGCGGCGATGACCGGCTCCGGCTCCGGAATCGCCTTCTCGATCTCCTCGACGGCGGCCCCCGCGATCGCCAGCACGACGATGAACGTCACCTGGCACTGCGCGCACGTGACCTGCAGGTGAAATCTCTCCTCTTCGTGGCTGAGGACCTGGACGTCGCAGCCTTTGAGGCTGCGTCCGCAGACCGGGCAGTTGTAGAAGCGGGCTCGGTCGCGGATGAACTCGATGATGCCCATCGCGAGCCCATATTACGCCCCGCGAATTCCCGGACGCGCGCTTAGCGCTTGCCCTCTATGCACGTGCAGCCGGTGGGTCCGACCACGGCCGAGTGAATCGTGCCCCGGGGCAGCACCATGCGATCTCCGGCCTTCAGCTCGATCCGCTTCCCGCCCTCCGCTTCGAGGTTGAACGCGATCGATCCTTCAACGCAGTAGAGGACCTTCTCGTAAGTGTGGCTGTGGGCCGCGTAGCGATCGCCCGGCCCGTTCGACCACGAGTAGCATCCGGTCGCCTCTTCCCGCAGCCGGGCCATCAGGTCCTCGCGAGCCGCCATGCAACCGATTCTAAGATTGGTTCGGTGAAGCCTCGGTTCCTCGCCGACTGCAACGTCGGGCGGCTTGCACGCTGGCTGCGTGCGCTTGGATACGACGCGTCGTACCACGCTCGCATCGGTGACGCCGAGCTCGTGCGCGAAGCCGCCGCCGAGAGCCGGGTGCTCCTCACGCGCGATCGCGACCTGACCAAGCGTCGGGTGATCCAGACCGGCGTGGTGCGAGCCATCCTCATCCGCGACGACGAAGTGACCAAGCAGCTGCGCCAGGTTTTCGCCGAGCTGGGACTGGAGCTCAAGGAAGCCCTCACGCGGTGCATCGAGTGCAACTCGGAGCTGCAGGCGCGGATCCCGGCGATGGTCGCAGAGCGGGTGCCGCCCTACGTGCGCCGCACGCAATCTCGCTATTCGGAATGCCCCGAATGCGGCCGCATCTACTGGGCCGGGACTCACTGGCAGCGGATGCGCGAGGTCCTCGCGGGACTATGAGGAACGTCCTGAGGCGCCTGCTCGCCGGCGAGCTCACCGAGGAGGAGGCCATCTCCGAGCTGCGCCAGGTCCAGCTCGAGGAGCTCGGAGGGCGTGCTCGTCTCGATCTCGGGCGCTTCCTCCGCCGGGGCATACCCGAGGTGGTGCTGGCATCCGGCAAGACGCCGGAGGACGCGGCGCGACTGGTGGTCGCCATGGCCGAGCGGTTGGGCCAGGGTTTGATCAGCCGCATGACATCGGAGCATCGCGCGGCGCTTCGCGAGCAGGCCGCGGCTGCAGGCATGCGAGTGATCGGCTACGCCGCTGCGGCCAGAGTGCTTCGCCGTGGATTCGAGCCAGAGGCGATCGGCGGGAAAGTTGGAATCCTGACCGCGGGTACCTCGGATCTACCGGCGGCCGAAGAGGCGCAGATGGTCGTGGAGGCGTGCGGCCTGGAAGTGAGGCTCGATGCCGACCTGGGCGTCGCCGGCCTGCATCGATTCGTCGGTCCACTGGCGTCGACGCTCGAATGGGGATGCGATGTCCTCATCGTGGCCGCCGGCATGGACGGCGTGCTGCCGGGCCTTGCCGCGGGCCTGATCGATGTGCCGGTGATCGGCCTTCCGGTCTCGACGGGCTACGGACGCGGAGGCGCGGGCGAGGCGGCGCTCACGACGATGCTGCAGTCGTGCTCGACAGGCCTGGTCGTCGTGAACATCGACAACGGCGTTGGCGCGGGCGCGGCTGCGGTGCTGATGGCTCAGCGCCGGCGCCGCGGACGCACCACGGCGAGCACGGCGAAGACCAGCGCGCCCACGATCAACGAACCAGAGAGGACAGCGGCGACAGTCCAGGAAATCCCTGGGCCGCCCGGGATCGCGAAGAGCAGGGCCAGGACAAGCACCGCGAGCAAGACGCCCGCCAAGAGCCACGGGAAACCTCGTCGCGGGCGTCCGTAGAAGAACATCCACCACATACCTGGCCGCTTCTTTGGCGCGCTCAAAGGAGGCGCGTGACCTCGCTGAGCGAGGCGATCGTCGGGACGCCGTCAGGCGGCGGTTCCTCGGCGTGCGCCGTGAAGATCACCGCTCGCATGCCCATCGCGCGCGGACCTTCGTAGTCTTCGCGCACCCGGTCGCCCACGAACAGAGCGTGCCGCGCGTCAACGCCGATGGCGTCCAGGGCCGCGCGGTAAACCTCGGGCGCCGGCTTGCGGCGCCCGACCTCGCTCGAAAACACGACCGCGTCGACCATCTCTCCGACCCCGTTCGTGTCCACCTGGCGGCGCATCATCGCCGGCGGAAAAGGGGCATTTGAGCAAAGTCCGCGCTTGATCCCATGAGCGCCGAGCCATGACAGGACCGGGAGTGCGTCGGGGTCGAGCCTGACTGCGCGGTCCCAGCACTGCTGTTCCGCGTCGAGAATGTCGTGCAGCAGTCCATCGGGCAGCGCCAGGCCGGCTTGCGCCCAGCTTTGGCGATAGACGTTCATGTACTCCACCTCGTCCTCACTCATGCTGCCGACGATTTTCTCGAGTGGGAGCAGGACGTCTTCGAGGATGGCCTCCGCCTCCGGAGCCGGCACTCCGAGCGCCGCCTCGATGCGCGGCCGGAATCCCCGCATCACCTCGAGGAGCTCGTCGGTCGGGTACTCGAACGTGACCAGGGTTCGTCCGTAGTCGAACAGCACGCCTCGGGTTTCGGGCATCCGCATATCCTGATGCGCATGGCGAAACCGCTGACGCATCTGGATGACAAAGGGGCGGCGCGCATGGTCGACGTTGGGGACAAGGCATCGACTGTGCGTGAGGCGCTCGCCGAGTGCGTCGTGCGTATGGCGCCGGCCACTGTGCGTGCGGTCAAAGCGGGCACTGCCAAGGGCGATGCGCTTCAGGTCGCGCGGGTGGCGGGCATCATGGCGGCGAAGCGAACACCGGATCTGATCCCGCTCACCCACCCGCTCCCGCTGACGAGCGTGAGCGTCGACTTCGAGTTCGTCCGCGGCGGCGTGCGCGTGCTCGCCCGGGCTCGGGTCACGGGCCAGACCGGCGTCGAGATGGAGGCGCTGACAGCGGCGGCCGTCGCGGGGCTGACCCTGATCGACATGACCAAGGGCGTCGAAAAGGGCGTGTTCCTCGAGACGGTCCGGCTGCTCGAGAAATCCGGGGGTCGCTCCGGCACCTGGAAGCGCACTTCAAAGCTCGTGGCTCCCCTCCGGCGCTCCGCGCCACCTCCCCGGCGAGCCGTGAGGTGAGCCGGGCGCATGTCATCACCGTCAGTGACGGGGTTTCGGCCAGGACCAGGGAGGACGAAAGCGGTCAGGCCCTCGTGCGGATCCTGAAAAACGCGGGCTTCGAGGTCTCGGAACCTGTTGTCGTGCCCGACGAGCAACAGGGCATTGCGGACGCCATCGTCGCGGCCGCGGAGCACGGAGCGGATGTCGTGGTCACCACCGGCGGGACCGGTCTCGGTCCTCGTGACGTGACCCCGCAGGCAACTTCCGCGGTGATCGACTTCGAGGTGCCTGGTATCGGAGAGGCGATGAGACGCGCGGGCGCCGCGAGCACACCGATGGCGGCGCTGTCCCGCTCGATGGCCGGCGTGCGCGGACAGACGCTGATCATCAACGTGCCCGGCAGCCCAAGGGGCGCTGCCGAATCCCTCGAGGCGGTGGTCCCGGTTCTGGCCCACGCGATCAAGCTCCTTCACGGCGACACAAAACACGGATGAATCTGAATTCGGATCTCGGGGAGGGCGCGGGCGAGGACGAGGCGATCCTGGCGCACGTCGACAGCGCGTGCGTCGGGTGCGGAGTCCACGCGGGCTCGGTGTCGACCAGCATCCAGACCGTGGCTCGGTGCCATGCGCTCGGCGTCGAGGTGGGCGCGCATCCGGGCTATGACGACCGCGCCAACTTTGGCCGCGTCGAGGTTCCGATCTCGGTGGAGGACATCGAGGCCCTGGTCGCGTTTCAGGTCGCGGGCCTGGCGGCGCTGGGCCCTCTCGCTTTCATCAAGCCGCATGGGGCGCTTTACCGTCGCTGCCAGACCGACCGCGCCGCCGCCGACGCCGTGGCCCGGATTGCAAAACGACATGGCGCGGGCCTGGTCGGGCAGCCTGGTTTCGAGATCGTCGCTGCCGCGTCGCGCGCGGGCATACCCGCCTACCGCGAAGGGTTTGCCGACCGCCGGATGCTTCCTGATGGAACCCTCGCGCCGCGCCACGAGCCTGGGTCCGTGCTCGAACCTGAGCGCGCGGTCGAGCAAGCGCTGCAGCTGGCGCGCAGCGGGCGGTACGACACGGTCTGCATTCACGGCGATACTCCGGGCGCGGCCCGGATCGTGGCGGCCATACGACTTGCATTTGCCGCAGGGGGTATAACCACGAGCCGGCTGGCCGGCCGCCGGTGAGCACGTCGGTCCGCGAGCTCGCTGACATCGAAGACCTGCGTGAGCTCGCGGAACTGTTCGCGGTGGTGTGGGGACGCCCCGGCGAACCTCCCATCAACTCCGACATCCTGAAGGCGCTCGCTCACTCCGGCAACTACGTCTCCGGCGCCTACGTCGACGACAAGCTCGTCGGCGGCCTGGTGGGATGGTTCGGGGGCGTGCCGCCGCACGAGCTGCACATGCATTCGCACATCCTCGGCGTGCTCGCCGGCAGCGATGCCCACGGTGTCGGATTTGAGATGAAGCAGCACCAGCGCCGCTGGTGCCTCGACCGCGACGTCAAGACCATGGAGTGGACGACCGACCCGCTGGTGCGGCGCAATGCGTACTTCAATCTCACCAAGCTGGGAGCCCAAGCGCCGGAGTACCTCGTGAACGTTTATGGAGAGATGAGTGACGAGATCAACGCGGGCGAGGAGTCTGATCGCCTCCTGATCAGTTGGCGGCTCGATTCGGAATCCGTGGAGGCCGCAGCGGGGGGGCATGCTCGTGAACCCAACGTCGAAGAGCTGCTCCGCGATGGAGCTGCTGTGGTCCTCTCAGCCGGCGCCACGGGCGAACCCGAGGTGACCGTTGCGTCCGCGCGCGTCCTTCTATGTCAGGTTCCGGACGACATTGTTGCCCTCAGGCGATCCGATTCCTCTCTCGCCCGTTCGTGGCGTTTGACGCTGCGCAAGACTTTCACCGATGCCCTCGGCGCGGGCTACGAGGTGAGTGGCGCTACTCGATCGGGCTGGTACGTGCTGGAGGCGACTAACTAGACTTTCTTCGTGCTGCAGGCAGGCGACCAAGCCCCAGAGTTCAAGCTCCCGACCAGCGGAGGTTCCGAGCTCACGCTCGCCGACGCGCTCGCCAAGCACAAGGCACTCGTCTTTCTCTTCTACGTGCTGGACTTCACCGGTGGTTGAAGAATGGAGCTGACCGAGTTTCGGTCTAGGCACGAGGCGGCCGCGGCGGACGGAATCGGCATCTATGGCATCAGCGTCGACTCCGTGTTCTCGCACCAGGCATTCGCCAAGGAGCTGGGCGGCCTGCCCTACGAGCTCATCGCGGACTTCGAGCGCAAGATGGTCACGGATTACGGTGTGCGCCGCGACGACGTCGAGGGGTATTCGGGAATCCCGCGCCGCACGGTGTTCGTCATCGATGGCAAGGGGACAGTCACGTGGACCTGGATCACCTCGCGGGAAAAACCCCAGCCGGACTACGACCTCGTAATTGAAGAGGCGCGCAAAGCGGCGGGCTCGTGAACGCGGAGATGCAGCCGATCGAGTCCGCGTGGAACCAGCTCATCGAGCTTGCGAACCAGGTTGAAGATGCCGGCGGCTTGAGCCGGGCCGGGTCGGATGGATGGACCGTCAAAGACCACCTGGCCCACATCGCCGCCTGGGAGCATTCGCTGCTCGCGCTGATCGAGGGTCACGACAGGGAGAAGGCGATGGGCCTGTCAGAAACTGTGGAAGGAATTGACAACGTCAACGAGGCAGTCAGGAAGCTGCACGAGACCGATACACCGGAAGAGGCGCTGGTGTATTTCCGAGACTCACACGCGCGTCTTGTGGCCGCGCTTGGAAAGCTGAGTGACGCCGATCTGCAACAGCCGTACAGCCAATACCAACCCAGCGACCCCGATGAGAAGCGGCCCGTGGCCGGTTGGGTCGCGGGCAACACGTACGAGCACTACGCTGAGCACATCGACTGGATGAATCAGCTCTTGAGCGAGTCGAGCGCCGCTCGCTGATCCCTGCGCAGCCGGAGGGCGGCTTCGATGCCGATCTCCGAGAAGCTCAGCTCGTCGCCGGGCAGGAGCTGAGCGGCCACCGGCATCGCGGCGCTTGCAACGGTGGCGACTACCGGGTAACCGCCCGCCGTCCCGTGGTCAGCCATGAGGAGGATCGGCTGGCCGCTGCGCGGGACCTGCACCGCCCCGGCAACCAGGCCGAACGACAGCAATTCATCTCCTGATGCGTCGAGCATCGGACCCTCGAGCCGGTACCCCATCCGGTCAGCGTCGCGGCTAACGCTGAACGCGGCACCGAAGAGCGCCTTTCGGCCCTCCGAGTCCAGGCGCCGGGCATGCGGTCCCGCGATCGCGGGAAGCGTGTGGTCGGCGTAGTCGGGCCGGTGGTGGGGGCTCAGCAGGCGACCGGAGATCGCGGGAGCAGCCGGCACGCCGCTCACGCCGATCATGTCTCCGGCCGCCAGCAGCCGCCCGTGCATGCCGCCGCGTGCTGCAAGCAGGTTGGTCGACAGGGAGCCGAGCCACCTGTCCCCCGCGATGCCGCCCGCGACCGCAATGCAGACGCGGGCGCCCCACCGCCGGCCCGCGAAGCTGACCTCGTCTCCTTCGCTCAAGAACACGCCGGTCCACATTGGCGCCGCCTCGCCGTTCAGGTGTGGATCGAAATCGGCGCCCGTGATCGCGACGAGGCACCGTCGCAAGGCGATAAGACTGGGCCCGCTGAGCGTGCACTCGAGCGTCGCGGCGCCTTCGTCGTTGCCAACCAGGAGATTTGCCGCTCGGTGCGCGAACCGATCCATCGCGCCGCCTGTTGGGACGCCGGACGACATCGCACTGAGCCGCCCGAGGTCTTGAATAGTGGTGAAGAGGCCGGGCTTTTCGACGCGCAGAACCTCGCTCACCCGGGCGTGGCAAAGAACTTGACGCGATCGCCGGCACGGAAAAGGCACGGCGGATCCGAGTCGGGCAGGAAGAGCTTGACGGAGGTCCTACCGATCAGGTGCCAGCCTCCTGGCGTGGCGAGGGGATAGATTCCCGTCTGGCGGCCGGCGATCGCGACCGAGCCGGCGGGCACTTTGGTCCGCGGCACCTGGCGCCGGGGCAGCTCGAGCTCCTCCGGCAGCGGCCCGAGATAACCCCAGCCCGGCACGAACCCGACGAGAAAGACGCGATAGATCGGGCGGGTATGGATCTCAACAATCTTCGCGACGTCCAGGCCGAGCACCGCCGACACCGCATCCATGTCGGGTCCGTCGTAAACCACCGGTATGCGATGGAGCCGTCCTGGTTCGGACATGGGTGGACGCTTGGACGCGAGCCGCTTGAGCGCCGCGGTCAGCGCCTCGTGAGTTACCAGGTCAGGGTCGAAATGGACGGTCACGCCGGCGTAGCCGGCGATGGCCTGCCGCACGTCGCGCCTCTTCTTCAGCGCGGCCGCAAGCGCGATCGCCCGGGTGTTGAGGGCCGTGTCAAGCCGCGTCCCAAGCTCGGCGAGCAGAGCGGCATCACCGAGCGGATGAGTTCGCACCTTTGTAGTGGAGCGCGGCGCTGGCATGTGCGCTCACAAGAATGGCGTAGAACACACCCGGCACGAGGCCGAGACAAAGCAGCCCGACGCATGCCAATCCGATCGCCCATCCGGTGACCATGGCGGCGGCGGCGATATTCCAGGTGGTGAAGTCGCGCCTCACTGCGCTGATCGACGCCGGAAGGTCGAACAGGTCGACGGCCCTTCCGGAAAGCGCAAAGCGAGCGGTCGCGTGGGGCATGTGGATCAGAAGCAGCAGCCCCCATGTGAGCGCGAGCACGAACAGGGCGATGGTGTGGGCGTACAGCTGCGAAACCGGCGCATCGGTCCCTCTCATGACGTGTGCGTCGAAAAGCCATCCGGCGAGCGGGTCGAGGAGCAGCGCAAAGGGTGCTGTCAGCAGCACCACCACGACTGCGGTCCAGAAACCATCGGAAAGGAGCCGCCCCGAGAGCCTCCATCTCGGAGGGCCCGTCGAGGTGTCGATCTCAGCTTCTCGCGTGGCGGCGACGGCATAGCCGAGGAGTGGGATGAAAGCGATCGGTAGGAGCAGGACTGTCACAAGACCGACGATCCATTTCGATTTCCACTGACCCCGGAAGGGCCACGAGAAGGATTGGGCGACCACCTTCATGGCCGCAACCTTAAAGGCGGGGCTCGCGCCGGGCGCGCGCAGGGCGCCCCATGATTAGAGCAGCGAGTCGATCGCCTGTATGAGCTGGGGATCCTCGGGAACCACTTTCGACCGGAAGCGGCGCACCACGTGGCCGTCGCGGCCGACCAGGAACTTCTCGAAGTTCCACTTCACGTTGCCCGCCTTCCCGGAGTCGTCAACGGCTTCGCTGAGGATCTCGTAGAGCGGGTGCTGGTGAGCGCCTTTGACGTCGAGCTTGCTGAAAAGCGGGAAGGTGACGCCGTAGTTCACGCTGCAGAACTCCTGGATCTTGTCGGCCGAACCCGGCTCCTGGTTGAAGAACTGGTTGCAAGGAAAGCCGAGGACCACGAGTCCCCGATCCGAATAGCGCTCATAAAGGGCCTCGAGGCCCGCGTACTGCGGGGTGAAACCGCACTTCGATGCCACGTTGACGGCGAGCACGACCTTACCTTCGTATTCGGAGAGCCGGGCCGGTTTCCCGTCCAGTCTCGGCAGCTCGATCTCGTAGATCGAGCGCGCGTGTGCTGTCGCCACACCCAACAGAAGCCGTTTCGGCGGGCCGCTATTCCTTATCGCCGATACGCGTCAGCCTTTCTTGAGCAGGACCTCGTAGCCGTCGTCGGTCGGGTTGACCTCGACGTCCCCGGCCTTCAGGCGAACATCGTCATCGATACGCGTCGCGATGACCGAGCCTTCGAAGACGAGCTCCTCGAACCGCCATTCCTTGCCCCGCTTGCGCATCTTCACGACGACCCCGCCGGGGCTGCGCCACACACCTTCGCCGGCCGGCCGGAAGCCCCTGGTGACGAGCTCGCCGAGACGGTCGGGAATCACCTCGGCGGGCGGCTTGGCGGTCGGCCAGACGACAGGCCTCTCCGGCGCCCCCGGGCGCGGAGGCGCATCGCCGCGGGTGGGTTTCCGGAACTTCGCCTGTTCGAGAGACAGCCGGAGCAGCTCTGACCCTTCGTCCTGCGCGAAGAAAGCGCCCGAGATCCGGCCCTGGTCCTGGGAGCGGCGGATGCAGTTCGAGCAGTCGGCTTCGTTCTCGACCGCCGCGAAAGTGCCGGCGGCAAGGGTCTGGCTGCACAGGGTCGTGACCGGACCGCTCCTTGGTACGCGCGGAGTCAGGTGGATCCGCCCGCCGGTCTTGCGCCTGACCGACTCGAGCTTGAGTTGCTGGACGCTCATCGGGATCAATCATGGACGTCCTGCTCCTCGTGCGGCCGGGCCGCCGGCTCAGCTCGTCGCGGGACTCTTGCCGGCCGCCTGAAGTCTCAGGTTCGGCAGGGGTGTGAGGTTCGCTTCCACCTGGGCGCGAAGGTGCTCGAAAGCGGGCGGTAGCGAAAGCCGCTCGCCGAGGTGCTCTTTTGGCTCGTCAGAGGTGAACCCAGGGCCCTTGGTGGCGATCTCGAACAGGACACCGCTCGGCTCGCGGAAGTAGATCGAGCGGAAATAGAAGCGGTCGATCACGGGAGTCGGGTTGCCGCCACCCTCGATCACCCGGTCGCGCCAGCCTTCGTGCTCCGCCATGGTCGAGGACCAGGCCACGTGGTGCACGGTGCCCGCTCCGCTGAGCCCTCGCGCTGCGGGAGCCGCGTCGTAGACGTAGTAGGACCCGCGCGACTCGCCGCGCGATTCGAACGTAAATACGTCCGAGCTGTTGAAGCCGAGGGTTTCGGTTAGAAATTGGTGGCTCGCACCTTTTTGCCGCTCGTAGGCGCGCACGCCGGCAAACCCCTGGAGGGCGAACTGCCGGGGGATCTCAGGGTGCTCAGCCGGCAGCGGCTCGTCCGCGGTCGGCTGTGCGGTGAGCTCCAGGCCAAGGCCTTCGGGGTCCTCGAAGCGAAGGAGGTCGCCCTCGAGGGTGGATTCGATCCCGGCGGAAGCAAGCCTGCGAGCCCAGAACTCGAGCGCCTCCCGCGACGCCACCCGGATCCCGATCCGGTGGATCATGCCCGCGCCGGCGCGGCCCCTGACGAGGCCGGGATATTCGAAGAAGGTGAGGTCGGCGCCGGGG
>Ga0209118_1000867_pt1 | contig 15073 bp, 15 predicted proteins | sample BlaSpr_A8_Ref_M1_FD_187988 | JGI IMG/M metagenome (GOLD analysis project Ga0209118, IMG submission 187988) | Forest soil microbial communities from Thunder Bay, Ontario, Canada - Black Spruce, Ontario site 2_A8_Ref_M1 (SPAdes) (version 2) | ecosystem: Environmental > Terrestrial > Soil > Boreal...
GGAACGTAACGCTCCGGGGGCCGGGCCGGGTCAGGTTTTTCCTTGATGTAAACTGCAGACGCATGACAAACTTCGGCCACGATCTTGGCGAGAGAATGGATCGTGTGCGCGTCTTCCGAGCCGACGTTGTAAGCGCGACCAGTCTCACCTTTAAGGAGGATCGTCCACAGCCAAATAACAAGGTCGGCGGCGTAAAGGTAAGAGCGGTAAGGCGTGCCATCACCATTTACCTGGATAGGACTCCCGCGAAGCGCATCCCGGATGAAGTTGCCAATTGCGAAATGAGCATCGAGCGGAAGAAAAGGACCCGCGAAAGCAAAGCAACGCGCGATCACCGTTTCCAGGCAATGCTCTTGCTTGTAGTCGCCGCAAAGCACTTCCGCGGCCAGTTTTCCTTTACCATAGGCCGATCTCTCTAAGGAAAGGTCGGAACTATCAAAGTAGGTTTCGGGAATGTGTGTCATTTCGGCCGGTTGCCGGCCATAGACAGCACCTGAGCTTGTCAGAAGAAAGCGCTTTGCGTTCGTCGCGACAGCAAACTCGAGCGCAGAATTAGTTCCTTCAACGATATTTGAAACCATGTAGGAAACATCTCCGGCCTGTGGATCGCCGATCGATACAGTAGCGGCATGAATAACAAATCCGAATTGTGCTGTTCCATTGGTCCCGAGTTGCGAAAGGACTTGAGCCGCCGTGAAAGTCCGCACATCTCCCTCGACAAACCTGATTGCTGGATTCGCGCATAGGTGCGGAGCCTTGCGCGCGAACAATTCTGGATGTCGACTAAGCACGATCAGTCGGGCATCGAGAGCCAATGCGTGATTTACATGCGCAAAGCTTTCGAGCAGCCAACGGCCAAAGAAGCCGGTGCCGCCGGTAACAAAGATGTGCTTTCCGCGCAACGGCTCCCATAACCCTTCGGTATAGGTCAGGACGTGCTCCAAATCCGCCGCAAGCGGTTTCTGACTGGCAAAACTCACGCCTTCTTGCAAAACGCGCTGACAGTTTCCACGATGTAATCGAGCATGGCGCGAGTGAGCCCGGGATAAACGCCAACGAAGATGGCTTCGTTCATGAGACGATCGGCGCCACTTAGATCACCCATGACGCGCATCGCGCCGGGGTTCTCCTTGCGCAACTGCACGAAGGCGGGCTGGCGCAGGAGGTTCCCACCGAAGAGCATCCGGTTGCCGATCCTTTGCCCGTCGAGATGACGAGCCAGCTCCGTCCGGGTGAAAGGCGCTTTGGGTTTCACCAGCATCATGAAGCCAAACCACGACGGCGCACAACGCGGCCCCGGTTCGCTCTCCCACTCGAAGCCTTCCGGCGTCCAGCTACTCGCGTGAGTAGGCAGGTGAAAGTCAACGAACTCTTCCAGACCAGCCAGGCCGCGCCGAAGGTATTCCCAGTTAGCTCTACGCGCCTCAATGAAAGCAGGCAGCTTTTTGATCTGCTGCCGGCCAATGGCCGCCTGGATATCGAGCGGCTTCAGGTTATAACCCAGATGCGAGTAGATGTATTTGTGATCGTAACCCAGTGGCAGCTCGCCGAGCTGCCATTTGAAGCGCTTGTTGCAGGTATTCTCCTTGCCGCTCGCGCACCAGCAATCGCGCCCCCAATCGCGGAAGCTCTCGACCAACACCTTCAAATGCATCTTGCCGGTGATGTTAATGGCGCCGCCTTCCCCGAGGGTGAGGTGATGCGGCGGGTAGAACGATTGGGTGGATAGGTCGCCGAAGGTGCCGGTGAAGCGAGGTTGAGAGGAAGGAACAGTGTAGGTAGCTCCGAGTGCGTCGCAGTTATCCTCGATAAGCCAAAGCTCGTGTTGCTGGCAGAAGTTCGTAATCGTTTCCAGGTCGAAAGGATTTCCGAGCGTGTGCGCCATCATGATCGCTTTGGTTTTTCCGGGCACGAAGGCTTCTTCGAGCAGGTCAGGGCGCGCGTTGAGGGTTAGAGGATTGGCGTCGAGAAAAACGGGGACGGCATTGTTCTGGAGAATGGGCGCGACGGTGGTCGGAAATCCGGCGGCGCAGGTAATCACTTCGTCGCCGGGACGGATGCGGCGCTCGCCGAGCTTGTGACTGGTGAGGGCCGAGAAGGAAACGAGATTAGCCGACGAACCTGAGTTCACCAGAATGGAACGCTTGACTCCGAGGAATTGCGCCAGCTCTTCCTCGAAGCTTTCGCCTTCGTGGCCAAGAGTAAGCCAGAAATCGAGCGTGGCTGAAACGGCTGCTTCCACTTCATCCTCGGTGAAGACGCGGCCGGCGTACGGGATCAATGTCTCGCCGGGAATAAACGCGCGCCCGGCTTTCTTCTCTTCATAGCCGGGCCGGTTGGCGCCATGCTTCAACTCAGAGTAAGCGCGGGTGAGGCCGAGGATTTCGGCTTTAAGTTCGGCGGCGGTTTTCATCCGGTCGCGGCAACCTAGCCGGAGTTCCCCGCCCATGCCATCCCGAGATTCCGAGCGTGCTCGGCGTAGGCGCCGATCTGCCCGCGCGTAAATTGGGCGGCGTGGTTGCGCGTGGCGGTGGAGCGATACCAATGCATGGTAGAAGCGACGGCTTGCTCGAAGTTCCAGATCGAGCGCCAGCCGAGCAAAGTGTTTGCCTTGTCGGTCGCGAGATTAAGGAGCGCGGCTTCGTGCGGAGCGTCAGGCTCGTGTCGGTCTAGCCAACTGCCGGGCCAATGCTTCAAGACTTCTTCGATTAATTCCTCGACCGTGCGGTTCGATTCGAGAGTGGGGCCGAAGTTAAAGGCGCTGCTGAATTCAGCGATCGCGTTTTGCGGCCGTAGCGACGGGCAAGCCAGAACGGCGGCCAGCCAGAGGTAACCACTGAGCGGCTCAAGGACGTGCTGCCACGGGCGCGTCGCGTTTTTATTGCGAATGGGTATTGGTTCGCCGTGGCCTAATGATCGGATGGCATCCGGCACGATCCGGTCGGAAGCCCAGTCCCCGCCGCCGATGACGTTGCCGGCCCGGGCGCTGGCGATTTTCACGGGCGGTGGCACAGGCAAGATGCCTGTGCTACGCGGGTCGAAGAAGGAGCTGCGCCAGGCGGCAATGGCAATCTCGGCCGCGGCCTTGCTGGAACTGTAGGGATCGTGACCACCGAGCGCGTCTTCTTCGCGATGTGGATGGGGCACTCCAAGGTTGAGATAGCACTTGTCGCTGGTAACGAAAACCGCGGCGCAGGGCTGTCGCAAAGACCGCAGAGCTTCCAGCACATGCACGGTTCCCATTACGTTCGTGTCATAGGTCTCGACCGGCTCTTGGTAGGACAACCTAACGAGCGGTTGGGCGGCGAGATGGAAGACGTAATCGGGCGCGGCGGAGAGGATCGATTTCGCGACTGCGCTTTTATCCCGGATATCGGCGATCTCGTGCTCGACCTGGGAGGCGAGGCCGAGCTGTTCGAACAAGCTGGGCGCGGTCGGAGGTTCGAGCGAAAAGCCATGCAGGCGCGCGCCTAACTCAAGGAGCCAGGCAGCCAGCCACGACCCCTTGAAACCAGTGTGCCCGGAGAGCCAGACTTTCTTATTCGCAAACTGGCCGCCAAACATGTGGCCTACCAGACTTTCCAAGGCGCCCGGCCTTCCTGCCAGAGCTTGTTGAGCAGAGTAAACTCCTGGAGGGTATCCATGGGCTGCCAAAAGCCTTCATGCTTGTAGGCGGCCATTTTGCCTTCGGCGGCGAGCTTGCGCAGCGGATCCTGTTCCAGCATCACGGCCGGATTGCCTTCCAGGTAACTAAACAGTGACGCACTGCAAACCATGTAGCCGCCATTGATGTAACCACTCTCGGTCTGCGGCTTTTCGTTGAAACCCTGAACAGTGAAATCGTCTTTCAAGCTCAGCTCGCCGAAACGCCCGGGCGGATGGACGGCGGTGATGGTGCAGACCCTGCCGGACTTTCGATGCAGCTCGATCGAGGCCGGGACATTGACGCTTCCCACTCCATCGCCATAGGTAAGAAGAAAGGTGTCATCCCCGCCGAGATACTTTTTGATTCGATAAACTCGATCGCCCGTGAGCGATTCCTCACCGGTCTCGGCCAGGGTCACCTGCCAGTCTTCTTCGGTGTGCCGGGTATGGAATTTCGCTTCCGGGTCGCGGCCCAGAAACAAAGTAGTGTCACAGGTATTCCAGAGATAGTTCCGAAAATATTCCTTGATCATCTCGCCTTTGTAACCCAGGCAGAGGACGAACTCGTTGAAGCCGTAATGCGCATAGGTCTTCATGATGTGCCAGAGAATCGGCCGGTCGCCGATCGGCAACATCGGTTTGGGACGGAACTCCGTTTCCTCGCGCAGCCGCGTTCCCTTGCCGCCGCATAGAATGACTACTTTCATCGTCGCTTTTGCTTTCCGGGCATGTTCCGACTCCTTGCCAGGCAAGGATGAGTTCATAATGGGCGGAGAAGATTAGTCAAGTTATCCGGCGGCGTCGAGCAAAGCGCGCGAGGTGGCTTCGAGGTAAGCGCGGCCCCATTGCTGGCAAGGTTCCAGGTGGCAGCCTTCCGCCCATTCGTTCCAGGCATTGATGAAAACAAAATCGTTGGTGCTCTGGTGGACCTTGTCTTCCTCGAGCACGCGCCGCAGCCAGCGTTCGTAGTCGGCGGGAGTCGCGTCCCGAATGCCGGCGCCGCCCGCGCCGCGCCGGGGCGTGTTATCCCAGCCGGGAGATACACCGGGAAAGCGAGGATAATTCACCGAAGGGCGGCGCAACATTGCCTCCACCACTTCCGGATAAGAGAACCAGAGTTCGTCTTCACTCGAATGCCAGCGGCGATCGGCGGGTAACTCAGCGCTCAGTTGAGAGCCTTTCCTTAGTTGGTGCAGAGTTAGCGCGTCGGGCTGGAATTCCACGGCCGCATCGAAGCCGAGCGGCCGCGGGTCGCCTCGTTCGCCGGCAAAGTTACTTTCCACCCGGACAAGGAAGAGCTCGCCGATCCCAAGCCGCGCGGCTTCTTCGCGCCAAATCGCAGTGGTGCGGCGCGCATTGGGCAAGGAAGCCGCGCGGTAAACGAGAAAGAGCGGTTTGCCCTCGACGCGGATGTAGCGCTCGTCGCGAAAGGCCGCGCACAACCAGCGGATATGCGCGCGGTCATCTTCCTCGCTGTAGGTCTGGGCCAGTAACACCTGGTCGTCCAAGCCATCCCAGGTGCGGGTCCAGTTTTCGTTTGCCCAGGAAAGACAGAAGGGAAAATCGGGACGTCCGCTCGCCAGGACATCAGCGAAGGGCCGTTCGAGGATGCGGCGGCCATGGAACCAGTAGTGATGGTAACAAAAGCCGTGGATGCCGTACTGCCGGGCCAGGTCCGCCTGCGCCTGACGCGCTTCCGGGAGGCGCAAATCGTAGAAGCCGAGATCGGCCGGAAGATGAGGCTGATAATGGCCGGCGAAAAGCGGACGAGCTTTGGCGACATTGATCCATTCGGTAAAGCCCTGGCCCCACCAGGCGTCGTTCTCCGGGATGGGATGAAACTGCGGGAGATAGAAGGCGATGAGGCGCGGCGAAGACATGTAGGAGCGACGGCCTGCTGGCCGCCGAAACGTTCAACGTTCAACGCCCAACGTTCAACTCAGAAAGAGAACGATGGCCTAACGAGCGCAACCGGAAACCATCCGCTCGCCACTACTTCGATTCTCCCGGCCCGCGCACGAGCCAGCGCAGGACCACGCTCAACAATGACATCGCGATGATGACCTCAGCCCAAAAGAAGGCGAGGTAATCGCTCAAGGTCCCGATCGGCGGTGTGCCGGGCTGGCTGTTGCGGAGCGCCGGGAAAGCAAAGAGCAGCGCGCCGAGAAAGGAGAACATCGAGATCTCGATTTTGCGGTGCCCGGCAAAAACGCGGAAGACCAGGCAGATGACGCCGATGGCCAGCGCCCACATGGCAACCATGATGAAGAGAGAAAAGAACATCGTCGTGCGCGCGCGCGAGATGGAAATGTCGACGGCCACGTTATTATCCGTGTTCTCTTCCGCGTAACTGGCATCGATCGTCAGGCCGGCGACGGAGCCGCGCAGTTCCAGCGCCACGGGAATTTGCTCCGCCATCGCTTCCGCGGCCTGGGCGGCGCCGGCCGGCTCAAAGAAAAAGGCCAGGCGACCTGCGTGTTTGTCGAACGGGAAATCCATCGGCTCGCCCTCATAGATGTCCACGATCGTTTCGACCGGATCCATCTTCCGGCCTTTCTTGTATTCAATCACATGCTTGCCGGTGGCGGCGCTCACATCCAGAACGATGTCGCGCGCCAGCTTCCCATCGGCCGTGGCCAACGAGCCTTGCGGCGTGAAACTGAGACGGACGACGATGTCGCCTTTCATCGGGTCGGCCGAAACGATCTTGGCCTCGGCCGCGATGCGATTCTTATCGAGCTTCTCTAGTTTTTCGGTGTCGTAGGACAACTCGGCCTTCCGCGTTTCCCCTTCACTTTGGTAAGCTAAAAGGACAAAAGTATAGGCTCCGGCGAAGACGAGCAGAAGGATAATGCCGACGAGCAAAGGTTTCTTTGATTTCTTGGTTTCTTCCATGAGATAAGTCTTTGTTTTAGGTTGCCGAATGCTGGCCAGCAGTGCGCGCTCTGGCAAGATTTCTTTATTGGTAGGGACGCCGCGCTGCGGCGTCCGAGCCGCGTAGGGCGACCGTCCAGCCTGGCTCTTCGGACGGCGTAATGCGCCGTCCCTACCTGTGGGCACCCAAGCTTCGCGCGCTGATCGGGGGAACTTTCGTCTTGACGCTCATCTGAGAGGTTCAACAAACTTGCCGCATGCAAATCCATATCGCGCGCAATGGACAGAAAATGGGGCCTTTCTCCCTCGAGGAAGTAAACCGGCAACTGGCGGCCGGAACACTGAGCCTTTCCGATCTGGCCTGGTATGAAGGCGCGGCGGGCTGGGCCGCCCTTTCCACTGTTCCCGGGGTCAGCACAGGCGCCGCGCCAAGCGTTCCGTCTGCCGCGCCTCCGGCTGCCGCGACTGTAACCGCACCGGCGGTGGCTGCGGCCACGAGCGGACCGATGCCGCCAGCGGGTTCCGTTCCAGCGCCGCCCAAGACCGAGCCGCTCGCCATCTTGTCGCTCATCTTCAGCGTGCTCGGCTTGTTTGGATTTTGTTGCGGCTTCTTTCTCATGCTGGCGATCGCCGGAGTGGTCTGCGGTCATCTCGCACTTTCCAAATTCAAAAAGAACCCCGAGCTGCAAGGACACGGCCTGGCCCTCTCCGGGGTGATCATCGGCTACGCCGCGATCGCGGGTTGGCTGATCTGGATTCTTCTTTTCGGCGGCCTGGCTGTCTTGCAGGGCATCACCGAGAGCATGAAGTCGAAGCCCTAGCCCCAGAGGAAATTCTCTAAAATTATTCCGTTGACAGTTTCTCGCGAAACCTTGTAATCAGACCACCATGAAGCGACTCCTAGCTGTTTTACCACTCCTGTTTTTCACCGCCGCAAATCTCCTGGCACAAGCAAGCCCGGCCGCTGACGACAGCGCGACTCCGGCCCAGATCAGCGGCGGCGCCCTGGCGGGTGTCTTCGGCGCCATCTGCCTGTTCTATCTGGTCCTTATCGCGATCTGGCTCTTCATCGCGATCTGGATTATGCGCGACGCCAAGCGGCGGCAGTCGCCCAATGCGACCCTCGTTACGATTCTCGGATGGATTCCGGCGACGACGATCATCGGCCTGATTATCCATCTCGTCACGCGGCCCAAGACGATCCCGGGCGCTCCTAATCCGTAACGGTAAAGCTTCCGGATTGAATTAATTTTCGCCGCGGTTGCGTTCTTGCGCAGCCGCGGCGATGCCGCGTACAGGAGGCGAGCAGGTCCGGCCAGGAATGCTTATTCCGTTGACAGCGGATGGGAGAACTCCGTAAGCACGGGGACATGAAACGAATTCTGGCCGGCCTCGCGGTATTTTTTCCAGTCGCGAGTTTACTTGCGCAACGGGTTTCACCTTACGCCTCGACCGCCACTCCCACCCCCGGTGGAACGCCTGACGCCGCTGCCGCTGCGATCGCGACCACCGCGGTCGCAGGGATTTTTGGAATGTACGGTGTCTGTTGTTTCGTCTACCTGCTCATGATCGCCGTTGGCATCGGCGCTTGGATCTTCCTCGGCTTTTGGATCATGAACGACGCGAAGAGCCGGCAATCGGAGAACGCGCAGTTGGTGACCATCCTGGGCTGGCTTATCCCCTTGGTGGGATTGATCGTCCACCTCTCCACGCGCCCGAATGTGAATCTGGTCGTATGCCCCAATTGCAAGAAGAAGCGCATCCAAGGCAGCGCGGTTTGCCCGCATTGTGGCAAGCCCTGAGGCGGCACAAAGTTTTGGTCACGCGGATCGCCGCGGCGGCACTGGCCATCGCGGCGATTTGCGATTGGACCCGGCCGCCGCGGTCGCAGGTCTCGGTTGTTCTCTACAACAAAATGGTCATCGGCGGTTACCGGCTCATTCTGCAACCGCTCGGCCGGCATTTCATCCGCTGCCGGTTCCGGCCGACCTGTTCCGTCTATTCGGAAGAAGCGATGCTCGCGCATGGTTTTCCGAAAGGAGTCTGGCTGACGACGTCGCGCTTGTTCCGTTGCATGCCTTGGGTGCCGTTGGGGACAAGCGATCCGGTGCCGGATTAAGTTTCGGACCCCGGCAGGCGGAGGATTCTTAACCGCGGATTGCGCGGATGACTCGGATAAGATTCGATCCCCCTTTTATTCAATCTTTCCCATCCGCGTCATCCGTGTAATCCGCGGTCTAATTTGGTCTTCAAGCCTGCGGTTTACAAATCAGGCCGCATCGTGTAGAGAGCGCCAACATGAAAAAATTATCGCTCGCCCTTCTGTTGGCTCTTGCAGTGATCACCCCAGCCTTCGCCAAGACCTTTAATCTTCCCGACGAAGGCTCGTTCGCGTCGATCACGATCCCGGATTCATGGAAATCGAAGGAGATCGACAAGGGCGTGGAATCGCAATCGAGCGACGGCGAAGTTTATTTCGCGGTCGAGGCCACCGATGCCAAGGGCGTGGACAAAACCATCGAGGAAGCGATCGATTTTCTGCAGAAACAGGGCGTGACGATCGATCCAAAGTCGGTGAAGCAGAGCGAGGGAAAAATTAACGGCATAGACGGCGTGGACCTTACCTGGACCGGCAAAGACAAGGAAGGCGACGCGATCATCGCCCTCACCATCCTGGCCGTGACGCCGAACAAAGTTCTTCTCATCACCTACTGGGGCTCGCCCTCTGGCACCAAGAACAAAGCCAAGGAAATTGGCGACATTCTTAACAGCGTGAAGAGCCTCGTGATGAAGTAGGCCCCGAATTCTGACCGCGGATGACTCGGATGACTCGGATGGGAGGTCAGAGGTCGGAGGTCGGCTGGAACATGCTTCCGACGCTCTCGATTTCTCTCTCTGGTCTTTCCCTATCCGCGGTATCCGTGTAATCCGCGGTTGAATTCTTGCTCCAAAATTTTTTTCAAAAAAAAGCTGGACAGGTTTTTTCGAGCCAGATAACAACGGAGCCATGCTTTTCCCTCTTAGAGGGCGCGGTTTCAAGCCACCAGGCAGAAAATGTTTTCTGGCTGTAGGCGCCGCGCGAATAGCAAAGCCCCTGCGAGCTAACTCCTTGCTGGTATTTCTCCGCTAACCTCAACCCGCCTAATACACCTATGGGAACACCCTACATGAGCGAGATCAAGATCATGAGCTTCAACTTTGCACCCAAAGGCTGGGCCTTGTGCAATGGACAGCTCCTGCCGATCAACCAGAACCAGGCGCTCTTCTCGCTCCTGGGCACGATGTACGGCGGCAACGGCCAAACCAACTTTGCGCTGCCGAACTTGCAAGGCCAGGTACCCATTCATATCGGCCAGGAGTTTAACATCCAGGGGCAGGCTGGCGGCGAGCCGGCCCACACGCTCATCATGAGCGAGATGCCGCAGCATCTGCACTTCGCCCAGGGAACCACGAACAGCAGTGGCAATCTTGCCACGCCCGGGAATGCGCTGCTGGCCTCGTTGGGGTCGACCGTCTACAGCCCCGCAGGCTCGCTGGTGGCGCTCGATCCGTCATCCGTCAGCAACGTGGGCGGTTCACAACCGCACCAGAACCAACAGCCGTTTCTCGTGCTGAACTTTTGCATAGCCCTTCAGGGAGTTTTTCCATCACGTAACTAAGGAGATATTCTATGTCACAACCCTATGTAGGTGAGATCAGGATGTTCGGCGGCAGCTTCGCCCCGGCCGGATGGATGTTTTGCGATGGCCAGCTTCTTCCCATCTCGGAGAATGAAACGTTGTTTAACCTGATCGGCACGACCTACGGCGGCGATGGCCAGAGCACATTTGCCCTGCCGGACCTGCGCGGGCGCGTCCCCATCCACATGGGAACTCAACCAAAGAGTGGCACGATTTATAGCCTTGCCGAGGCGGCCGGCGTCGAGAGTGTAACGCTGACCACGAATCAGATTCCGATCCATACCCACGCTTTCCTAGGGTCGAGTTTGGCGGCGACCCTTACGTCACCCTCGGGCAGCGTGGTCGGCACCTCCGCACAGGTTAGTTATCTGACTATCGCACAAGCATCCGTGGCCATGAACGCAAGCGCCATTACGCCAACCGGCGGAAGCCAGCCGCACGAAAACCTGCAACCTTATTTGGCGATTAATTTCATCATTTCACTGTTCGGGGTCTTTCCCTCTCAGACCTAAGGAGGAACCAAATTATGTCATCACCATTTGTCGCTGAGATCAGAATTTTCGCCTGCAATTTCGCCCCGACCGGCTGGGCGCAGTGTAACGGCCAACTCCTGCCCATCTCCCAGAACACAGCGCTGTTCTCTTTGCTCGGCACGTTCTACGGAGGCGATGGCAAGTCCACCTTCGCCTTGCCAAATCTGACGGACTCCGCGCCCATTCATGCCGGCGGGAGCGGGGCGGGACCTGGATTATCCGAATATTTTATCGGGCAGGCGAGCGGAACGCCGAACGTGACACTGCTCGAATCTGAGATGCCGTTGCATACGCATACGCTCGAAGCCTTCGCAACGCCGGCCGACCTTAAGGAACCGCAGGCCGGGGCAGTCCTCACACGGACCCAAAACGGCGCACTCTACAACACGACGATCTCCAATCTGGTGCAGATGGCTCCGCAGGCGCTCACGCCGGCAGGCTCCAGCTTTCCGCATAACAACATGATGCCGTATCTGGTCTTGAACTACTGCATCGCGTTGCAGGGCGTCTTTCCGCCCAGGTCGTAGAAGAGAGTGACAAGTGGCGTGTGACATGTGACGAGTCCGGAAGGACGGGTCCGGCGACAACAAGCTTCTGAACCGCGGATTACTCGGATGTCACGGATATTGGGAGATCCGAATAGAAATACTTTCTTCATCCGTGCTATCCGCGTAATCCGCGGTTTCTAGCTTCTTCACTTAGTTGAACACTGCCGGTCGAAGCACCCGAGTTTTTTGAACCGCGGATCACTCGGATGCCGCGGATGATGAGTTTTCAATATCCGTGCTATCCGCGGTCTGCAATTCTGTAACTCGCACCATGATCGCATTACGTCCCATCACGGCGGAGGACGATTCATTTTTGGCCCGCTTGTTTGCCAGCACGCGGGCGGAGGAGCTGGCGATCACCGGCTGGAATGACGAGCAAAAGGCCGCCTTCTGCCGGATGCAGTTCGATGCGCAGAGCGCGCATTACCAGACGCATTACCCCGACGCTTCCTTTGACATTATCGAGCGCGACGGTGTGGCGGCGGGAAGATTGCTCGTGTGGCGATCGGGGAAAGAAATTCTCATCGTCGACATCGCGCTTCTCCCCGAGCACCGCGGGGCGGGCATCGGCACAAAATTTCTAAGAGAGTTGCAGGATGAAGCGCGTTCCGCCGCCAAGCCGCTCACGATTCACGTCGAGCGCTACAATCCCGCGTTGCGGCTTTATGAGCGGCTCGGATTCAAGAAAGTTGAAGAACAGCAGGTGTATCTGTTGATGCGTTGGGAAACTGACGAGAAAGGAATTTGAACCGCGGATTACGCGGATGACTCGGATAAAGAAATTCGGGTCTCTGATTTCCCAATATCCGTGCTATCCGCGTAATCCGCGGTTTCCAATCTCCCCACGTCTTAATTAAAGACCGCCTCGAAAGAACTGCTGGTCTTATCGGCGGCGATCTGGACGAGGAAGATTTCCATCTCGCCGAGTTGCGCATTGCTCATTTTGTAAATGCCTTGCGGCAATCGCAGTTGGGCCGGACCGCGAAAGACCAGCGAGAACGGCTCCCGGCCCGCGAGGCGGTGCGTCGCCTCCAACGGCCGCGCCTCGAAAAGTTTCAAAGCCAGCGTGCCGTCACTAAAGACGACTTCGAAGTCTTGGTTCAGACAAGCCGCGAATTGAGCGCAGGGAACGGTAGCGAGATCGAGCATCGGGCCAGGCTACTGCCGCGTCGGCATGAGATCACTGAAATTCTAACCGCGAATGGGCGCGAATACACACGAAGGGGAGTCCGTTATCCGAGATTAATTCGCGACCATTCGTGTTCATTCGCGGTTCTCTCCTATCCGGTTTCCGGTATTCGAAATCCGAAATCGTCTTCAACCATCCGCGATATCCGCGTAATCCGCGGTCGTTTTCCGAAATCTCCTTGACTTGGGATGCGTAAATATGGTCGAACTAGGACGGAGTTGCGTCTCCCACCTAAATGATTTCCGATCGCCGTTCTTTTCTCCGCGTCGGATCATTGCTGGTTTGCGGCGGCATTCTTCGTCCCCAAGCGCTTTTCGCCCTCGGCGAAATAACTCCCGGCATCCTCTCGTTCGACGCCGCGGAACTGCACGTGCTCGATTTCGTCGCGAGCTACAGCTCGGTCGTACGGCTAATCGGTGCTTCGGTCCTGGGCCGGATGCATCCGGACAGCGCCTGCGGCATGCATCTGCTCGCGCAGGTAACTGATTTTGCCAGGCTCGCCGAGGCCATTCCGCGCGCGCCTTTCAAAAACATTTTCGCGAAAGGAAACGCGCTTTCTTTTTCCGCGCAGGGCAGCGCCGACGTCATCGAGAACCTGGCACCGGGAGATTTTGAAACACGGGTGGCGCAGTTGAGCGCGAAGGAGAAGATCGTCTTTGCGCACGACGCGATCGTCTACGATCCGATCGAGAAAACATTGGACGATCCCTTCGGCGGCCTGAGCGCCGGCGAGCTGAAGCTGGTCAATCGCCCGGCGAAAACGCCGGCGGCTTTGGAAGTGGCGATGCGCGGGACCGGTGAAGCGCGGTCCGCACAATTGCCGGAAGGCGAGAGCTTCGCGAAATGGAAAGCGCAGTTGGTGAAGTCGGTCGCGCATCCGAAAGCGGCTCAAGCGATCGCGGCCGCTTTCGTGAGACAACTGCCCGCGTTTGCCGCGCTCGCCGGGAGCGACGACATGAAGAGCGCGATCGGGACACCGCTGATCTCCAGCTCGATCAAGTCGGCCCTGGGATTGAGCAGCCGAACCGTCATCGCCGAATTCGATCGGGTCAGGGAAATTTTCGGGCAATCCTATTCAGACGGCGCGGTCTGGCTTTATGTCGTGCTCGGCAAGCAATTGAAGAAGGACACGCGGGGATGGATCGACGCCAATCTTCTGGAAGATGTCCATTGGCGTGGGGCGTTCGACAACGCAATTAAGATCGAGCAAGCGTTCCAGTCGCCCGAGCTGAAATCCCAGGCCTGAAAAATTTCTTTCAAACAACTTAAAAATAAATCTAGACACGTTTCCGCGTTTTCTTTAAAAACCACTCTGACCGGTCCCTAAACTGCTGATACGACGCCCCCTTGATGGCCAACCAAAATTTACCGCGGTGCTGTAACCCCCTGAAACGGAACTTCGCTCAGGGCGCTCGCAGCTTTTCTTTGGTTCTCCTTGCGGGGCTGTTCTTCAGCGGCGGCAACCTGTTCGCCGCCCCGGATGTGAAGGCCACGCAGACGGGCACGTTCCCGGCCCATCCCGACAGTCGCGCGCGAGAAGGCGACACGATCGATTACACGACCATCATCTCGAACACGACCGGGACGTCGGACGCCACCGGCGTCCAGCTCACCAACCCGACGCCGGCGAACACAACTGACACCGGCACGGTGACCGTCTCGCCGCTGGCCTTTCCCGATACCTACAGCACCGGCGTGAACACGACACTCAACGTGCCGGCGGCGTCTGGTGTTCTGGTCAACGACACTGGCATGCCGGGCCCGCCCGACCCGCAGTTCACCGCCATTGCGGCCTCCGGCTCTACGGCGCCGGCCAACAGTGGGACCTACAGCCTCTTGACTGACGGCAGCTTCACCTACACGCCCCAGGCAGGATTCCAAGGCGCCGCCACGTTTACCTACACGGTCACGAATCTTAATACGCCGGATGATTCGACCACGGTAACCATCAACGTGGTTCCTCCCCCGATCGCTGTCGATGACGCATACAATGCCGTCACGAACACAGTTCTCTCAGTGGCCGCGCCCGGTGTCCTGGGCAATGACACGACGAACACTGGGACGATCACGAGTTATGGCATAAATGGCAACGAACAGACAACGATCGGCAGCGCCACCCCAACGGCTCAAGCCGGAGGGAGCGTTAGCTTGAATGCAGACGGCAGTTTGAGCTACACCCCGCCAAACAACTACAGCGGCGGCGATACATTTAAGTATACCCTCACGAATGGGGGCGGCAGCTCGGTGGCAACGGTCACCTTCACGGTCACTGCCTGCCCGACCATCACCGTAACGAACGCTACTTCCAGCAGTGGCACGGTGGACACAGCTCTCACTCCTGCGGCGAACTACACGTTTACGCAGACTGGCGCAAATGGCTCTGTCACCTGGTCAAAGACCGGCGCGCTGCCGACCGGCATCACTCTGAATAGTTCGAGCGGCGTCCTCTCGGGCACACCGACCCAAAGCGGGTCGTTCCCGATCACGGTTACCGCAACTGATAGCAATGGTTGCACCGGGACGGGCGCGACTTACACGCTGGTGATCGCCTGTCAGACGATCACCGTAACGAACGCCACTTCCAGCAGTGGCACGGTGGACACA
>Ga0209118_1000868_pt1 | contig 15072 bp, 16 predicted proteins | sample BlaSpr_A8_Ref_M1_FD_187988 | JGI IMG/M metagenome (GOLD analysis project Ga0209118, IMG submission 187988) | Forest soil microbial communities from Thunder Bay, Ontario, Canada - Black Spruce, Ontario site 2_A8_Ref_M1 (SPAdes) (version 2) | ecosystem: Environmental > Terrestrial > Soil > Boreal...
TCGCCGTTCGCTCGCAGAACAGGGACAACGCATAACCGCCCCCGAGCTGCTCTGCCTTCCAGGGTCTGAGTGGCTCGAGGCTGTGGATGGTCATCACGTGTGGAATCGACCACATCAGGCGCGCGAGGTGGCCGCCGAGGTTCGCGTACCAGGTGTGGCTGTGTACGAGGTCCGCGCCCTTGACCGCCGCCGCCATCGCAAGGTCGATCGAGATCGCCTGAAGAGTGGCCGACTCCGGCTTTGGTTCCGACAAGACATCCCACGGCTGATGGCTTGTCACGCCAGGCTCGGTTCGCGGCGCTCCCCAGCAATGGACGGAGACCTCAGTCAGCCGGCGCAGCTCGCGCGTGAGGTATTCGACGTGGGTGCCCGCGCCACCGTAGACCTCGGGAGGGTACTCGCGAGTCAACAGAGCGATCTTGTGAGGAGCCGTCATGGTGCGAAGCGAAGTTTAAGAAGCACCCGGGGAGTCAGGCCCGCAGGTGGTCGAGATTGCGACGAAAGCGGTGCTGCCACGCGGCGCCCACCAGGGCAGCACGGTTGAGTCCGTGAACCGTCTCAGCGACGGTCAACTCTTTCTGCAGTGTCGTCGGCACCATGGCCGGATCGTCGGTGTTGACCACAAGCGGGATTCCCAGGTCGGCAAATTTTCGGAAATTGGGTTTGAGTCCAATTCGAGCGTTGCTCGACGGGCATACGCACAGGCAAACTCCGCGATCGACCAGCAGCCGGAGCACGCCGTCGTCAGGCTCGGCTCCGACCCCGTGCGCGACTCGTGATGCCCCCAACACCTCCACCGCCTCACGCACGACATGGGGACCTCCAACCTGCCCCGCATGCGGCATGAAGCCAAGCCCGGCATCACGTGCACGCTGAACCAGGCCGGTCAGGGGGGCTGCGGAGATCGACTCGTCGCCCACCAGGCCCATGCCGACAACACCTTCTGTGGCGAGGGCGATGCCAAGCGCTCGTTCGTTGACCGCGGCCGCCCCGCCACGGACAAGCTCGACCAACCAGGAGATCTCGATCCCAAACTCCCTGGCGACAGCCGCGCGGCCGCGGACAACGCCATCGATCCATCCGTCAGATGCGTGGAGGCTCGGGTTGAAGCTGATCTCCGAGTACGTGATGTGCTGCGAGGCCATCGCCTCGCCGTGCTCGAATATGACCCGCTCGAAATCCTCGCTTGTGACCATGCACCGGCTCACCTGGCCGTAAACGGAGAGGAAGCCGATCAGATCGGCATACTCGTAAGCGGGAGGCTTTGACAGCCCGTTCCGGGCAGCCAGGGCAGCCGCCGTCTCAGTCCTGACCGTGCCCTCCAGGTGCACGTGCAGCTCGGCAAGCTGCTCGTTCGATGGGCCGGCATCGCTCATGGGCACAAGCATGGCGGCACGGTAGCGCTGATATCTCGACAAGACTGGTTAATCGGCCGGGGACCTCGTACCGCGAAGCCATGTCTGCCATCGCCAACGACAAGCCCGTGGAAATTCACACAATCCAGAACCGGCGCGCCTCCAGGGCGCTGCCACTCAAGACCTCTGGACTCCGCCGAAACGTCCTGGCTTGGGGCCCATCCGTAATCGAACTCTTCCGCCGGCCGTTTACCTGTGCGGATGATCAAGGAGACCGACTCTCGTATATCCGCGGTGACGCGTAGGCAGGCGCGATGGCTGTGGGCGCCGTCGGCCGTCATCCTGGCGAACTACGTGGCCCAGGTCCCATACGGCATTCACCTCTACGGACGTGCGGCGCCCGGACACGGCTGGCTCTTTCTTCTGGTGACCCTGGCTTGGTTCGTGGCGGGTTTCTGGCTCTTGATTCGGCGCAAAGCCGCCGGGTACTGGCTGACCCTTTCCTTTCTAATCACTGACTTCGACTTCTATCTGTTCAACGTGATCGCTGCCTGGGTGCACGGCTTCGGCCTGTTCTTCCATGCGTGGCAATTTCGCGATCCGATCCTCTGGACCGTGTTCATGATTGGCTACGCGAACTTATTTGCGGCCGGCTTCTTGCTAGTGCTCTTGATTCGGCTGCCACGCGTCAAGGAACGCGCGGCCGGAGTCGCCTGAAACCTACCGAGATTTCAAAAGGAAGAGAATCACCGCCACCGCGAGCAGAACGTACCCGGCGATCGCCACCGGCGTCCGTTTGCTCAAGCGGCCGATGACAATAACGCCGGCAGCGACGACGGCGACGACTGCGGGGTAATTCATCATCCGGCCTCGGGAGAAACTCGACCTGCGCGCGAGTGTATCAGTCTGATATGACTTCACAAGATGCTCGAGATCTCGGATCTCTATCAACGCTTCGGCGAGAGGGTCGCCGTGGACAAGCTTTCTCTTGCGGTCGACAAGGGCGAGATCGTGGGATTGGTCGGGCGGAACGGTGCGGGCAAGACCACGACCATGCGCGCCGTCATGGGGATCTTGCAGCCCCTTGGCGGATCGATCACCTGGTGCGGTCATGCCGTCGGGCTGCCAGATCGGCTGCGCTTCGGCTACATGCCCGAGGAGCGCGGACTCTATCCCCAGATGCGTGTTCTTGCTCAGGTCGCCTACTTCGCTCGATTGCATGGAGTGGAGCTCCACGCCGCGACCAGCCAGGCACAGAGGTGGATCACGAGCCTCGGACTCGAGGGTCGAGAGCAAGACCGTGTCGTGGCGCTTTCCCACGGCAATCAGCAGAGAGTGCAGCTCGCGGTCGCTCTCGTGTATCAACCCGAGTTGTTGGTTCTGGACGAGCCGTTCGCCGGTCTGGATCCTTCTGCCGTGGACTTCTTATCTGATGTTCTCCGAGCGGAGGCAGCGCGAGGCACAGCCGTGCTCTTCTCGAGTCACCAGCTGGATCTTGTAGAGCGGCTTTGCCGCCGAATTGTGATTCTCGAGCAAGGACGCGTGGTGGCCAACGGGACGCTTGACGAGCTGAGAGCTCGCGTCCCGCAAAGGCTACGGGTGCAAGTCGCAACCTCCAGCGACTGGACGGCAGCTCTAAAAGGAATCGAGATCGTCAGCCAGGACTCGGCGGGCGTCCTGTTGGCTGTGACGCCAGGTATGGACACGCAGGCGGTGCTTCGAATCGCCATGCAGGCCGGGTCCGTTGAGCATTTCGGCTTTGAATCCGGGGGATTGGTGGACCTGTACCGCCAGCTGGTACCCAATTGAACCGCGTCGCGGCAATCCGGCTGATTGCGGGCCGCGAGATTGCCGAGCGCCTCCGGGGCCGCGCGACCTGGATCATGACTGGGATCACGACAGTGATTGCCGTGGCATTGATCGTGGGTCCGGCTGTCCTGCGTCCCCCAAGCCGGCCGGCGGTTGTTGGCCTGGTCGGAACTTCCGCCCAGGCGCTGGCGCCGGCGCTGCTGGCGACTGCCAAGGCGGTCGGCATCGACATGACGACCATGAACGTCGCCAGCGACTCCGCTGCCCGATCGGAGCTGACCCCATCGCAGACGGCCGGGCGATCGTCGCGCGCGCTGGGACAACTTCTCACATCGCTGCAGGGAGGCCAGGCCACCCTCGATGTTGCCCTGAGAGTCGACACCGGCTCGGCCACCATCGAGTACTACCAGACGGCATCGCCAACGATCACTGCCCTGCTGCGCGCCGTCGTCGAGGAAGTCCATCAGCGCGATGTCCTCATCCAGGCTGGAGTGGCATCGGCGACGGTGGGCGCAGCGCAGCAACCTGAACCGGTGGCGACCCTGACTCTCCAGCCGCCCCCTTCCGACCTCGCCGGTCGCTCGATCGCCGCGCTGGCCGCCGGGATTCTTCTGTACGTGAGCGTTGGAATTTTCGGCGCCGCGGTCGCAAACGGCGTCGCCCAGGAGAAAACGTCTCGCACCGCAGAAGTCCTTCTCGCCGCAGTGACACCAAGCGACCTCATGACCGGCAAGGTGATCGGTATCGGCCTGGTGGGACTAGGCCAAATGGCGGTCACGGTGGGCGCTGCGCTGATCGCCAATGCGCTGGCACAGAGCTCGCAGGTGCCGTCCGAGGTCTGGGTTCTCCTGCCGGCAATCTTGCTGTGGTTCGTCCTCGGGTACGCGTTGTATGCATTCGGCTTCGCGGCTGCCGGAGCCATGGTCGCCCGGCAGGAAGAAGTTCAGTCAGTCACGGCGCCGTTCAGTGCCTTCCTCATCGGCGGTTTTCTGCTGACGTACGTATCGATCGCCAGGCCCGACGCCTCGTGGGTGAAAGTCGTTTCGTACCTGCCCCCTCTCATGCCCATCCTCATGCCGGCAAGGCTCGCCCTTGGTCACGTCGCGGTCTGGGAGACGCCGCTGGCGGTCGTGATCATGGTGGCGTCGATTTACGGGATGGCCAGGCTCGCGGGCCGCATCTATGCGGCAGGGCTGGTACGTGGCGGGGCACGGTTGAGCTGGACGGCCGCCTTGCGCCTTCGTTCTTGAGCGCCCGCGACGGGCTCAGCCCTGGCGTTGGCCTCGCTCAGCCGCCGCCAAAGGCAGCGCCGTCTCGTACTTGACCTGTTTCAGCGCAAAGCTGGTCTTGATCCTGGAAATACCGGAAATCCGAGACAGCTCGTCCAGGAGAAACCTCTCGAGGGCGACCAGGTCCGACAGGGCGACCCTCAGCAGGTAGTCCTCGTCCCCCGTCATCACGTAGCACTCCATCACCTCAGGCTTGTCGCGAACGGCCGCCTCAAATGCCTCGAGTGATGAGCGAACCTGGGTCTCCAGCGAGACGTGGACGAAAACGCTCACACCCAGCCCCACGGCGAGAGGACTGAGCAGGGTGACGTATCGCTGAATGACCCCGGCCTTTTCAAGCGCCCTGACCCGAGCCAGGCACGGCGACGGGGATAGGTTCACCTTCCTCGCCATATTCGTCGCTGGGGCTGTCAGCGGAGTGCAGATGCCGCTGGGAACCTGGATCCTCTCAGCGCTCCTTGCCTGGTGCGGGGCGCTGGTCTTTGCTTCGTTTGGCCTCTTCATGGGCTATCTCCTGCCCTCTGAGAATGTCATGCAGGTCATCGGCCCGGTGCTTGGTGCTTTCGCATTCGCGGGTGGCTTGTTCCTGCCCCTCGGCATGATGCCTTCGGTCATCCAGACTCTCGCCCCGTACACGCCCACCTACGGCGTGGCGCAGATCGCGCGCAGCCCGCTGCTGGGTGGGGGCATCGACCCCGCGTGGCTGGTGAACGTTGTGGTCTGGACCGCGGTATTTGCCGGGTGCGCCATGCTCCTGTTCAGACGCGATACCAAGCGTACTTAGAGGGGCCGATGCCGCGACCCGGCAGCTTCCTGTAACCAAGCCAGGGCGAACTGGCCGATCGGGCGATGGTGCGCATTACCATCCTTCTGTGATTCGGGCCGTCCACGCCGACGCGCTCCTGGACCCGGCTACAGGCGACACCACTCGCGAAGCGGTTGTCTTGATCGAGGACGGCCATGTGACGCACGCGGGCAAGCGCTCGAGCGTCCAGGTTCCTCGCGATGCGGAGGTCGTTGACGGGGCCGGCCTCACGCTCCTCCCGGGACTCATCGACTGCCACGTGCATCTCACCTCGCTCGGTGAGGGGCTCGATTTTGCCCGCGAGCTCACCACGCCACCTACCTTTGAGCTGATGCGGGCGGTCCGCGCGGCGCGGCGCACGCTGGACGCCGGCTTCACCGCCGTGCGCGACGCGGCCGGGTCGCCGGCGGGGGTCCGAATGGCGATCGACGCCGGCTACTTTCCAGGTCCGCGGATGTTCGTCACCGTAACCGGGCTAAGCCAAACGGGAGGCCATACGGATGCCCACTTCATGTGCGGCGCCGACCTTGATATCCCGCTTCCAGACCGGCCCCACTCGGTGGTCGACGGCGTCGAGGCGATGCGGCTTCGCGTGCGCGAGGTCATTCGCGCCGGCGCCGACTGGATCAAGCTCTGCACTTCGGGCGGCGTCCTATCGCCAGGTGACCAGCCTCACCACGCCACACTCACCCTGGAAGAAGTGAGGGCTGCCGTCGAGGAGGCCGCCACCAAAGGCCGCAAGGTGATGGCTCACGCGCAGGCCAACGCCGGCATCAAGAACGCGTTGAAAGGCGGCGTCGCCACAATCGAGCACGGCATCTGGCTCGACGGTGACGCGATCGAGATGATGCTCGACGGCCACAACGCCCTGATTCCGACACTGGTCGCGCCGCAGTGGGTCATCCGCCACGCCGAGGCGGGAAAGATGCCGGCGTACGCGGCCGATAAGGCCCGCGCCGTCGTCGCCGACCATGCAGCGAGCATCAGGCAGGCCATCGAGGCGGGCGTGATTATCGCTTTCGGTACCGACACCGGGGTTGGGCCACATGGCACCAACGGGGAGGAGTTCCTTCTCATGAACAAGCTTGGGATGCAGCCGATCGACTGCATCCGGGCTGCCACAACTGTGGCCGCGCGAACTATCGGGATGAGTGGTGTGGGCGCGCTGACGCCCGGCTCGTGGGGTGACCTCATCGGCGTACCTGGAGATCCTCTGTCCGATCTGAGGCTTCTATCGGAACCCGCGAACGTGCGGCTCGTTGTCAAAGGCGGCGACGTCGTCAAGCGTTCCCTGGACGGAGGGAGTTAGCCCTCAGTCCCAGCGTGCGATCGTCGCCCGCGCATCTTCCAGCAGGCGCTCGATCCGCTTACGCGAACCCACGAAGATCGTCCGGCCGCCGATCCGGCGACGCTGTACCAGGCCCGCATCGGACAGGACCTTCAGGTGCCCGCTCACCGTGGGTTGGCTGACGTGCAGGACCCTGGCGACATCCATCACGCCCGCGGGAGCAGACAGAAGCTGGATGAGAATGTGAACGCGAGTTGGCTCGGCCAGCACCCGCAGGCGGTCGGCCACGAAAGCGGCGTCGCGCACTTTTCGCACGGGCAGCAAGTCGCTGGCGGGCGCGGCGATGTGCACGTAGGCGGTGAGGTCTACCACCTGTCCTCCTGAGAGGCAGAAATACAGTGGTGACAGGGCAAACTCATCACGTTCGGTGAAGAGGTCCTCGAAGCCCAATCGGTCCGCGTAGGTGATGGGGTGTCGAGGCGGCATCAGTTCCTCAATGGAAGTGCCGGCGTCGAGGCGTGACCTCCATCGTCCACATGCTTCGAACGCCAGCCGGCGCCCGCGCGTCTCCCAAACAGGAGCGGCCAGCCGCCAAACCTCGGCGATCAGGTCACGGTAGGCACGTCGCGTTTCGACCTCCTCCCTCAGCCGGCGCAGGCGAGCACGAATTGCGGGCCGGTCCACCGCCGGCTCGGTCAACAGCTCGTAGCTCGCGACCGGCGGGCCGCTGCCGCCAGTCGTAAGCCAGGCCAGCAAACGCGTGGCATCGTCCTTCCGGAGGCAATCCGCCTGGTCCGCCACGAGGAGCAACTCCGGGCAGCCCGTCAACGAGTCGTTCCAGAGCTGCATGGCGCGCTGCTTAACCACCGCACGCAGGTTTCTGACTCCCGGAAGCAGGCTGGCGTCGAGCTCGGCGAGAGCCGGCTCGGCGTAGCGGGCATTTTGCGTCAGCAGATCCATGATCCAGGCCAGCTCAGCGGGGGCGGAGGGCGAGACCTCGCGGCAGGCCGGACGGCCGGTTGCTGTGGGCACGGCCACATTATCGTGGCCATCGGGCTGGGCCGATGGAGAATTCGGCCGATTGGATTGACGCATCGGAGATGGCCGATTACCGTCACCAGCGGTGGGAGCTGGCCCAAATTCGCGTATCCGCCTGCGCCGCGGAGTCGTGATTGGCGCGATCGCCGGCGCCGGGTTGCTGGCGCTCGGCGGCGCGTCCTGGTTGCTGTTCAGCTCCCACCAAGCTCCCACTCCCCTGGCCCTCGAGACGCCGGTGGCCGGAAGCTCCCCATCGAGCCTGGTCGGAACCTGGAAGGTCGCCGCCGGCTCCGAGGCCGGCTACCGGGCGAAGGAGAAGTTCATCAACCAGCCTGCGACCACCGAGGCGGTCGCCCGCACCGCGAAGGTCGGTGGAAGCCTGACGGTGTCCTCGAACGGTTCCGGGCTGATCGCCACCAAAATTCATTTCACGGCCGACCTGACGGCGCTCGTAAGCCAGGATACCTACGCTCAATACCAGGTTTACCAGCGGGACTTTTTCGTCAGGAACATCTACCTCGAGACCAATCGCTTTCCCACCGCGGACTTCGCCGCCGGCTCGGTGCCCTTGCCGGCGAGCTTGACGGGGTCGACCACCCTGAGCGTCAGCGGAAAGCTCAATGTGCACGGAGTCACGAAGCCGGTGATCGCTCGGATGCAGGTTCAGCTCACCGGGAACCGGGTTGAGATCGCGGGCTCCATCAACGTGGACATGCGCGACTTCGCCATCGCGCCACCAGACATCTCATTCACGACGGCAGAGCCACAGGCCGTCATAGAGTTCCGCCTTCTTCTAGACCGTGCCTGAAGGGAGCTGGTGGTCGTGATACGTCCTGGATGCGGGCGCGAACCCCGGCTATAAGATCTGCAGCACTTCGGCTGCCTTCTCGACCGCCGTTGCGTCGATCTCGCCGTAGGGGTCGGGCGAAAGCGAGAGGATCACGTGCTGTGCCCCGGCCTCCGCATAGGAATGAATCACGTCCGCGATTTTCTCCGGCGGCCCCACCGCCACGTCAGGCTCTCTGAATCCTCCGGCGGTCGGCCGCCACTCCCCGAGCACGCAGGCAACGCTGGCGCTTGTTTCGACTAGAGATGCGTCGCGTCCAATCCGCTCAAGCTCGTCCCGCAGACCACCCACTGCGGTCCTGAAACGCGCCGTGTCTTCGGCGCCCCAATAAGCATGGTTCCACCCGTCCGACCGGGCAGCGAGTGCGAGCATGCGAGGACCTTCCGCCGCGATCCAGACAGGAGGCGGAGGGGCGGTTACGCCGATCGACGCGTCGGTCATGCGCAGCCACTTTCCGGCGGCGCCGGCACGCTCTCCATTGAGAAGCCTCTTCAACGGGTCAACCGCCTCTTCGAGGCGGCCCACGCGATGGTCGAACGGGAGGCCGATCGCGTCGAACTCCGGCTGGTGCCACCCCGCCCCCAATCCAAGGATGAACCGACCGCCGCCGATGTCTGAAAGCGCGGACGCCTCGCGTGCCAGCTGGGCCGGATGGCGAAAAGCGTGGTTCAAGACAAGGGTGCCGAAGCGGATCCGCGTCGTGTGCGCAGCCACATGAGCGAGGCTGATTAAAGGATCGTGCGAAAGCACTCGATAGCCCGGCCGCTGGATGAACATGTGGTCCATGACCCAGACGGAGTCGAAGCCAACCCGCTCCGCGAGCCGGGCCTGATCCGCGATCTCGGCCGTCGACTTCGGCCGGTGAGTCGCATAGTCGTACATCTTCAGCGTTACGCCGACCTGTACCGAACGCACTGGCGCGCTGGGCTTATTTCGCCGCGGCGGTTGCAGCCAGGGTTCGCTTGGCGTTGTCTCGTCCGACCCGTCGCAGATGGGTTTCGAGCTGTCCGGCGGATGGATTCCAGATCCCTCGCAGCACCAAGGCCGTGTAAATCTCCGCAATCTCCTCGAGCGAGAGGCGGCCGCGGGCTGAGTACCACGCCGACACCCACGTGGTCATGGCAAGGATCCCGTAGGCGGTGATCTGGACGTCAACCGGAAGAAACTTGCCCTGCCGGATGCCGTCCTCGAGCTCATTTTGGAAAACCTGCTCGTACTCGTGACGGAGGCCCACGATCCGAGTCCGTTGGCCTCGGCTCAGGCTCCGGAGCTCGCTGTTGCCGATAAAGACCTCCTCCGCACGCTCGCCGTGGAATTTGACGTGGTGAAAGACGAGGAGGCGCATTCTCTCCACCACGTCGGGCGTCAGAGCAACCTGGCGCTGATCCTCGAGGAGGTCCAGCATCACCGTCTCCATGATGTCGAAAAGAAGATCTCCTTTCGACGTGATGTGGTTGTACAGGCTGCCGACCTGTATGCCCACCCGCGACGCAATGTGTCGCAGCGTGGTCGCCTGAAAGCCCCGCTTGAAGAAGAGATCGAGGGCAACCTGGCGGATCTCGTCTGCGGTGTTCTCACCCGCCGACCGGCCGCGACGCCGGGTGACGGCCATCAGCGCAGGTGCTCGGTTACGATTTTTCCGCCGCGCGCGAGCACGAGGCTGACCTTAGTTGGCACGTCAGCCCCTGTCAACTATTTATTGGTGAGCGATCGTTAGTTTGTTTATCCTGGCTGCAAGTGCTCACCGTTCCTGACGCTCTGCGCCGCAATCGCGGCCGCAGGCCGCAGGCGCCGGCCGTCGTCGACCACGCGGGGCGGCTGACCCACCGGGAGCTTACCGAGCGAGCCTGGTCCGTCGCGCAAGGTTTGATGTCGCTCGGGATCCGGCCCGGCGAGACGGTCGCCGTACTGTGCGGCAACGGAATCTTCAGCGCTGAGGCGATCCTCGGCGCCATGGCTGCCGGGGCGGTTGCCGTGCCGTTGAACTGGCGTTGGTCCAGCCCAGAGCTCGAGCACGGACTGAACGACAGCCGAGCCCGAATCGTCCTTGCCGACCGGCAGTTCGCGCCGTCGGTGCAGGAGCTGGTGGGCAATGGAAGGAGCCCGGCAGTCGGCCGGGTGATCGTCGAAGGGAGCGACTATGAAAGCTTCCTCGGACCGGCGTCGATGCCGAACGTGGCGGTTGGAGCCGAGGCACCGGCGGTCATCCTGTACACCGGCGGGACAACAGGCGCCTCGAAAGGTGTGCTGCTGTCACACCGCAACGTGATGGCGAACGCCATTGACGAGATCGTCGACACTGACATGGCGCCAGACGACATCACGCTGCTTATCGCGCCGATGTATCACTCGGCCTCGCTGCTGTGCTGGTTCCTCCCCCACCTGGTCATCGGCGCGTGCAGCGTGTTCATGCGTCACTTTGACGAAGAGCAGGCCGCACACCTGATCGAGGCGGAGCACGTGACGAACGGCTTCTTCATCCCGAACATGGTGCGGCGCATGGTGATCAGCGGCGCGTGGGAACGGAGCCGCATGGATTCCTTCCGGCGCCTCTATGTGGGCGGCGCAACCTTCCGTCTGCCTGACAAGGAGGCCGTTCGCGAAGTCCTCCCGGCCACATCGATCTACTACCAGTACGGGTTGACCGAGGCCGGACCGATCGTGACCCGGCTCCGGCCCGAGGACATGTTCAAGCTCGAGCTGGACGGTTCGATCGGCCAGGAGATGCTGCTCAACGACGTTTCAATCCAGGGCGAGGATGGGGGCGAGCTCGAGGATGGCGTCGCAGGAGAGATCTGCGTGCGCGGCCCGAACGTCATGGTCGGCTACTTCAACCGGCCGGAGGCGACCGCGGCGGCGTTCAGGAATGGTTGGTTGCGGACAGGAGACCTTGCCTCCCGAAAGGACGGCTACTTCATGTTCCACGACCGCTTGAAAGACATGATCAAGAGCGGAGGCGAGAACGTCTACTCCGCCGAGGTGGAGCAGGCCCTGTACTCACATCCGGCGGTCGCCGAGGCCGCGGTGCTCGGCGTGGCGAGCGATCAATGGGACGAAGAGGTACGCGCCGTGGTGGCCTTGAAGCCCGGACTCGAGGTAAGCGAGCGCGAGCTGCAGGACCACTGCCGGACGCGCCTGGCGGGCTACAAGGTTCCCAAGCGAGTTCTCTTCGTGGCTATGGACCAGATACCGGTCAACCCAAGCGGCAAGATCATGAAACGGGAGCTCCGGCGACAATCCTTGTGGCCTGACGTCGCGCCGGCCAGGTGAAGGCGCTGCGAGAGCCGGACTCGATCACGCTTGACGACGTCATCGCTGCTCGCACGCGCATCGGCGCCGCGGTGCCGCGCTCCCCACTGATCCGGCTGGAGGGAGCCGGCGCCGGAAACGTTTACCTCAAGCTCGAGAACCTTCAGCCCATCCGCTCGTTCAAGCTCCGGGGCGCATTCAACGCGATGGCGGTGATGAGCGACGGCGAGCTCGCCGCCGGGGTGTACACGGCCAGTGCGGGCAACATGGCACAGGGCGTCGCCTGGGCGGCTCAGCGGCGTGGAACGCGCTGCACGGTGGTCTGTCCCGAAGGTGCGCCCCAAACCAAGCTGGACGGTATCCGCCGCCTCGGCGCCGAGATCGTCTCTCTGCCTTACGACCAGTGGTGGGAGATCCTCGCGACACATCGATACGCGCCCCTCGAGCCGGCGCACTTCATCCACCCGGTCAGCGATATCGCGGTGATGGCCGGCAACGGGACCATCGGGCTCGAGATCCTGGAAGATCTGCCTGAGGTCGACTCCGTGCTCGTCCCATTTGGAGGAGGCGGTTTGAGCTGCGGCATCGCCGCCGCGGTCCGCGGCCTCAAACCCAACGCGCGGGTTTACGGGTGTGAGGTGGAGACCGCGGCGCCGTTCGCCGCTGCGCTCGCCGCGGGCAAGGCGGTCGAATCCCCCCGCACCGCCACCTTCGTTGACGGGATCGGGGCGCGCACCGTGCTCGTCGAGATGTGGCCGGCGGCGCACCGCCTGCTGGCCGGCTCGCTCGTCGTAAGCCTCGAAGAGGTGGCGTCTGCGATCAGGACGCTCGTCGAACGCGCGGCTGTGGTCGGCGAGGGCGCCGCCGGAGCCTCGGTTGCAGCCGGTCTCAAAGGGCTTGGCGGGACGGGTTGCGTCGTTTGCGTCGTGTCCGGGGGAAACATCGACCCCGCGGTCCTCACAACGATCCTCGCCGGAGGTGTTCCCTAGAGCCGCGCCTCTAGGTGACCATCGCAGGATCTCGGCCGGCACGGTAGTTGGCGAGCGCTCCGAAGGCGGCCACCAGCACAGCACCCACGAACGCTGCTACCGCAACCGTGTTGAAAACCGCTATCAAACCGAGCTCCTGGGCGATGACCCCGAGCGCGATGGGGCTGAAAAGGTCGCCCAGACTGCCGGCCATCCAGAAGAGGCCGACCGCGGCGCCGCGGTTGGTCCCGCCGGCCGCCGAGGCTACGGCCATCTGGGCGGAGACAAGGAAGACCCCGAATCCGACCCCTTCGACGATCAAGAGGATGGTCAGGGGCAAGGGCGAGGTGTTGCGAGCGATCATTACGTTGATCGCCGCTTCGACCACAAGCACGCCGGCCAGAGTCCAGTGCGCGGGAAGCCGGGTGGACAGCGGCCCCATCGGCACGCGTCCGGCCGCCGATGCGATCGAGCGCCAGGCGAAGAGGCTGCCGATGGTCACGGTGCTGATCCCGACGCCGCGCGCATAGAGCGGGAAGTACGTGAAGATCGCGCCGGTCATCGACAGCGTCATGGCGATGTTGGCGACGCAAGCCATGACCAGGGCAGGCTGGCGGATGAGCGCCGCGAAGGCCGGTATGTCAACCAGGCGGGGCGCCAGCGTCCCTTTGCCGGGTTGCGCCTTCTTCTTGATCAGGCGCGTCGCGGCGAACACCGCACCGACCACCGCAATGACTGCTCCTGTGAGGTAGGCGGCTGGAAAGCCGGCGACCGATGCGACCCACGTCCCGACCAGCGGTCCGACCGCGAACCCCGAACCCATGGCCGCGGTGTACACGCCGATGGCAGCCCCCCGGTCGCGGGTTTCCACAACGTCTCCGATGTAGGCAATGCCGAGCGGAAAGGTGGAGACCATTCCAATTGCCATCAGCACGCGCGGGACCGCCAACCAGCCGGCGCTCGGCACAAGGGCGAACAGCACGAACGACACCGCGAACATGACCATCCCGCCTACCAGCACCGTCTTGCGATCCAGGCGGTCGGAAAGCATTCCGACCGGCAGCGCAGCCACCAGCCGGGTGAGGCCCAGGACCGCGGTGATCAGACCGAGCAGCCCCAAGGACGCGCCAAGACTTGTCGTGTACAGAGAAAACAGGGGCGACTGGACGCCCGTTACGACATCGGCAATGAAGATCAGGATGCAAATGTCCACCACGTCCCGCCGCAGGAGCCGGCGGTAGGTTGCGGACATGCCAGACACGACATGGAGGTTAAAGTACTAGACGAACGAACGTGCGTTTTGCAATCGGCTTCGCCGCACCCTTGACCACGCCGCAGTCGATTGTCGGCGTGCCCATGCTCCGAACGGTCGAGATGGCCGTCGCTGACGCTCGGACCCGCAGACTGGACCTCGAGGTTCTCGCGGTGGACGACCGAGAGGATGAGCGGGTGGCCGCAAACGTGGCGGCTCACCTGGTCGCCGACCCTTCTGTGATCGCAGTGATCGGGCACAAGAACAGCGGGCCGAGCGGCGCCGCCGGGCCGGTCTACGCAGCCGCGGGGCTGGCGCAGGTCACGCAGTGCTCCACGGATAACGCCCTGAGCCGGGCAGGATGGCCAACTTTCTTCCGGCTGTGCGCGGACAACGAGCGCCAGGCCGCGGTCGCCGCGGAATTCGCATTCTCGCGCCTACCTCTGGCACATGCGATCGCGGTCCATGACGGCACGGATTACGGCAAACCACTGGTGCTGGCGTTCGCCAGCCGAATGCAGGCGCTCTCAGGTCGCGCCGTCCACGTGCTCGCCATGAAGGTCGGCCAGGAGGATTTCACGGAGATCATCGACTCGATACGAGCGGAAAGCCCCGGGATCGTGGATTTCGGCGCCACTGAGATCGAGAGCAGCAAGCTGATGAAGGCCCTTTACGCGGCCGGTGTCAAAGGGCTCGTGATGAGCTCGGAAGGTGGCCCGGACAATCCACTCGCGCGCCTCGCGGGGGCGGCGGGCGAAGGCAGCATCCACACGTACGCCGGCGCCGACCCGCTGGCAACGCCGGCCAGGCGCCGGTTGGTCGATCGCTGCCAGGCCGAGATCGGCGAAACCCCCTCGTACGTCGTTGAGTGCTATGACGCGGTCAGCGTGATCGCGTCGGCCCTCGAGCGAGGGGCGACGACGCGCCGGGAGATTCGTGACGCGATCGCCGCAACGGACCTCGAGGGCCTCGGCGGCCGGATCCGTTTCGACGCCGCCGGAGACCGGATCGACGCCCCGGTGAGTCTGTGGCAGGTGTCGGGCGGGCGCATGGTGCCCATGGCCGAGGGCGCTGTCAGCTAGTGTCCTGCCCCGGAGATTCGGCGGAAAATCGCCGGATCGACGGCCGAGCTCCCGGCGCCGGCGAGCAACGCAGCGCGCATGTCGGTAGAC
>Ga0209118_1000869_pt1 | contig 15068 bp, 11 predicted proteins | sample BlaSpr_A8_Ref_M1_FD_187988 | JGI IMG/M metagenome (GOLD analysis project Ga0209118, IMG submission 187988) | Forest soil microbial communities from Thunder Bay, Ontario, Canada - Black Spruce, Ontario site 2_A8_Ref_M1 (SPAdes) (version 2) | ecosystem: Environmental > Terrestrial > Soil > Boreal...
ATCGCCGAGCTCGTCGCCGATGCCCGGCGCAACGGCATCGATCTCGGCGACGCGTGCGACGATTACGACCGCCGCCGGCGCAGCGACGTGCGCTCGCGCGCCATCGCCGTGGACATGTTCAGCCGCTCGCTCTTGACCGATTTCCTGCCGGCGCACGCCCTGCGCGGCCTGGGCTTGGCACTAGCCGCTAACGTCGGGCCGCTGCGTCGCCTGCTCATGCGCGAAGGGCTCGGGGAGCGCGCCGATGCCCCGCGCCTCGTACGCGGCGAGGCGCTCTAGCGCTTGAGCACCGGAAACGGGCGCGTCCCGTCCTCCACCCGCAGCGACGGCTCGATCGGCAGCGGCATCGCGCCGATCTCTCGGCCATCGGGCATCTCGATCTTGCGGCCGAACAGCCCGCGCTCGACGAAATGCCGGTCGGCGAGCGCCTCCTCCAGGGTGGCGACGATAGTCGCGCAGCAATCGGCCGCAGCGAGTTTCGGGCGCCAGTAGTCGGCGGTTTCCGCCGCAATAGTCTTCTTGACCGCCGCGCGAGTGGCAACCGGGTCGCGGCTATCGAGGGCGAGCTCCTTGGAGAGGCCGATGACACCGCAGAACGCGCTCCAGAAGTGCGGCTCGAGCGCGGCACAGGCGAGAAGCTTTCCGTCCTTGGTCGGATAGAGATGGTAGCGCGGCGAGTCCCCGACGTAGCGCAACTCACCCTGCTTCGGCGCCTTGCCGGTCGCCGCGAAAGTTGTGAGCGCGTACCAAGCGAAGGTGAACATAGCGTCGGCCATGGCGATGTCGATGCGCGTGCCCTCGCCGGTGCGGTCGCGGCTCCGGAGCGCCAGTAGGATGTTGATCACCGCCGGGAACGTGCCGCCGCCGATATCGGCGATGAGCGCCGGTGGCACCACCGGCCGGTCGGGCGGCCCGGGCGAGAGCGACAATAATCCGGTGGCGGCGATGTAGTTGAGATCGTGGCCCGCCTCCCCGCGCCGCGGGCCGCTTTGGCCGTAGCCGGAGATCGAGCAGTAGACAATCTTCGGGTTCAGCGCCCGCACCGCCTCGAAGCCGAAGCCGAGGCGCTCCATGACGCCCGGACGGAACTGCTCTACCAGCACGTCGGCGCGGCGCACGAGATCGCTGACCGCGGCCTTGCCCGCTTCCGTCTTCAGATCCGCAATGAGGCTCTTCTTGCCGCGGTTGAGCATGGCAAAGCCCACCGAATGGCCGCCCACCTGCGGCAGCATCATGCGGGCGTATTCGCCCTCGGGCCGCTCGATCTTGACCACCTCGGCGCCGGCTTCCGCGAGCATCAAGGTCGCGAGCGGGCCGGGCAAGAGCGTGGTGAAGTCGGCGACCAGCACGCCTTCCAGCGGTTTCATCAATCGTTTCTAGCGCGTCGGCATCGCCGGCAACAGGCCGTTCTGGATCAGATAGAGGAGCGTGGTGACGGTGACGACCGAGGCGACGGTGCCGACGAGAATGCCGGCGGAGGATTCCTCGACGTAGACGGAATATTGCCGCGCCATGACGAAGGCATTGAGTGCCGGCGGCAGCGCCGCCATGAGCACGCCGGTGTAGACCCAGATCGGATCGAAGGGACCCGCGAGCGTCAGCATCGTCCACGCCAACAGCGGATGGAGAATGAGCTTCACGGCGGAGAGGATCGGAATTTCCAACGGCACGCGGCCGAGCGGACGCAGCGCCACGGTCACCCCGAGCGTGAACAGCGCGCAGGGTGCGGCGGCGTTCTTCAGGAGATCGAGCATGCGATCGATGGCGGCCGGCGGGCGAACGTGGACCGCGGCGGCTGCAATGCCGAGGAGCGTCGCCACGATGAACGGGTGCGTGAACACCCGAAAGAGGACGCGCGCCACGGTGCGGACAGCGCTCTCCTGCTCGACGCCGGCCATGGCCATGAAGAAGGGCACGAGCGCGAAGAACAGCGTGGAGTCGAAGACGAAGATGAGCGCGGTCGGCACCGTCGCCTGCGGCCCGAGTGCCGCAAGGGTCAGCCCCGGCCCCATGTAGCCGACGTTGGCGTAGGCGCCGGTGACCGCCGCGATCGTCGCCTCGGGAATGTTGCCCTTGCGCAGGAGCATGCCGACGGCGAAGGCGACGGCAAAGCACCAGAAGGTGGAGAGCGTGGTGGCGAGCACGAACGACCAGTTGGCGATCTGGTCGACGGGCGTGCGCGAGACAAGCTCGAAGAACAACGCCGGCAGCGCGATGTAGATGATGAAGAAATTGAGCCAGGAAAGCCCGCCTTCGGGAAGCTTCACCAGCCACCCTGAGCCGAAGCCGAGGAAGATGAGCCCGAAGAAGGGCAAGGCGAGGCTCAGAATGTCGGCCATGGCGGATGCAATCGTACCCGCTTTTCGGTATCGGGGTCAGGCGGCCCGGTCAATTGCCGCTGCGGGCTGCCTCGGCTAAACCCGGTCCATGAAGCTTCCGCGCAACTTCTACCGGCCGCTTGCCGCCGGCGCGCCCCTACCGATACGCGAGCTGCCGGTACGGCTCGAGCGCATGATCCATTTCGTGCCGCCCCACCTCGACAAGGTGCGGGCCAAGGTGCCTGAGCTCGTGGCCGCGGTGGACGTGGTGCTCGGCAACCTTGAGGACGGGGTGCCGGCGGAAGCGAAGGTCGCCGCGCGCAAGGCCTTCATCCAGATGGCGCGCGAGGTCGACTTCGGCACCACCGGCTTGTGGACCCGCATCAACGCTCTCGCAACGCCGTGGGCGCTCGACGACGTGACCGAGATCGTGGGCGCAGTGGGCGAAAAGCTCGACGTGATCATGCTCCCGAAAGTCGATGGACCGTGGGACATCCACTACCTCGATCAGCTGCTGGCGCAGCTCGAGGCCAAGCGCGCGATCAAGAAACCGATCCTTGTCCATGTCATTCTCGAAACCGCCGAGGGGGTGACGAACGTGGAGGCGATCGCGCGGTCCTCCCCGCGCCTGCACGGCATGAGTCTCGGCCCCGCCGATCTCGCGGCATCGCGCGGCATGAAGACCACGCGGGTGGGCGGCGGACACCCCGGCTATACGGTGATCGCCGATCCCGGCGAGGCGCCGCGTGCGACCGCGCAGCAGGATCTTTGGCATTATTCGCTCGGCCGCATGGTGGACGCCTGCGCCGCCAACGGGCTGAAACCGTTCTACGGCCCGTTTGGCGATTTCGCCGACCCGCAGGGCTGCGAGGTTCAATTCAAGAGCGCCTTCATCCAGGGCTGCGTCGGCGCCTGGACGCTGCACCCTAGCCAGATCGACATTGCCAAGCGCGTATTCAGCCCGGACCCGGCCGAAGTCGCTTTCGCCCAGAAAATCGTGGCGGCGATGCCCAAAGGCGGCGGCGTCGCCATGGTCGACGGCAAGATGCAGGACGACGCCACCTTCAAGCAGGCGCGGGTGCTGGTGGAGCTGGCGCGCTTGGTCGCGGCGAAAGAGCGGCGGTAAGGGCTTATACTGGGCAATCGCGAATCCGCCGCGATCCACGTGATAAACTTTGGGCCAGCAACCCCATGTCGCTCGCCATGAAACCCCGCCAAGCCAAGTATCGCATCGGCCAAGTGGTGCGCCACCGGATCTTTCCGTTCCGGGGAGTGGTGTTCGACATCGACCCGACCTTCAACAACACCGAGGAATGGTGGCTGGCGATCCCGGAAGAAATCCGGCCGGCCAAGGACCAGCCGTTCTATCACCTGCTCGCGGAGAATGCGGAAAGCGAGTACATCGCCTACGTGTCGGAGCAGAACCTCCTGCCCGACACTTCCGGAGAGCCGCTGCGGCACCCGGAGCTCGACGAGCGCTTCACCGCCGACGACCGCGGCGGCTACCGCGCCCGCGACAAGCAGGTTCACTAAACTAAGCCGCTGGAAAGCAAAACGGCGCGCCTCTGGCGCGCCGTCTCGATAGTTGCCGCATGGACGGCTTACTGCTTCGGTGCGCCGCCGCCGGGCGTGGCTTCCAGACGCTTGCGCGCTTCCTCGGCCCGCTTCTGCAATTCTTCCTGCAGCTTCTTCTGCTGCTCCTCGACCACCTTCAGGTCGGTGGGCGGGCCGTCGTAGGCCTTGGCGAATTCCTTGAGCGACAGCGGGAAGTTGATGGTGCGGCCGACCTGATTGAGCGTCTGGACGATCAGCGACTGGCCCTTCTTGAGCTTGGCCACGTACTCGGCGTTGATCTCCATGTCGCCGTAGCAGGCGTTGGGGAAGCACACCGAATAGGCGATGGGCTGCGGCGCGTTCTGGTCGACCACCACGCGCATGCCGGGGCGGAGCAGCATGCCGACCGGCACCGAGACGATGAACTGCTTCTTGGGATCGTCCTGCACCTCGCGCACGAGCGCGGAGGCGAGCAACTGGCCGGTATCGGCACGCGCCTCTTGGGTGGTGAGGCAGATTTCCTTGTTGGCTTCCTGGTCCTTGCCGCAGATCTTGGTCCACGGGGTGAGCATGATCTGCATCTGCTGGCCCTCGCCCGCTGCCTGCTCGGCGGGCGGCTGCTGCGGCTGTACCGGGGTCTGGGCCGGCTGCTTCACCGGGGCCTGTTTCGCGGGGGCCGTCTGCTTCTGCGGCGGCTGCTTCTGCTTCGCCTCCTGGGCGAGCGCGCCACCAATGCCAAGCGCCAGCACCGCGGCAATGCCGATCACGCCGCGCGCCGCATAAGGCGCATTGGATTTGCCGAGTGTCATTGAACTTCCCCTTTTTGATTGGATACGCTGGACGGCGCGCAACGCGCTCCCCAGTGCACTTTACCGGCCGGCCGCCCTCACGTCGACCTTCTGGCGCCAAATACGGCATGAGCGTGGCCGGGGCGCGCGGCGGTAACGCCCGCGGACTATGCTAAATTGGCGCATTCCCGAACGAATCGCGAGCTGGAGGCGCCCGACGGGCGAACAGGGGTTGCACCGGTTGTTTTTCGCTTTCGGGCTCATTCTGATTCTGGGCGGCGGAGCGCGCGCCGAGCCGCAGCATGCCATCGCCATGCACGGCGAGCCGGCGCATGCGGCGGGCTTCAGCCATTTTCCCTACGCCGACCCGAACGCGCCGAAGGGCGGCCGGCTCACGCTCGCCAGCGTCGGCTCCTTCGACAGCCTCAATCCGTTGGTGGTGCGCGGCAACGCCTTCCAGGACGTGCGGCGCTACGTGATCGAGAGCCTGATGACGCGCGGCGCCGACGAGCCGTTCACGCTCTATCCGCTCATCGCCGAGACAATCGAAACCGATGCCGAGCGCACCTACGTCACCTTCCATCTCGATCCGCGGGCGCGCTTCTCCGACGGCAAGCCGGTGACGGCCGACGACGTGCTGTTCTCCTGGCAGCTCCTGCGCGACAAGGGGCGGCCCAATCACCGCGCCTACTACGGCAAGGTCGTGCGCGCCGAGAAGGTCGGCGAGCGGGCGGTACGCTTCATCTTCGGCGAGGAGCGCGACCGCGAGCTGCCCCTGATCCTCGGGCTAATGCCGGTGCTGGCGAAGCACGCCATCGACCCCGAGCGCTTCGAGGAGACGGGCCTGAAGCCCCTCGTCGGCAGCGGCCCCTACACGGTGGCTGACGTGCGCCCGGGCGAGAGCGTCACGCTCAAGCGCGACCCCAGCTACTGGGGCCGCGATCTCGCGGCGAACCGCGGGCATTACAATTTCGACGAGCTGCGCTTCGACTTCTACCGCGACGCCAATACCCACTTCGAGGCGTTCAAGCGCGGGCTCTACGACGTGCGCTTCGAGAGCGACCCCGGGCGCTGGCGGTCGCAATACGATTTCCCCGCGGCGAAAAGCGGCGGGCTCATCCGCGAGGGGTTCGTCAGCGGGCAGCCAAGCCCGATGCTGGCGCTCGTATTCAACACCCGCCGGCCGCCATTCTCCGACATCCGCGTGCGCGAGGCGCTCGGCCAGCTTTTCGACTTCGAGTGGGTGAACGCCAACCTCTATCACGGCGCCTACCGGCGCACGGCGAGCTTCTTCGAGGGCTCGGAACTCTCCGCCCGCGGCCGCCCGGCGGGCACGCGGGAGCGCGCCTTGCTCAAGCCCTATCCCGACGCGGTACGCGACGACGTCATGGCCGGACGCTATGAGCCGCCGGTGTCCGACGGCTCGGGACGCGACCGCGTTCGGCTGAAACAGGTGCTCGAGCTGCTCCAGCAAGCGGGATACGAGCCAAAGGGGGGCGTCCTCGTCTCCCGCGCCGATGGCAAGCCGCTTGCCTTCGAGATTCTGGTGGCGACCCGCGACGATGAACGCTTGGCGCTTGCCTATGCCGCCATGCTGCGCCGCGCCGGCATCGCGGCCTCGGTCCGCTTCGTCGACGGGGCGCAATTCGAACGGCGGCGGCAGAACTACGACTTCGACATGATGCCCTACGTGTGGGGCCAGTCGCTGTCCCCGGGGAACGAGCAGGCCTTCTATTTCGGCTCGGCCGCCGCCGATCAGCCCGGCACCCGCAACTACATGGGTGTGAAAAGTGTGGGTATCGATTCGCTGATTGCAGCCATCGTCGCGGCCCGGAGCCGGGAAGAGCTCACGGCGGCCGCTCGCGCCCTCGACCGCGTGCTTATTTCAGGCTTTTATGTCGTGCCGCTGTTCCATCTGCCGGAGCAGTGGGTCGCCCGCTGGCCCGCGATCGGCCGCCCCGCCGCGACACCGCTGGCGGGCCCGCAGATCGAGACCTGGTGGAAAACATCGGAGAAGCCGTGAACGTAACTACGCCCCCTGCTCCCGCCGCCGAGCCCGCGGTTTTCGCCGCGGCCCCGCTCGACGCACTCTTTCGGCGCAACGCCGCCGCACATCCCACGGCGATCGCGCTGGTCGATCCGCCGGACCGGGCGACCTTCACCGACGGCAACCCGCGTGAGCTCACCTACGCCGAAGCCGAGCTCGCGGTACGCAAGCTCGCGCGCCGGCTGCGCTCGCTTGGACTGCCGCGTGACTCGGTGGTGGCGACGGCGCTGCCCAACACCGTGGAAGCGACGATCTCGCTCTTGGCCATCCTGCGCGCAGGCTATGTGGCGGCACCCGTGCCGGTGCTGTGGGGCCGCGCCGACCTCGTGCGCGCCCTCGATCCGATCAACGCCAAGGCGCTGATCACCCTAGCGCGCCTCGGCGACGACCGCCCGGCGGAAGTGGCGTGCGCGGCGGCGGCCGAACTGTTCTCGTTGAGCTTTCCCTGCGCCTTCGGCCGGCAGGTGCCGGACGGTGCCGTACCGCTCGACCTCGACCAGCTCGGCTCCGAGGCCGGGCTCGAGGCGGAGGAAGCGCCGGCATCCGATCCGGACGCCATCGCCATCGTCACCTTCGATGCGGCCGCGCGCGGCCCGTTCGCGGTCGCGCGCAATCACCGAGAATGGACGGCCGCCGGCTTCGCCACCCTGGTGGCGGCGGCGATCGAGCCCGGCGACACCATCGTGACGAGCCTGCCGCCGGCGACCCTCGCCGGCATCGGCGGCGCCTTCGTGCCGTGGCTGCTCTCGGGCGGATCGTTGCGGTTGCTCAGTGGCGCGGCGTCGGAAGTATTCGCCTCGGTGGAGAGAAAGACGCATTTGCTCGCTCCCGCCGCCTCGCTCGTCGGTTCCGAGGTGACGGTGGTCGGCTCCTGCATCGCCGTCCACCGCGCGCCGGTGACGCTCGGCATCGACTTCTCGACGCTTGCCGCGCAGAGCGTGGTCGACCTCGCCGTGTTCGGCGAGATCGGTGCGCTCGCGGTCAGGCGCGCAACGCCGGAGCGCGCCTCGCCCTTGCCGCTCGGCGCGGTCGCGGCCCCACATGCGCGCGAGGGCACGCCCGCGTTGATCGAAACTCGTGCTGCCGACGGGTATCTCTCGCTCGGCGGCGCCATGGTACCGAGGCGGCTCTATCCGCCGGTTCTGCTCAACGCCCGGCTCAACGCGCCGCGGCTCGAGGCGAACAAGGAAGGCTTCGTGCGCACCGGCTTCCGCGCCCGCGCCGAGGGCGATGTCCTCGTGGTCGACAGCGCGCCCGCGGACGTGGCGGCGATCGGGGCCTTGCGCTTCGGCCTCGACGACCTCACGTCCCGGGTGACCGCGGCGGCGGGCGACGCCGCCGTCTACGTTATTTACGACCCGCTCCTGGGCGGCCGCCTGTTGATCGAGGCCGACGACCCGCCGGCGGCGGCGAGCGCGCTGGAGCAGGCCGGCTGCTCGCGCCTTCTGGTCGAGGCGGTGACGCGCCGGGCGCAACAGCGTGCCGCCGGCTAGGAGAAGGACATGAGCGCACCGGTGGTGATCGACGTCGTTTCCGACGTGGTTTGCCCGTGGTGCTACATCGGCAAGCGGCGCCTGGAGCGGGCGCTCGAGCTCAGACCCGACGTGCCGGTAGAGGTGCGCTACCGGCCGTTCTTTCTCAATCCGTGGGTGCCGCGCGAAGGCATAGACCGCGCCGATTATCTCACTACCAAGTTCGGCTCGCCGGAGCGCTATCTCGCCAACGCGCCGAGGATCGCCGCGCTCGCGGCGGAGGAAGGGCTGACTTACGCGTTCGAGCGCATCACGCGCCAGCCCAACACCATCGACGCGCACCGGCTGATCTTGTGGGCGCCGGATTCGGCCAAGATGAACCACCACCTGATGCGGCTCTATTTCTCCGAAGGCGCCGATCTCACCGACCGCAAGGTGCTGGTGGACGCGGCCGTGGCGAATGGGCTCGACCGGGAAACCGTGGAGCGCGATCTCGCGTCGGACCGCGACGTCGAGCTCGTGACCAAGGAAGCGGCGCGGGCGAGTGAGGTCGGCATTAATGGTGTGCCGTTCTTCATCCTCAACAGCCGCATCGGGATCTCCGGGGCGCAATCGCCGGAATTCCTGGCACAAGCCATCGACAAGGCGCGCGAAGAGGCAGCCTAGGCGGCCGCGGCCGTTTTCGTCGCGATCTTCACCAGCGTCTCGAGCAGCGCTTTGGTCCCGCGCAGGCGCGCGTCGATGTTCTCCCAGTCGCGGCGCACCACCACCCTCTGATCGGGGCGCACGCGGGCGTCGGCGCCGTCGCTGTTGATCCAGGCGATCAGACCCTCGGGGTTGGCGAACACGTTGTCGCGGAAGGCGATGACGGCGCCCTTGGCGCCCGCCTCGATGCGGTCGACGTTGGCCCGCCGACAGAGCGCTTTGATCGCCACCACGTCCAATAGCGTCTTCACCTCGTTGGGCAAGGGACCGAAGCGGTCGACGAGCTCGGCGGCGGCGGCGTCGATCGCGGCCTCCTCCTCGATGTCGGCGAGGCGGCGATAGAGGCCGAGGCGCACCGAGAGATCGGGCACGTACTCCTCGGGGATCATCACCGGCGTGCCGACGGCAATTTGCGGCGACCACTTGTCGGTGGCCTGCTCGACGCCGGCCTCGAGCGCGGCCACCGCCTCGGCCAGCATCTCCTGATAGAGCTCGTAGCCCACTTCCTTGATGTGGCCCGACTGCTCCTCGCCGAGCAGATTGCCGGCGCCGCGGATGTCGAGGTCGTGCGACGCGAGCTCGAAGCCGGCGCCAAGGCTATCGAGGGACTGCAACACCTTGAGGCGCCGTTCCGCCTGCGGCGTGATCTGCCTCTCCCCCGGCACGGTGAGGATGGCATAGGCGCGGGTCTTTGCGCGCCCTACCCGGCCGCGCAACTGATAGAGCTGAGCGAGGCCGAAACGGTCGGCACGGCCGACGATCAACGTGTTGGCCGTGGGGATGTCGAGCCCGGATTCGACGATGGAGGTGGAGAGCAGCACGTCGTACTTGCCCTCGTAGAACGCCCCCATGATGTCTTCGAGCTCGCTCGCGGGAAGCTGACCGTGGGCGACGGCGACGCGCACTTCGGGCACGTGGTCGGCGAGAAAGGCGCGGGCGCCGGGAATGTCCTCGATGCGCGGGATGACATAGAACGCCTGGCCGCCGCGGTAGCGCTCGCGCAGTAGCGCCTCGCGCACCACGATGGGATCGAACGGCGTCACGAACGTGCGCACCGCCAGGCGATCGACCGGCGGGGTGGCGATGATGGAAAGCTCGCGCACCCCCGTGAGCGCCAGTTGCAGAGTGCGCGGGATCGGCGTCGCGGTCAGCGTCAACACGTGCACCTCGGTGCGGAGCTGCTTCAGCAGCTCCTTATGGCCGACGCCGAAATGCTGCTCTTCGTCCACCACCACGAGCGCCAGGTCCTTGAACTTCACGGAGTGGGCGAGCAGCGCGTGGGTGCCGATGACGATGTCCACGCCGCCCGCGGTGAGGCCCTCTTTGACCTTCGCGGTGTCGCCGGCCGAAATGAGCCGCGATATCTGCGCGATCTCCACGGGGAAGCCGCGGAAGCGCTCGGCGAAGGTCTTGAAATGCTGGCGGGCGAGCAGCGTCGTCGGCACCACCACCGCCACTTGCTTGCCGTTCATCACCGCGGCGAAGGCGGCGCGCAGCGCCACCTCGGTCTTGCCGAAGCCGACGTCACCGCACACGAGGCGATCCATGGGCCGGCCGGCGGCGAGGTCGTCGAAGACCGCGTCGATGGCGGCGCGCTGGTCGTCGGTCTCCTCCCACGGGAAGCGGGCGCAGAACTCGTCGTAGAGCCCCTGCGGCACGGTGAGGCGCGGCGCCTCGCGCAGCTTGCGGGCGGCGGCGATGCGCACGAGCTCGGCCGCCATCTCGCGGATGCGGCTCTTCATGCGCGCCTTGCGCGACTGCCAGCCGGCGCCGCCGAGGCGATCGAGCTGGGCCGCCGTGTCGCCGGCGCCGTAGCGCGACAGCACGTCCAGGTTCTCCACCGGCAGGAACAGGCGGTCGCCGCCGGCGTAGTGAATCTCCAGGCAATCGTGCGGCGCGCCGAGGGCCTCGATGGTAGTCAGGCCCTGGAAGCGGCCGATGCCGTGGTCGGTGTGCACGACGAGATCGCCGGCGTTGAGGCTGGTGAGCTCGGCGATGAAATCGTCGGCGCGGCGCTGGCGGCGGCGCGGGCGCACCAGGCGGTCGCCGAGAATGTCCTGCTCGGAGATGATGGCGAGCGAAGCACTCTCGAAGCCGGTGTCGAGGCCGAGTAGTGCCAGCGCAATCGCACTCTTGGGCAGCGCCTCGGTCTCCGCCCGCGTGTCGACCGGACGCAGCTCGGTCAGGCCGTGATCGGCGAGCACGTGGCCGAGGCGCTCGCGCGAGCCCTCGCTCCAGGCGGCGAAGACCACGCGCTTGCCCTCCGCTTGCTTGTCACGGGCATGGCTGACTGCGGCGTCGAACACGTTCTTGCCGGCATCGGCGCGCTCGGGCGCGAAGCTGCGGCCGGGCTTGCCGCCGGCGTCGAGCACGTCGCGGGCGGCGGGAACGCCGAACGGAGAAAGCCGGACCAGCGCCGCAATCTTGAGGTGCGCGCCCCAGTCCTTTTCTTTGAAGTAAAGCCGCTCTGGCGGCAGCGGCCGGTAGGCCGGCGCGTCGCCGCGTTCCAGCGACTCGCGCCGGGCGCCGTAGTAGTCGGCGATCTGGGCGAAGCGCTCGTGGGCCGCTTCCTCGATCAAGGGCTCGAGCACCACCGGCGTGTTCGGCAGGTAGTCGAGCAGCGTTTCGAGCTTCTGATGGAACAGCGGCAGCCAGTGCTCGACGCCGGGATAGCGGCGGCCTTCGCTCACCGCCTCGAACAGGGGATCGCCCTTGGGCAGGCCGCCGAACTCGGCGGCGTACCCGATGCGGAAACGCTGAATGGCGTCGGCGGTGAGCTGCACCTCGCTCACCGGCACGAGCTCGAGGCGCGGCAGCGTCCCCGACGAGCGCTGCGTCTCGGGATCGAAGGTGCGGATCGTCTCGATCGTATCGCCGAAGAAATCGAGGCGCACGGGTGCGGCGGTGCCCGGGGCAAAGAGATCGAGGATGCCGCCGCGCACGGCGAATTCGCCCACGTCGCGCACGGTGGAGGAGCGCGAGAAGCCCTGCATCTCGAGCCAGCGCGCGCTCTCGGCCATGGCGCGCACGTTGCCGGGCGCGAGCGACAGTGACTGCGCCGCCACGAAGTCGCGCGCGGGCACCCGCTGCAGCAGCGCGTTGATGGTGGTGAGCACGATGCGCGGGCCTGAATCGCCCGGGGCCACGAGGCGCGCCAGCGTCGCCATGCGCCGCGCGGCCACGGCGGGATTGGGCGAGACGCGGTCGTACGGCAGGCAGTCCCAGGCGGGAAATTGCAGCGCCTCGATCTCCGGCGCGAAGAAGGCAAGCGCGCGGGCAAGCGCCGCCATGCGCTCGGCGTCGCGGCACACGGTGACGAGCTGCGGCGACGGCGCCTGCGGCCGCGCGGCGATGCTTTTCGCCAAATCGCCGACCACGAGGCCGGAAAAGCCGTCGGGCGCGCCGGTGATGGTGAGCGCGCGGCCGGGTGCCAAGCGCGTGGTGGGGGCGATCGGCTCGTTCATTTCGCGCCTTCTTTGCGATGAAATGCGCGCAGGCGGCGGAAGGTTTCGGTGTCGTAAGTGGCGGGCGGCGGGGTCGCGCCCACGATCCAGTCGTAGAGGTCGGGATCGGACGCCTCGATCAGTGCCTCGAACTCGAAAAGCGCGGGCTCGGTGAGCGTAGGCACGACCGAATCGGCGAAACGGCCGACGACGAGATCCATCTCGCGGGTGCCGCGGTGCCAGGCGCGGAACTTAAGCCGCTTGCGGCGGGTCTCGATCAATCGCGCTTCGTTCACAGGCCGCTCCAACGCCAAAAACCCGGACGGCGCCGGGCGGGGTTTTTATATAGCGATCTTCAGGGTTGGCGCCAGCGTTGCGCATGGCACGACCTTCGGCCACCTTTCCGCCGCCATGCGCCCGCTCGTGCTCGCCCCCCTGTTCGCGCCCCTGAACGCGCTTCCCGGCATCGGGCCGAAGCTGATGAAGCCGTTCGGGCGGCTGTTCGAGCGCGCCGAGCCGCGGGTCATCGATCTCCTGTTCCACCTGCCCTTCGCCGCCATAGATCGCCGGGCGCGGCCGAAGCTGCGCGACGTCATCGCGGGCACGATAGCCACCCTGGAAGTGACCGTGGACAAGCACCAGCCCAGCCGCGGCCGGGCGCCTTACCGCGTGTTCGCTTCCGACGACACCAACACGCTCGAGCTCGTGTTCTTCAACCTGCCGCACGAGCGGGTGGAGAAGATGCTGCCGCTGGGCGAGCGGCGCTATGTGTCGGGCACGGTCGGGATGTACGACGGCCGGCTGCAGATGGTGCATCCCGATCGAGTGGTGGACGAGGAAGGCCTCGCCAAGCTCCCGCCGGTCGAGCCGGTGCATCCGCTCACCGAGGGACTCGCCGCCGGCATCGTGCGCCGGGCGGCGACGGCGGCGCTGACCAAGATTCCGGCGCTGCCCGAGTGGCTCGATCCGGCGTTCGTGCGCGCGAAAAACTTCACCACCTTTGCCGACGCGCTCGCGCGCCTGCACGCGCCAGCGGAGCCCGCCGACGTCATGCCGGACTCAACCTTCCGCGCGCGGCTCGCCTACGACGAGTTGCTGGCGCACCAGCTTGCGCTCGCGCTCGTGCGCGCCGAGATGCGGCGCGAGCCCGGGCGGCCGAGCAAGGGCGACGCACGGTTGCGGGTGAAGATCGAGGCGGCGCTGACCTTCACGCTCACCAACTCGCAGCGACGCGCGGTGGAGGAGATCGTCGCCGACATCGCGTCCGACATCCGCATGCTGCGCTTGCTGCAAGGCGACGTGGGTTCGGGCAAGACCGTGGTGGCGCTGCTCGCTGCCGCCGCCGCGATCGAAGCCGGGCGCCAGGCGGCGATCATGGCGCCCACCGAAATCCTCGCCCGCCAGCATTTCAACCGTATCGCGCCGCTTGCCGCGGCAGCCGGCGTCCGCGCCGCGATCCTCACCGGCCGCGAGCGCGGGCGCGACCACGACGCATTGTTGGAAAAGCTCGCCGGCGGCGATATCGACCTTCTCATCGGCACCCACGCGCTGTTTCAGGAAGGGGTGGAGTTCCGCGATCTGGCGCTTGCCGTGGTGGACGAGCAGCATCGCTTCGGCGTGCACCAGCGCCTCGCGCTCAGCGACAAGGGCCACGCGGTAGATTTATTGGTAATGACGGCGACGCCGATCCCGCGCACGCTGGTGCTCACCTTCTTCGGCGACATGGACGTATCGGAGCTGCGCGAGAAGCCGGCGGGCCGCGCCGCCATCGACACGCGCACCGTATCGCTCGAACGCCTCGGCGAGGTGACCGATGCGGTCGGCCGCGCCATCGAGCAAGCTGCGCGCGCCTACTGGATCTGCCCGCTCATCGAGGAATCCGAAGAAGTCGATTTCGCCGCCGCCGAGGCGCGCTTCGCGGCGCTCAACGCCCGCTTCGGGGACGCGGTCGGCCTCGTGCACGGCCGCATGCGTCCCGCCGAGCGCGACGAAGCCATGCGCCGGTTCGCCAGCGGCGAGATCAAGCTATTGGTCGCCACCACCGTGGTCGAGGTGGGGGTCGACGTGCCCGAGGCGACGATCATGGTGGTCGAGCAGGCCGAGCGCTTCGGGCTCGCGCAGCTTCATCAATTGCGCGGCCGCGTCGGTCGCGGTACGGCGCAATCGACCTGTCTCCTGCTCTACCGCCCGCCGCTCGGCGAGATGGCGAAGCGCCGCTTGGCCGCGTTGCGCGACACCGACGACGGCTTCAAGATCGCCGAGGAGGATCTGGCGCTGCGCGGTGAAGGCGAGGTGCTGGGCGTGCGGCAAAGCGGCCTGCCTGAATTCCGCATCGCCCGGCCGGAGCTGCACCGCGATCTCCTGGAGGCCGCGCGCAAGGACGCCGCACTCATCGTCGCGCGAGATGCGGCACTGACCTCAGAGCGCGGCAAAGCGCTCAGGCTCCTGCTCCGCCTCTTCGAGCGCGAGGAAGCGGTGCGGCTGATCGAGGCGGGCTAGCGTCCCGCCAGCGGGTCGGGACCGAAGCGGTTCGAGCCCGCCGTTCCGCGCATGCAGTCCCAGATGAGGAGCAGGATTATGCCGATGCCGGTGAAGATCAGGAGCAACCACCAGCCGGTGCGGTCGAGATCGTGCAGGCGGCGCACGGCAACGGCGAGCCCGGGCAGAAACACCGCCAGATGCCAGACCGCATTCAGGGCTGAAACGTCGTTGTAGGGAAACAGCGCGCGGTCGAGGATGAT
>Ga0209118_1000871_pt1 | contig 15056 bp, 14 predicted proteins | sample BlaSpr_A8_Ref_M1_FD_187988 | JGI IMG/M metagenome (GOLD analysis project Ga0209118, IMG submission 187988) | Forest soil microbial communities from Thunder Bay, Ontario, Canada - Black Spruce, Ontario site 2_A8_Ref_M1 (SPAdes) (version 2) | ecosystem: Environmental > Terrestrial > Soil > Boreal...
GACCTTCAACCACCAATTCGGGGTAGTGGCCGACAAGCCGGCTGACGCGTCCAAGCCGGATGGCAAGTCAGCGCCGAAGGCTGAGGCGGCCCCCGCCACCGCAGGACCGAAGGCCGAAGCGCCGGCGAAGCCAGAAATGGCTGAGAAGCCGGCCACAGCAGAGACCGACGAGGCGCGTCCGTCTCAGCTCAACCAGATCCGAGCGGCGATGGCTGACTCGCCGGCCAAACCGGCGCCGGCGGCCGGGGAAGCGGACACGGAAGAGAAGCCCAAACCCCGAAAGCCGAAGGCGAAGTAAGTGCCTGCATTCAGGGACATCGTCCGGCGGATCGACTCGATCCGGAACACGCAGAAGATCACCAAGGCGATGCAGGTTGTCGCGGCGACTCGATTGCGCAAGGCGCAGGCCGCCGTGCAGGCGACGCGACCTTACTCGGAGAAGATGCTCGAGGTGCTGCAGACGGTGGGCGAGCGCGCGACCGAATACAAGCACCCATTCCTTGTGCGGCGCGAAGGCAAGCGCGCTGTGATGATCCTCGTGACGACGGACAAGGGGTTGGCCGGCGCGATCAACGTCAACAACATCCGCGCCGCCACGCGCTATATGAACGAGCACTACACCGAAGGCCAGCGCTACGTCACCATCGGACGCAAAGGCCGCGACTTCCTGCTTCGCTACCGGCGCGAAGTGATCGCCGAGGTCAGCGGGGTTTCGGACCGACCGACGGTAGCGGAGGTGCTTCCCGCGATCAGCGTCGCGCTCGAGGAGTACACCAAAGGGAACACCGACGCGGTTTTGCTCTGCTACTCGAAGTGGATCTCCACGATGAAGCAAGAAGCCACGGTCACCGTGCTCATCCCGGCCGAGATTCCGCATCGCGAGGCCGAGGGCAAAGGCCCCAGGGCCGATTACATCTACGAGCCCGACCCGGAATCGGTGCTCGACGGCCTGCTGCCCCGCTATGTGGAGACGCAGGTCTTCCAGGCGGTGCTGGAGAACAAGGCGAGCGAATACTCGGCCAAGATGATCGCGATGCAAAACGCGACCAACGCCGCCGGCGACTTGATCGATGCGCTGACGCTGTTTGCGAACAAGGTGCGCCAGGCCGGAATCACGACAGAGCTGATGGAGATCGTTAGCGGCGCCGAAGCGATGCGGGCGTCGAGCTGAGGGAGGGCTGAAGATGGCGAAAACCAAACACACATCAAAAACCGAGGGAAAGGAGACCAAAGACGGCCACGTCAGCCAGGTCATCGGCGCTGTGGTCGACGTAGAGTTTCCGCCGGGCGAGCAGCCCGAGCTTTTCGAGGCGCTCGAGGTCAAGACTCAAGGCGGCCGCGTGGTCGTCCTCGAGGTCGAAGGCGCGATCGGCGACAACACGGTTCGCTGCATCGCGATGGACGCGACAGACGGCTTCCGGCGGGGCGACCCCGTGCATGCGACAGGCAGCCCGATTTCCGTTCCTGTCGGGGTGGAGACCCTGGGCCGCATGTTCAACGTGATAGGCGCCCCGATCGACGACGAGCCTTCGCCGGAAGGAGTCACACGATGGCCCATCCACCGGCCCGCGCCGCCGGTTTCGGAGCAACAGGCCAAGGTGGAGATCCTGGAGACGGGGATCAAGGTCATCGACCTCATCTGCACGTTCGCAAAGGGCTCGAAGATCGGCCTGTTCGGTGGCGCCGGAACGGGAAAGACCGTGATCGTCCAGGAGCTGATCCGCAACATCGCCTACCAGCACAAAGGACGGTCGGTGTTTGCCGGCGTGGGTGAGCGGACGCGCGAAGGCAACGACATGTATCACGAGATGCAGGATGCCGGAGTGCTTCCGCAGACCGCCCTCGTGTTCGGCCAGATGAACGAGCCGCCGGGCGCGCGTGCGCGCGTTGGACTCACGGGTTTGACGATGGCGGAGTACTTCCGCGACGCGGAAGGCGCCGACACGCTGCTGTTCATCGACAACATCTTTCGGTACCTGCTCGCGGGCTCGGAGGTGTCGGCGCTGCTCGGACGCATGCCGTCGGCTGTCGGATACCAACCGACGCTGGCCACCGAGATGGGAGAGCTGCAAGAGCGCATCACCTCGACGAGCAAGGGCTCGATCACCTCGGTCCAGGCCGTCTACGTCCCGGCCGACGACTACACAGACCCCGCGATTCAGACCGTGTTCGCCCACCTGGGCGCGACCGTGCGCCTCGAGCGGTCGCTCGTCGAGATCGGCATCTACCCGGCCATCGATCCGCTTGGATCGTCGAGCCGGTTCGTCGAGGCATCAATCGTGGGACAGGATCACTACGACACCGCGCAGGGCGTGAAGAAGACGATGCAGCGTTACAAGGACCTGCAGGACATCATCGCCATCCTTGGTATGGAGGAGCTGTCGGACGATGACAAAGAGGCCGTGTCGCGCGCGCGCAAGATCCAGCGCTTCCTGTCCCAGCCGTTCAACGTCGCTCAGCGGTTCACCGGGCGCGAGGGCAAGTCGGTCCCGATCGCCGAGACCGTGCGCGGTTTCAAGGAGATCCTGGACGGCAAGCACGACGACCTGCCGGAGCAGGCGTTCTACATGGTGGGCACCATCGACGAGGCCCGCGAGCAGGGCGAAGCTATGAAGAAGCAGCAGTCGTCGTAGATGAAATACCCGCTACGTGTCGTGAGCGTCGAGCGGAGCCTTTTTGAGGGTGACGTCGAGTACATGATTGCCAACGGCGCCGATGGAGAGCTCGGCGTGCTGGCGCGCCACGCCCCCCTGATGACGATCCTCAAGCCGGGGCCTTTGAGGATTCAAGAGGTGTACGGAGGTCCCGAGCAAGTTCTTTTCGTGGGTGGTGGCTTCCTCGAGGTCCTGCCTGACCGTGTGACTGTGCTCGCGGACGTCGCCGAGCAAGCGGGCGAGATCTCGATCGAACGCGCTGAGGAAGCGCGCCGCCGCGCCCAGGAAAAGCTGGCCGGCACGCTTACCACCGCCGAAGAGAGCGAGTTCCAGAACGCCCTCGCAGTGGCTGAAGCCCGCCTCCGGCTCGCGCGGATGCGCCGGGGCTAGACTCCGGAGAGTGGGAGACCGAGAGCAGCGCGCGCTGCGAATCACGGGCGGCGCGCAGCTGGCCGGCAGCATCTGCATCAGCGGCTCGAAGAACGCGGCGCTGCCTGAGATGGCTGCCGCCCTGCTGACGAAAGAGACCGTCACTCTCAGCAACGTGCCCAAGGTCAGGGACACCTACGTGATGGCAGAGATCCTGACCGGCCTCGGCGGTTCGGCCGAGGGCGAGGGAACCGTGCGCCTGAACATGGATGGGGCTAAGTCAAGCGACGTGCCGGCCGACCTCGGCCGGCGCATGCGGGCGACCATTCTCCTGCTCGGGGCCCTGCTGGGGCGATTTGGCCGAGCCCGCCTCCCACGGCCTGGGGGTGATGACATCGGGGCAAGACGCGTCGAGCAGCACCTTCGCGGGTTGCGGCAGATGGGAGCGCAGATCACGGAGACTGACACCGAGATCATCGCCGAGGCCGGTCGGATGAAAGGTCAGCGGATCGTTTTCGACCTGCCCACCGTCACAGGCACGGAGAACATTCTCCTGGCGGCCGTGCTCGCGGAGGGCCGCACTGAGATTTTCAACGCCGCGCGCGAGCCCCACGTCCAGGATCTCTGCGGGCTCCTCGTCAAGATGGGGGCGCAGATCGAAGGCATCGGTTCCGAGCGGCTCGTCGTCGACGGCGTGTGGCAGCTCGGAGGCGCGGAGCACACGGTCATCGCGGACTACCTGGAGGCGGGCACGTACGCCCTCGCGGTGGCGGCGACCGGGGGCGAGGTGCGCCTCGAGTGCAGCCGCCCGCAAGACCTCAACATGGTCCTGCTCAAGCTCGAGCAGGCCGGGGCTCACATCGAGGAGGGCAACGGTTGGTTTCGCGTCGGACGCCAGCCGAAGACGAAGCTGAGACCCAACGACATGTCGACATGGACGTTTCCCGGCTTCCCGACCGACCTGCAGGCCCAGTACATGGCCTTGATGACCCAGGCCAATGGCAAGACCGTGATCTCGGAGTACGTGCACGAGAATCGCTTCCAGCACGTGGCGCAGCTCGCCAAGATGGGCGCGGGGATCACGGTCGAGGGACGCCTCCACGCCGTGGTCCACGGTCCGTGCAGGCTGCACGGCACCGACGTCGCCATTCCAGACATCCGTTCCGGTGCCGCGCTCGTGATCGCGGCGTTGTGCGCCGAAGGGGAGAGCTTGCTCCGCAACTCCTGGCACGTCGAGCGGGGGTACGAGGACATGGCCGGCAAGCTGGCATCCGTCGGCGCCAGGATCGAGTCGGTCACGGTCGGCGAGGAATCGGCCGAGGCCGAAACCACATACGAATAGGTGCTCTCCAAGAAGATAGGCATCGACCTCGGCACGTCGACGGTCCTCATCTACGTGAAAGGTGAGGGAATCGTGATCAACGAACCTTCGCTGGTTGCGGTCAACCACGACGGGACGCGCATCCTGGCCGTCGGCAAGGACGCTTTCGAGATGGTCGGCCGTGCGCCTGACACGATCCAGATCGTTCGGCCGATGCGCGACGGGGTGATCGCGGACTTCGTCGTGACCGAAGGCATGCTGCACCATTTCATCGGCAGGGTCCAGGGCCGTCAGCGGATCTTCAAGCCGGAGATCATGATCTGCGTCCCATCCGGGGTCACCTCGGTCGAGCGGCGGGCGGTGACGGAGGCCGCGATCTCGGCCGGCGCCCGGCAGGCCTGGCTCATCGACGAGCCGCTGGCCGCCGCGATCGGAGCGGGACTCCCGATCTCGGAACCGCGCGGCAACGCGATCTGCGACGTCGGGGGAGGCACCACCGAGATCGCGGTGATCTCACTTTCGGGCATGGTGGTCGCCCACTCGATACGCGTCGGTGGGAACCGGATCGACGACGCGATCACGACCTTCATGAAGCGCAGGCACAGCCTCTTGATTGGCGAGCGGACGGCCGAAGAATTAAAGATCGCCGTCGGCTCGGCCGTTTTGATGAAGCAGCCCCTGGTGACCGAGGCGCGCGGGCGCGACCTGGTCTCTGGCCTGCCCAAGAACGTGGAAGTCACCTCGAACGACGTCACAGAGGCGATCCAGGAGCCGCTGCGCCTGATTGTCGCCGCCGTGCGCGATGTGCTCGAGGAGACCCCACCCGAGCTTGCGGCGGACATCTTCGATCGGGGCATCGTGCTGTCGGGCGGAGGGGCGCTCCTGCGCGGTCTCGACCGCTACATCGCGATGCACACAGGTTTGCCGGTGATCGTGGCGGACGACCCGCAGACATCGGTGGTCAGGGGCACCGGCCTGGCCCTGGAGAACTTCGAGGTCCTGAAGCGTAATCAGTCCTATCTGCGCTAAGTTCAAGCGGCGCCCCCCCATCCGGCGATCCGCGCCACCTTGCGCGCAAAGCGGCGATGAGGATGGGACTTGCTGATTGCCCGGGCAAGCGGGGAAGTACACGCGCCGACCCCCCCGGCGAGCGGGGAGGTATGAGTCGAGGGTTCGGGGTGCAGGTGGTTGTTGATGGCTCCGGGCTCGCGCGGCCTCGCGCGGGTGTGGGCGTCTATACGACTCAGATCCTCCACGCCATGCACGTCGACCGGCCTGACAGTCGCATGACCGTCTTCGGTCCGCCCGGCGGATTCGTCCACGTGCCTCGAGCCGGCTACCGCCCCATGCCTCGCACACGGCTCATCGGCCGCCACATGCAGTGGCCCGCGCTCATCCGGCAGCTGAAGCCGGACGCCTACTTCGGCCCCGCCGGCGTGCTCCCGCTCGGCGACGTCGGGTGCCCATCTGTGATCACGGTGCACGACCTCGCGATCTACCGCAACTCCGGCTGGTTTCCGGGGCGGCAGCCGCTCAGCACGCGCTACGTGGTGCCGCGGTCGGTGCTGCGGGCCGATGTCGTGATCGCGGTCTCGGAGAACACGGCGCAGGACGTGGTCGATGTTTTCGGCATACCGCGATCGAAAATCGAGGTCGTGCCCCACGGCGTCGCCACGAGCTTTTCTCCGATGAGCGCGGAGGACCTCGCCGCGGCCCGCGCGCGGCTGAAGCTGCCCGAGCGGTTCATCCTGTTCGTCGGGACCATCGAGCCACGCAAGAACCTCGAGACCCTGCTCGAGGCCTGGGCGATGATGCGCGACCGCCCCGACCTGGTCGTCGTCGGCGCCTGGGGCTGGCTCTACGAGCCGATCCGCGCGCGCATGGAGCGGATGGGCCCGCGTCTGCACCACATGGACGGTCTCGATCCGGCAGACCTGCCCGCGGTTTACAACCTCGCGCGGGTCCTGGCCCACCCGGCGTGGTACGAAGGATTCGGCCTGCCGCCCCTCGAGGCGATGGCATGCGGAACGCCGGTCGTGGTTTCCGACCGCTCGAGCCTTCCCGAGGTTGTGGACGGGGCGGGCCTCATGGTGCCGGCGGACCAACCAGACGAGTGGCGAAAGGCGCTCGAGCGAGTGGTCGGTGACACCGACCTGGCCGCAGACCTGAAAAGGCGAGGCATCCTGCGGGCCGCCCAGTTCAGCTGGTCGCGAGCCGCCACGCTGACCTGGCACGCAATCGACAACGCGATCGGGCCGGGGATGTCGCCGGCTAGACGATCTCCCTGATCACCGCCGCCACGCCCGCTGCGCACCGGTCCCAGGTGAACTTGCGCGCGCGCTCGCGGGCCGCCTTGGCGAGGGATTTGCGAAGAGGCTCGTCGCCGAGCGCGACCTCCAGCACCTTCGCAAGCTGCTCAGGATCCGCGGCGTCGTGGAAGTAGAGGGCCGCGTCGCCGCCGACCTCAGGTAGGGAAGAGGCCTTGGCCGCCACGACCACCTTGCCACGTGCCATCGCTTCGAGCACGGGAAGGCCGAATCCCTCATAGAGGCTCGGAACAATGACCGCCCTCGCCCGTTTGTACAGGAGCTCGAGGGTCGGTTGATCGACCCGGCCGAGCACTCGACACCGGGCGGACGCGCGCAGCCTGGCCGCCAGCGCAGGGTCCCGCTCGGGGCCCGCCAACGCGAGCGTGACACCGTCCAATCGCTCTACCGCCGCCAGGGCCGCGGCCTGGTTCTTGCGGGTCTCGATGCGCCCGACCTGGAGCACGAAGTTGCCGTCCAGCCCCAGCTCCGCAAGGCGCGAGGCGGGTGCCGCGCCGACCTCTGGCGTAGAAGCGCCGAGCGGCACCACGCGGATTCGCTCCGGGCGCACCCCGTAGGCCGACACGAGGTCTGTTTTCGTCGACTCCGAGACCGTGATCAACAGGGGGCTGCGAAGCGTGGCCCATCGCGTGGTCATGCGGAGGTAAGCCCGTTCCGCCGGCGCGTACGCCTGGGGGTAGCGCTCGAACGCCAGGTCGTGCACCACCGTCAGCGCCTTTCCCGGCCACGCAAACGGAATCGCATGAGCGGGCACGAACAGCAGATCCGGCCGTTCGGTCGCCAGGGCCAACGGGAGGCGGACCTGCGACCAGAGCCTCCGGAGCGGGATCACCATCACGTCCACTCCGACAGCGGCGCGAGGCCGCGAGGCGAAGAACCGCCAACGCAGCTCGGGCGCGGCGGCAGGCAGTCGCGAGCAGACCTCGCGCGTGTACATCTCGGTCCCTGTCATCACGGCACGAGTCGCCGGGTTGACGTCGACCGCGACTGTTTTCAATTACTGCTCCCTCAACTTTCTGACGACCTTAAGCTATCGATGGTGCTTAACAGCGTGCGCGCGGCTGCCGTCTTGCTGACGGTGCTGGCGACCGGCTATCTGCTTCAACTTGGCGGCCAGGCCGCCCCTGAGCGGTCGCCGCGCCCCGTCCGCGTCGCCGTCACGGCCTGGGACGCCGCATCGGCGTCGTCGAACCACGAGTACTTCGTATCTCGCGTCGAGGTCGTCCCGGTTGGACTGCGAAACATAACCCTACCGATTCTCATGTACCACTACGTGCGCACCCCGCCGTCGACGAAAACCGACCTGTTGGGCTACAGGCTGTCGGTCTCGCCGGCCGACTTCACGACCCAGATGGACTGGCTCTCACTTCATGGATTCCACCCGGTCGACTTCAACGACGTGCGCGCCTACTTTGCCGGCACGCAGCCCCTGCCCGCCAAGCCGGTAGTGATCACCCTCGACGACGGCTACGCCGACCTCTACACGAATGCGTTTCCAATCCTGGCCGCACACGGTTTCAAGGCAGTCGCGTACATCGTCAGCGGTTTTGTCGGCCGATGGGCATATGTGACCGCGGCACAGGTCGTGCAGTTGGACCACAACGGCATCGAGATCGCGGCCCACACCGTCGACCACGCAAACCTGGCGCGGTCTTCGTATGCATCGGCGATGTACCAGCTCGTCGACTCCAAGCGGATGCTCGAAAACCTTGTCGGTCACTCCGTAGTGGATTTCGCCTATCCGTCCGGGCAGTTCAACGCAATGAGCGTCGCGGCGGTCCAGCGAGCCGGCTACGACACCGCGGTGACCGAGGCGTTTTCGGTCGACCACAGCGCCGGCAATCGGTACGTGTGGGCGCGCGTTCGGGTTGGTGGGGGCGAGTCGTTGGCCGATTTTGTCAAGAGCCTTGGAACGCCGATGCCAAGCACGACCATCACCGTGCTTGATATCGAAACACCGGAAACCGCCCTCCCGCCACTTGCGAGGCCGACTTACCTGCTCCTGAGGTGACGCAGGCCAGGGTGCTCGGCGTGAGAGTCGACTGCCTTGACATGCGAGCGACCCTCGACCGGATCGAGACCCTCGTCGGCGCGGGCGGGCTGCACCTGGTCGCCACCGTCAACCCCGAGTTCATCATGAGAGCGCGCCGAGACCCCGAGTTCGCGCGGGTGCTGGAGTCGGCGGACCTGTGCCTGGCCGACGGAACCGGGGTCGTGTGGGCCGCCAGGAGGCAGGGCTGCTCGCTGAGCTCGCCAGTCACCGGCACCGACCTCATACCGCCGCTGGCGGCGCTTTGCGCCAAACAAGGTTTCAGGCTTTTCCTACTCGGGGCGGAGCCGGGCGTGGCGGCCGACCTCGCCGCCCGCTTGAGGACAGCGCACCCCGAGCTCGCCGTCGCTGCGCACGCAGGCTCGCCCGATGCGTCGGCTGACGAAGAGACGGTCAGCTTGATCCGCGCTCACCGCACGCAGGTCCTGCTCGTTGCCTTCGGGGCCCCGAAGCAAGAGCTGTGGATCGACCGCCTGAAAGACCGAATCGGTGCTCCCGTGGGCATCGGTGTCGGGGGAGCCTTCGACTACCTCACGGGTCGCGTACCGCGGGCCCCGGTGTGGATGCGAAGGGCGGGCCTCGAATGGCTTTACCGGTTGCTACACCAGCCCTGGCGGGTTCGCCGCATGGCGGTGCTGCCGGTGTATGCGGTCAAGGTTCTTAGCGCGGGCAAGTAGGATGGCGCATCGAGGTGGAAGCAGCGGCAAGCCCGGAGCTGAGCATCGTCGTCCCTTGTTACAACGAGGAGCAGAGACTCCCGCGCACCATCGAGCAGATCGAGCGGTACCTGGCCGGGAAAGGAGTCTCGTACGAGCTGATCCTGGTCGACGACGGCAGCAGCGACGGGACACGCAAAATCATGGATGCGGCCGCCGAGCGCAACGCTGCCGTGCGGCTCGAGGCGCTTGCCCAAAACCGAGGTAAGGGGCGCGCCCTGGCGGAGGGAGTGGCCGCCGCGCGCGGCGCGGAGATCCTCGTCACCGACGCAGACCTGTCCACTCCGATCGAGGAGATCGACAAGCTGAGGGTTGAGCTGGGCAAGGGCGCAGGTGTGGCGATCGCGTCACGGGCGTTGAAGGGATCGCGAGTTGAGGTGTCGCAGCCGATCTACCGCGTCCTCATGGGCAAGGCATTCAACCTCCTGGTCCAGGCAGTGCTGCTGCCGGGCATCTGGGACACGCAGTGCGGCTTCAAGCTCTTCCGTGCCGATGTCGCCCACGACGCGTTTGCCGCGCTTACCACCGATGGCTTCGGCTACGACCCCGAGGTTCTGTACCGCGCCAAGAGGCGGGGTGTGAAAATCGCGGAGGTCCCGGTGGTCTGGCGCAACTCGGCGCCGACCAAGGTGAGCCCGATCAAGAGCTCGCTCGACATGTTCAGGCACGTCGTGCGAATCAGGTTCCGCGCGTGAGCGCCGAAGCCCGGCTCACCGAGCGCAAGCAGGCGCCGACGGAGGTCCTGGTCGTCCTGCCCACCTACAACGAGAGCCAGAACCTGGAGAAGGTGGTCGCGGCCGTGAGGTACTTCGGGCACGACGTCCTGATCGTTGACGACGGTTCGCCCGATGGGACCGGCGAGATCGCCGATCGCCTCGCCGGAGCCGACCCAGGCGTGCGTGTCCTGCACCGACCCCGCAAGCTCGGCCTGGGCAGCGCCTACGAGGATGCGTTTCGGATCGGGCTTGCCGACGGGTCGTCCCTGTTCGTGGAGATGGATGCGGACGGGTCGCACCTGTCCAAAGACCTGGAGAGCATCGTCGACGCCGCGCGCGGCTGCGGCGGCCTCGCCATCGGTTCGCGGTACATGCGGGGCGGACAGATTGTTGGCTGGCCGCCCCACCGCTGGCTCCTGTCCTGGGCTGCAAACGTCTACTGCCGGACGTTGCTCGGCCTCAAAACGCGCGATTGCACGTCGGGCTATCGCTGCTACACGAAGGAGCTCCTCCTCCAGATCCGCCTGGACGAGGTCCTGTCACAGGGCTACTCGTTCCAGATCGAGATGGTCCACAGGACCAGGCGGCTCGGCTACCCGATCGTCGAGGTCCCGATCCGGTTCGAGGACCGCGTAGCGGGTGCGTCCAAGGTTTCACGCGGCGAGGTCAGGCGCGCGCTGTGGACGGTGTTCCGCCTGAGCCTCGCCAGGTGATGGAACAGGCGGTGAAAGAAGTAGGAGGAGTGCTCCCTCCCCGCTCGCCGGGGAGGGCCGGGGTGGGGGGGTGGAGCTTGCAAGTGTGGTGGAAGAGCTGGCGCCTCCCCCTCCTGACAGGCCTTGCGCTCGCGATCGTCACATCGGTCCCGTACGTCTACGCGTACACCGCCCAGGCGCCCGGCCACGTGTTCATGGGCTTCTTCTACCTAGGCGACGACGCGAACACGTACCTGGCCAAGATGCGCCAGGGCTGGGAGGGCGCGTGGTCCTGGCAGAACCGCTATACCACCGAGTCGAGCCCTGCCGCCTACCTCTTCATGTTCTGGATCGTCCTCGGCCACCTCGCCGCGCTGCTCAACCTGCCGCTGATCGTGGTCTTCCATCTCGCGAGGGTGGCCGCGGCCTTTGCCCTGATGGCTGCGGCGTGGTCGATGATCTGCCACTTCATCGAGGACGGATCCGTCCGCAAATTCGCCTTCTTCTTCCTGGCCGTCGGCCTTGGAATGGGTTACGTGATCCAGGCGCTCGGCCAACCGGTGATCTTCGGCCACCAGACCGACACGCTCGACTGGCGGATGCCGGAGCTCACGGCCTTCTACTCGGTGCTCGCGCTGCCGCATTTCGCCTGGTCGGGAGTCTTCGCGGCGGCCGGAATCGCTCTCACGTTCAAAGCCATCCAGCGCGGAAGTCTCGTCCTCGCGGTCTTCGCCGGCATCGCGTGGCTCGGCCAGGCGTCGATTCACCCTCAAATGCCGATCCTGATGGGAGGCGCCACAGCGGTCGCGCTGCTCCTGCGCCCCGCGGCTCCCCGCGGATGGGCCGCGGCCGCGCTCGCGTTCGCGATTCCGGCGCCCTACATCCTTTATTCGTATCTTGCGTTCGTAGGCAACCCGGAGGTGCAGCGCTGGACGTTCCACTCGAAGAACGCGCTTCCCCCCGAGAGCTTCAGCCTTCTATTCGCCCTCGCGCCCCAGCTCTTGCTCGCCGTGGTGGGCCTGCCGGGGGCCCTGCGCCGCCGCACCCGTGAGGACTTGTTCCTCGTGGCATGGCTGGTTCTGCTTGCCGCCATCCTCTATCTGCCTAACCCCGCGGGGGACCTGCGGCGCCGTTTCCTCGACGGCATCTACCTCCCGCTGGTGATCCTTGGGGCGCGGGGCATGTACGAGACGATCCTGCCGCGCCTTCGGAGTGCCCGCGCGCGAGCCCTGGTGCCGTTCTCCTATGTCTGCTTCGCGGCGATCGGGAGCGCATTCCTGACCCTGGCGCCGATCGCCGTCGCCGCCAATCCTCAGTACTCGGTCACGCGGGCCGAGTACGACGGCCTCACGTGGCTCGGCACCGAACCGGCCGGCCGGGTGCTGGCGATGCCGGGGGTGGGCCTTTTCGTTCCCGCCTACAGCCCAGACACGGTCTATGTCGGCCACTATGACGAGACGTTCGACTATCTGAACAAAACCCAGACGGCGCTTGCGGTGCTGACGGGCAAGAGCGACCTGCAGGCGTTCATCTCGGCCAACCACATCAGGTACGTCGTATGGACGGCGGACCTGCCGACCCCGCCACCCGCCGCCCTCGGCGCGGCGTCGTACGACACGTCGAACTTCAAGATCTGGAAGCTGTACTAGCTGTACTAGAAGAATCTCCCTTCCCCCGCAGGGGGAAGGTGGCCCGCCGCGCAGCGGCCGGTCGGATGGGGGACGGTACAAACGTCAGCTGCGAACATAGATCACCGCCACCGAGTCTTCATAGACAAGCTTCCAATCCGGCTGGGTCTGGAGGACGTTGGCAAGGGCCTCGCCGCGGTTGTACACGATGTAGTCCACCTTGTACTGGTCGAGCACCTGCTTCCAGTCCGGACGCAGCGTCTGGACGTCTTCGTACTGGTTGAGAAGCGGATCGCCCATCAACGCAGCCTCGCCGAAGATGAACACCCTGCGGTTGGGCTGCGGGTAAAAGCGGTAGGCGAGATAGCCGCCCCACCCGTACTGGTTGTACATCCTGGTACCAACCTCCGGATGAGCGGTCAGCCAGTCGGCGGCGCCGACCGGGTAGCTCGACGCATCCAGGCTCTGCTGCTTGCTGGGGCTGATGCTGTCCACGATGCGAAGCGTCGTGGTCAGCGCGATCACCACGAGGACGATTGCGGTCACGACCGCGAAGATCCGCCGAGGGGGCAAATCCAGCTTCCAGCCACGGGCGGAGGACAGCTCCTTCCAGTACGCCGAGTAGCAATTGATGATCACGGGCGTGGCGACCGCCACGAAAAGGACCACATTGCGGACCGACTGCAGCGCCAGTCCGAGTGCCACGAGGGTGAGGAGGAACTCATAGAGCTGGGGGCGCCGCAGAGCGAACCCGATGATGACGAGAAACACCATGGCCTCGAACGGGCGTAGGTAGACCTGGTGGAAGTCGGGTGAGAACCACTCGACGATCAGCTTCTGCTGCGCGACGCTTCCCTCGGTCTGGAACGGGTACGGGTACAGGCTGAACCCATGTGGTGTGGCCGCGACCGCCACCGCCGAAAAGACGGTGATGATCGCCAGGAACCGGACGTGCTTGCGGTGGGCGGGGTTGGAGCGATCCCACGCCCACCCCAGGAGCTCGGCTGCCAGCGCCACCCCAAGCCAGACGAACCCGATGACCCAGCCGCCGTGGAGGTTGGCCCATAGCACCATCACGAGGGGGAAGACCTGGATCGCTCGGCTCCGGCCCGACAGGTATCCCTGCAGCCAGTAGAGCTCGAGGCAGGTCAGGAAGAATGTGATCATCTGGGCCCGCGGCCCCCAGATCGGCGAGCCCGCGACCGCTCCGATCGCCAGGCCGATGCCGGCGATCACCCACGGCTGCCGGCGGACCTGCCGGTACATCACCCAGAAACCGGCCCAGGTCAGGAGGCCGAAGCCAAGGCTCAGCCCGATCACGCCCGTCGATTGGTAGGCGAGCCACATCAGGATCTCCGTCAGGTACTCGTGGTCGGTCCAAACGTGGCTGGGGACCGTGAAGGTGTAGAGGTCGACGGACGGGAGCCGGCCGTTGTCGAGCATCCACCGCCCCGTTCGGAGGTGCCACCAGAAGTCAGGGTCTTGCTCGCCGGAGATGAAGAGCGAGAGGGTCACGATCATCACGCCGCCCAGGAGCAGCGTCCGCGCGCTCAACCGCTCGGGGAGCCGCAAGCGCCCGATCAGCTGCGTGCCCTGAACGGGTTGGGAAAGTAGCGGGCCACGCGGCTCGCGTAGGCCGGGTAGTCGTTCGGGAAGGCGCGGGCGAGCACCCCCTCCTCCCACCGGATGCGGAGGAGCTCGCAACCTATGAAATAGACGATGGCCAGCGCGCCCGGCCAGCCTGCCGCGGGGAGGTTGATCCCGATGGCGGCCGCGATCTCGCCCAGGTAGACGGGATGGCGGCTCAGGGAATAGGGGCCGCCGGTGACGAGGCGCCTCGCCTCGGGGATGATCGAGAAAGACCGGCGCAGGTACGCGAGGCCCCAGACCGAGTACGCCAGCCCGAAGGTGGCCAGGAGGTCCCCCGCCAGGACGACGCCCACGCGGTGGCCACCGCCAGGAAGGAAGGGGGCCACGATCGCCGAAAAGGTTCCTGTGAAGGCGATGAACACGACGGCCGCTCGGTGATCGGTGCCGCGCTTGGGCAGCCGCGTCGAGTACAGGACCACCAGCAACGTGAAGTAGGCCAGCGCGAGGGCCTGCTGCAGTACGAACAGGTAGTCGTACGGCTGGTGAACCGAATGCAGCCCGTCCCACAGGAACAGCAGCTGGCGCGCAAGGAAGACGCTGAAGAAGAGAGCGGGGAGCAAGCGGCTGAAAACCAGGTCGCGCCAGTACGCCCCAGCGCCCTTTTGCACCTCGTCTGCGACGCCCGGGGCGGCCATGCGCGACGAAACTTATCCTGTTGGACCCCGCGAGCGGCGCAGTTCGGCGCCCCAGACCGGGCTGGCGACCAGCCCGGCGGCCCTCTGCGTTAACTCATTGACCTCCCCGGGACCGCCCGAGTAGGATCACCGCCGCTGACGGCCAAGAAGCCCCGCAAGAATCGGGACCGGGAGCCGTCATCTAGATCAGACGCTGTAATTCAAGAAAAAGGAGGTGAATGCAGATGTTGAACCTTTACATGAAGCTTCGGAGCCTTACGACCCGTCAGGAAGGCCAGGGAATGGTTGAGTACGCCCT